>Ga0209890_10000259_pt1 | contig 24526 bp, 25 predicted proteins | sample OrgsoiDNA2013049_FD_185799 | JGI IMG/M metagenome (GOLD analysis project Ga0209890, IMG submission 185799) | Permafrost soil microbial communities from the Arctic, to analyse light accelerated degradation of dissolved organic matter (DOM) -... | ecosystem: Environmental > Terrestrial > Soil >...
GGTGGGTCCTGCACGGTGGTCCCACTGGCAGTGGACACGTAAAGATGGGTCAACTTCTTCGCGTCGGTGGCCAGCAGATAGGCCGTCCCGCCTTGCACAACAAGCGCAGAAATCTCTTCAGCGGGCGGATCGGAACCGAGGTCGACCCGCTGCCATGTCCCCGTCCCGCCGCCCGAACTGTAGGGCGCTCGCCACAGTTGGTATCCCGATGTATACGGGGTTGGCTGAACAGTTGCCCAGACGGTGCCTGTGGTCGCGCCCGGTTCGCGTGCAGCCGCGAGATCTTTGACAGCGCCGGCCGGCAAGGAGGTGTCGCTCCATGTCGTGCCACCGTCCGACGTCGTCCACAAGGCTTCGCCGTAAGCCCAGCCGTTGTCGTTGTCGGCGAACCGTAGGTTGTCGACAATGCGGGTGCTGTTGTCGATGGCGATCGTCGCCGCGTGTGGAGCCGCGATTTCGGTGAAGTGCGCGCCGCCGTCGGTGGTGTGCGCGATCGCGGTGCATTGCTGTTGCTCGCATTGCTGGGTTCCAAGAACCCAGAAGGTCTTGGCGTTCACTGCCGTCACGGACGACGGAACGAAGTCGGCCGGCACCGCCGACCCCGGACTTGGATAGTGAGTAGGCGCAGCCGGCGAGAATGTTGGGGTGGCTAGAGCGGACGACGGCGGCGACGGGAGTGTCGCCGTCGACGACGGGACGCCGGGGAAGGTGACGCCGGCCGACGCTGTGTTGACGGGTGACGGCAGGGGAGAGGAGACCGGCGTGTGTGACCCGGCGGCGAGCTGATCGTCGCCGCTGTGGTGTTCGATGTTCCGGATGCCGACGCCGATGCCTGTGATGGCGACGACCAAGAACGCGGCGGTGACACTCGTGGCGGTTCGGCGTTGTTGTCGCCGCCGCGCTCCGGAGTGGATGCGGTCGAGCGCATCCGGCGAGACCGGAAGCCCGAGCCCGCGTGAACGAAAGACGTCACGAAGCCGGCGCTCGAACTCCTCGTCGGGCGGCTGCTGACTCACGCTGCACCGCCATCGGCAACGGCCGTATCCGACTCCACATACTGCGCCGCATCACGACGCAGTGAGGCTAAAGCACGCGACGACTGACTCTTCACCGTGCCGACCGACGAACCCATCAGCGCAGCAATCTGCGCCTCGGAAAGATCCTCGTAGTAGCGCAACACGATCACGGTGCGCTGACGCGGTGGCAACGCCCGAATCCGATCCCACAAAGCCAAATCGCGGACGACGGGCTCGAAGACGCCAGCGCCGCGGCGTCCGGCATCTTCTGGAATCTCTAACACCAGCGTCTCGCGCCGAAGCCGTCGCCAGATGCTGATGTTGCGATTCACCATGATGCGCCGCACATATCCCTCCGGATCGCCTTGGTTCTCGACGCGCGCCCACGACAGCATCGTGCGCTCGAGCGCGTCTTGGACGAGATCGGCGGCCGCATGAGGGCTTCCGGTAAGGGCGTGGCCGAATCGCAGAAGCTCAGGCATGCGGGCGCGGGCGAACTCGTCGAAGACCTGTCGCCTCTCCTCGTCCACCGTCACCCCGGCCTTGGTTACGTATCGACGACGCCCGGCAGCGCCATTGGGTTGCATCCGATCGGTTGCGACCTGAGCGTAGGCCTGGTCAGGCGGTCGGAATGCCCTGCGCGAAGGCCAGCAGCCCCTTCGGATCGGTCGCTGCTTTGACGCGGATCAGCCGCTCGAGGTTGGCGCCGTAGTAGGCGTGCTGCCAGTCGGGCAGCTTCGCGTCGATGTAGTTGACGTACGCGAAGCCGCTGACGAACGGACGCATTGCCGCGTAGAGATTGTCGAGCCAGCCTTGGTTCGCGGCGACCGTTGCCGCCGATGCTCCCGGCGCCCACGGCGCGACGTATTGCAGGCAGGCCAACTTGTCGCGGTTCACGAACGCGGTGTCGGCCGGTGCGATGGTGTTGATCGCCCCGCCGTATGCATCGAACAGCACGCTGCCACCAGGCAGACCGAGGGTTCGCCGCGCTTCGATTCCGGTGAGCAACGCATCGACCCCGGCGCCCGACAGCGGCTGCGCGATGAAGTCGGATCGAGCCGCGTTCGACTCACGACCAAGTTTGCCGCCGGGCGTCGTGTCGGCGCGGTGGCACGCAGTTGGCGTGAGCGTCGCGCACCCACCTTCAACGAACATCGTCTGAAGGTAGGTGTCCTCTTTCACATACCGCTCGGTCATTGGCGCCTTCGAGGCTGACTGCAATGCATCGAGCAACGGACCCAAACCCGCGGCACCACCGACGTAGACCCCGCTCACGTAGACATGCGGTTGATCGGACGACGACCCCGCGCCATGGAGATGAAGGCTCGCCCACAGTGCGTCGTCTGTCGTCGGCAGCCACTGTTGCCACGCGGTGACAACGTTGTGTGCGTTGGACCAATTCCAGCGGGCGACGAATCGCGTCAGGTTTGGTGTTTCGTGGGTTCGGAACTCCAGCGCGGTCACGATGCCGAAGTTGCCGCCGCCACCACCGCGGTGGGCCCAGAAGAGGTCGGGCTCGACGTTTTCGCTGCAGCGCAAGAGTTTTCCGTCAGGAGTGACGACCTCGACGGCCGTGACGGCGTCGCAGGTCAGGCCAAACTTGCGCGCGACCACGCCGACTCCGCCGCCAAGCGTGGAGCCAGCGATGCCTACCGATGGGCATGACCCCCCGGCAACTGCACGCTTGGCCGTCGCCAGACCGCTGTAGACGTCGATAAGAGTGGCACCGGCACCCACTCGCGCCGTTGTCGCGTCGATCATCGCGACGGTGTTCATCGGGCCGACATCGATGACAAGGCCTGACGTTGTCGAGTAGCCCGCGTAGCTATGACCGCCGCCACGCACCGCAACTTTGGTACCGGTGCTGCGCACGAAGTCGAGGCATTGCTGCACGTCGTCGACGGATGCACAGCGAGCAACTGCAACGGGCCGCACTGCGTCGAAGCGGGTCGAGTAGACGTGCGCGGCGTTCAGATAGCGCGGGTCGCCTGGTCGCACGAGTCGATCACCGAGCGCCTTCGCTAGGGCGTCGAGATCGGCCACGGCCGCGGTGGCGGCGACGGATTGCGACGCTTCGGCCGAGGCGATCACGGCCGGCACGCTGCTCGTCGGGGGAGTCGGGGCCACGACCGAGGCGGACGTCGAAGCGCCCGGGGTCGGCGTCCGGCCTGCGGTTGGTTTGTTGCTGGTGCAGCCCTCGACCGCGCCGATGGCACCGACCAGCGCGGCGGCACCGGCGAGCCGGAGGAACTCGCGCCGGTCGATGAGATCCTCCGTCGTTGAGGTAGACGGCGCAGCCGAGGGGTTCGCCGTCTCCCGAAGTCTTCACCCTGAGGACGCCGCAGGTCACCGATCGGGTGCATGCATACTGCCGCCGTGCGACTAACAGATTTCTGGGGCCGGATGCGGCAGCACTTCGGGCCGGCCTACGCCGCCTCGTTCGCGCACGATTTCGTGCTGTCGGAGCTCGGCGGCCGCACGATCGAGCAGGCACTCGCGCAGGGCGTCGACGTCCAAGAGATCTGGCGGGCCGTGTGCCGCACGGTCGAGGTTCCGGCCAAACTCCGCTGAGATCGATCCCGGCCGGACGACGGGTGGTGGCCGCTTAGCTTGATCGCTGGCGATCGCCTCGGGACCCTCGGCGTGTCGCTCCCGTTCGAACAGGTGTTCGGTTAGTGTCCACAGGTGTCGGATCGATCCACAGCGGCCTTCTGTACCCCGAAAATGTCAGTCCCGCCGCCTACCGTCGTCTTCGACACCGCGTGACGCAGCTCAACTTGGTGAGCCCGCGAGCGAACCACCGACGACCGAACGGGATGGCAAAACAATGGCAGCACCCGACCGCGAAAAGGCCCTTGAGAACGCGCTGGCGCAGATCGACCGCGCTCACGGCAAGGGTTCGGTGATGCGCCTGGGTGATGAGGTGCGAGCGCCGATCGAAGTGATCCCGACCGGTTCGATCGCGCTCGACGTGGCGCTTGGCATCGGCGGCTTGCCGCGCGGCCGCATCGTCGAGATCTACGGGCCTGAGTCGAGCGGCAAGACCACACTTGCCTTGCATGCGGTCGCCAATGCTCAGCGAGCCGGCGGTATCGCGGCCTTCATCGACGCCGAACACGCGCTCGATCCCGAATACGCCAAGAAGCTCGGCGTCGACAGCGACAACCTGCTGGTCTCTCAGCCCGACACCGGCGAGCAAGCCCTTGAGATCGCCGACACGCTGATTCGCTCCGGCGCCATCGACATTATCGTCATCGACTCCGTGGCGGCTTTGGTGCCGCGGGCTGAGATCGAGGGCGAGATGGGCGACAGCCATGTTGGCTTGCAGGCCCGGTTGATGAGCCAGGCGCTGCGCAAGATCACCGGCGCTCTGAGCAACTCGGGCACGACAGCGATCTTTATTAATCAATTAAGAGAAAAGATAGGTGTCTTTTTCGGTTCGCCCGAAACAACGACCGGCGGTAAGGCATTAAAGTTTTACGCATCAATTCGTATCGACGTTCGTCGAATTGAAACACTAAAAGACGGACAAGAAGCAGTCGGTAACCGCACCCGCGCCAAAGTCGTGAAGAATAAGTGCTTGGCCGAGGGGAGCCTCGTCTTCGATCCGACCACTGGTCTCACTCACCGGATCGAAGACATCGTCGACGGTCGCCTTGCAGTATCAGTCGTGTCTGCGGCTAAGGACAACCGCCTGCACGTGCGGCGGGTCGTCTCGTGGTTCGACCAGGGAATGCAGCAGGTGTTAGGTCTTCGTACCGAAGGAGGCAACACGCTGCGGGTGACTCCTGACCACAAGATTCTCACCGATCGCGGTTGGGTAGTTGCAGGTGACCTTCAGGTAGGCGATCGGCTGGCCAGGCCACGCCAGTTCCTCGGGTTTGGCGATGCAGAACCTGTGACTCCCGATGAGGCACGCATGCTGGGATATCTCATCGGCGATGGCTACGTCGGCGGTAAAACGCCGATTCACTTCATCAATACCGAACCTACGCTGCACGCAGATGCCACCGCGATCGCAGGTCGTCTCGGTTGCGATACGCATGCGCTCACCGACGAACTCGCCGCATCGTTTTCGCACCGGCAGGGCGAGCAGAACGGTCTCCTGAAGTTGTGCCGCGAAGCTGGCATCTACGGCAAGCTCGCATGGGAGAAAACCGCACCAGCGTATTTCTTCCAGCACGACACATCCGCTGATGTTGTGGCGAACCTGATCTTCGGTCTTCTTGAATCTGACGGGCACATTGGCAAGGAACAGTCCGGTGTGATCCGGGTGGGTTTCACCACGACGTCAGAACAACTAGCGCATCAGATCCACTGGCTGCTCCTTCGCTTCGGGATCGGCAGTTCGGTACGGCACTATGACCCAACCCAAAAGCGGGGTGGAGTGATCAAGGGCCGACGGATCGTCGGAAAGCGGCCCGTGTACGAAGTTCGCCTCTCAGGCATCGAAAACGTGACGACCTTTGCCGAAGTGATTCCGATGTGGGGCCCGCGCGGTCGGGCTCTCGTGCAAGCACTTGATGCCGAAGACGTCGCGCGTCACCGCGGCTCTCAAGGCAACTACCTTGCGGGGGAGATGAGCCGACCTGTGTTGGCGCACCTACTCGGCCGAGTTACGGCGCGCGAGGCAGCGACTCTGATCGGGCCTGCTGCCGGAGATCCGCGTGGAGGCATGCGACAGGTGCTCGGCATGAGCCGGCTGCGTCGAAATCGAGTTCAGGCGTTGGCAGATGCGCTCAACGATCCGTTCCTGCACGAGGTGCTTGCTGAGGAGGTGCGCTACTCCGTGATTCGCGAAGTGCTGCCGCTTCAACTCATGCGCACATTCGACGTCGAGGTCGACGAGTTCCACACCCTGGTCGCAAACGACATCGTCGTGCACAACTGCGCTCCGCCATTCCGCCAGGCGGAGTTCGACATCATTTACAACCAGGGCATCAGCCGCGAAGGCAGCCTGATCGACATGGGCGTCGACAACGGCATCGTGCGCAAGTCCGGTGCCTGGTACACCTACGAAGGTGACCAGCTCGGTCAGGGCAAGGAGAACTCGCGCACGTTCCTGAAGGACAACCCCGACCTGGCCAACGAGATCGAGAAGCGGATCAAGGAGAAGCTCGGCATCGGGCCACGGGTCGATGTGCCGATCGATCTGACGGTCGCGCCCGTTCCCATCGACGGGTGAGTTCGACGTTCGGGGCGCGGCGGGGTCGCTATCCGTCGCGCTCCGCCACCCAAGGCGGCCCATCCGGTCGCGACGAGCCGACAGAGCCGACCGAGCCGATGGCCGACCCTGAATCGGTGGCCCGGTCGATCGGCCTCGATCTGCTCGCGGCCGCACCCAAAACCCGAGCCCAACTCGCCGACGCGATGAGCCGGCGTGGTGTGCCAGAAACAGCGGCGAACGCCGTGCTCGATCGGTTCGGTGAGGTCGGCCTCGTCGACGATGCCGCCTTCGCCGCCAGCTGGGTGCAGTCACGTCAGCGTGTTCGCGGCCTAGCACCACGTGCCCTCGTCAACGAGCTCCGCGAGCGCGGCGTTGCCGAGCCACTCATCGCCGATGCGGTTGCCACCATCGACCACGACGAGATCGAGGCCGCCGCTCGCGAGCTGGTGTTGCGTAAGGCGCGGGCCACGACTGGCCTGCCCACCGCCGTCCGCATGCGACGCCTCGTCGGCATGCTCAATCGCAAGGGCTACGCGAGTGATGTCGCCCTACGAGTGGTGCGCGCGGTGCTCGCAGCCGAGACGCACAGCAGCGGCTGGATCGGTGACGACCCTGTCCTGCACCAGCCCGCTGACGACGACCTCTAACGCTGCACGTGACGACGGACGCGGCGGTCAGCCCTCGGGTAGCTGCACGGTGGTGAAGGCCCGGGTCCGCCGGAGCACAAACCCCAACGACTCGTACAGTCGGATCGCGCTTGCGTTCGTGGCATGTGCGTGCAGGAATGCGCGGTCGCCACGGTCGTGGATGCCGGCCGCGATCGCCCGCACCAGCCGCGCACCAAGACCCTGACCGCGATACGCCTCGTCCGTGCAGACCGCACTGATCTCAGTCCAACCCGGTGGCTGCACCCGCTCGCCAGCCATCGCAACGAGCCGCCCGTCGCGCCTGATGCCGAGATAGCGCCCAAGCTCGATGGTTCGCGGCAAGAACGGGCCGGGCTTGGTGCGCGCTACCAAGTCGAGCATCTCCGGCACATCGGCGGCGCCAAGCTCGACCGCCTCGGCGTCATGAACGCCGTCAACCGACGCCTCGACCATCTGAACCCCGTGACCTATACCGACCACCTCCCAGCCGACCGGCCACGGCTGCGGCGGATCGATCAGCGTCGCGGTTCCGCCAGCCCCCACCAACTCCAGCAGGTCGGCCCACACGTTGCTGCCCGGTGTGTCGGACACGGCGACGAACGGCGCAACGTCGGGCTGGTAGCGGGCCGCATCGCCGTGGGTGAGTGCGAATTGCGCGTGGACGCCCTGCAACGACGTCCACGCTGGATGGTCGAGACCCCGATCGGCGATCACGCGGCGACCTCAGTCACGACAATGTCAACACGGGCACGCCGGGCGGCACGAAGCCAAAAACCTGCCCGTAGAAAGACAGCTCGGCTTCAAGACTGGCAATCACCGATTCGGCTTTGCGAAACCCGTGCTGCTCACCCTCGAAAGTCAGATACGCATGCGGAATTCCCTTTGCCACCAAGGCATCGCGAAAGAGCTCGGCCTGCGAGGGTGGTACGACTGCGTCTTCAAGACCCTGTAGCAACAGCACCGGGCACGACAATTCGTCAACGTGCGACAACGGCGCGCGCTCGATGTAGAGATCCCGCGCTTCCGGCAGGCGCCCGACCAGACTCTGGTCGTATTGCGATTCGAAATCGTGTGTGTCCTCGGCCAATGCGAGCAGGTCGGCGACGCCGTAATACGACGTGCCGGCGCCGAACACGTTCGTGCGGGTCAGGGCCGCAAGTGTCGTCCAGCCGCCGGCACTGCCACCGCGAATCGCTAGCCGGTTGACGTCGGCCGCGCCACTCGTTGCCAACGCGAGCGCGGCGGCAGCGCAGTCTTCGACATCGACGACGCCCCACTGCCCGCGCAACCGCTCGCGATATTCACGGCCGTATCCAGTCGAGCCGCCGTAGTCGACGTCGACGACGCCGATACCCCGGCTGGTGAAGTAGGCGTATTCGAGCCGCAGTGACGGCGTCGAGCTCCCGGTTGGCCCACCGTGTACGAACACGATGTACGGCGGCAACTCGCCGTCCGGAGCAACGGCCGAGGGGTTGCGAGGTGCATACACATACGCATGGACGTCGCGGCCGCCCGCACTCTCGAAGGTGGCCGCGTAGGGCCTGGGCAAGAACGCTTCGTCAGGCAGTTCGTCGGCCGCGCGGCGCAGCTCACTGTGCGCGCCAGTGGCGAGGTCGATGCGCACCACCGCATTGGGCAACACCGCACTGCCGGCGATTCCGACGAGAGACTGGCCGCTGACCGCGATCGGTGGCTGCCATTGAGTGAACGGCAGCTCGACATCCGTGATCGACCCGGTCGCTGGGTCGAGGATGCCGAGCATCTGCACGCCGCCGCCGTGCACGACCGCGATCCTGCCGTCATCGAGCAACGCGCAGCGCCGATATCCGAGCTGCCACAGCGGGCCGCTGAATTCCTCGGCTCGGGGCGCGAGCGGAGTCGGTTCGGTGCCGCCAGCAGCATCGACGCGATATAGGTTCCACCAACCCGACCGATCGCTGACCGCGTACAGCGTCGACGCGTCGGCCCACAGCGGTTCGAGCACTGACTCCGGGTCTCCGGCACCGAGTACCGGCTGCCACCTCGGCACCGCGCCGTCGACCAGCTCGCCGACTCGCAGCTCGGTGGCATCCCACGGCATGTTGGGGTGGTCCCACGCGATCCACGCGAGCTGACCGCCGTCCGGCGAAGGGCTTGGAAACGCCAGGAACCGGCTGCCCGACACGATGACGCGAATGGCACTGGGATCGTCGGCGGCCGAACCGTCGAGCGGCACGGCGACGATCGCGCGCGACACGTCAGCCGCGGTGCCTTCGCCGACATGCTCTTCGCGCACCCACCAGGTTTCGAGGCCATCGGGGGAGAGCACCGGATCGGCGTACCGAAGCGCAGCAGTCGTCGAAGGCTCGGGGGTCAGCGGCTGCGGTGGCGCATCGCCGTCGAGGTCGAGCCGGTACAGACGCTGATCCGACCAGTCGACAAACACGACCGCCGTACCGTCCGTCGGCGTGCGCACCGGCAGCCAGCACTTGCCGCCGTACTCGTGCACCCGGGTTCGCGCGTTCCAGGGCGGCGGTAACAGGTCGCCGCGCATCGCCGACACGATCACTTGTCGGCCGCCCTCGGCCGGGCGACCTTCGGTCCACCACACGTCGGCCTCGGTGGCCGCATCGGCGCCTGCACCCGCAAGTGACGGGACGAGGACAGGCGACGCAAGCCGAATGCCGGCCTTCGCGACGTCGGCCGCCGAGATCGGCGACCGCCATTCCCCGTAGGGGAGCGAGGCGGGTTCAGGTGTCACCCAGTCATCCTTGCAGCCGCCGGAAGCGCCGAGTGGCCCGCTCGACACGGCGGTTCCGGCAGCCGGTGCGTCTACTGCCCTCATGGGGCGGTAAACGCACGCTCTGAGGTGGAGTCGCCCAATGCGTAGGCTGACCCGGTGACCACATCGCCGGCCGCGCCGTCTGTTGCTGCGCGCACGTATCAGGTGCGCACCTACGGCTGCCAGATGAACGTGCACGATTCCGAGCGGCTCGCTGGTTTGCTCGAAGGTGCCGGTTTCGTGAAGGCGGACGCCGACGAGTTGGCCGACGTCGTCGTGTTCAACACCTGCGCGGTGCGTGAGAACGCCGACAACAAGCTCTACGGCAACCTCGGTCAGCTGTATGCCACCAAGTTGGTCAAGCCCGGCATGCAAATCGCCGTCGGCGGCTGTCTGGCCCAGAAAGACCGCGGCGAAATTGTGCGCCGCGCACCATGGGTCGACGTCGTGTTCGGCACGCACAACATGGGGTCATTGCCAGTGCTGCTCGAACGTGCACGCATCGCCGACGAAGCACAGGTTGAGATTCTCGAATCACTCGAGGTCTTTCCGTCGACGTTGCCCTCGGCGCGCGAATCGGTGTACGCGGCCTGGGTCGCGATCAGTGTCGGGTGCAACAACACCTGCACGTTCTGCATCGTGCCGAGCTTGCGCGGCACCGAAAAGGATCGCCGTCCGGGTGACATCTTGCTCGAGATCGAAACACTCGTGGCGCAGGGCGTTCTCGAAGTAACGCTGCTCGGACAGAACGTCAACTCCTATGGCGCCGAATTCGGTGACCGGCAAGCGTTTTCCAGGCTGCTGCGGGCGTGCGGCACGATCGATGGGCTCGAACGGGTTCGGTTCACGTCGCCGCACCCGCGCGATTTCACCGACGACGTCATCGACGCGATGGCCTCGACGCCGAACGTGATGCACCAGCTGCACATGCCTTTGCAGTCCGGTTCCGACGAGGTGCTGAAGCGCATGCGCCGCTCGTACCGTCGCGACAAATACCTCGGCATCATCGACCGGGTGCGCGCCGCCATGCCTGACGCCGCCATCACCACCGACGTCATCGTCGGATTTCCTGGCGAGACCGACGAAGACTTCGAGCACACGCTGGACGTCGTGCGGCTGGCGCGGTTCGCCAATTGCTACACCTTCCAGTATTCAAAACGTCCGGGCACTCCGGCCGCCGACATGCCCGACCAGATTTCGGCGGCCGTTGTTCGCGCGCGCTATGCGCGGCTGACGGCGGTGTCCGAGGAAGTCGCGTGGGCTGAGGCAAAACTCCAGGTCGGGCGCGTTGTCGACGTACTTGTCGCCGAAGGCGAAGGACGCAAGGACGGGCAGACCCTGCGCATGAGCGGCCGCGCTCCCGACAACCGCCTCGTGCACTTCGCCGCCACCGAAGCACGCGCTGGCGACGTCGTCACGGTCGAAATCACGCGCGCGGCGCCGCACCATCTCGTCGCCGAGGTCGTGCACGCCGTGCGGCGCACACGCGCTGGCGATGCGTGGGAACAACGGCAAGAGTCGGGCGGACGTCAGCCGGTCGGCGTCCCGCTCGGAATGCCGACGGTGCCAGCTCGCTAAGCGGGCTGGTGCCGGAGGTCGCGGACGAGTCGGATGCCGAAGAACATCGCCGCCGCGAGGGCGACCGGCGCTGCGCTCAACCATTGGCCGTACCCGGTGCCTGGCCCGACCGCGAGGGTGTCGATACCTGTGCCGAGTGTCCAGATTCCGGCCGTGGCAAAGGCCGTGGTCGCGATGGTGTCACTGACAAGCGGCGGCAGCATTGACCAGCTGCGCTGTCGGGTCCAGCGCCGGCGGAGCAGGAGGAAGACTGCAAGTGCGGCGACTCCGAGCAATCCGAACGCGACCCGGTAGATGACGACTTCGCCGACCCAGTCATGGATTGCCGCCGCTCTGCAATCGTGGGCTGTCGGGTCAGCTGCCAACCAGCGCGCGCAGTCGGACCCGGAGAGCACCTGCCCCGGCCTGACGTCGATGAGCGCCCGCGCACCTGCCGCCTGCTGGAAGACCTCAGCGATCAGACCGCTCAGCCCAACGGTGATGGCACCGATCGAGCCCAGCAGCAACGCCGTCGAGAAGAGCTGGCGCGTAACGGTCGACACCGGCGTCGCGAACCGTCGTTGCTCGGCGCCGACCATGTCAGGTACCGGGCCGAAACGTCGGACGGCGTCGGCTTCGGCATCGTGCAGTGAGGCGCCTTCGGCGACTGCGCGCGCGGCGTCATCGCGAAGGTGCGCCTCGGTCTCGGCCAGCAGCTGCCGGAGTGCGCGCGGTTGCTCCGCTGGCATGCGGGTGACCAACTCGTCGAGGTAGCTCTCGATCGGGCTGTCGGGTGCACCGCCTTCTGCCGAACTCATGCGGGACTCAATGCCGCGGCCGGCCCGAGTGCGGATTCGACCGCCGAAACCAACGTGCTGAACTCGCGTCGCTTGGCCGCAAGCGCCGTGAGACCGGGGTTGGTGACGCGATAGATCCGGCGCCGGCGACCAGCGACCGGTTGCCAGTCGCTGGCCAGTAAGCCGGCGTCTTCGAGACGATGGAGGGCGGGATAGACCGACCCTTCGTTCAGATCGAACGTGCCATCGGTGCGGTCGCGCAGTCGAGTGATGATCTCGTAGCCATGGCCAGCGCCCTGGCTTAAAATGCCCAGCAGTACGAGCTCGAGATGGCCCCGGATCAAGTCAGGTCGCATACCTCGACAGGTTAGGTACAGGGATCGATATTGTCAATCCCTGCAGCGGAAAGGGCCGACCATGACGCGCATGGTCGGCCCTTTCCGCGTTTCTCACCGAGGAGCCAGAACCCCTTCTGGCCACACGGATTCAGTGATGGCGTTGCCTTCGATCAACACGGTCAGTGCGATCGAGCCATCGGCAGCCCACAGGTCGTAGCTGCCTTCTTCGAGTCCGTAGTACACGGCCGCGTATGCCGTTCCGCCAGGAAACTGGCGGGGATGAACGGCCACGTGTCGCCGACGGACAGGTTCGCCGTCCGGACTGATTTCGATCTCCGCCCCGACCAGCTCGGCCGACGTGTAGAGCACGAGTGCTCCGACGTTGTCGCCGATCTCGAGCACCGTTGGCCCTTGCCCAGCCGTGTGCCGGTGACCATGCTCATGCGCGCCCCCAAGCGCGTGTGCATCACCGTCGTGGCTGTGCGGGTGCGCGTGGTGCCCGCCATCCGGGTGACCGGTGGCCGAGTGATCGTGGGCGGTCATGCTGCGCCGACGCTGAATCCGTCGTGGGGCGAGTTGAGGTACGGGAACCCGCTCCGAGTGGGTACCCCGGTCGAGCCGTCCGCAACCAGCGAGGTCGCGCCGTCGGGAACGAACGACGGGTCAACCAACGGGATCAGCAAGCCGGCGATGGCCCGCAGCTCGATGGTCACGACGTCGTCACCGGGGCGCCGACCGTTCGGGAAGCCGGCTGGGTCGCCGCCCGCGAGACCTGCGGGGCTGACCTTGTCAGGCGCAGTCGCCGGGATCGCGAGGTTCAGACGCAGCATGTCGGCCACGACCTTGCCCGTGTAGTTCTGGAAGCCGGGAATGATGCCGGACGGAATGCCGGTACCCAGGATGGCGACCAGGTCAGCACGTGGCTTGGTGTAGGCGGCCAAGTGCGGGAACACGTTCGGGTACAGCACCGGCAGCAGACCGGCAACCTCGGGGTGCAAGAACGACGCCGCGTAGTTCGAGTCGTTCGACGGCGCGTCGTGGTTCCAGTCGTCCTTCTTGCTCATGGGGATGACGACTTCGTTGATGAGCGGGTTGCCCAGACGGGAGACCTGCTCCCAGTTGCCGAACGACTGCGCCTTTGAGCCGGAGCTCTCGAAGATGCGGGTGCGCTGGCGGCTGGCCGTCGTCCAGACACCGATGACCGAGCTGGCCAGTGCCGGGTCCTTCGGCGTGATGCCATTGTGGGCCAGGTCGCTGAACGGGACACGGAGAGCGATGCTGTGCACGTTCTTGCCAGCAAGAGAGTTGACGCCCACGGCGGCGGCCGTCGAGATCAGGTGCAGGTTCTCGAACGGACGCAGGTCGAGCAGGTCGAACACCGCGCCGAGGTCGACGTGGAATGCATCTGCCCGCTGGCCGGCGAAGACCAAACCGCCGTGCGGCAACTTGTGCACGGCCTGGGCCGCGAGGTTCTCGTAGTTCGGAGTCGAACGCGGGCCGATGTTGCACGGCGGAACCTCGAGGTTCGTTCCGAGCACCTGCGTGTGACCGTTGCGAGTCGTGCGCGTCAGTGTGTAGTACTGCCGACGGTTGAAGTGCGGGTCGAGGATCGAGGTGATCTGGCCCGTGTTGTAGAGGAAGGTATTCTTGTTGAACACCACGGTGTGGAAACGAAAACCGTAGGTCACGTCGGGCTTGGCGTCGCCCGAGTTTGAGATGTGAATCTCGTAGAGAACGTCGTCGCCGAACTCGAAGAAGTTCGGGCCGCCGTTCGGGTCTTGCAGTGGCACGTAGTTGGCGATGATGGTGGCAAAGCCCGGCTCGTCAGGGCTGACGAACGCGTAGAGGTCGGAGCTATCGGCGACCGGGTCTTTGGAGATCTCCGGCGCTTCGCGGTGAGAGGACATGCGACACCTTCTGTGCTCGCTGGGATGGGAATGAAGCTGGGTGCGCCGCCAACCCGAATGGGTGCTGGCGCTGAGAAAAGTGAGCGCGTGCGAAAGAGCGTGTTGCGGACGTGCGTGCGAAAGATCAGCCGGTGGCGAGCTTGGCGAGCTTGCTCGCGAGCGCCTTGTCGGTGACCGCGACTTCACGGTCGCCGCGCATCAAGGTGATGGTGCCGGCCTTGGCGTTGGTGACGTGCGCGACAACTTGACCATCCGGGGTAGGCGCGCCGTCGTCGTCCGACTTCGACGTTGCGCTGGCAACTCCCGGAACCATGACGGCCACCGTCGCGGCGGCAGCGGTTACGCCAGCCCCACGGATGAAGGCCCTCCTGCTGTGATCTGCCATTTCCTGCTCCTCTGTTTGCTGAACATCTGGGTTTGCTGGGACATCTGCTTGTCTGCCGAAACATCTGCGCGAGTAACACGGGGGAGCGGCGCTCGCCCGCCTCTGTTGCCACGGGTGAGCCAGGCTCGCCCGCCTCTGCTGAGGTGTCATCTCTTCGCAGCGACCGCGCCCGCTGGTTCATTTGGCCTAGCGGCCGCTCGTCCGGTCCGTTGGCTAGGGTTCTTCGCATGCCGGATTGGGTGACGATTTCGTCGTTGGCAACTGCGGGTGGCACGCTTGTGCTCGCCTTGGCCACGTTTTCGTCGACTCGATCGGCAAACCGCGCGGCGCGGGTGGCGGAGCGATCGCTTCTCGAAGGTCTTCGGCCGTTGATCGTGGCATCGCGTTTCGAAGACCCGCCGGAGAAGATTTCGTTCGCCGACCAACACTGGGTACGCGTGCCCGGTGGCCACGGCGCAATCGAGGTCACGGCCGACGTCGAGTACCTCGCGCTCGCACTTCGAAATGCGGGGCGGGGCATGGCCGTCTTGCATGGTTGGATTGCGTACGCGTCGGAGCAGACTTCGCGGCCAGATCACCAGCCGCTGGAGGCGTTTCGCCGGCTGGGCCGTGACATCTACATCGCGCCCGGCGATCGCGGTTTTTGGCAGGGCGCCGTTCGTGACCCCAACGAGCCCATCTTCGCCGAGTTACGCGCGGCCGCGACCGATCGAATGCCCATCACCATCGAATTGCTCTACGGCGACCAAACTGGCGGGCAACGGGCTATCTCGCGGTTCTCCCTGTTGCCGCACGATGATCCCGCCGGCGACCTGGTTTGGCTGGCGGCGGTGTCACGGCACTGGCACCTCGATCGGGAGGCCCCTCGGTAGCGCCCGCGAGCTTTAGCTACTGGTGGGCGGCTCGGCCTGGGCCAACCACTCGCGCTGGGTCGCGAGCTGTGATTCGAGTGCGGCCACTTCACTGGCGTTGCCGGCGTCGTTTGCCCGCGCGACCTTCTTCTCGAGTTTCTCGATCGATTCACGCAAGCGGACGACGAGGGGCGACGACGACACGCTGCTTTCCCGCCATCGGGCCTCGGAGGCCACCTTGAGCTTCTCGGCAACTGCGTCGAGACGTCGATCCAAGTCGCCCGATACTTCTCGCGGCGCGCGGCCCATCGTCGTCCATTGATTCTGGATGTCGCGCAACTGAGCTTGTGCGGCCGCGAGGTCGGATGTTGGGTCGATCGCTTCCGCTCGGACGAGCAGCGCCTCGCGAGCTTGTGCGTTGCTCCGGAATTCAGCTTCGCGTTCGTCGAGGGCGGCGGTACGACGGGTAAAGAATGAGTCCTGGGCCGTACGGAATCGCCGCCACATGGCGTCTTCGACATCTTTCGATGCACGCGGCGCGGTCTTCCATTGCGCCATCAGGCTCTTGTAGCGATTCGCGGTCGGTGTCCAGTCAGTCGAGCTGACCAGTGTCTCAGCTTCGGTGACCAGCTTTTCCTTGGTAGCAATGGCTTCTTTGCGCTGCTCATCAAGAGTGGCAAAGTGCGCGCCGCGACGGCGGCCGAACTCGGAGCGGGCCGCGGACACGCGCTTCCACAGCTCGGCGTCAACGACACGATCAACGCCCTTGATCGCCTTCCACTCATCGACGATGACGCGCAATCGGTCACCGGCTGGTTTCCACTGCGTGCTCTGTGCGAGCTTTTCGGCCTCATCGGCTAGCGCCCGCTTCGCCTCCACCGCCTGTTGTGCCGCCTCTGCCTTGGCGGCGCGCTCAACGCCACGTTTTGCTTCGGCTGCTTTCAACAGTTCGCACAACCGTTGCTCGAGACCAGCGAGGTCGCCGACGGCACTCGCGCTCGGCAGTGAGCTGCGCAGGCGCGTGGCCGCGACAACGGTCGAACTCGCGGACGCCGCGCCCGACCCGAGCCGCGTCTCAAGCAGCGTCACTTCGGTTGCGAGGTCGTCGTAACGCCGAACGAAATGGGCCAGCCCCTCTTCGGGAGTGCCGGCTTGCCAGGAGCCAACGGCACGCTCGCCAGCCTCGGCGGTCGTGACGTACACGGTGCCGTCATCGGCAATCCGGCCCCACGTCGTACTGGCGCCCATCGTGCTCCCTGATCTCTCACAGACTGTCAACGGCGTCGCCGCCCGCGCACCGCGTGGCGATGTCGGGCACTATCTTGCCTCGCCGGGGCCCCAAGGTCGCACTCGGCCGCGCTCAAGCCGCTCGCGACGTCGCCCTCTAAGGTGCATCCGTGACACGGCCGCGGATTTCGGCGGTGGCGTGGTGTCCGCACCCGCCGCTGCTGCTGCCGTCCGTGGGGGCCGGCGTGGCCGGTGAATTCTCCGCGCTCCGCGCGGCCTGTATCGAGGCAGTACGCGGTCTCCAGATGGCCGAGATCGACCGCGTCATGGTCATCGGGGCCGCGGGTCGCGAGCATGGGTTGCTGGGCTTCGCCCCCGGCGTGGGCGGGTTGCCGCGCGGCGAACTGCCTTTATCGCTCACCATCGGCGACTGGCTACTCGACCAGGCCGGAGTTGATGGGGCCCGCTCTTTCGTCGCCGCGCGGCCGGACGGTACGCCCGCGTCGAACGCAGCTCAGGTTGCCGCCGTCCGGTCGAACACCGAAGCGACTGCGCTCCTGGTGATGGGCGACGGCACGGCCCGGCGCAGCATCAAAGGCCCGGGTTACCTCGACCCGCGGGCCGAAGCGTTTGACACCGACGTCGTCACCGCCCTTGGGGCCGGCGACGTAGCCGCGCTGGCCGCGCTCGACGCCGAGTTGGCGGCCGACTTGATGGTCGCGGGCATCGGGGCCTGGAAGGCAGCTGCGGCCATCTTGGCGGCCGAGGGTCCGTGGCAGAGCCGGGTGTTGTTTGCGGACGCCCCGCTCGGGGTGATGTACGTCGTTGCATCGTGGCGGGCCGCGTGAAGCAAACGCGAGTGATCGTGGTGCTCGGACCGACGGCGGCCGGTAAGTCGGCGCTCGCTATCGCGCTCGCGCATCAACTCGACGGCGAGATCATCAACGCTGACTCGATGCAGCTGTACGAGGGCATGGACATTGGGACGGCGAAACTCTCCGTCGACGAGCGGCGGGGGGTCGTCCATCATCTGCTCGATGTATGGCCGGTCACCCGTACCGCGAGCGTCGCCGACTACCAGGGCCGGGCGCGCACAGCGATTGCCGAGATTTCCGGGCGCGATCGCATGCCGATTCTCGTGGGTGGCTCAGGCCTCTATCTTCGCGCTGTCATCGACAAGTTGAGCTTTCCCGGCACGGACGGCGAGGTGCGCGCGAGGTTCGAAGCCGAACTCGCCGATGTCGGTCCTGCTGCACTGCACGCAAAGCTGGCTGCTTTCGACCCGACGACGGCGGCCTCAATTTTGCCGACGAACGGCCGCAAAATCGTTCGAGCACTTGAGGTCGCCGCGATTGGTGGCGGCGCGTTCACCGGCCTCATGCCGGCCTACGACTCGGTGTACGACGCCGTCTTGATTGGCATCGACCGTCCGACCGCCGAACTCGACCAACGCCTCACCGATCGGGTCGACGCCATGTGGGACGCCGGGCTGGTCACCGAGGTGCGCACGCTCGCCGTCCGTCATGGCTTGCGAGACGGGGTGACGGCACGGCGGGCACTCGGCTACAAGCAGGTACTCGCGACGCTGGCCGGCGACCTTTCGGAGGAGCAGGCACGCGCGCAGACCGTGCAGGCGACCAAGCGGTTCGTCCGGCGACAACGATCGTGGTTTCGACCCGACCCGCGGATCACCTGGCTGGCAGCCGACGCAACCGCAACCGATCGCGCACTGGCGTTGGTTGCGTCGGCCCGTTCGGACGCCCAAGATTACGTGCCCGGAGATCTGGGATGATCTAGCGGTGACGCAACTCCCGGCGGCGTCGGTCTACCGCCTGGCTGTTGTCGCGGTGGCAGACGTCGGCCCCCGGATGCGCCGGATCACCCTCGCCAGCGATGAGCTCGCCACCTTCGTCGCTATTGCGGGGCAGGACGTCGCCGTGCATCTCGCCGACCCGAGGGGCGGAGGCGTAAGTCGGCGGTACACCATCCGCAATCTCGATTGCATCCGTTGCCGCTTCGACGTGGACGTCGTGACGCACGGTGACGGCCCAGGCGCCCGGTGGGGCATGACCGCGGTGATCGGAGACGTGGTCGAAGTCTTCGGCCCGCGCGGCAAGGTCATGCCCGCGACCGCACGTTGGCAGTTGTTCGTGGGAGACGAATCCGCGATCGCGGCGATCGCGGAGATGGTGGCTGCGTTGCCCTCCGCTGTCGAAGCCCAGGTGATTCTTGAGGTCACCGATTCTGACGACGAGCAACCTATGCGCGGCGACAGCGTCGAGGTCAGCTGGCTTCATCGCGGGAGCACTCGGCCGGAGGAGTCGCGACTGGTTGACGATGCACTGCGCTCGCGGGCTATTCCGGGCGGCGACCGGCACGTCTATCTGTTCGGCGAAAGCCGGCTGGTTCGGCGCCTGCGCGACCAGCTGTACGAGTGCGGGCTCGGCGCGTCGGAGATTTCGGCGAAGGGTTACTGGAACGCCGGCCGAGCGACGTCCGCCTAATTTCTTGCCACGGACGCTTGTTCTCGTCGCGGGTGGCACACTGCTGGTATGTCGCTCGATCGCGCAATCCCGCCGGATCCGTTCGATGTCTTGCCACCGAAGCCCTGGTTTCAGCTCGACAGTGCTGACATCGCCGACGGCGAACCCATGGGCATGACGTTTGTCCACGACGGTCTGGGTGGTGAAAATCTGAGCCCGCAGTTGAGCTGGTCTGGATTCCCGCCGGAGACCCGCGGCTTCGTCGTGACGTGCTTCGACCCGGATGCGCCGACCCAGAGCGGCTTCTGGCATTGGGTCTTGGTCAATCTGCCGGCGACCACGACCAGCCTGGCACGCGGAGTTGGTGGTGGCGGCGCGTTGCCGGGCAGCGCCTTTCATGTGCGCGGCGACGGCGGCTCCAAGGCCTATGTCGGCGCTGCACCGCCAGCCGGGGATCGAGCGCACCGATACGTCTTTGCCGTGCATGCACTTGACGTCGAGGGTCTCGATGTCGACAACTCCGTCAGCCCTGCAGTGGTGGGTTTCAACCTTGCGTTCCACACCCTCGCACGCGCGGCGATACGGCCGACGTATCGCAACGGATAGCCCTAAGCCGATGAGTCCGGCGGCGAACGGCGGCGCACACGCGGAACGAGTAGGGCGAGGCGCTTGTCATCGATTTCCTGTGTTTGCTGACTCAGCCACCAGCACAGTGCCGACAACGGCAACTCGATGACGACGGCAAACGCGATCGCCATGACTCGATCGCGACTGCCCGAGGTGAGCACGTCGAACCAGGCGTCGACCATCAGCAAGGTCGCAGCTGCCGTCGACGCTCGGATGAGATGCCGCGATCTGCGAAACGCAAAGTAGGCCGTGGTGGCTAGCGCAATGAACAGCATGACGTCGAAGCCCGCCCACGCGAGGTCGTAGTGCGGCGACAGCTGACGCGAGGGCAAAGCAATCGCGACGAAGACGGTCCACGGGATGAGCACGAGCGAGCACAGCGCGAATATCGGCCCGGCGAGTCGCACCAGCGGTTGGTTGTCGACCAGCACCTCGTTGCCAAGCTCAGCCGCGGGCGGTACGAGCTCGTCTAATTTGTCAGCAGCCTTGAGCCACGGGTCAGGAACCACGTCAGGGCAGTACCCGGCGCAGTGAACCGCCGAACCTCTTCACGCGAACCCCGGGAACAAATGAGGGCCGTGGAGCGATTGCACGAGGGAACCGCTCAACCGAGGGAGCCGGGTGTACGCCACCGCAAAGAAGATCGCCGAGCGCGAGAGCCTGTTCCGGCCGGCCTTGATTCGTGCCGACGATCTGGGTCAGGCCCAAGCGGTCGCGCTCGTGTTGCACGGGGGGCAGGTGAAGAGCGTCGCACCGGCCACCGCTCGGCAGCTGGCGGTGCTGCGATTGCTGCCGGTGGCCCGCCATCTCGCCAGAATCGGCAGCCCGCACGGCGTGGCCGTCTACCGGTTGCGGTTTCGATTCCGCGGCTGGAACGGTGACGGCTCGCTGGCTACCGCCGACGTCCGCTGGGCGGTTGAGCAGATGCGTGCGCAACATGGCGACGTCCCGATCGTTTTGGTCGGACATTCGATGGGCGGGCGGGCCGCCTTGCTGGCCGCCGACGCTCCGGGGGTGGTCGGCGTGCTCGGTCTCGCGCCGTGGGTCGTGCCCGGCGACGCGATCGAACAACTGATCGGACGTCGCCTGCTGGTGCTACACGGACCGCGCGACCGCATGACGTCGGCCAAGGCGTCGCGCAAGTTGGTCGAACTGGTGCGTGGCCTTGCCCCGATTCGGGGCGGCGGACGCCACACCGAGGCCACGTTCATCGGGTTGCCCGGTACGGGTCATGGCATGTTCCGGCGGTTGCGTACGTGGAACGCGTTGAGCGCAGAATTCGTCTTGCACGCCGCGGTCGGCAGGCCACCCACCGAAACCCTTGCCGATGCCATTCGCGCCGGCTTTTCGCTCCGGTAGCTGCGGAGCGCAATCAGGGCAGCGTGAGGATCTCGGCGCCGGTGTCGGTCACCAGGATGGTGTGCTCAAACTGCGCAGTGCGCGCGCGATCCTTGGTGACAACCGTCCAGCCGTCGGGCCACACGTCGTAGTCGATGGTGCCGAGGGTAAGCATCGGCTCGATGGTGAACGTCATGCCTGCTTGGATCACGAGGTCGTAGTCGGGCTCGTCGTAGTGCGGCACGATCAGCCCAGAGTGGAAGAGCGTGCCGATTCCGTGCCCGGTGAAATCGCGCACGACACCGTAGCCAAATCTTTTCGCATAGCTCTCGATGACTCGCCCGATGACATTGAACGGCCGGCCCGGTGCAACCGCGCGAATGGCCCGGTCGAGAGCTTCCTGAGTGCGCAGCACGAGGTTGCGTGATTCGTCATCGACCTGGCCGACGAAGAAGGTGGCGTTGGTGTCGCCGTGAACTCCGTCGATGAACGCGGTGATGTCGATATTGAGGATGTCGCCATCGACGGCCACGGTTGAGTCGGGGATGCCGTGGCAGATGACCTCGTTCAGCGACGTGCAGAGCGACTTTGGGTACCCGCGGTAGCCGAGTGTCGACGGATACGCACCGTGATCGCACAGATACTCGTGGCCGATGCGATCAAGTTCGTCGGTACTCACGCCCGGCACGACGTGTCGCCCAACTTCGGCGAGTGCACGGGCGGCGAGTTGGCCCGCAATGCGCATGCGCGCAATCGTGTCGGCGTCTTTCACTTCCGTCTCGCGCCGCTGCTGCCACACGCGTTCGCCGACGTAGGCCGGCCGGCCGATCGTGGCTGGCACCGTGCGCGTCGCGCTCACGACACCAGGACGCACGACCCTGGGGTTCAGCATGCGCTCATCATAGAAGCGGCTAGCACCTGCTCGAATTGACGGCGGCGGTCCCCCGAATGTCGGGGGACCGCCGCCGTCTGCGCGATCTCGTTGCGCTTTCGATAGTTCGTTGCGCTCGTGCGAACGAGCGCTTAGCTGGCCGCCGCGCGCTTGCGCGGAGCGGCCTTGCGCGCCACTGTCTTGCGTACGGTGGTGCGCTTCACTGCGGCCTTGCGAGGTGCAGCCTTGCGAGCTACCGTCTTGCGCGCGGTGGTCTTCTTCGCTGCTGCCTTGCGCGGGGCGGCCTTCTTGGCGACCTTGCGCGCGGTGGTCTTCTTCGCTGCTGCCTTGCGCGGAGCAGCCTTCTTAGCGGTGGTCTTCTTGGCTGCTGCCTTACGAGGAGCGGCCTTCTTCGCGACCGTCTTCCGGACTGCGGCCTTGCGGGGAGCTGCCTTCTTCGCCACGGTCTTCTTTACCGCAGCCTTGCGGGCCGTCGTCTTCTTAGCGGCCGTTGCGCGCGTCGTGGTCTTCTTCGCAGCGGTCTTGCGTGCTGCTGCGGTCCTTTTCGCGGGACTCTTACGCGCGGTTGGTTTCTTGGCGGCCGTCGTCGAAGAACTGCTTCCGACGCTGGCGCCTGTCAGGTTCTTTTGCACGGATGCAATCGCCGCCTTTGCAGCTCGTTGGTTGGGATGATCGGCTGATGTAGCCAGGATCTGACCGGTGAGGCTTGTAGCGTGAACGTGAACGTGCCGGTCCGGCCTCTTCGTAGAACAAACTTCGCCGGCACGCGCATGCCTCCTCGGCAGATAGTCCGATCGTCGACCGGACGTCGAGACAACGATGACACTCACATCAACGTGATGCGAGGAACCATGCCGCATAGTTCTGAGACATTTTGTGAAGGTCGGATACGCGTTCGTGTCGTCGCGACCACTGTTGCGACCGGTTATGAGTGAAGATGATCGGCATGAGCGGCCTCGTCGAACGCATCTTGCAACTGCCGGCATGGCTTGCGTTGTTGGTCGTGTTTGCCATGCCCGCTCTCGAATCCTCAACGTTTCTTGGCTTCATCTTTCCCGGTGAGATCGCCTGTTTGCTCGGCGGCGTGCTCGCATACCAAGCCAAGCTCGCACTTGCTCTCGTCATCGTGGTGGCGATCGCGGGCGCCGTCATCGGTGACAGCATCGGCTTTGCAGTGGGTTATCGCTACGGCGACATGTTGTTAAGGAAGGTGCCAGAGAGGCTCCTGAAACCTGAACATGTCGAGCGCACCAAGGAACTCATCCTCAAGCTCGGCGGGCGCGCGGTATTCGTCGGCCGGTTCGCGGCTGCGTTGCGTGCGCTGGTGCCCGGTCTCGCTGGTATTTCCAAGATGCGATACCGCACGTTTCTGTTGTGGAACTTTGCCGGCGGCACGGTGTGGGCAACATCCGTCGTAGTCGCCGGCTATCTGGCCGGCAAGGCCTGGCGCACGATGGCATCCGACATCAGTCGTATCGGCTGGGTCGCGCTGGGAGTCGTCGTCATCGGTTTGGCCGTCGCCTGGTGGTGGCGTCGTCGTCATCATCGGCGTCCATAACGGTGTCGAGCGCGCGCGCCAATCCAAGACGTACCCGATTGAACCTGCCTTTCGGCGCGGTCAGTCTCGCTTGATCTTCGCCGGCAGCTGCACTCACCAGGTGTGAGACGACATCGAATTCGGGGACGATGCCTCCGCCGCCAGTAGAAGGCGACGGAACCCAAAGGGATTCGTGCGCGAGATCTTCCAACTCGCGATCGCCGCTATCGAGAGCGAACACGGTTGCGCCGACCTTGCGCGCATCGGCTACTCGCTCGAGCAGTGCAGCTGGTGCCTCGTCGGGCGCAACGACAAACACGGTTTCATGCCGCTCAACGCGTTCGAGACGTTGGAGCCCGATCGACAAATGCGCGGGCGCGTTCGGGGGAGGCGACCAGCGAACGAGCACCGGCGCGAGATTGAGTTGTCCGGACCAGCGGGATTCGTCGTCGAGATGAGCTGCGAAGTGCCACGGATCTTCCGTAGGTGTGCCTACGATCAGCAGACCGCCGGCTGCGTGTGGGGCACCTCGCAGCGCACGACCGAACAATCGGGTGCGCTCGACCCATCCGGTGCCGGCGAGCAGGTCGCGCATGAGGCGAACGCGTTCGCTGTCCATGTGCGCCTCCCGCATCGCCACCGCCGCGACGCACTGCGTCGCGTGTTGCTCAGTATCGTCGACCGTGGCTCAGTATCGTCGCGCGGCGCATCCGTCGCGCAGCACAATCGTCGTGGCGTGACGTCAGTTGTATGAGTGCGCGCCATCGGGGTACCGGCCCGACACCACGTCGTCCGCATATCGATGCGCAGCATCGAAGAGAACGGCGCGCAGATCGGCGTACGGCTTGACGAACTTCGGGGTGTGTCCGGAGCCGAAGCCGGCCATGTCAGTCCAGACGAGCACGTGCGCGTCGCAATCAGGACCCGCACCGACCCCGACCGTCGGGATCGACAACTCAGCCGTCACGCGTTTCGCGAGCTCGGCCGGCACCATCT
>Ga0209890_10000260_pt1 | contig 24480 bp, 25 predicted proteins | sample OrgsoiDNA2013049_FD_185799 | JGI IMG/M metagenome (GOLD analysis project Ga0209890, IMG submission 185799) | Permafrost soil microbial communities from the Arctic, to analyse light accelerated degradation of dissolved organic matter (DOM) -... | ecosystem: Environmental > Terrestrial > Soil >...
AGCCTCGGCCTGAGCCCGCACGCCGCTGGGCCCTGCGCACTGACGGGATGCGGTGATCGACGCTGCGTGCCGCGCGGGGCACGCCGCCGACGTGTTGGGCTCCGTCGGCTCGGGGACCACTGGCGGCGGCAGCGGCGCGCCCTCAGGTGCTCGGCGGCCACTGCTTGCCGGAGATTCTGGGCCAGGGGTGGGCATCCGTCCGATGCTGCGGGCTCGCGATGGCGTCTACCACGCGGGTTCGATCTCGGTCCTGCCCCGGCACGAACGGCCTCCGGCAGGTGCCGCTGCAGTTCAGCAGTCAACTTCGGACGCCGTCGTGGTCGCGTTTGGCGCGTCGGCGCCATGAGAACACCGCCTCACCCTCCAGCAGGAGGGCCGTGGGCTCACCGACCATGACCCCTGGCCATCTTGGAGCCAAAGCGCCAGGCGGCTTGCTGAACACACCCATCCGACAGGGTGGATGGACCATTGTCGGCGATGCCGCGATACGTTCTGAGCATGGCCAGACCCCACGCCGCATCATTGATCGAGGACGCCTTCCATCGCCGCTCGAACGCCTTGATGCGTGGACGCGGATGGGGCACGCGCACGATCAGCCACACGGGCTATGGCAGTCAGGACTTCGTGCGGGTGCTGGGACGGGTGCTGCTCAGCCGTTTGGCCGAGAGTCCGGCGATCAGCGAGGCGGACGGGATTATTCGCGAGCTGAGAGGAACCGCGGGCGAGCAGCGCGGTTGGCGGGCCTTCGTCACCGCAGGGGCCATGAACGTCGCGGTCCGAGTCATCGTCGGCGACCGCACGACGCGCACGTTCTCGGACCGCAGTGGATACATCGACGTAGTGATCCCTGGACCGGGCCTGGAACCGGGCTGGCACGCGGTCACGATCGAGGCGGAGGGTGGCGAACCGGTCCAGGCCGCAGTGCTGATCATCGACCGCGAGACCCGCTTCGGCCTCGTCAGCGACATCGACGACACGGTCATCTCCACCTCCCTGCCGCGTCCGCTGATCGCAGCTTGGAACACCTTCGTGCGGCAGGAGACCGCTCGTCACCTGGTGCCCGGCATGGCACCGATGTACCGCACCTTGATCGGCGAACACCCTGGTTCGCCGATCTTCTACCTGTCCACCGGTGCCTGGAACACCGCGCCGACGTTGACCCGCTTCCTGAAGCGCCACGGTTATCCGGCGGGTCCGATGTTGATGACCGACTGGGGTCCCACCAACACGGGCTGGTTCCGCAGCGGGCAGGAGCACAAGACCGAGTCCTTGCACCGGTTGGCTCGCGAGTTCCCCCAGATCCGTTGGGTTCTCGTCGGCGACGACGGACAGCACGACCCGAAGATCTATGGTGACTTTGCCCGGGATCGCCCCGATGTCGTTGACGCCATTGCGATTCGGGAGCTGACACCGGCCGAGCAGGTGCTCTCGCACTTCATACCGGTATCCAACGAGGAGTTCGCCCCGCGGGTGCGTCGCGACGTGCCGGTATTTCGCGCGCCCGATGGCTACAGTCTCCTGCGGCAGTTGAGGGCTGTTCGTGGCTAGCCCCGGGCGGCTGCTGGCCTCTCGCCGGAGCCACCCAGGTCACCGTCCGCGTGCGGAATTGATGCCGTACTCACGCTGGGGGGAATACGCGCGGCCTTCGAAAGGGGCTATGAGCCCACGAGTGTGATCATGGCCGGGAAGTGTGCATCCCGCCCGGGGTCACCCAGGGCCCACAACGCGTTGAAGCAGGCTTGCAGCGGGCCGAGTGAAAGGACGCTGCCGCGCGGACCTGCACGTTACCGATGGGCCAGCGGAAAGATGGGCAGCTGACCAGGAGCAAGCCCAGGTCGCGGCGGCATCGTTCCCATCGGCTCCCTTCCAACCATCGGTCTTGAAGGCTGGCTGGAGGTGCTGACGAAGCGGGCATTGCGGCGAGCAGCGACCCAGCAGGCCGTCCGTGTCGAGCTGTTGGGCGCGCCCGCCGATCGAAGCCGCGGGCGGGTGAGCCGCCCACCAGAGGACCAGCTCTGCGGGCTTGGCGGGCAAGCCCTCCAGTCGTTGAACCGGGTGGGGAGCTTGTCAGCCGTCAAGGTAGTGCCGATGTCGACCGCCAGGACGACCGTGAGCGGCCGGGACCCGGCCAGAGCGCGACGCGAAGAGCGTGGACGATCCTTCAGGGGGATCGCTGGTGGATCGTGTCCATTCGATGCAGCGGGCTAGACCTGGGCTAGACCGTTGCGACTGTCGGCTCTTCGCTGGCTCGCGGCAGACCCAGTGCCGTCAGCGCTGCGCCGGCAGTCATGCTCACGGCACAGATCAGCAGCGCCGCCCGGTAGGCCGGACCAAGGCTGGCGGCATCGGCATACTCGTTGCCACTGAGCCCGACGATCACCGGAAGGGCGGCAACGGCTATCAGCCCGGCCGTTCGCGCTACCGCGTTGTTGACTCCGCTCGCTGTCCCGGCCAGATCGTCGGGGGCCGCCGCAAGGACGGTGCCGGTCAGCGGGGCAACGGTCATTGCGAGCCCTAGGCCCAGGAGCGTGACGCCAGGCAGGACGTTCATGATGTATGACGGGTGGTTGGGTGAGCGCGACAGGAGCACGAGTCCTGCTGCTGCGATGAGGGGTCCGCCGATCATGAGTGGTCGGGCGCCGATCCTGGTGGCCATCGTGCCGAAGCGGCTGGCGAGCAGGAGCATCACCACGCTCAGCGGGAGGGTGGCGGCACCGGCCCGCAGCGCCGCCCAGCCCGAGACGACCTGCAGGAAGAGCACGAGGAAGAGGAACGTCCCCGAAAGCGCCGCATAGATCGCGAATGTCACGACGTTGATGACGCTGAAGATGCGCGAGGCGAACAACATGGTTGGCAGCATCGGGTGAGCGGAACGTCGTTCCGTCACGACGAAGGCAACCAGTCCCAGGACGCCGCCGGCACCGGTGACGACCGTGAGGCTACCGAGCCGGTGATTGGGCAGGGCGGTCAGCGCATACGTCACGCCGCCCAGCCCCATAGAGCCGAGCAGCACCCCTGGGATGTCAATGTGATGGCTGGCAAAGGGATTTTGCGACTCAGGCACGTACCGAGCGGCCAACACGATGACCGCTGCGCACAGCGGGACGTTGATCCAGAACACCCATCGCCAGCTGTAGGCGACGAGCCATCCGCCGACCAGCGGCCCCGACGCGGCGGCGATGCTCAAAGAGCCCGTCCACACGCCGATGGCGCGCATCCGATCAGCCGGGTGGAACGAGGACTGCAGGATGGCCAGGCTCCCGGGTGTCAACAGCGCGGCCGCGACGCCCTGGAGTGCCCGGGCGCCGACCAGGGTCTGGATGTTGGGGCTCAGCGCGGACAGCATTGAAGCCACGCCGAACCCGGCGACGCCCCAGACGTAGACCTTGCGGCGACCGAAGCGGTCCCCCAGGGACCCACCAAGCAGGATCAGCGCCGCCAGGGTCAGAGCGTAGGCGCTGATGACCCACTGCAGGCCGGCCAGGTCGGCACCCAGGCCACGTCCGATGGTGGGCAGGGCGACGTTGACGATCGTGCTGTCCAGAAGGGCGACGCTGCTGCCCAGAACCGTGGTGAGCATGACGACCCGACCGCGCGGATCGTAGACCCGCAACACCGCAGGTCCCGGTATGGCGGGGCCTGGTACCTCAGGTCCTGACGCGCAAGGCCCAGGCGCAGGGATCACCAAGCGATCCTATTGGGTCCTCCCCGCAATCAGCCCTGGCCACGACCGACTGGAGCTGCCAGGTGGCGTTGCCAGCGTCGTGGGCGAGAATGGGCGGGTGCCCGAACTCCCCGAGGTTCAGGCGCTCGTCGACTTCCTGCGCGAGCGTACCGGCGGCCTGGCCATCGTCGGCATCGAGCTCGGGTCGATCAGCGTCCTGAAGACCTATGACCCGCCGCCCACGTCGCTGCACGGCCTGCCGGTCGGCAACGTCACCCGTCATGGCAAGTTCATCGACATCGAGGCCGAGGGGCTGCACCTAGTGTTCCACCTGGCCAAGGCTGGCTGGCTACGCTGGTCAGACGCCCTGGCCGCCACCATGATCCGGCCGCGCAAGTCACCAATCGCGTTGCGCTGCAGACTCTCTGATGGTAGCGGCTTCGATCTGACCGAAGCTGGCACCCAGAAGCGACTTGCCGCATATATCGTGCGCGACCCCGCGCAGGTGCCGGGGATCGCGCGCCTGGGACCCGATCCGATGGCCGAGGACTTCACAGCCGGCGACTTTGCGGCTTTGCTCGAGGGCCGCCGAACGCAGGTCAAAGGGCTGCTGAAGGACCAGGGGTTCCTCGCAGGCGTTGGCAACGCCTACTCCGACGAGGTGCTGCATGCCGCGCGGCTGTCCCCGTTTGCGCTGGCTTCCAGCCTGGACCAGGAACAGGTCCAGAGGTTGTATGCGGCCCTGCGCGCCACGCTGGCCGGCGCAGTCAACGCCGCGTCCGGCAGGCCGGCCAAGGAGCTGAAGGACGCGAAGCGTGCCGGCATGGGGGTGCACGGACGCACGGGTCAGGCATGCCCGGTCTGTGGCGACGTGGTGCGTGAGGTGTCGTTCGCCGACTCGTCCCTGCAGTACTGCGCCACATGTCAGACCGGAGGCAAGCCGCTCGCGGACCGTCGGATGTCACGACTGCTGAAATGACCCTCCGACTTCCCTTCCTCACGCTGAACCCCGAAGGTCTTGCGACCTCGTGCAACGGAGGGGCCTGGTCTGGCAACCAGCTCAGCGGGCGCGACACGATCGGCGTCTCTTCCTATATCTCAGAAAAAGGCGATACAGGTGTATAGCCTGCGATCGTGGACCCGATACGTAATCCGTATGCCCCTGGCGCCGGCCAGCGCCCGCCCGAGCTCGCTGGTCGAGACGACCAGATGCGAGCCTTCAGCGTTGTGCTCGAGCGCGTCGCCAGATCCAAACCGGAGCGCTCAATCGTCCTGACCGGACTGCGTGGTGTGGGCAAGACCGTGCTGCTCAACGCGCTGCGGTCCGCGGCAGTTCGGGCGCACTGGGGCACCGGCAAGCTCGAGGCGCGCCCCGACCAACGGCTTCGACGGCCCATCAGCGCTGCCCTTCACGTCGCGGTGCGCGAGCTCGGCCATCCCCACAGTGAGGATGTCGACCACGTTCTCGGCGTCATCAGGGCCTTCGCTCAGCGCGAGGCGGCGACCGCGAAGATTCGTGATCGCTGGAACCCTGGAATTGATGTTGCCGCGGTGACGGGGCGCGCCGACTCGGGGGACATCGAGATCGATCTGGTCGAGCTGCTGACTGACGTCGGGGGGCTGGCCGCAGATGTCGGCAGGGGCGTGGCGATCTTCATCGACGAGATGCAGGACCTGGAGCCCGAGGACATCTCCGCCTTGTGTGCGGCGTGCCACGAGATCAGCCAGAACGGGCTGCCGGTCATCGTGGTCGGAGCCGGGCTGCCACACCTTCCGGCTGTCTTGAGCGCCAGCAAGTCCTACAGCGAGCGGCTCTTCAAGTACTCGCGGATCGACCGGCTCGACCGCTCGGCCGCCGACCTGGCGTTGCAGTCACCGGCCAAGGACGAGGGTGCAGAGTTCCACGAGCAGGCCCTTGAGGCGATGTATGCGGCGACCGGGGGCTATCCGTACTTCGTCCAGGCCTACGGCAAGGTCGCCTGGGACACCGCGCCCGCCTCGCCGATCACCGGAGAGGATATCCGGGTGGCAGCGCCGCAAGCCGAGGCCGAGCTTGCCGTGGGATTCTTCGGGTCACGCTATGAAAGGGCGACACCGGGGGAGCGGGAGTACCTGCGTGCGATGGCCGATGCGGCCCAGATCGCCGCACACGACCAGGAGGGCCCCGACCTGGACGACGGCGAGTCGGTGACGACCGCGTCGGTGGCTGCGGTTCTGGACCGCAAGCCGCAGTCATTGTCGGTGGCCCGGGACGCCTTGCTGAAGAAGGGTTTGATCTTCAGCGGTGAACGTGGGCGGATCGCCTTCACGGTCCCTCACTTCGGTCGGTACCTTCGCGCGACCGGGTGAGGTTCGCTCGAACCTCACCCGGTGGTCCCGAGGATGACCACGAGGATGTCGCGGGAGGTCCTGACCTGGTGGCCCTCGTGGTTCTTCGCTTTCGCCACAAACCCGGCCGGATCTGCGCGTTCTCCTCGTCCGAAGCGGCCGGCCGGGTGGGCCTGGCCCTGAGGTTCCGATACCGGTTGGTGCTCGTGGCTGCCGTCAGGCTGACGCGAGCACGACCAGAGCGTCAGCGTGCCAGAGCCAGGCCAGCGGATTGTTGCGTCCGAGACCGCACCGTGTCCGGTGGTGGTCAGGGTGCAGGGGTCCATCGTGTCCCTCCGGCCCCGACCCTGGCTGCAGGTGGCCCGGGTCGAAGCGACGTGCACCTGGGTGAAGGGCCTCCACCGCGCGCTTCGTCAGGAAGTCATGGCGCGAAGCGTATGCGTAGTGCCCAGGTCTTTCAGTCGAGCATTGGACAATAGTGGGCTGGGGACGCAAACTGCACGCATGGCCATGACAGCGGGAAGCGCACAGACAGGACCCAATGCCGATTCCGAGGCGCAGGACTTCACTGAGCTGCGGCGCCGTCGGGCCGAGTTGCTCGAGTCGATCAACTCGCTCGAGCATGCACTTGCGGCGCCGGTGCCCGGCGGGCAGATGCAGTGGGTCCAAAGGGTTTCCGCGTCCCTGTTGGAGCTGTCGGGCGACTTCCACGACCACGTGGAGCTGACCGAAGGACCGAGCGGCCTGTACGGCAAGGTGATCCGCTCATCGCCCAGGCTGGCGCACCAGGTCGAGAGGCTGACCCAGGACCACGCAACGCTGACCGGGCTCATGTCAGAGCTTCTCACCTTGGTGGGCAAGGCGGCCGGGTCGTTCGCTCGGGGTGACTCGATGCTCGCCGATCTGGACGAGGTGCGGGACCGCGGCACCACACTGATCGCCGCCCTGGTTCGCCATCGTCAGCGTGGCTCCGACCTCATGTACGAAGGATATTCGGTGGACATCGGCGGCCAGGACTGAGCACGGATCCACTGTGGGTTGTATCACCTCCGGCCGGCGACGTGTCATCGGTGTCTGCTTGATCCCCTAGACTGATCACAGCGGTCCGCACAGTTCTGCCTCGGACCTGCTTCTTCATGTCGATAGCCACGCGCCGCAACCGCATGGGTCTGCGCCGGGCAGAACGACTCACTGACCGTATGGAGTACCTACCTGTGTCGTCTGACACTTCTTTCGCCAGCCTTGGCGTGCCCGCTTCCCTGACCACCGTTCTCGCGGCGGCAGACATCACCATCCCGACTCCGATCCAGGCCGCGACGCTGCCCGACTCCCTTGCGGGTCGCGATGTTCTCGGCCGTGGCCGCACCGGCTCGGGCAAGACCTACGCCTTCCTGCTTCCCCTGCTCACCCGACTGGCCGCCAGCAAGACCACGCGCCGGTCCCGCAAGCCACGTGCGCTCATCCTGGCGCCGACCCGTGAGCTGGTGAGCCAAATCCAGGCCGCGATGACCCCACTGGCCAAGCCGCTCGGGATCAACAGCCTCACCATCTTCGGTGGCGTCGGCCAGAACCCCCAGGTCAGCGGCCTTCGCGGGGGTGTCGACGTCGTCGTTGCCTGCCCCGGACGGCTCGAGGATCTCCTCGGCCAGGGCGCACTGACTCTGGACGCCATCGAGATCACCATCCTGGACGAGGCCGACCACATGGCCGACCTCGGCTTCCTGCCCGGCGTGCGCCGCATCATGGATCGCACCCCCCGGGTCGGCCAGCGGATGCTGTTCTCGGCCACCCTGGACGCCGGCGTCGACGTGATCGTCAAGCGCTTCCTGACCAACCCCGTGACCCACAGCGCGGACTCGGCCCTGTCGCAGATCTCGACGATGTCTCACCACATCTTTCACGTGCGCGCCGAAGCCCGTCTTCCCGTGCTGGTCGACCTCACGTCGGCGCCGGGCCGCACGATGATCTTCACTCGCACCAAGCACGGCGCCAAGAAGCTCTCCAAGCAGCTCAACGCCTCCGGGGTCCCGACCGTCGAGCTTCATGGAAACCTGTCCCAGAACGCCCGCACCCGCAACATGGACGCGTTCCAGGCCGGCGCGGCGAGCACCCTGGTCGCCACCGACATCGCGGCTCGCGGTATCCATGTCGACGACGTCAACCTGGTCATCCATGCCGATCCACCGGTCGAGCACAAGGCCTACCTGCACCGCTCCGGTCGTACGGCGCGCGCCGGCGCCAAGGGCATCGTCATCACGCTGATGACCGACGACCAGGTGGCCGATGTCCGCGACCTCACCCGCAAGGCCGGCATCAAGGCGACCACGACGCGCCTCGACGCCACCCATCCGCTGCTCAAGCAGCTTGCCCCCGGTGAGCGGACCCTCACCAAGCCCCTCGTCCTGACCGTGGACCAGAGCAATGCCCCACGGCGTAACGGGGGTGCTCGTTCCGGTGGCGTCCGTTCCAACGGTGGCAGGGCGACGGGCAGCCGAGCGGGCACGCCACGCAACGGCTCGGGCCGCAAGACGGCTTCTGGTGGTGGATCATCGCGGGGCGGCGCCACCGGGGGCATGGCCCAACGCTCCTCGGGTACCAAGCGCTCGTCGCCGCAGGGTGGTCGCCGTTCCGGGGGTCAGGGCGGTTCTTCTTCGGTCTACTCGACGTACTCCTCGCGTGGCGGTGCTGCGGCGTTCTCCGCCGGCTCCCGCCTCGGGAGTCGCTGACCCCCGTCGGGGTAATCCACGGCCGCGCGGCCAGGGCCGGCGAAGAACAGGGAAACCTCTGCCGCGTCGACATCTTCCAGTGACCGGTGGCGCCAGCTCGGAGCGTTGTCCCGGTCCACAAGGAGGGCACGTACACCCTCGACGAAGTCGGCTGAGCCCGCGAACGCGCCGCAGAGCGTGAGGTCCTGCTCAAGGACCTGTGTCAGGGTGTCCATCCGGCGGGCCCTGCGGATGGCTTCGAGGGCAACGCAGACCGCCAGGGGCGAGCGGGTCACCAGAACGTCGGCGCTGCGTTGGGCGCCGGGCGCCGGATGTTCCCTCAGCGCATGCAGGATGGCGACCGGATCGTTACCGGCGTAGCAGGAATCGATCCAAGCCCTTTGCGCGGCCAAGTCGCCCACAGCCGTGGTGCTGCCGACGCTGGCGTCCAGCGACTCGCCGGCACCCAAGCGGGCGATGACCCCGGGGATGTCCTTGCTGGCGATCAGGGCATCGGCCAGTCCGGCGCAGACGGCGTCCGCGCCTCTGACTGAGAGTCCGGTCATGGCCAGGTGCGTCCCGATCTGACCGGGCGCGCGCGACAGCAGGAACAGTGAGCCGACGTCGGGGGAGAAACCGATCGCGGTCTCGGGCATGGCCACCTGCGAACGCTCGGTGACCAGTCGCAGGCTGCCGTGCGCAGAGATGCCGACGCCACCACCCATGACGATGCCGTCCATGAACGCCACGAGGGGTTTGGGGTAGCTGCCGATGGCGGCGTTCAGGCGGTACTCGTGAGCCCAGAACTGCAGCGCGTCGGCCGTCCCGGCCATGACGACCGTGCGCAGGGCCCGGACGTCGCCACCTGCACACAGACCGCGCTCGCCAGCGCCCTGGATCGAGACCGAGGCCACGGCGTCGTCCTGCGCCCAGTCCTGAAGCTGCGCCAGCACCGACGTCACCATCGGGTCGTTCAGGACGTTGATGACTCTGGGCCGGTTCAGCAGGATCCGCCCCAGGTGGCCGTCCCTGCAGTACAGCACCTCGTCGGTCATCCCAGGCCTGGGCACAAACTCCTCATCTGTCACCCGCGCGATCCTGTCAGAGGTCGAACACGTCGTGGGCCCCCGTCCATCAGCGGGACTCCAGCGTGAGGAGGTAGTTCTTAGCGGCCAGCCCACCGGCATACCCCGTGAGCGCGCCCGAGGAGGCGACCACTCGGTGGCAGGGCAGGAACACGCAGAGCGGGTTTGCGCCCAGGGCGGCACCGACCGCACGGGCAGCGCCGGGGCGCTTGATGTCCCTGGCCAGTGCGCCGTATGTCGTCCGGTGTCCGTAGGCGACCGCATACGCCAGCCGCCCCAGGACGATGCGCTGGAACGGCGTGGTCAGGACCAGTGTGGTGGGCAGGTCGAAAGTCTTGCGCTCACCGCGCAGGTAGGCGTCCAGCTCGCGACGCGCCGCATCCAGCGCTCGCGGCGCACGCAGCACCCGGGGCGAGACCTGTCGTGCCAGACGGTGCAGCCAGGCGTCCTCGGCGTCGAGGTCCGGGACAAATGCCGATGCGATCAGGGCGCCAGACTCGTTGCGGACCAACAACATTCGCCCAATCGGGGTGTCCTCAACGACGTAGGAAACGTCCGAGACGGGAAGGTTGGGCGCCGTCGTCGACGGGTCGAAGTGCGAGAGCCGCGCGGCCAGGGTGTGTTCGGACATGTCAGATCATCTTCCTCAAGGTGGTCAGGGCGTCACTGACCAGGCGCCGGCTCATGGTCGGAGTCGTGCCCAGCGCCCTGGCGATGCTGGGATGGTCGAGGTCGACCACGTACTTCAGGACAACGGCATGGCGTTGGCGCTCAGGCAGAGCCGCGACATGGGACCAGAGGCGCTCGTCCGGGCGATCCCCCTCCGGCCCCTTCACCAGAGCGCGACCCGAGACCTCACCGATGAGAGCGATGTCCTGGGTTGGCACCGCGCGTCGGCCTCGGGAGCGATGAAGGTCCATCGCGCAGTGGGACGTGACCGTCAGCAACCAGCTCCGCAGATTCGTGGCCGAGCGCAGCCTCGGATAGGCCGCGAGCGCCTGGGTCCAGGCCTGCTGGGCCACGTCGTCACCGTCGATCGGCCCGGCCAGGGCATGGGCCAGGCGGGCAACGTCGCGCCAGTTGGCGTCGACCAGATGTTGAAAAGGAGGCAGTGTCACAGGAGTTCAACGTTTCCGAGGGCTTGGGTGTGAGGCCTGTGTTTGGGGGGCGATGCCACGACGCTATCGGCTGTTCCGACAGGGAGTCGCCCGGCAGGCTTGAGCCTTGGGTGACAGGATGGATTCGTGCAACGAGCAGTCATGCCCACCCCCATCCGCAGTCCGCAGATCATCGCCCACCGGGGATCCAGCTGGGATCTGCCCGAGCAAACCCTCAAGGCCTACGTGCGTGCGATCGCCGATGGTGCCGATGTCCTGGAGTGTGACGTGCGGCTCACCGCTGACTCGCACTTGGTCTGTGTCCACGACCGCAGGGTCGACCGGACCTCCAACGGCAAGGGCCCGGTCTCCACACTTGAGCTGGCCACCCTGCAGGGTCTGGACTTTGGCTCCTGGAAGCTGGCTCACGGCGCCGAGGCTGAGATGCCCGACGCGGACCGCGAGCGGGACTTGCTTCTGACGCTGCGCCACCTCATCGACACGGTGATCAGTTGCGACCGGGAGGTCGGGCTGGCGATTGAGACCAAGCACCCCACGCGCTACGCCGGCCAGGTTGAACGCGAGCTGGCGTCGGTGCTGACCGAGTTCGGGCTGCAGGGTGCGTATGTGCCGGGGCGACCGCGTGTGTGTGTGATGTCCACCTCGCAGGTGGCGATTGCCAGGATGCGAGCGCTCTGCCCGCAGGTGCCGCTGGTCTACGTCATGAGGGAGTCCGTGCCCCTGCGGTTCCGCGAAGGCGCACTCCCCAGAGGGGCGCGGATCGCTGGGCTGGACAAGGAGATCATCCGGCGATGGCCCAGGACCGTGGACAGACAGCACCATCGCGGTCATCAGGTCTATGTGTGGACGGTGGATGACGAGGACGACATCGACAGGTGTCTCGAGCTGGGAGTGGACGCGATCATCTCGAACCGACCGGCCTTCGTCCGCGACTACGTCTTCGGCACGAAGTAGTCCTCCAGACGCCGTGTTGGTGGCGGCCAGTGCCCCGCGGTCCGCTGTGGTCTGCGGGTGTTCGACGACAGGTCCAAACCGGGCCTGAGTGAGGTCGCAGGATCAGCCGCACCCGGTGACAGATTCAACGACTCAAGCGACACGCGCCAGTGTCACCGAGCTCAATGGTGGATCGAGGCTAACGTCAGGAACTGCCGGGATAGACAATGCCTTGAGCAGGGAGATGAGGATGTCACCGCAGACACTGCGGGTGCCGTGGAAGCTGAGCTCCGGGCGAGACACCCGCCGCGCGCTGGTTTCCTCGCTGCGTGCTCTCGAGGTGGATGCGACCGTCGTTGATGAGGCCGAGATCGTGATCTCCGAACTCGTTCTCAACGCCGTTCGCCATGCCAGCCCCCTGCCTGACGGCACGATCCGGGTGAGCTGGACGGTCAAGGCCGGCGTGGTCGAGGTTGAGGTCAGCGACGGTGGAGGACCTACCGTCCCGCGTGCCGCACCGCGTTCGTTGCTGTCCGTCAGTGGCCGGGGACTGCGGATCGTACGCGGCCTTGCCCACGAGTGGGGTGTCCATGAGGATCGCGGCGGCCGCACGGTCTGGGTCTCGCTCGGCGGCCCATCTCGACGACGAAGTCAGTGACCTACGTCGTTTCCTGTCCGTCCGGCGGCGCACTAGGGTTGGCGACCATGGGCAAAGCATCCAGGCGTCGTCAAGCTGGCCGCGAGAACACACGCCAGAGCCGCACCAGGGAGCTCTCGGCGGCTTCAGCTCCGTTCGTAGCCAGACCTTTCCTGGGGCTCACCGGCGAGACCGACTGGGTGGCGATGCGCGAGGTTGTCCCTGCGGCCACGGCAACCGTGACGTTCGCGGCTGGCGCAGTTGCCGCAGCGGGCCCCCAGACAGCAACTGTGGTCACAGTGCTGCCAATTGCCTGGTCAGGCCTGCGACGTGCTGATGGTGCAGTCATGGTGGCTCTCCAGTCCGGCTCGAGCACCGGTGACGCCAGTCGCGATGTCGCCCAGGCTCTTCTGGCCACCGCGGCTGCGGTGGCCGGTACGCCGCTGCCGTCCGGGCCACTGGCCACCGCCGCGACCCCACGGCTGCAGGAGGTCCTGGACCAGAGCGTTCCCTTCGTCGTCACCGTCCACGACGGATTCGATTTCTGGGTGCCGGACGCCGGCGACCTCGATGATGCCGCCAAGGAGTCCCTGGAGCGCGCGAACGCCGCGGCGATCCCGACGACCAAGCTGGACTGCGCGCCGTCGGCGTACTGGTGTCGCGTCGGTGATCGCACCCACCTGCGGTGGGTGCTACCCCACGACGAGGATGCCGCCACCGACGCGCTCGCTCGGTTGCACGCGGCCGCGGCCACGTCCCTTGGTGAGGGCACCCGGCTGCTCGGGGCCTTCCGGGCGTGTGGCCTGCTGGTCCCGGTGTGGGACCTGGACCCGAGCCTGGCCGCTGGCGACTACGAGAACGCCGTGGCGCAGATGGCACTGCGCCTCGAGGAGGCCATGACCCAAAGCGACGCCCTGAGCGCGCAGGAACGACGGACCCGCTCGGGCCTGTTGAGTCGCCAGGTCACCCTGCGCTGACCCGACGCCATGGATCGCCCGATGACTGTTGCTTCGGTTGCGGCGATCATCGCGGCAAAGGACGAGGCCGCCCTTATCGTGTCGACGATCGCTGCGGTGCGCCGGATTGTCGGGGTTGACCTGGTGATCGTGGTGGATGACGGCAGCTCCGATGCGACCGCTCGGTTGGCAGGTGAGGCCGGCGCAGTCGTGCTCGGCCATGCGCGCAACCAGGGCAAGGGCGCTGCCATGGCCACCGGCGCCCGGGCTGCCGCCGAGGTGGACCTGAGTGACCCGGCGGCCTCCGGGCGCCCTCGCATGCTGCTGTTCATCGATGCCGACCTGGGGGACAGCGCCGCCAACGTGGCAGTCCTGGTCGCGCCCGTCGCGTCCGGTGAGGCGGACATGACCATCGCGGTCCTTTCGCCACAGAACACCCCCGGTGGCGGTCATGGTTTCGTGGTGCGGTTGGCGCGCAAGGGTATCGCGAGGCGGACCGGCTGGACGTCCAGCCAGCCGCTGTCGGGGATGCGATGTCTTTCCCGCGAGGCGTTTGAGGCCGCTTGCCCGCTGGCGCCGGGCTGGGGCGTCGAGGTCGGGCTGACCGTTGACGTTCTCAGCGCCGGTTTGCGGGTGCTAGAGGTCTCCTGTGATCTGCAGCACCGGGTTTCGGGCTCCGACTGGCGAGGCCAGGTCCACCGCGCGAGGCAATATCGCGACGTCTGGCTTGCGCTCGCCGTTCGCCGACTGCGTGCCCTGCACTTGGGCCGGCGAGTTCGCGGGTCCCTCAGAGCCAGGGGCCGAGATTAGCCTCCCTCGCGGCGACAGGTCGCTGGGCTGGCTGCGCAACGCGGCGTTGACCCTCTCGTTCGCCCTGCTTCTGCTGGTGGCGGTGGCGGGTGCCTCGGCGGCTAAACCAGGCCTCGGCCCCCGTGGCTGGGCTCCCGGGAACCTACCCGTCTCGTTGTCGTCGGCCGTGGTCACGGCGGTCCTGTGGGTTGCCTACCTGTTGGGGGCCTTGGCTGTGGCCCTGGGCTTGTGGCGCGGTGTGGACAGCGATCACCGTTGGCCCCGGGCCCACTCCTGGTTCTGGCCCGTGGCGTTGGGTGCTCTGGCGCTGTTGACCGCGCCGATCGGCTCGGCCGATCACATCAACTACGCGGCCTATGGGCGGATCGCGGCGCAGGGAGGCGATCCGTACCTCGTCGCGCCGCTCACCTGGGCAGGGGGGGCCGACCCCGTGACCAGGGCCGTCGAGGCCCCCTGGACGATGACACCGAGCGTCTACGGGCCCTTCGGGACGACGTTGCAGCGGTTGAGCTCTCTGGTCGGACAGGACAATCTGCGTCAGACCGTCTGGGTGTGGCAGCTGCTCATTGTGGCAGCCTGGCTGCTGGTTCGGCTGTTGTTGCGCCGCATGGCTTTCGACGATGAGGCTCGTGCGCGGGTCGACCTGCTATGGACGACCAACCCCGTCGTGTTCGGGGTTGCCGTGCTCGGTGCTCACGTCGATCTCATCGCTACAGCGCTGGCCCTGGCTGCGGTCTTCCTCGCTGCGCGCCGACCCTGGATCGCCGGCCTGCTGCTCGGGGCGACGGTCAGCACCAAGATCACCTATGGCGTCGTGGGGCTGGCGATCGTGTGGTCCTGGCGTTCCTTGGCCCCAAGACCCCTGGTCCGCAAGCTGACAGCGCTCATCGTGTCGTCCTTGGCGGTGTTCGTTTCGTTGCACATCATGGCCGGGCCTCATGTCTTCGACCAGCTGCGCAAGGCCGCCAACGGGGTCTCGTTGGCAACAGCCTGGCGCCCTGTCGTCAACCTGCTGTCCGCGGTGCTGCCGCTGGCCGAAGCGCGCACGGTGGTGTCGGTGGCCGCGGTCATCGCGGTCATCGTGCTGGTGTGGGTGTTGTCGCGTCTCGTTTCCTCGCGGGCAACCACCCAGACCATCTCGACGACCCAGCAGACGCACTCAGCCATGGCCGCGACGTTCGTGCTCGCCACGGCATATGCCCTGGGAGCTCCCTACGCCCTGCCCTGGTACGACGTGCTGACCTGGGCGACCCTGCCGTTGATGGCAGGCTCTGCCCTGGACGGGATTCTGCTGGCGCGGTTGACGGTGATGGCCATGGCCTATGTCCCGGGCCGGGTGGTTGCCATGAGCCCTGACGTCGAGTCGCTGACCTTGGGTTTCCGCAAGATCTTGGGCCCGGCCGCCGCGTGGCTGGTGTGGCTGGCTATTGCGCGGGTTGCGAGGCGCGGCTGGTCGCAGGTCCGGGCGACTTCTCCTCCTCCAGCGTCCTGAGAGCGATCGCGATGACCAGCGGAAGGGCCAGGGTGCCTCCAACGGCCGGGATCGCTGCCCCGGAGTCGTTGAGCGCAAAGCCGATGACCCACATGACCAAGATCGCGATGAGTCCTGTGCGTAGAAGTGGGACCCGCCCGAAGGACCGATGCAGTGAACCCGCTGCTGGTGAGGTCGGCCGGGCCAGGACGTAGGCGAACACGACGAGTCCGACTGGGATGAGAGGCGACAGGGGGTTGCCGAACAGGAGGGTGATGTTCTGTTCGAGCTTGCGCACGATGACGTCCCAGGCGCCACCGTCGATGACGGTCTGAACGAATCTGCCCATATGTGAACGGGACTCCGGCGGGCGGAGCCAGTCCAGCAGGCTCAGCAGGACGAGGAACATGCCGATCCCGCCACTGATGGCCAACACGCGGACCCAGGACAGCCGGATCTGCAGAATGGTCAGGGCTAGCAGGATCACGGCAGGTAGCAGTGCCGGCGGCCCACCGAGGTCACTGCCCCAGGACGGTGACCCGTCGACGATGACGGCGATTATCCCGATGGCGCCCACCGCACCAGCGGCCATGCGTAGCTGCCTCAGCGACACGAGGTGGGCGCCCACGGCGGTGCACAGCATCAGGCTTGCCGTGGCAAACAAGGCGAAGGTCACATTGCCCATCCCGTAGAACCGGCCACCGATGACCGGTTGCAGGCCCATCAACGATGAGAGCTGAAGCCGCGACCCGGTCATCACGTCGATCGCCAGCACGGCCGTGGTCGCCAGGCAAACCACAGCCGGCGGCCCGAACAGTCGCCGGCGCCACGGCCCCAGCAGAGCCAGCATCGAGATGGCTGTGGCGAAGAGTGCCACGCACGAGACCACACTGAGCAACGGCACCGAGAAGCGCCACCACGGCAGGAGGTTGGCCAGGAACGTGGACACCGGGACGGTCGCGGCGATGGTGGCCACCCGGCGGGTGAGGCCCAGCAGATGCCGGCGCTGAGCCACGGTGCCCCACCCGCGCCTCCAGAGCCCGGCGGCGATCAGATACAGCGCGAGCTGGAGCAGGGCCCAGCCGTAGAAGAACGGCTCGACGAGGCTATGGACGGTGTAGGAGGCCTGGTCGTCGTCGAGCAGAGCCTGGCGACGCGCGTCGACTGACTGCCCGGAGTTCCCTTTCGCGGGCACGAACCGCAGTGGGGCGCCGCCCAGACTCGGCGGCGCCGGGATGCCCAGATGTTGGAGAATGGTCGGTGTCAGATCCGTGATCTGCACCAGCCCTGGCTGTCGGGTCGAGTTCGACTCCAGTGTTCCGGATCCGAAGTGGGGCCCGGCCACGGCGATCAGACGCAAGCGTGCGGTGACTCCCGCGTCGGCGAGGCTGGCGAGCACGACATCGGTCCCCGAGGGCGCGGCCTTGAGCACGGCGCCAACTCGGGCGTCGACGGCCGCGACCTGCTGGGCGCGAGTGCTCGGTGGGGGGGTCTCATCGCGAGGGTCCACGTCGGCCGGGTCCCGGACCAAACCCACGTCGATCAGCGTCGCCGGGCATCTGGCCAGAACTGCGGCCAGGGTCGAGCCGTCGTAGGCCCGGAAGAGGTCGACGATCCCGCTGACCCGGGCCGCGCCCAGTGTTGCGCCGGGGCCAACGGCCTGGATGCAGGCGCCATGGCTGGCAACCTGGTCACCGAGAAGACCCACAGAGGCATCGAACCTGCTGACCGCTGCGGCTGCGAGGTAGTCACCCCAGTGCGGCACCTTGCTGGCTGTCAGTCGTGCAGGCAGGGCCCCACACGGCGGCTTGGCGCCGTCGTTGAGCACCAGACCGGCGCCACCGCGATTGTCGCCGGCCTGCTCCCCCGCGGAAAGGGTCAGCCAGCCGTCGACCGGACAGGTGTTGGCGTGAACCGAGTGGACCATCAGGGACGCGGTTGCGCCGTCCCGCAGCAAAGACCACAGTGCGGGCGTTGCCCGTGCCGAGACGTCACTCCAGGACAGCCCGCCGGTGCCGATGACCACGATGGGTCCCGTGAGGTCCTTGGTCGCAGAAGCTGAGGACGCACGTGCCGATGATGTCGAGGTAAGCAGGCCGATCGCCGCACTGGTCAGTATCACTGCGGCCGTGGCTGCGGTGAGCAGTCGGCGTCGGGTCACGAACAACAGGCTACGGGGGGTTCACGCCAGGATGGAGACGTTGGCGACCTGGAGAAAGGATGCCACGGCGAGCAGCAGGCAAACGCTCCCGCCGACCCGGCGGATGGTGGCCAGCCCTATTCGCCTGAGCAGGGCTCGACCGAGCACCGCGCCCAGCGCCGACACCGTGGCGAGGGCAAGGAATGCGCCGATCCCGACCGGCACCGGGTCCTGGTACTTCACGACCAGCCCCGCGGTCAGCAGCTGCGAGAGGTCACCCCACTCGGCCATGAAGAGCACCAGGAAGCTGGTCCCCACAACCTGCCACCCGTGGATTCCGGCTGCGGACTTCGCCTCGAAATCGTGCTCCGACTCGGCCCCCTCGGCATCGGCGTTGGCAGCCCCGCGGATGAGGATGAGACCGCCGGCCCCGAACATGAGCCCGGCGAATATCTCGACCGGCGTCCGTGGCAGGTGGCCGATCAGGCCGCCCAGCGTCACCGCCACCACTGTCTGCACCAGAAAGGCCGCGCTCACCCCGATCCAGACCAGCAGCGGACTGTATCGCGTGGCCAGGACCAGGGTCGCGATGAAGGTCTTGTCGGGTAGCTCGATGGGGAGAATAAGCAGGAACGCCGTGGTGGCAATGGCGAAACTCATGGTGATGATGAGCCTAACGATCGGGCGCGCATAAGCGCAGCAGGCGTCACGGGTGCCTTCTCTGGCGATCCCTGACATGTCCGGGGTGGTGCCGCGGGTAGGTTCGCGGCGTGAGACTGAGGCCATGATCCTCGCGGGCCTGGGCGCTGGGTCGCGAGGCGGCACCGCGCGGCCATGGGATGGCCCGTCCCCCCAACCCCGGCCGAGGGTGGGCCGAGGCGTGACGTCCGCTTCAGCGGCGCCGACAGCGCCCTGGTCAAAGTGCTGAGCTAGGGTGCTCGGCGCCCTGGCGTTGGCCAGTTGTGGCGGCAGGTCGTGGCGTGTGTGGGCCACGGCCAGGCTCAGGGTGGTTCATGGGGTCGCAACGACCGGGTCGAGCAGATGCAGCCTCCGCCGGCCTTGCCTGTGTGCATTGAGCACGTCTGCGTCTTCGAGCAGGCGCAGGTGCTTGATGACTGCGAACAGCGTCATCCCCTGGCCGGGCTCGAGCTCGATCAGCGTGCGAGTATCGCGCTCGAATGGCCGCTCGAGCAGAAATCGACGGGTTGGTTCGGCCGGGCCGTGAATGCGAGGTCATCGTCGTTCACCGTGCGAGGAACAGGTCACCAAATGGTCACCTTGGCCAGGTTCTCGACGTGAGGTCACGCCTGCGACAGGAGGTTTTGAAGTCGTTTGCGCAGTGTTCGCCTCACCCGGCAGAATCGATCGATGGAGATCCAGGAGACCATCGACGCGGGCGTGATCATGTTGCGGCGGTGGACGGTTGATCGCGCCGACGAGCTGGACCTGGCAATCCGCGAGTCCCTGCCCGAGCTGATGGCGTTCATGCCGTGGGCCAGCGCGGATCACGACCTGGAGGCCACCGCCGGCTACCTGCGGCGATCGCGCAGCGAATGGGATGACGGCGAGAACTTCAACTACGCCATGCTCACGCCGCAGGGCGACATCGTCGGCTCGTGCGGTCTCATGCTTCGTGGGGGCGCGGGCGTGCTCGAGATCGGTTACTGGGTTCACAGCGCGCATGTCGGCCGGGGCTACGCCACCGCCGCCGCATCGGCGCTGGCCTCGGCAGGTCTGGGTCAGCCCGGGATCGAACGCATCGAGATTCACCACGACGTCGCGAACCCGGCGTCTGGACGGGTCGCAGCCAAGTCGGGGTTCCACGATGTCGCCCCGATCAAGGTGGAGAGGAAAGCGCCGAGCGACTCTGGTACTCACCTCGTGTGGGTATACCCGTGAGCGAACCTGAAGTCTTCGGCCACCTGTTGGGTACGCGTGCGCTGAGATGACCGGTCGCATCCGCGGCGGTCGGGACCGGACCTGGCCACTACCGGGGCCTGGTCGTGGTTGCGCCCGGTGCCGCAGCTGCGGCCGTGGGACCGGCGGGCCAGAACCGCTGGGAGGACACTCAGACCCCCCGCTCACCTTCCATTTTCGGACGAGGTGCTGACTTCGTGCTCGGAATGCTGCGCGGTCACAAGCCTCAGGACACCGGAGACGACCAGCGATACGAGAAGGCCCACGGGAGCCGGGACCCACCAGGCAGCCCGGTAGACAAGCCCCACCACCACCCCGACACTCACGGCAGCCACAACAGGCAGCCGCCTGGCCCACTTGAGGAAGGTGTCCATCAGTGAGGGTACCTTCGCGCATCGGGACCTTCGCGGGGTGGTTCGGTACCCGCGACGGTGCCCGTGGGTCGGTGCTGGGCCAGTGTTCGAGCCCACGTCGGCATGGCTCACCCACGCTGGTCGCCGCGGCCCGGCGTGCCGGAGGTTGGACAAGGCCGTCGGTGGTGACAGGTTTGACGGGGCACAGCGCAAGTCACCGGCCACCACCGGGTCCCGAGTTTGCCGAATGGGCAGCACTCGGGATGGCTACCTGGCCCTCACAGGCACATCAACCGAGATGGCGCTGCGTCAATGCCGCCAGGTCGCCTCCGACACCGAAGCCGAGCGCATTCCGTTCGGCTCCATCGACGCCACCCCTGTTGTCCCGAGACCACCGTTTCGCCCAGTCCTGCTCCGATGGTTCGGTGGTGGGCGCAGCCGCCGGTGAGGGTGGGTGAGGGTGAAGGACCAGACGAGCAATCTCAGCAACGCGGGCGGGCCAGGTATCGGCCCAGGCCGCGTTCGCCGGATCGCATCATGTGGGCATGGTTGCCGCGCAGCAGCGGGCGGATCGCGAAGGGCGCTCGTCGCAGCATGGGTGCCGTGACCTCGACCTCCTGGCTGAACTTGGCTCGCGTATCCGCACCTTCGGCACTGAACTGCCAGGCGCACCACCCCCGCAGATCGCCGTCGAGGTTCACCTGGAGGATCCCGTGCGCCTCGTCCTGAACGGCACGGACCAGAACGAGGTCGAGGGTGTACGGCAGCAGGCTGCGGATGCGCACTCGGACGCTGTCGGCGTCGATGGGGTGGATCTCGCGGATCTGCGGCCACCAGCGTGCGTAGCCGTCGACGTCGACCAGCGTGCTAAACACACGCTCGCGTGGCGCGCGAAGGCGCCACAGGTTGTCGAAGCGGTATGTCGTGGACACTGGTCAGCCCACCCGGACGATCAGCGCGAGGGGGTCGATGGTGGCGGACAGGGCGAGGGCCTGACCGATGGTGTCGCCGTCGACCTGAACGGCCTCGGGGCGGTCGAAGCGGATGGCCACCGATTTCAGACGATGGTGGTCCACTCTTTCGTGGCCTTTGCGCTTCTGGGAGATCACCCGCCCGGACACGGCCACCCAACCGACCATACCCACAGGGGAGAGGATGATGGCGTCGAGCCAGCCGTCGTCGACCTGGGCCCGGGGCATGAGCACGAGTCCGCCGGTAAGCCTGCCGCAGTTGCCGATGACAACGCTGCGCACACGGCGGCTGAACTCGGGTTTGTCGTCGATCTTCATCCGGACCTTGAACTGTGGGCCGCGCAGGTTCTTCACACCGGAGAAGGTGTAAGCCAGCGTGCCGACTGTCCTCTTGAGGCGCTCGGGTGCGCCGGCCATGATCGCGGCGTCGAAGCCGGCCCCAGCCATGATCAGGAAGATGTACTCCTGGGCGTGCTCGTCCTCCCCGGAATGGTCCACCGTGAGCCGACCCACGTCGACCCGTTTGTTCTGGCCGGTCAGTGCCACCGTGAGCGCGGCTTGCAGGGAGTCCACAGGCAGGTTGAGGTTGCGGGCCAGCAGGTTGCCTGTGCCGCGGGGCAGTAAGCCGAGGGGGATCTCGGTCCCCACCAGCGCTGCCGCGACGGCGCGCACGGTTCCGTCCCCTCCGAGCGGGCAGATCAGTGACGCCCCGTCCATGACGGCCTGGCGGGCCTGTCCGGTGCCCGGGTCCTGAGCAGTTGTCTCGACCCACAACGGCTGGTCCCAGCCGGCCTCCAGGCAGCCCCTGGTGACCAGTGTCCGGACTGCCTCGATGTTGTCGAACTTGGTGGGGTTGACGATGATAGCGGCTACGCGCCTGGGCGCCTGAGGTTTCCCTGCCCCTTCCGGACGGAAGTGCTCGCGTGGCGGACGGTGCCGGCCGAAACGGCGGACCCCAACAGCTTGGGCTCCGAGGTCGCCCGAGGTCGACCTCAGCAGCCAGGCCACCAGAAAGAGCAGGGCGATGGCTCCGACGGCGATCCCTGCGGCGTGGTCTGTCAGCACGAAGGCGAGGTTACCGGAAGGGGAGCACCCACCCGTCACTGTGCCAACCTGGGCCCGGGCGGGTACCGGGCACACCGACGGTGTGGTCGGCTACGGGTTCAAGGGTGAGCACACGCCGCGGATAGGCTCAGGCCCGTGATCGACATCAAGCTCCTGCGCGACCAGCCCAGTGCCGTCCGGGCCTCACAACGTGCCCGTGGCGAGGACGAGGGGATCGTCGACGCCATTCTGACCGCGGACGAGCGACGGCGCTCGTCCATCGCTGAGTTCGAGGCGCTGAGGGCGAAGCAGAAGTCGTTCGGCAGGCAGGTCGCCGTGGCGACAGGCCAGCAGAAGACGGCGCTGGTGGTTGCGGCCAAGGTCACCTCTGACCGGGTCAAGGAGCTGCAGGCCGCCGCTGCCGCCGCCGACGGTGAGCTTGCGTCGCTGATGCGCCGTGTCCCCAACATCGTCATCGATGGCATCCCCAGCGGAGGCGAGGATGACTACACGGTCGTGGAATCGGTCGGCACGCCGCGCGACTTCGCCACCGAAGGCTTCGAGCCCAGGGACCATCTCGAGCTCGCCGAGGGCCTGGACGCCCTCGACATGGAGCGCGGTGCCAAGGTTGGCGGATCGCGCTTCTACTTCCTCAAGGGCGTCGGTGCCCGTCTAGAGCTGGCCTTGCTCAACATGGCTATCGCTCACGCTGTCGAGGCAGGATTCACCCCGATGATCACCCCGACCCTGGTCAAGGCCGACATCATGGCAGGGGCGGGATACCTGGACGCCCATGCCGACGAGATCTATCGCGTCGAGGCCGATGACCTCTATCTCACCGGGACCTCCGAGGTGGCCCTGGCGGGATATCACGCCGACGAGATTCTCGACCTCTCGGCCGGCCCCAAGCGGTATGCCGGGTGGTCGGCCTGCTACCGACGCGAGGCCGGGTCATACGGAAAGGACACCCGCGGCATCATCCGGGTGCACCAGTTCCAGAAGGTCGAGATGTTCTCGTTCTGCCGCGTCGAGCAGGCCGAGGCTGAGCACGAGCGGCTGCTTGGCTGGGAGCGGCAGATGCTGGCCAAGATCGAGGTGCCCTACCGCATCATCGACACCGCGGCCGGCGACCTCGGTAGTCCGGCCGCCCGCAAGTTCGACTGCGAGGCATGGGTGCCAACGCAGGGCCGCTACCGCGAGCTCACGTCGTCGTCGAACTGCACGACCTATCAGGCCCGACGTCTTAACATTCGTGAGCGCGACCCGTTGGCCGAGGGCAACGCCACACGTCACGTCGCGACTCTCAACGGCACACTGGGCACCACTCGCTGGATCGTGGCAATTCTGGAGAACCACCAGCGGGCCGACGGCTCGGTGCTCGTACCGGCCGCCCTGCGCCCCTTCCTCGGAATCGACGTCCTGATGCCGACGGCTTGAGCTGGGCCCGGGATGGCAGAACGGTTGATCGCCCTGGACCTCGACGGCACGACACTTCAGCGCGACGGCACGATTTCGCCGGCGGTTCGTTCCGCCGTGCGCGAAGTCGCCCGCAGTGGCGTGCACGTGATCATCGCGACCGGCCGCGCGATCGTGGCCACCATGCCGATTTTGTCCTCCCTCGGGCTGGAGCATGGTTTCGCGGTCTGCTCTAACGGCGCGGTGACCCTTCGGCTGGACCCCGATGAACCGGACGGCTACCGGATCCTGGAGACCGTGACCTTCGACCCAGCGCCGGCTCTGGAGATGTTGCGTGGTTCCTGGCCCGACGCCGTCGTGGCGGTGGAGGAGATTGGCGTCGGTTTCAAGGTGAGTGCACCGTTTCCCGACGGCGAGCTGGAGGGCCTGGTCCGGGTTGTTCCCTGGGCCGAGCTCCTGCGCTCGCCCGCGACCCGGGTGACATTTCGGAGCCCGACCGGTACCGCCGAGGACTTCCTGGCACTGGTCGATCGGATCGGACTGCATGAGGTTAACTACGCCGTCGGATTCACGGCGTGGCTGGACATCAACCCTGAGGGGGTCTCGAAGGCCTCGGCCCTGGAGCTGGTCCGGCGCCGGTTGCGTGTCGAGCCCGCTCAGACTACCGCGGTGGGCGACCAGCGCAACGACATCGAGATGCTGCGCTGGGCTGCACGCAGTGTCGCCATGGGCAACGCCCCCGACGAGGTCAAGGCCCTCGCCGACGAGGTCACCTTCGATGTCGACTTGGACGGTTTGGTCCCGGTCCTGAAGTCACTCCTGGGCTGAGCGGTGATGGCGAACGCGTGACCTCGGCGGGACTGCAGGACCAAGGTCGTCGAGGCGCCGACCCGCCGGGTCTGCCGCCCTGTTTGGCGCGGCGCCAAGCGCCA
>Ga0209890_10000262_pt1 | contig 24400 bp, 26 predicted proteins | sample OrgsoiDNA2013049_FD_185799 | JGI IMG/M metagenome (GOLD analysis project Ga0209890, IMG submission 185799) | Permafrost soil microbial communities from the Arctic, to analyse light accelerated degradation of dissolved organic matter (DOM) -... | ecosystem: Environmental > Terrestrial > Soil >...
CTCGGTAGAACGAGCGGATAGAGATCTTTGGCTTCGACGGCCGAGATTCGGACGGCGACCCTATCGACAACGGATTGGCAGCCTCGGGACAGTGACGAATTTCATGGCCCCATCCATGGAACCGAAGAGCTGCGATTCGCGCGCCAACGCCGCGCGCCGCCGCCGCGCCTCGTTGTGATCGATGTGGCCGGCGCGCAGCTCGGCGTCAATCGACATCTGCTTGCCCGGCATGGCGTCGAGCGTGAAGCGCGCCGCCACCTCGGCGACCCTCTCCGAGCCCTTGGAGACGACCAGAAACTGGATCATCGTCAGGATCAGGAAGATCACCGCGCCGACCACCAGGTTGCCGGCGACCACGAAGTTGCCAAAGGCGCGAATGACCTCGCCCGCATCGGCGCGCAGCAGGATGAGGCGGGTGGCCGAAACCTCCAGGGCCAGGCGAAACAACGTCGTCAACAGCAGCAAGGTCGGAAAGGTCGCGATCTTCAGCGCGTCGCTGACGTAGATGGCGACCAGCAATAGGGTCACCGCCGCCGCGATGTTCACCGAGATGAGCAGGTCCAGAAGCGGCGTCGGCAGCGGCACGATCATCATTCCGACGATCGCCACCACCAGCCCCGCCAGCGCAAGATCGGCGTAGCGCGACAGAAGTCCCCGCACGTCCCCCGCCCGCAGGAGGCTCACCGCCTCGGCCGTCCGCTTCGCCGCCACGAGCCAGGAGATAGCTCGCGCGACCGGCCGGGGTCAAGCCGTCGAATGGGCGGCTCCCCGACGGATGCGCGCGAAAGAGGATTCGGTCGCCGCCGTGGGTTTCGCCGCGACATGGGTGTATAAGCCGCTTCAGCCTCTTAGCGACGCCCTGGACCCCTGCGAAAGGACGGAATATGACCCGCCTGGATATCGTGGCGACCCTGCTGACTTGCGGCCTCGTCTCCTCCGCCTGCAAGACCCAGCAGCCCAACCCGCCTTCGCCTCCGTCGGAACCAGCAGTCCGCACGGCGCCACCCGCGCCACCCGCGCCGCCGCCGTCCCCGCCCGCGCCGGGAGAGCCGACAGAAGCCGAGCTTGCTGCCGACCCGCACACGCACATGAAGGCGCACTTCGCCCACGCTCTCAAGCTTCAGGATGCCGTCCTCGCCGGGAAGCTCGACGACGCCAAGGCACAAGGCAGATGGATGACGGAGCACGAAACGTCGGAGGTCCCCGCAGGCTGGAAGCCGTACATCCCGGAGTTTAGAGCACGGTCGAAGGCCGCCGCCGACGCAAAGTCGCTCGATGAGGCCGCCGTTGCCGTCTCTTACATCGCGGCTTCGTGCGGTGCCTGTCACGCGGCCAACAAGATCACCCCACACATCGGAGAATCGCCGATCACCCATTCGGCGAAGAGCATCAAGGAACACATGGTGTATCAGGTGCAGGCGGTGAACAAGATGTGGGAGGGACTGATCGTTCCGTCCGACGTCGCATGGAAGGAAGGGGCCGATGTGCTGAGCAGGGTCGCGGTCAGCGACAAGGCCCTCGCGAAAGAGAAGAAGGACGGCGTGGAGTCGGCAAAGTTGCTCGCGACCACGCTTCGCCGGCTGAGCGCCACCGCCGGCAAGGCGGCGAAGAATGACAGACCGCAAGCCTTCGCCGATCTGCTGACGACCTGCGTGGCGTGCCACGGCGCGGTGCGCAAGTCGCTGTAAGAGCGCCGCGCCCGGTGGCGTTCGGCTGCTGACGTTTCAGTGCGTGACGGCCGCGCCCGTGTACGCGATCGTCGCGTCGGGGGTGGGCGTCTTGGTCGGTGAGAAGCCCACCGCCTTGGTGGGCGACACCAGGACGAGCTGGAACGTTCGCGTGGCGAGCATCTCGGGGAACGATCCCTGTCGCGCGCCGATGGTCAGAGTCTTCGTCGCCTCGGTCCAGCTGATCGGGATGCGGGTGAATTCGCCGGCCTCGTAGTCGTTGGTCTGTCCGTCGTCTTCGTACAGCGTGAACGACGCGTCGGCACCCGTGTACACGTACAGGCGAATCGGATCGGCGGGCTTCTCGTCGGTGTATTGCAGCGCGGGGCCAACCGGAACAATCGAGCCGGCGCGGACGAAGACCGGCATGGCGTCGAATGGCGCGGCGGCGGTGATCGTCTTGCCGCCGGCTTGAAAGCTGCCGTCCCAGAAGCTGTACCACCCGGCCGCCGGCGGCAGGTAGACCGACCGGCTGGTCGCCTTGTAGGTGGTGACCGGGCTGATCAGGAAGGCCGGCCCGAACATGTATTCGTCGCTGATCTCGCGGGCGGTTGCGTCCGTCCGGAAGTCCATCAGCAGCGGCCGCAAGATGGTGGCGTCGTCGTGGGTCACGGCGCCCGCCAGCGAGTAGACGTACGGCAGCAGCTGGTACCGCGTCTGATCGAACTTCAGCATGGCCGCATAGGCCGCGCTGGTGTTGCCGCCGAACTGCCAGATCTCGCGCAGCGGCGCCTGACCGTGGACGCGCATGATGGGCAGGAAGGTCGCGAACTGGAACCAGCGGGCGTTGAGCTCGTACCATTCGGCCTGGTCGGCGGCCGTCGGCGTGGTGGCGGCGAACCGGGCCGGGACCGCGAAGCCACCGCCGTCGACGGTCCAGTACGGCACGCCCGAGATCGAAAAGCCCAGGCCAGCCGGGATCTGCTTGGCCATCGCCGTCCAGGTGGAGGTGATGTCGCCGGACCAGGTCGTGGCGCCGTAGCGCTGCTGTCCGGCGAATCCGTTGCGCGTCAAGATGAACACGCGCTGATTGGGCGCCGCGGCGCGCTGCCCCTCGTAGATCGCCTGACTGTTGACCAGCGAAAACGCGTTGTGCATGCGCGCGCCGGTACCGAGGTACGTCGGGTTCATGTGGGCGGTGTTGGTGGCGATCTGCGAGGCGATGCTGCTGAACGGCCCGGCGCCCTGCGCGTTCGAGTCGCCCTCGACGATCTCCGGCTCGGAGGCGTCCATCCACCACGCGTCGACGCCCAGGCTGAACAAGCGATCGTTGATCTGCGACCAGTACATCGAGCGCGCGTCGGGGTTGAAGGCGTCGTAATAGGTGAACGGGTACCCGACAAAGTCGATGTCACCGGCGGTGACGTTGGACGTAAAGACAAAGTTTTTGGCCGCCAGTGCCTTGTAGTTGTCGGTGTTCGTATAGAACTTCGCCCACACGGAAATCATGAAGTGCGCGTTGTACGTCTTGTGAATCGAATCGATGAGGCCCTGGGGGTCGGGATAGCGCGCCGGATCGAACTGATGCGTGCCCCAGCCGTTCGGCACCCAGTACTGCCAGTCCTGAACGATGGCGTCGATGGGCGCGCTGCGGGTTCGGTAGCCGGACAGGACGCCGGTGATATCGGCGGTGGACGTGTAGTGCTCGCGTGATTGCCAGAATCCAAACGCCCAGCGCGGCATCATGGGGGCCCCGCCCGTGAGCCGACGATATCCCGCCACGACATCGTCCATGTCCGGGCCGTACACGAAGTAGTAGTCGGTCCCGTCCCCCACCTCTGACCAGAGCGACGTCGTGCGGGGCGTCGCGGGCGGCGGCTTCCAGCCGAACTGCAGAAGGTTCACGCTGCCGTCGGCGGTCCATTGCAGGTGAACGGGGACCTGCTGGCCCGCCTGCAACGTGACCTTGGCGATCTCCACGTTGGGCAGCCAGTTCTGCCGCCAGTGATTGACCAGCGTCTGGTTGTTCACGTCCAGTTGCACGTTGCCGGAGGCGTACGTGAAGAACTCGTAATCGCCGGCCGACGAGGCTGTCACCGTCCCCTGCCAGTTGACGCTGCCGCTGCTGGCACCCTGGACGGTGTTGCTGGGCGTTCCGGCGGCATACGTGACGCCCGGGACCGGCTGGGGCTGGCCCAGATCGCCGAACCGCGTGAACGAGGTGTTGTCCCACAGGACTCCGTAACCCCGGCTGGACACCAGGTACGGGATGAACACCTCGCTGTTCTGCTGGTGCAGATCCAGGTCGTAGCCCTTGATGTCGAAGTGCCCCTGCTGGTGCTGGCCCAGTCCGTACAGCGACTCGTCGCTCTGCGGCTGCCATTCCTGGCGAACGTTGTGCGTCGCCTCGCCCTGAATGGTCGCGGCCGTCAGCGTTCGTCCGCCGCCCGGCTGCTCGGCCAGAATGGTCGCGCCCGTGAGGTCGAGGAAGGTCACCGCCCCTGTCGTGGTGTCGACGCGCACCGACAGCCGGTCGGTCGTGATGGTCATCTGCCCCGCCGCCGTAGACACCTGGACCGGCGTGTCGACACATTTCTTGGGGGACGTGGCCAGGCTGGCGCGAGTGAAGAATGCGGCGCTGGGCGCGCAGGCCACGCGGATGATGTCGTCCGTGCAGACCTCGATTTTCAACATGCCGCAGCCGATGTTGAGGACGGGGATGTTGGCGGTGCCGCCGCCGGCTCCGCCCGTTGCGACCGCCCCGCCCGTCCCGCCGCGCCCCGCGCCCCCACTCGCACCGGCCCTGCCGCCGGTGCCCTGATTGCCGCCGGCCCCGCTTCCCCCGCTGCCGTGGCCACCGGTCCCTGCGGGGGTTGTGGTGCCAGCTTGCCCCCCGGTTCCGGTGGTCCGACCTCCGGACGACGAGCAGGCGACCGACGCCAGTCCGAGAGCCAGGGCCGACGCGAGTGCCCCCGCGCGCACGCGCAGGGTGGGCCGTGCCATGGACGTGCGCATCGGCGGAATCCTAAGGGGAAACAGCGACCGCACGTTCCGAAAACGACGATCCCCCGGCAAGGCCCGTAGGGCCCGAGAAGTTCTACGAGCAACTCTCCCGACAGTCGTTTGACGAACAGCCGGACAAGAGACACACGCAGCTCCCTTGTGCAAAGCGCGCCAAGTGAGTCGATGAGCCGAGCGCCGCTTGGGTCGATGCGTCGGGCATCGGGAGGCGGTTTCTTTACAAAACTCTACCGGTGGCCAAGATCTGCCGATGGGGCCCGGACGATGAAACGATGGTTGGCGCTCGCCGTCGGCGCCCTCTGGATCTCGACGTTGAGTTGCAGCGGCAGCTCGCCGGTGGCTTGCGGACAGGTCACCCCTTGCGGCGGCGACGTGGTGGGGAGCTGGTCGATCGTCAGCTCCTGCCTCTCCCCCACCGGGATGTTCGCCGCTGACCAACAGAGGTTCTTCGCGCAGTTCTGCGCCGATACCGCCAACAGCTCCAGCCCCGTCAGCGACGACCAGACCAGCGCATCGTGGACAGGCGCCTGGTCGTTCAGCTCGACGATGAGCTATACGGTGTCGATCCTGGCCACCGTGCACGAATCGTTCACCTGCAACGACGGTGAGACCTGCGCCACCCTCGACAGCGAGATCAAGGCCGCGCAAGCCAGCTATCCCACGATTCAGTCGGCCAGCTGCGCCGCCGGCAGCGGCAGCGGCATCTGCAAGTGCACCGTCGTCTGGGCTTCGCAAAACGACGAGTCCGGGACCTACGTCAACCAGGGGACGGCCCTTTCGCTGGCGGCCACCGGTCTTCCGACGGCCCAGATCGGTTACTGCGTCGAGGGGAACACGATGCACTGGATCCCGACGGACAGCGTCGCCTCCGGGCCCCCCTTCCCCGACGTGGTGGCCGAGCGACAGTGAACCGTCGTCCCCGCCGGCAGGGCGGGTGCTACCAGCCGAGCCGGACGGCCAACCAGAGCACGGCGAGCAAACCGACCGCCACCAGTACGTTCGCCAGCACACCAGGGACGAAGTACGGGTAGATCAGCATGGCGAGCCCGACCACGATCTGCGGGACGCGCGCGAACTTGCGACCGTAGTTCAGCAGGATGAAGCCGACCGACGAGACGATTAGCGACGCGACGATCCAGCCGGGGTCCAGGCTCACGACATCCAGTATAGCGCCGGTGACTGCTCCGGCACCCAGATCCGCCCGCCGACCTAGACCATCCAGCGCGGAAACCGGGCCCGCCAGGCCGCGTCGAGGCCCAGGACGCGCCCCGGCGGCGCCAGTATGAAGATGACGAAGAGCGCCCCCATGAGGAGCGCGTTGCCGGGCGGCGCCAGCCCCTGCCCGGCGCCAAAGACGAACGAAAACAGCATGAGCGCACCCAGAAAGGCAAAGAGGCGGGTGAGGAGCCCCAGCAGCATCGAAAGCCCGATCGACAGCTCGCCGAGGGTGATGAGCGCGCCGAAGATCTTGGGGTGCGCCCGCGCCGACTGCACGACGGGAACGAAGAACGCGTAGGGCTTGTTCGCCTCCATCCAACCGTCGAGCGTGCCGAGGAGCGGCGTTCCGTGCAGCCATCCATGCTGCAGCTTCCCCCAGCCTTCGAGGACCAGTATCAACCCGCAGAGGAGCCGCAACGGGACCAGATACCCGAGCGGAATGCGCTCACCCATTCGTTCACCTTAGCGGGTCGTGGGGCACCTGCAAGTGTTCGGGTGCAAGCGCCGTCGTCCAGGTGTTAACGTCCCGCCGTGACGGAAACCAGGCGACCGACCAGCCCAGCGGCGGAAGAGATCCTCGGGCTCTATTTTCCGGTGCTCGATCACGGCTTCGTGTCGCTGGTCGACTATATGGGGACCGACGAGTGCGTCGAGCGCGCCGCGCGCGTCAGCTACGGCTACGGCACCCGGCAGCGGAGCGCCACGCGGGGCCTCCTGCGCTATCTGCGGCGCCACAAACACACCACGCCCAGCGAGATGGTGGAGCTGAAGTTCCACTGCTGCATGCCCATGTTCATCGCGCGGCAATGGATCCGCCATCGCACCGCCAACGTGAACGAGTACTCCGGGCGCTACTCGCTGATGCCGATGCTGTTCTACACGCCGGACCCGGCGCAGCTGCAGACTCAGAGCCGGCAGAACAACCAGGGGCGCAGCGGCCAGGCGGTCGGCGCTGGCGTCCACGCCGAGGCGCTCCGGCGCTGGGAATCAATCCGCCGCGAGAGCACCGAGACCTATTCGTGGCTGACCGGGAACGAGGTCGCGCGCGAGCTGGCGCGCATCGATCTACCGCTCTCGACCTACACGCAGTGGTACTGGAAGATCGATCTGCACAACCTGCTCCACTTCCTGACGTTGCGCGTGGATGCGCACGCGCAGTGGGAGATCCAGGAGTACGGCCGCGTGATGGCCGGGATGCTCAAGCGTGTCGCGCCGCTGTCGTACGAGGCGTGGATCGACTACGACGTCTGCGGCACGCACGTCTCGCGCGGCGAGCTCGAGTCGCTGCGGACGCTGGTCAAGGTGGAGAACGACGGCCTCACGTCTGTGGGCGGTCGGCTCGATCGGACCGCGCTCGGCGAGCGGAACCTCTCCAAGCGCGAGATCGACGAGCTCTTCGCCAAGCTCGCGCCGGCGGGCTCCGTCCCCGACTTCAACCTCGACCCCGCCGACGCGCGCCCCGCCGAGCACTTCGCCAAGCGCTTCGCAGAGGCCGTCCCCGCGACCGAGCGCGCCCCGACCGAGTAGACTCTCCGCCGCCGAACGGCCCGGTGCTCGACGCCCTCGCCGCCGCTTAGATCGCCACCAGCTCGCGCACCACGAAGGCGCCGTCCTTGTCGACGCCGAGGCGTCCGGCGGCGTGATCGCGGTCGTGACCCCAGACGAGGAGCCAGTCCTCGGCCAGCGCGCGCGTGAACAAAGAGCGCTTGGTCTCGACGGTCCGAGCCGGTTCGAGGTCGTAGGCCATCACCCAGGGGAGCCGCACGTGTACGGCGGTCGGTACTACGTCGCCGAGAAACAGCGCCTTGGGTCCATCGGGCCGACCGATCAGGATCGACTGGTGGCCGGCGGTGTGGCCGGGCGTCGGGATGACGCGCACGCCGGGCGCGATCTCGGTCTCCCCGTCGACGAGCTGAAGCAGCCCCGCCTCGCCGAGCGGACCCACATTCTCTTGTAGATAGCTGGCGCGGTTGCGCTCGTGGGGGTGCGTGGCGTCCTCCCATTCGCGCCGCTGCACGACGTGGCGTGCCTTGCGAAACAGCGGCTCGAAGCCGCCCGAGGCCGTCCGGCACGTCGTCCCGCCGCTGTGATCGAAGTGCAGGTGGGTCATCACCACCGTGTCGATGTCGTCGGGCTCGAGGCCGACCTCTTTCAACGCCACGCCGATCGCGCGATCGTGGTCGATGCCGTAGATCTCCTTCAGTTTGGGCGAGAGTTTGTCGCCGTTGCCGGTCTCGATCAGCACGCGCCGGTCACCGACCTCGACCAGCAGACAGCGCGTGCTGTACGAACAGCGGTTGAGCGCATCGCAGGAGACCAGCTTCGACCAGAGCGTCTTCGGCACCACGCCGTGCATGGCGCCGCCGTCGAGGCGGAAGCTGCCGCCGTCCAGCGAGGTCAACCGCGCGTCACCGAGCGTGAGCATGCAACGACTTTAGCGCACGAAAGGCCCGGCGCGCCCCGCGCAGGTTGAGGGCAGATCCACAGACCGACCGATTACTTGGTGGAAAACGCGTAGCCGACTCCGATACCGAAGTACGGAATGTTGATCGCGGCCGAAACGCACGAGCTGCTCGCACACCACCCGTGGGCGTAGCCGGCGAAATACCGAAACGCCAGCCCCCCCGACGACCAGTGCTCGCCACCGAGCTCGAAGTTGCTCCAGACGAAGTAGCTCACCCGATAGGTATCAGTGCACGGGGGCCCATCGAGGCACAAAGGGATGTCGCCGTAGTTTCCACCTGACGCCCCCGCGCCCGCAGTGAACGCGTTGTGGTCGTCCCCCAGCCTCATCCGGGGCATCACGGCCCATTGGACGACGTGCCCAAAGCCGGCATGGTGTTCAGAGCCCAGCGCCGCAAGCCCGCCGCCAAACCCGGCCGAGATTTCGAACTGCGATCCGAAGCGGTGAACCCCCTCGAGCCCCGCGAGACCGACGGGCGTCCCGAGACCCATCACGCAGTAGATTGCCGTGTCGCGAGGGCGCTCGGCCACGAGCAGCGGAGAGGCGTTCGTTGGCTGGGAAACGGCGCGGGGAGGCTCGGCCTCCTCTGCGACGGAGGCGCGTTCGGTCGCAGACGGATTCTCGGCGTCGACCGCGGCGCGCGCAGGGGCAACCCCGATCAAAACGAGAAGCAATGCGCGACCGAACACCAGTCGTCTCCAACTCAAAGTACAGGCCCGAAAGAACCGCCAGGCAAGTGTCATCGGTCAGAACCGGCCCGCGAAGGAGAGAAGGCCGAGCTGCGACGTCACGAGCAGGCTGGGCGTCAGGGTCGCGACCGGCCTCGGAGGCGAGGCGGAGTCATCGTTCGCTAGCCAGACATCGTCCAAGATCGCCGCGCCCAGCATCGCGGCGCCGCCGATCAGGAGCCCGGTGAGCGGCGCGCTGCACGGCGGACCCGCGTCGGGGTCGCAACCGCGATTGAGATAAAAGTCGGCAAACAGGGCGCCGGAGGCGGCGCCGGTCGCCAGAATCCGCAGGCCGAGGCTGCCGAGCGCGCGATCCCCGCGGCGGTGGGCGAGATGGCCGATGGGGCCCGCCAGCAGGTATCCCGCTCCGCCGAGGAAGAGGACACTCTCATTCTTCGTACCCCAGCCCGCCCCCAGCATCACGAGAGAGATGCCGTCAGCGAGGGCGGACGGAACCCCGTACCAGTCATTGGTCGCCTCGTGGCCGCCGGCCAACAGCGGTGGTGGCACCGGCGGCCCGCCGGTGGGAGGCGGTTCCACCACCGCCAAGGCCGCGCTCAAGAGAGCCCCCAACATTGCATCGTAGGCAACGCAAACGACGTGCCGTCGCAGCTGCCCGCGAAATCAGGGCGCAACCGTCAGATCTTCAACGCAATGGCGTCGGCGATCGACAGAGGAGGAACAGGGCCGATTTCAGGGGCCGGCGACGGTAGCCGGCGTCGCCTCGGGCGTGGCGGCCGCCGACGGAGGCGCGGCAACGTCGACCGGGAGCGGGGCCGGCGGCGTGGTCGGCCCGGCGGCGATCGGCTCCTGCGCTGAGCGTGGCACGACCGGAACCGGCAGCTTGGCGGGAGCGGGCGAGGCAGCCGCCGCGGCAGCTGCGGATGGTGCGACAGCGACCGGCTCCTGCTCGGGCAGCGGCGCGAACGGCACGGGCGGCGCCGGCTTGAGCGGCGGCGGCAGCTTCTGTGGGTGGCTGATGATCCAGTCGGCGACGCGCGCGACGTCGCCGAAGCGGGTCATTTTCCCGTCGTCGCCCAGGAAGGCCATGTAGTAGCTGCGGCCGTCGATCTTGGTCGCCACCACCAGACAGTAGCGGGCCTCGTCGTTGTACCCGGTCTTGCCGCCCAGGACCTGGACGTTGCCGCGCGCCGCGGGGTGGTTGGTGTTGTTGTAATGGATGGGCGGCTTGCCGACCGGGTGCGCGTCGTACTCGGCGCGGCGGGTGATGGGGGCCAGTATTTGATTGGCCATCACGGCCCTCAGCATGGTGATGATCTCACGCGGGGTCGAAACGTTCCCGGTGGAGAGGCCCGTCGGCTCGTGAAAGCGCGTGCTCTTGAGCCCGAGCGCGTGCGCCTTGGCGTTCATCGCGGTCGTCAGCTGCGCGGGGGTCAGCTTCACGGCGCGCCCCAGCGCCGGGATGGCGCGGTTATCCGAGCCCATCAGCGCCGAGTGCAGCAGATCGCGATTGGAGAGCGTCAGCCCCTCGAACAGCCGCGAGCGCGCTCCACCCTTCGCCACCTCGACGTCGTTCTTGCTGATCGTCGACAGCCCCTCGAGCTCGACCCCCTTCTCGGCCACCACCAGCGTCGCCGCCAGCTTCGAGATCGAAGCGATCGGCCGCTCCTTGTCGGGATTCTTGGCGAAGACCGCGCGTCCCCCCTCGTCGACCACCAGCGCCCCTTGCGCCTGAACGTTGGGGAGCCCGCCGCGCGTGGAGGCGACCGGCCGCTCGCGCTCGACGTGCTTGTGGCGCTTCACCGCGTGGTGCCGGGCGAAGGCGTTCCCGCTCAGAAGCTGCGCCGCCAGCAGAGCGGCCAGCGCGGCGACGAAGGGCCTGGCAGGCCGGTGGAAGCGCCCCATCACCTCGACAGTTATAAAGGACCGAGCGGCGCGGGCAAGTTCCCCGCCGGTTTGGGGACCGAGAATTTTCGCCAGCCGTGCCAGTACTTCAGCCGAAGCTTGGCCACCCCAGCCATCGCCGCCGTCATCAGGACGAGGCCAACCGTGGCGCCCCACATGCTGAGCCGGTTGTGCAGCCGTCCGAGCAGAAGGCCGTAGACGAGCTCGACGTGAACCCAATAGATGAGCAGCGACGTCTGCCCAAAGAGGCGCATGAGCGAGAACCAGTGGCGCGGGAAGATGCGCGTCACCAGATAGGCGAGCAGCGCCAGTGGGCCGATCTGACCGAGCCGGTAGAAGAACGTCCCCGGCCCCATCTGCTGCACCAGGTCAGACGGGTAGTGGATGATGTACGGGTTGTGAGCGCGGACCATCCCCACCGCGCGCATCAGCACCACCCCGACCGCGCCGGTGATGACGAAGGCGAGCGCCTGCTTGCGCGCATCACCGCTCGACCGGATCCAGTAGTGGCCGACGAGAACACCCACCAGCGGCCAGGCCAGCGACGGGAACAGAGGAAACCAGGCCATCGGGCGCTGGCCGCCAAGATAGGAGGTCAGCGGCCGCGGGAGGTACGACGGGAAGTGCATCGGACCGATGATCGGTCCGAGCGCGATGACGGCCGCCGCCGCCAGGAGGGTCGGGATGATCGCCGGCCGCCCGCGCCAGGGTGCGGTGATGAACGCCCCCACCACCATCGACGCCCCGATGCAGTTGAGGATGTCGACGCGGTAGAGGTCGTGCCAGTCCCAGCAGCCGCCGAGGACGTACTCCTGCAGCCGAAACAGGTAGGCGAGCGCGATGACCTCGAGGCCGCGCTTGGCTGCCGTGCGCACCATGGTCGCGCGGTCGACCTTGGCCGCCAGCTGGCTCTCGAAGCGGATCGCCATCGACACCCCGACCAGCAGCAGGAAGAGGCGCGAGGGGATCCCGCCGATGAACCGCGTCCAGGTGTAGGCCACGGTCGCCTTCGCCGCCTTGTTGCACCAGGCGTCGTAGAGGTGGGTCTGGATCATCAGGAGGACGGCCAGGCCGCGCAGCCAGTCGACCGCGTCGAGGCGCCGGCGGGCCCTCGGCGCCGGCGTGGAGACGGACGTCTGGCCAGACCCCGGCTGAGCCTGAATCAGGCCGTCGCGGGGGGAGGCGGAGACCCTTGCGGAGACCCCGAGGCTGGACGAATCTGCCCTGGCCAAGTCCGAGTCCAAGTCCGAGTCCAAAGTCCGCCTCAATTCCTGCTGGAGGCAGTCGCGTTGTCAACGTCTTTTCGCGCGCGTTGACATTGCGCGGGGGCGGGACTATAAACCGCCGCTCGCCATGTCTCTCAAGATGGGCCTTTTGGGCCGTAAGATCGGAATGACCCAGGCATTTCATGACGACGGGTCCGCCTTGGGCGTCACCGTCGTCTCCGTCGGCCCCTGTGTCGTCGTCGGCAAACGTACGGTCGAGAAGCACGGCTACTCGGCGGTCCAGCTCGGCTTCGAAGAGGTCGCGGTGAACCCGCGCACCCAGCTGCCGCGGATGGCGGGACCCGAGCGGGGCTACTTCAAGAAGGCCGCCATCGAGAAGCCGCTGCGCCACCTACGCGAGGTGCGCCTCGAGGCCAAGGAGCTGGAGAAGTACGAGATCGGCAAGGTCATCCGGGCCGCCGAGGTGTTCAAGGCCGGCGACGTGATCGACGTGGTCGGCACGACCAAGGGCAAGGGCTACCAGGGCGTCATGAAGAAGCACCGCATGAAGGGCGACTCGGCGACCCACGGGACGCACGAGTTCTTTCGGCACGGTGGCTCGATCGGCTGCCGCCTCACCCCCGGCCGCGTCCACAAGGGCAAGCGGATGTCGGGGCTGATGGGGAACGTCAAGAACACCGCCTCCGACCTGGTCGTGGTCAGCGTGCTCGACGACAAGGATCTCGTTCTCATCAAGGGCCCGGTCCCTGGACCGGCCAACGGCGTCGTCCTCGTGAAGGGGAGCGTCAAGGACGTCAGGAAGTACGTCGTCCCGCGCCAGATCAAAGAGGTCGAGTCGAAGAACCCGATGAAGGCCTCGAAGAAGGGCGCCCCGGCAGCGGCCGCGTCCAAGAAGAAGTAGCGCGGCGCGCGCCGCGACAGGCGAGGCGCTTTTTTGTCGAAGCTCGGCGATCCTCGCCACCGTCACGACGCCTTCTTCAAGAAGGCGCGGGGCGCGGGGTTCGTCGCCCGATCCGTCTACAAGCTGGAGGAGATCGACCGCAAGCTGCGGCTCCTGCGTACCGGCCACCGCGTGCTCGACCTCGGCTGCCGGCCGGGGTCGTGGATGCAGTACGCGCTGAAGGTCGTCGGGGCGCAGGGAGCAGTGGTGGGGATCGATCGCGATCCCCTCCCCCAGCCGATCGCCGGCGCGCGCGTCCTCTGCGCCGACCTGCTGACCGTCACCGACGGTGAGCTTCTGGGGGAACTGAAGGCGTTCGACGTTGTCCTATCGGACATGGCGCCCAACACGACCGGAATCCGCGCCACTGACCAAGCGCGCTCGGCCGCGCTGGTCGAGGAGGCGCTCGGACGCGCCGAGAGGCTGCTGGCGCCGGGCGGCGCATTCGTGGCCAAAATCTTCCAGGGGCCCGACGTCGAGGTGATCCGCAAGCGGATGGCGGCGCGTTTCTCGGATGTGCGCACGGTGAAGCCCGACGGCTCGCGCGCGGAGAGCACCGAGATCTACCTGGCGGGCAAGGGCTTCGCTTAGACTTTCGCTCGGACGCCGATGAATCTCGCCGCGTTCGCCCTCGCCGCTTTCGCCGTCGTCACGGTTTGGCTCGGCGCCGCCCACGCCGCGGCGGGAGCGCCACCGACTGCACCCGCGCCGCAGAAGATCACCATCGACGCGCGCGGCCCGCTGGCGCTGGTGGCGGTGACCCGAACCGTGGTCCCCGAACCGGCCGAGGATGGCGGTGGAAACGAGGCGCTGCTCGATCTGGCGCTCCCCGATGCAAGTGCGCTCGTTTCAGTCGAGGTGCGCGACGGCGGGCGTTGGCGCAGCGTCGATGCGGCGGCCGAGGAGGGGGCGCACGTCGCAGAGACCTACCGGGCCGAGAGCGCCGCCCGCGGCGTGACCCCGGCCAGCGAGCCCTACGACGAGAGCACCACGCACCGGCTGCGCCTGCTGCGCCGCGCCAGAGCTGGCACCGCGCCCTTCACCGTGCGCTATCGCTTCGCCGTCCTTCCAGAGGCCGCGAACGGCCGCCTGCGCATCCGGTTCCCGGCGGCGACCGAGCGGCTGCCGCCGGCGGCCGAGGTGGCCCTGCGCCTCACTGGCGCCGCCGACGCCGACATCGCCGGCGTTCGCGTCCCGCTCGCGGCCGGCGCCGACGCCGCTGTGGGGCGGGCCTCGACACGCAGCGCCTGGGAGGTCTTCTGGACTCCGCGCGATCCGGTCGCGCTTGGCACGCCCCTGCTGGAGGCTCGGGTGGCGGTGGCGCCGCTTGGCCCGCAACGATCGGCGCTGGCCTTTCTGGCGCGCCGGCGTCCGGGCCCGTCGAGCGGGCCGCCCGGCAGCGTGCTCTTCCTCGTCGATCGCTCCCGCAGCGTCGGGCTGCCGGGGCTGTCGGCCGAACGGGATCTCGTGCGCGTCTTGATCGAGGCGCTGCCGCCCAGCACGCGGTTCGACGCGCTCTTCTTCGATCGCGGGACCAAGCGCCTCTTCCCGATGAGCCGCCCCGCCACCCACGAGGCGATCGGGAGCTTCGAGGCCGAGATGGTCCCCGATCGGATGCAGAACGGCACCGACCTGCCGGGCGCGCTGCGGCAGGCCGGCGCGCTCCTGCGCCGCGAGGCGACGACGTTCGGTCCACGCGCCCTGCTCGTCCTGGTCACCGACGGCGCGCTGGGGGATGAAGACGGCGCGGCCCTCGACCGCGCGCTCGGCAGCGTGACTGAATCGACGCCCGGCCTCGACGTCGCGCTCGCCGCGCTCACCGTCCGCGCGGTCGACGACGAATCGGCCGGCGCGCGGGCACGCGACGCCCTGCGGGCGCTGGCGGCGGCCCGCGGCGGCGTGGCCCGGGAGCTGCGCGCGAACGAAATCGGTGACGGGGTTCCGGCCGCGCTCGCCGATCTGCAGCACGGCGGCGATCTGGGCGCGATCCGGCTCGTCGCCGACGGCGTCGCGCGACCGATCTCGGAGAGCCTACCGCCGGGCGGGCTTCTGGCCGGTGTAATTCCGTGGAAGGGGCGACCACCGCGAGCGGTGCGGATCGAAGCCGTCGCGCGCGGACGCCGGATCACGGTGGCACCCGCGCCGAGCCACCTGGCGCCCGACTGGCTGCGCCCCTGGGTTGTGTCCGGGCCTGCGCCGGCGTCAGCCTCCGCCAACTCGACCCGCTTCCTGAGCGTCCCGTCATTCGTGGCGCTGGTGGAACCGGTCCTTCATTCCACCGCTGCCACCGCGGGCGCGTCAGAATCCAGCGGCAAGGGCTCGATGGATCGGATGGTGATCCGCAACGTGCTGTCGCTGGCCTACATGCCACGCGCGCGGGCCTGCTACCTCAATCGGACAGCAGCGACGCCGGCGCTCCGCGATCTCACGGGCACAGTGCGGCTCGCGATCGAGCTGGCGCGCGGCGAGGTGGGCGGCGTGAAGATCGAATCGTCGACGCTCGGCAACCCGGAGGTCGAGCGCTGCCTGCAGGAGAGCGCGTTCGAGATCGAGGTCCCGCGCGCCGCCCGCAGCGACGCGCCGGTCACCGCCGTGCTCAACATGGTCTTCCGCCCCCGCACGGCCGACAAGAAGGCCGACGTCGATCTGGGCGAGGTCGGCAACGAGATCGATCTCGTCATCGAGGAGATGCACCGGCGCGAGGCGGGCACGCCGGCGCCTCCCCCCTCCGCCCGCTAGCGCGCGTCACCGTCCGTTCGAGGAGCTCAGAGTCGGACGCGAACGCCCACCGCGAGGGTGGGAAGCAGGTCGATCTCGAGGAGGTGGTCGGCGGTTCGGAGGCCGGCCTGGGCGATCAGCGCCCACCTGTCGGAGAGGGCCAGCTCGCCGCGCAGCGCGAGCCGAACACCGAAGCTGGAGGTCGGCAGGGCGGCGTTGTCGCAGCAAATGACCTCCTCTCCTCGGAGCACGGCCTCGACACCGAACTGCCCCTCGAGCGTGCTCCCGCCGGCGGATTCGAGGTGGCCCACCACGCCGGCATCGGGCCCGTGCGCGAAGCGACTCCCGCTGACCCAGCCAGCCTGAGTCGCGGTGTATTCGAGCGTGTCGCCCGCCCGCAGGCCGAAGAAGCTTCGCGCCGAGCGGGCGACGGGGACGATGACCGCCAGGCCCCCCCAGTCGAACTGGCTGGGCACGGCGGTCGCCGCCTCGAGGTCGACCCGCAGGCTGCGGCCGGGGAGCCAGGCGTCGGCGGCGATCCCGCTGCCGAAGCCTGCGAAGGCCCGCACATCGACGGTCGCGGGCGGCGCCTCCGGGGGAACGCTCTCGGCGCGGGCGGAGAGAGGGACAGCAAGCGCGCCGACGAGCGCCAGCACGAGCGCCGGACGAAACAGGATCGCGAGCGTGTGGCGGGCCATCGTAAATATGCCTTTGCAGTCTGGATGCCAGCGCGTCGCACCGGCTGGGACCCCCGATCTCAGCCGAGGACGGAGGTCCCCGGAACAAGATGGAGGCCCAAGGAGACGAAACCTCGTCGCGGCTGTCCGAGATTCACCAGCCGGTCGACACACTCAGTTCGTTTCTCCGAGCGAAGAGATCTAGAATCGACGGACATGGAAGAGACTGCGTTCAATCCCAAACGGCGCCTTTGCCCCGACGGCAGCTGCGTGGGCGTCCTTGGCGCCGACGGGCGTTGCAGCGTCTGCCAGCGTCCCGCTGGAGCGGGCGGCGAATCGCCTGCCGAAGCGCCTGACGAAGCGCGCGCGGAGGCCAGTGCCGACGACGCGCCCGCCACCGAACGGGCGAACGGGGCGACGACCTCCGGCTTCGATCCGACCCGTCGCCTGTGCGACGACGGGAGCTGCGTCGGCGTCGTGGGCGCCGACGGCGTCTGCGGCACTTGCGGCCAGAAAGCGCAGTAGCGTGCCCTCTGTCGCGGTCGTCGGAGCGTCGAGCGCGCCACAGAAGTTCGGCAACAAGGCGGTCCGCGCCTATCTCCGCCAGGGCTGGACGGTCTACCCGGTGAACCCGAACGAAAAGACGATCGAAGGGCTGCCCGTCTACCCATCGGTCGCCGATCTGCCTGTCGGGGTCGAGCGCTTCTCGCTCTACGTGCCGCCGTCCATCGGGATCACGCTGCTGGAGGCGATCAAGTCCAAGCAGCCGAAGGAGGTCTATCTCAACCCCGGCTCCGAGAGCGACGCGCTCATCGCCCGTGCCGAAGCGCTGGGCCTGGAACCGATCCTCGCCTGCTCGATCATCGAGATCGGCGAGCGACCTTGAGCTAATCTCCGCGCCTCGATGCCGGCTTACGCGGTCAACAGCATGCTCGATCTCATCGGCGGGACGCCGCTGGTGAGGCTGCGCCATCTCGTCGAGCCCGGGATGGCGGACGTCTTTTGCAAGTGCGAGCAGTTCAATCCGGGCGGCTCGCTCAAAGACCGCGTGGCCCTCTCGATGATCGAAGCGGCGGAGCGCGACGGGAAGATCACGCCGGGCGAGTCGGTGATCATCGAGCCGACCTCCGGGAACACCGGCGTCGGGCTGGCGCTGGTCTCGGCGGCCAAGCGCTATCGGCTCATCCTGACGATGCCGGACAACATGTCGCTCGAACGGCGGGCGCTGCTGAAGGCTTACGGGGCGGAGCTGCACCTGACGCCGGCCGCGGCCGTCATGCGCGGCGCCATCGAGCGAGCGCAGGAACTTGCCCGCGACAACCCGCACGCCTTCATGCCGCAGCAGTTCAATAACCCGGCCAACGTCGCCGCGCACCAACGGACGACCGGCCCCGAGATCGTCGCCCAGCTGGGGAACCGCAGCCCGGACGCCTTCGTGCACGGCGTGGGGACCGGCGGAACGATCACCGGCGTGGGGCGGGTGCTGCGCCAGCTGCGCCCCGACGTGCGCATCGTCGCCGTCGAGCCGGAGAAGAGCGCGGTGCTTTCGGGTGGCCCGCCGGGCGAGCACCGGATCGACGGCATCGGCGCCGGGTTCGTGCCGGCCATCCTCGATCGCTCCGTGCTCTCGGAGGTGCGGACGATCTCCGAAGGTGACGCGCAGCGGACCAAGCTGGCGCTGGCGCGACGCGAGGGGCTGCTGGTCGGCATCTCGGCGGGCGCCTCGGTGAAGATCGCGCTCGACGTGGCGCGCGAGCTCGGCCCCGGCAAGACGGTGGTCACCATCCTCTGCGACACCGGCGAGAGATACTTCTCGTCGGACGCTTACTTTGAATGAGCGCGGCGGCGGCAGCCGGAAGCGTGCTGATTCTGGGCGCTGGTGGCCTCGGCTGCCCGGCAGCGCTCGCGCTCGGCGCGGCCGGCATCGCGCGCATCGGCATCGTCGATGATGACCGCGTCGACACCAGCAACTTGCACCGGCAGGTGCTGTTCGCTGACGCCGACGTCGGCGAGCTGAAGGTGACCGCCTTCGTGCGGGCCCTCGCCCGTCGGTACCCCGCCCTGCGCGTCGAGCCGCACGCGGTCCGCTTCGAGGTGACCAACGCAGAGGCCCTCCTCGGCGCGTACGATGTCGTCGTCGACGGAACCGACAACTTCGCGGCCAAGTTCCTGGCCAACGACGCGGCTGTGCTGGCCGGAAAACCGCTGGTGCACGGCGCCGCGGTCGCGCTGGGCGGCCAGATGCTGACCGTCCCTGGCACCGAAGCGGCGCCGGGCTCTGCCCGCCGCCTTGGTGGCCGACCCTGCTACCGCTGCCTGTTCGAGGAGCCGCCCCCCGCGGGCGTTGGCCCCTCCTGCGCCGAGGCCGGCGTGCTGGGGCCGGTGCCCGGCGTCATCGGGGCTCTCTTGGGGGCCGAAGCCGCCCGGCTGGCCAAAGGCGAAACTCCCGCTTTCGTCGGGCGCCTGGTCCAGTATGATTCGCGTTCCATGTCGGTCCGGGCCGTCCGCTTCAACCCCAACCCGCAGTGCGCCGTCTGCGCCCCCGGAGCGCGAATCCACGCGCTCACCGCAGCCGACTACACTGCTGCTGGCTGCAACCCGCTATGAGCACCGCCCCCATGTCGAGCAACAACAAGGTCCCCTCTTACGTCGAAGGACTCCGCTGCCGCGAGTGCGGCTCGGCCTATGACAAGGCCCCGATTCACGTCTGCGAGATGTGCTTCGGGCCGCTCGAGGTCGCCTACGACTACGCGCGCATCGGCAAGGTGCTGACCCGCGCGGCGATCGAGGCGCGCCCCCATTCGATGTGGCGCTACGCCGAGCTGCTGCCGCTCGATGGCCCGCCGGCCGTCGGCCAGCAGAGCGGGATGACGCCGCTCCTTCGCGCCGACCGCCTCGCCAAGCGCCTCGGCCTCAAGGAGGTCTGGGTCAAGAACGACGCCGTCTGCTACCCGACGCTGTCGTTCAAGGATCGGGTCGTGTCGGTCGCCGTGTCGAAGGCGATCGAGTTCGGCATCGGCACCATCGCCTGCGCGTCGACCGGGAACCTGGCCAACGCCACGGCCGCGCAGGCCGCCGCGGCTGGCCTCCCCGCCGTCGTCCTGGTCCCCTACGACCTCGAGCCGGCCAAGATCCTCGGCACCAGCATCTACGGCGCGCGCGTCGTCGGCGTCAAAGGGACCTACGACGACGTCAACCGCTTGTGCTCGGAGATCGCCGGCAAGTACGGCTGGGGGTTCGTCAACGTGAACCTCCGCCCGTTCTACGCCGAGGGTTCCAAGAGTTACGCCTACGAGATCGCCGAGCAGCTCGGCTGGCGGCTTCCCGCGCACGTCGTCGTCCCGATGGCGGGCGGCTCGCTGGTGACCAAGATCGGCAAGGCGTTCGGCGAGTTCGAGAAGCTGGGCCTGGTCCCGGCGCCCGCGCGCAAGACGCGCATCCACGGCGCGCAGGCCGAAGGCTGCGCGCCGATCATCGACATGGTGCTGGAGAACCGTGATCATGTCCGGCCGGTCAAGACGCCGACCAGCATCGCCAAGTCTTTGGCCATCGGCAACCCGGCCGACGGCTTCTACGCGCGCCAGACGATCATCGGCTCGGGCGGCTGGGCGGCCAAGCCGAACGACGACGAGATCATCGCCGCCATGCGGCTGCTCGCCGAGACGGAGGGGGTCTTCGCCGAGACCGCCGGCGGCGTGACGCTCGGCGCGGCGCTGAAGCTGATCGCCGGCGGCCAGATCGGCAAGGACGACGGCCCGGTGGTCATCTGCATCACCGGCAATGGGATGAAGACGCAGGACCCGCTGGTCGGCAAGCTGCCCACGCCGGCGCTCATCGGCCCGCGCCTCGGTGATTTCGACGAACTGCAAGCGACCTGGACCTAAGGAGACGACAAGCCATGGCCACCATCCGTATACCGACGCCGCTTCGGAAGCTGACCCAGGGGAAGGAAGAGGTCACCGCGACCGGCGGCACGATCGGCGCCCTCATCACCAGCCTCGAAACGCAGTATCCGGGGATCAAGGAACGGATCTGCGATGAGAGCGGCCAGGTTCGCCGCTTCGTCAACATCTTCGCCAACGACGAGGACATTCGCTTCCTCAAAAATCTCGAAACATCCGTCAAGGATAGCGACGAGATCTCGATCGTCCCGGCGATCGCCGGCGGATGAACGTCGCACAGGTCCAGCGCTTCGCGCGACAGATCGCGCTCCCCGAGGTCGGCCCTGACGGACAGACGCGAATCGGCGCCGCGCGGGTGCTGGTGACCGGTGGCGGGCTCGTCGCCGAAACCGCTGCGTCGTATTTGACGGCCGGGGGCATCGGCCAGGTGATCACGCGTGACGTTCCACCGTCCGACGGCAACGCCTGGTTGGAGGCGCTCGGGGGAATCGACCTCGTCGTTCGCGCCGGCTTCGACGACGACGCGATGCTGGGGGCGGCCAAGCGCCTCGGCCTCCCGGTGATCGTGGCGCGGGCGACGCCCGCGCAGGTCGACGTCATCTCGTTCCCGCGCCGCGCGCCCGCGCCCGACGCGTCCATGGAGATCCCGCCGCAGGCCGCCGCATCGTCGGCGCCGGGCGGTGCGGCCGACGTCGTCGCCGGCACGCTGGCGGCCGCCGAGGCGCTGGTCCGGCTCGCGCGCGTCGACGGCCATGTCGATGGGGGCCGTATCCGCCACCTGCGCCTGCCGCTCGATGGCGGCGCGCCGCTGTCGCAGGAGCTCGGCGCGTCTTGAACGAGCCGATGGACGCCATCCGCCGCGCGCGCCTGCGGGTCGCCGAGAGTGTCACCGACCTCATCGGCGACACGCCGATCGTGCGCCTGCACAAGTTCGAGCGCGACTGCCCCGGCGTCGAGCTGTGGGCCAAGTGCGAGTTCCTGAACCCGGGCGGGTCGGTGAAGGATCGCGCCGCCTACCAGATGATCCGCGACGCCATCCGCACAGGCACGCTCAAGCCCGGCCAGACGATCATCGACTCGACCAGCGGCAACACCGGCGTCGCCTACTCCCTCATCGGCGGCGCGCTCGGATACCCGGTCACGCTGGTGATGCCGGGGAATGTCTCCTGGGCGCGTCGCAAGATCAGCGAGGCGTTCGGCACCACGCTGGTCTTCTCCGATCCGATGGAGGGGTCGGACGGCGCGATTCGTCTGTGCCGCAAGATGGTCGACGAGAACCCCGGCCACTACTTCTATCCCGACCAGTACTCGAACCTGTCGAACCCCCTCGGCCACTACAACACGACCGGTCGCGAGATCTGGGAGCAGACCGAAGGGCGCGTCACCCACTTCGTGACCGGCATCGGCACCACCGGCACGGTGATGGGGACCGGGCGGCGGCTGAAGGAGTATCGCCGCGACATCGAGGTCTGGGCCGTCGAGCCGGCGGACGCGCTGCACGGACTCGAAGGGCTGAAGCACATGGAGAGCTCGCTCGTCCCCGGCATCTACCACCCCGAGGAGCTGAACGGCGTGCTGGCGATGGACACCGACGAAGCCTGGGACGTCTCCGAACGGCTGGCGAAAGAAGAAGGGCTCCTGGTCGGTCACTCCTCGGGCGCGTCGCTGGCGGGGGGCTTGCGCATCGCCAAACAGCTGGTGGCCGCCGGCAAACGCGGCGTGATCGTCACGCTCTTCCCGGATCGCGCCGAGCGCTACTTCGAGGCGCCCGTCGCTCCCAAACTGGAGAAGGCGGCGACGTGAGCGCCCCCGGCGAGATGCCACCGCCCCACCCCACCGCCTCTGCCGAGGCGCTGGCCGCGATGTACGCGCACGCGCGCCGCGACTACCCCAACGAATGCTGCGGCATCGTGTTCGGCCCCCAGGGGGCGCCGGCCGCCGACCGCGCCGTCGCCTGCGTCAACACGCAGAACGATCTGCACGCGCAGGATCCGGCGACGTACGTGCGCGACGCCCGCACCGCCTACAACCTGGGCGCGGGCGACCTGTTCAAGCTCGGCAAGAGCCTGCGCGGCGACACACCGGCCAAGATCATCTACCACTCGCACGTCGACGTGGGCGCCTACTTCAGCGACACCGACCAGGCCGCGGCCGTGATGGACGGCGAGCCGTCTTACCCCGTCGAGTACGTCGTCATCGACGTCCGGAAAGACAGCGTTGGCGGCGCCGCGCAGTTCGCCTGGGATCCCCAGCAGCATCGCTACGTCGAGGTCGGCCGCTACCCGGCCGGCTGAGCCCGCCGGCGGTTGACAGAGCCGGGAGGCCCGCCGACACTTGAGTTCTAGCTTTCGGGGAGGTCTTCCATGCGTGGCTCGCCCGTCGTCATTCCCTTGGTCCTTGCCGTTCTCCTCGCCGCGATCGGCTCTTCGTGTGACGCATCGAAGTGTTGCACGCTGCCGCCAAGCGACAGCTCGAGCTCCATGAACGTCTGCGACAGCGCGTTCTTCACCGCCTGCGTTCACTCCTGCGGCGAGACGAACACGACGGAGACAACGGCGGCCACCTGTTCCGCCGGTGTCTACAGCTGCGACAATTCGACGATCCCTGCGGTCGCCTGCGCGCAGACGTCCTGGACCACCGCGCTGGCATGCGGTCCCTGGGTCAGCGGCTACGACTGCGGTCTGCAGTGCGGCACCTGCGTCAAAGGCCTCTGGACCTGCGCCCCCTGCCCCGACGCATCAACAGGCTGAGCCGCCCGCGCGGTTGACAGTCATCGGACCGGCGCCGAGACTGCTTGCTTCCCCTCGAGGAGGCTGTTGATGCGTGCCCCCCGCGCCCTCGTCTCGCTGTTGATCGCCGCGCCTTTGGCCTGTTTTTATGGCTGCGGCGGCTCGACTGATAGCTCTGGCCAGGGTGGCAGTTCCGCGACGGGCGGAAGCTCCGCGACCGGCGGCAACCCGGCGACGGGGGGCAACTCAGCCACGGGCGGCAACTCCGCAACCGGCGGCTCACTCGGCAGCGGCGGCACCGGCGCGACCGGCGGCAGCGCTGGCCACGGCGCGACCGGCGGCAACTCGGCAGGCGGCGCGAGTGGACATGCAGGCGGCGCCGGCGGGCGCGCCACGGGCGGCGCCGGTGGAGCCGCCACCGGGAACGGCGGCGCTGGCGGGCACGCAGGCGGCGCTGGTGGACACGCCACCGGCGGAGGCACGGGTAGCGGCGGCAGCGCGCCCGACGGCGGCGCACCCCCGCAGCAGATCGTGACCGCGGGTGGCACCTGGAACCTGGCCTGGTCCGACGAGTTCAACGGCAGCGGTGCCCCCGATCCGTCGAACTGGGGTTACGAAAAAGGCTTCGTCCGCAATCAAGAGCTGCAGTGGTACCAGCCCGACAACGCGACGGTGGCCAATGGGGTGCTCACCATCGCCGCGCAGAAGGTCCACATTCTGAACCCGAACTACGTCGCCGGCAGCAGCGACTGGAAGACCAGCCGCCAGTACTACGACTACACGTCGACCTCCATGACGACGTCGGGCAAGCACGACTGGCAATACGGCCGGTTCGAGATGCGCGCCAAGATCGACATCCGCCAGGGGAGCTGGCCGGCGTTCTGGATCCTCGGCAGCGGCACCTCCTGGCCCGCGTCGGGCGAGGTCGACATCATGGAGTACTACGCCAACAAGGTGCTGGCGAACGTCTGCACGCCCGCCGGAAGCAACTGCACCTGGGACAGCACCAACCAGTCGCCCGCGTCGCTGGGGAGCACCTGGGGCGACAACTTCCACGTCTGGGCGATGGAATGGGACGCCACGACCATCAACCTCTATCTCGACGACAAGATGGTGAACAGCTACGCCGTCTCCACCTCCGGCACCGGGACCAGCAACCCCTACGACCACAAGAAGTTCTACGTCCTGGTCAACCTCGCCATCGGCGCCAACGGCGGCGACCCCACCAACACCACCTTCCCGAT
>Ga0209890_10000263_pt1 | contig 24369 bp, 24 predicted proteins | sample OrgsoiDNA2013049_FD_185799 | JGI IMG/M metagenome (GOLD analysis project Ga0209890, IMG submission 185799) | Permafrost soil microbial communities from the Arctic, to analyse light accelerated degradation of dissolved organic matter (DOM) -... | ecosystem: Environmental > Terrestrial > Soil >...
AGGAACTCGTCATGACCGTCGTTGCGCACCAGCACCTCCCCCGTCCTCAGGGGCGTGAGCAGAGGGATGTGCTCGGGAAGGACACCGAGCTCGCCCCCCAGCCCCGGGAGGCGGACAAAGTCAGCCTCCTCGCTGAGGACGCTGCCCTCGGCGGTGACCAGCTCGACTTGCAGCTTGGCCACTAGCTGGTCTTCTCGGTCTCATCGGTGGCGCCGGCCGCGGCGCCATCCTCAGCCGATGGCGCGGTCGCCTCGGCCGGCGCATCATCGGCAGCAGACGACTCGGGCGCCTCTGCGGCGGTGGCTGCTTCCGGCGCGTCCTTGGCGTCGCCCGAGGCGAGCGCTGCTTCCGGCGCGTCCTTGGCGTCGCCCGAGGCGGGCGCTGCGTCCGGCGCGTCCTTGGCGTCGCCTAGGGCGGGCGCTGCGTTCGGCGCGTTCTTGGCGTCGCCCGAGTCGGGCGCTGCTTCCGGCGCGTCCTTGGCGTCGCCGGGGGCGGTCGCTGCTTCCGGCGCGTCCTTGGCGTCGCCGGGGGCGGTCGCTGCTTCCGGCGCGTCCTTGGCGTCGCCCGTGGCTGCGTCCGGCGCATCCTTTGTGTCCGCCTTGTCGGGCGCGCTCGACTCATCCTCGGCGCCCATCTGCCCTGCCTTCTCCACGGCCTCGTCGATGGTGCCGACCATGTAGAAGGCGTCCTCGGGAAGGTCGTCGTGCTTGCCCTCGAGGATCTCGGCGAAGCCGCGGATCGTCTCCGCCAGCGGCACGTACTTGCCGGGGCGCCCGGTGAACTGCTCGGCCACATGGAACGGCTGCGAGAGGAAGCGCTGCACACGGCGGGCGCGCTGCACGGTCACCTTCTGGTCGTCGCTCAACTCCTCCTGGCCGAGGATGGCGATGATGTCCTGCAGTTCCTTGTACTCCTGGAGCACGCGCTTGATCCCCTGGGCCACCGCGTAGTGCTCCTCACCGACGATGTTGGGGTCGAGCGCGCGACTGAAGGAGTCGAGCGGGTCCACCGCCGGGTAGATGCCGATCTCAGTGAGCGCACGGCTCAAGGACACCGTCGATCCGAGGTGGGCGAACGTGGTGGCGACGGCGGGGTCCGTGAAATCGTCGGCGGGCACGTACACCGCCTGCACCGACGTGATCGAGCCCGTCTTGGTCGAGGTGATGCGCTCCTGCAGGTCGCCCATCTCCGTGCCCAGGGTGGGCTGGTAGCCGACCGCGCTGGGCATGCGCCCGAGAAGCGCCGACACCTCGGCGCCGGCCAGCGTGTAGCGGAAGATGTTGTCGATGAACAGGAGGACGTCGGCGTTCTCCTCGTCGCGGAAGTGCTCGGCGATGGTGAGCCCGGTGAGGGCCACGCGGGCGCGCGCGCCGGGAGGCTCGTTCATCTGGCCGAAGACGAGCGCGGTCTTTTCGAGGACGCCCGACTCCTCCATCTCACCGTAGAGGTCACGGCCCTCGCGGGTGCGCTCGCCGACGCCGGCAAACACCGAGAAGCCACCGTGCTCCTTGGCGATGTTGTTGATCATCTCCTGCACGATGACCGTCTTGCCGACACCGGCACCACCGAAGAGGCCGATCTTGGAGCCCTTGCTGAAGGTGCAGATGAGGTCGATCACCTTGATGCCGGTCTCGAGGATCTGCTCCTCCGTCGACTGCTCATCGATCGGAGGCGCCAGCCTGTGGATGGGCGCCTGGGGCGCATCGGTGAGCGCCGGCTTGCCGTCGATGGGCTGACCGATGACGTTGAACATGCGCCCCAGCGTCTTGCGGCCCACGGAGATCGTGATCGGACCGCCCGTGTCCTGGAACGCGTCGCCACGGCGCAGCCCCTCGGTCGTGTCCATGGCGATGGTGCGCACCGTGCTGTTGCCGAGGTCCTGCTGCACCTCGAGCACGAGACGGCTGCCATCCTCGCGGATGCGCTCGAGGGCGTCGTGGATGTCGGGGAGCCTGTCGCTCTCGAACTCGATGTCGACGACGGGGCCGATCACCTGCACCACCGTGCCGGTGCGCACGGCCTTTTTCTTGGACTTCTTGGCGGCGACTGCCATGACTCTGTACTCCTTGCGGCGTGGGCGGGCCTCAGCCCTGGAGGGCGGCCGCGCCGCCGACGATTTCCATCAGTTCAGTTGTGATCGTGCTCTGGCGCACGGTGTTGGCCGCCAGCGTGTACTCCTTGATCAGGTCGCCGGCGTTGTCGGAGGCGTTGCGCATCGCCACCATCTGTGCCGCCATCTGACTGGCGAGGTTCTCGAGCACCGCCTGGTAGATCTGCGCCTCGACATAACGGGGCAGCAGCGCGTCGAGGACATCCTTGGGCTCGGGTTCATAGATGAAGTTGGCGGCGAGTTCCCCGCTGGACTCCGGCGGTTCGACGGGAAGCAGGCGGCGCACCGTCGCCTGCTGCCGGCCGGCGCTGATGAAGTGCGCGAACACCAGGTCAACCTGGTCGACGTCGCCGTTCTCGTACTGCTCCATGGCGACGCGGATGGCGGGGAGCATCTCGCCCATGCTCGGGCGGTCGCCGAGGTTGCTGCGCTCCGCGATGAGGTCCTTGTTGAGACGATGCATGACGTCGCGTCCCTTGCGCCCGATGGTGACGACCGATGCGGGCGACGGCGACTCGTTCATCTGGCGCAGGGCGAGGCGGACGTTGTTGCTGTTGAGCGCGCCCACCAGGCCGCGGTCGGAGGTGACCAGGAGCACGAGCCGCTTGCGCAACTCACGCACCTCGAGGTAGGGGTGGCGGTACTCGGGGTCACGCTTGAAGAGGTCGGCGATGACATTGGTGATCTCTTCGGCGTACGGGCGCGCGGCTTCGACACGCTCCTGGGCGCGGCGCATCTTGGCGGCCGCAACCAGTTCCATGGCCTTGGTGATCTTCTGCGTGTTCTTGACGCTCTTGATGCGCCGGCGCAGGTCTCGGAGAGATGCCATCTAGCCCGCGAAACCCTTCTTGAACTCCTCGACCGCCGCCTTCAGTGCCGTCTCGGTCTCCGGGGTGATCTGCTGCTTGTCGGTGATGTCCTTCTCGATCTCGGGATGGTCGGTGCTGAGGAAGCGCACCAGGCCCTTCTCGAACTCACCGACACGCTCCACCGGCACGTCGTCGATGTAGCCACGCGTGCCTGCGAAGATGGCGATCACCTGCTGCGCAAACGGCACCGGCGAGTTGGCCGGCTGCTTGAGCAGCTCGGTCATGCGCTGGCCGCGGTCAAGGGTGGCGCGGGTGCGCTTGTCGAGGTCGGCGGCGAACTGCGCGAACGCCTTGAGCTCGCCGTACTGGGCGAGGTCGAGCTTGAGCTGTCCCGCCACCTGCTTCATCGCCTTGGTCTGCGCGGCCGAGCCGACTCGTGACACCGAGATGCCGACGTTGATGGCCGGGCGGATGCCGGCGTTGAAGAGGTCGGTCTCGAGGAAGATCTGGCCGTCGGTGATCGAGATGACATTGGTCGGGATGAACGCCGACACGTCGTTGGCCTGCGTCTCGATGATGGGAAGGGCTGTGAGCGTGCCTCCGCCCTCCGCATCGCTCATCCGGGCCGCGCGCTCGAGGAGGCGCGAGTGCAGGTAGAACACGTCACCGGGGTAGGCCTCGCGCGAGGGCGGCCGGCGCAGCAGGAGCGACAGTTGGCGATAGGCCTGGGCGTGCTTGCTGAGGTCGTCGTACACGATGAGCGCGTGCTTGCCCTTCTGCATGAAGTACTCGCCCATCGCACAGCCCGCGTATGGGGCCATGTACTGCATCGGCGCCGGGTCGCTGGCCGTGGCCGCAACGATGATCGTGTTCTTGAGTGCCCCGGCCGCATCGAGGCGTGCCGCCACCTGGGCCACCGTCTGGCGGCGCTGACCGACCGCCACGTAGATGCACACGACACCGCTGTCCTTCTGGTTGATGATGGCGTCAAGCGCCACCTGCGTCTTGCCGGTCTGGCGGTCGCCGATGATCAGCTCACGCTGGCCCTGGCCGATGGCGAACATGGCATCGATCGCTTTGATGCCGGTCTGCAGAGGGGTGGTCACCGCCTGGCGGAAGATGACCCCGGGGGCGACGTTCTCCAGGGGCAGGTTCTGCGACGTCTCCACCGGGCCCTTGCCGTCGAGCGGCTCACCGAGCGCGTTGACGATGCGCCCGATCAGCTCGTCACCGACGGGGACCTCGGCGATGCGGCCGGTGGTGCGCACGGTGTCGCCTTCCTGGAGGTGCCCGTACTCGCCCATGATGACCGCGCCGACGCCGTCCTCACGGAGATCGAGCGCCAGCCCGAGGAGGGGCAGTCCGCCGGGGGCCGAGGGGAACTCGAGGAGCTCGCCCGCCATGGCCTGCTCGAGGCCGTAGATGCGCGCGATGCCATCGCCGACCGACGTGATCACGCCCTCGTGGGCGTCGACGACAGGGGCGTCGAAGCTCGCGATGCGCTGCTTCAGGATGTCGCCGATCTCGTCACTGCGTATGGCCATGTGGTCGTCTACCTCTGTCGTTGGTGGTGGGCGCTCAGCGGAGCGACGCCTGCAGTTGCTGAAGATGGGTGCGCACGCTGTCGTCGATGAGCCGGTCGCCGACACGGATGACCAGCCCGCCGATGATCGCCGGGTCCGTGTGGACCTGCACCCGCACGGTGGCTCCGAACCGCTCGCGAAGAGCGCGGGTGATCTGAGTGATGAGCGCCTTGTCCGCCGGGATCGCGGCGGTGACGTCCGCGTGCACGACGCCGGCGGCGCGGTCGGCGAGCACGCGGTATTGCTCGAGGATGCCGGGGAGGCTGGCGATGCGCTTGCGTTCGACGAGCAGGCGGACCATGTTGCGGACCTGGTCGCCGACCCCATCGAGTAGGTCGAGCGCGAGGCGCACGCGGTTGGCGACGTCAAGGCGTGGGTTGTCGAGCGCATCGACGACCTCCCGGCTGCCGAGCGTCTCGACGGCGCGCGCGAGGTCGTCGGCGCGCTTGTCGACGGCCTTCTCCTCGCTGGCGAGCGAGAACATCGCAGCGGCGTAGCGGCGGGCGACCACTGAGCTGGCCATCAGGCGCGCTCCCTGCTGGGCGGCTTGACGGCGTTCAGCGACTCGCCGATGAGCCGCGCGTGGGTGGGCTCGTCGATGGCGTCGCGGAGGACCGCGCCCGCCCCCTCGACGACGAGGGCGCCCAGCTCGCGGCGCAGGTCCGACACCGCCCGATCGCGCTCCACGGCGACATCGTTGTGGGCGCGCTCGATGAATGCGGCCGCCTCACGGCGGGCCCGCGTGGCGGTCTCCTCCGCAACAGCAACGGCTTCACGGCGGGCGCGGTCGAGGATCTCCTCTGCCTGCGCGGACGCCCGGGCGATCTCGGCGTCGATCTCGGCGCGGACCTCGGCGAGACGCGCCTCCGCCTTCCCCGCGCCCTCCAGTGAGGTGGCCACGGCCTCACGGCGCGCCCGCATCTCGGCGACCGAGAAGGGCATGAGCGAGCCCAGCTTGAAGCAGGCGTAGACGACCACAACCAGGCCGATCAGGAACGCGATGACGGTGAGCGCCGTGTTCACTCGCCCACCGCCCGAGCTGCGAGCCGCGCGTACCGCTTCTGGTCAAGGTCGGTGTGCAGAAGCCGAGACGCGGCGACGACGGCCAGCGTGTGTGCCTCCGAGCGAAGTGACGACACGGCGGCCTCGCTCTCGGCGCGGATCTCAGCGAGCGCCGCCTCGGTGGCGGTCCGTGCCTGCGCGTGGGCCGCCGAACGCACCTCCTCAGCGGCCGTTGCGGCCGTCCGGTAGGAGTCGGCGACGAGGTCGCGCGCTTCCACGCGGGCTCGCTCGAGCGTCGCGCGGACCTCGGCGAGGCCCTCGTTGTAGCGACGCTCCGCCTCGGCAGCGGCCTGCTCGCCCGCGGCGAGCACGCGGTCGCGCCCCTCCAGCGTCTCGATGATCGGACGCCAGATCAACCGCCAGAGGATGTACACGGTCACCAGGAAGATGCCAAGCTCCACCACCAGCGTCAGGTTGACGTCGAGCAGCCCAGCGCAATTGGGCACATCCGACGGGCAGACGGTGGCGGCGATCACCTTCGCTTACTTGGTGACCAGCGGGTTGGCGAAGAGCAGGAAGAGGGCGATCCCGACCGCGATGATCGGCAGCGCTTCGATGATGCCGACGGCGATGAACATGATCCCCAGCAGAGACGCGCGGGCCTCCGGCTGGCGAGCGGTGCCCTCGACGACACGGCTCGAGACGAGGCCGTCGCCGATGCCCGCGCCGAGGGCCCCGAGGCCGATGAGCAGGCCGACGGCGACCGCCGACATGCCGAGGATGAAGCCGTTACTGGTCACTCTGTGTCTCCTCTGTGCGGGACTCGCATCCCTCGTCTTGTGTTGTTCGGTCGAAGCGTCAGGACGGTCAGGTCAGTGCGCGCCGGCACCCGACCCCTCCAGGTCATCGTGCACCTCCGTCCCCTGGTTCACGTAGGAGATCGTCAGCATCACGAAGATGAATGCCTGGATGAGGCCGATGAAGACGGAGAACGGGATCCAGAAGAGCCCGTTGAAGACCGGTGAGGCGAACCCGAGCAGCACGAGGATGACCGCGAGCAGCAGTTCGCCGACGAAGATGTTGAAGTAGAGCCGCAACGCCAGTGTGAACGGCTTGACGAATTCCTGGAACACCTCGAGGACACCCAGCAGCACCCGGCCGATCGGGCTGTTGACCATGGAGAAGAAGTGCTTGAGGTAGCCGGCAGGACCGCGCGCCCGCACCGAGAAGAAATGGACGAGCCCGATCGCGAAGAAGGCCAGCGCGATGGTGGTGTTGACGTCGTTGGTGGGTGACTTGAATCCCGGCACCAGCCCGATCAGGTTGCACGTGAAGATGAACGCGAACATGGTGATCACGATCGGCAGGATGCGGATCGGCCGGTCGCCGAGGGTCTGACGGACCAGGCCCCGGATCGCCGAGACGAAGTACTCGAGCAGGTTCTGAAGACCGTCCGGCTTGCCGGGGCGCATCTGCCGCCGCACGACGACGCCGATGATGACCAGCAGCACGGCGACGATGACCGAGTTGCGCACCGTGTCGACGTTGATCGCCAGCAGGCCCTTGCCGATGATGGGGTGGACCAGCGGCTCGCTGGAGACCTGGCTAGCGGACAGCATCGGCGGCCCCCTGGATGCGCAGGCGGCGCGTGTGCCAGACGCCGGTGATGGCCACGGCGCTGGGCATGAGCAGGAACCCGACGATCGCCGCCAGCGGGTTGAGTGCGCGGATGCACAACACCAGGCCGAGAAGCACCGCGACGCTCAGGAAGCGCGTGAACATGCCCACGCCAAGCGCCCGGGGATTGAGCTCGCGGCCGGCGCCCGCAAAGCGGGTCAGGCTGCGCGACAGGAGGAGGACATCAGCCAATCCCACCGCGGTGCCTGCATACAGTCCGGCGAGGGCGTCAGGACGGCGGGCGGCCAGCAGGGCCACTGTGAGCACTGCCGCGAGGACAGCAATCACCCGGGTCGTGTGCAGCGCCAGGCCGCGGTGGTCGTCAAGCATTCGCACGCTCACCTGTAGACACGCATCACCATCTGAGAGACACCAATGGCTCCTGCCACAACACCCATGACAATGCCCAGGACGAGCGGCAGATGCCGGTCACGAGGGCAACTGCCGGAGCGGCCTCATACCGGCCGTCACCTCGAGCCCAGCGGTCCTCTCTGCCCTGAGACCGCCTGAGCATATCAGGGAACTCCCCGCCCCCGGGACAACGCAGCCCCGTTGACGGCTCAGTCCTGGTCGCCGCGACGGCGCACGGGTGCGGGCACCTGGCGACGGCCGCGCACCGAGAGGAAACCCTCGGGGTCGAGGTGTGGCCGTCGCCGCCGGCTGCGCCACAACAGCGCCACCAGAGCCACCACCAGCAGCCCCAGGGCAACGTCAAGGATCTTGCGGTGACCGAACACGAACAGCGCCACACAGCCGAGGATGGCGGTCGTCAGGTAGAAGGTGAGCGCCGTCTCCAGTGGGCTCATGCCCGTCGCCAGCATGCGGTGATGGAGATGGCCGGCATCGGGTTCGGTGGGACTGCGACCGGCCCGGCGGCGACGCACGATCGCGAACGCGGTGTCCCCGATGGGAAGGCCGAGGGCGATGAGCGGGACGAACAGGGCCAGCGCGACCGCGATCTTGGCCACCCCGAGCACACTGATCACCGCCAGGGCGACGCCGAGGAAATGGCTGCCGGTGTCCCCCATGAAGACGCGGGCAGGCGGCAGGTTGAAGACGAGGAAGCCACAGCAACAGCCCATCAGCGCCCCGCTCATCACGATGACGCCGTTCTGGACGTCGCCCGGCCCCTGGATACGGTTGACCGCAGCGAGCAGGAGCACGGTGGCGACGATGGCGACAACCCCGGCCGCCACCCCGTCGGAGCCGTCGAGGAAGTTGATCGACACCTCCATGCCGAGCACGAAGACCGCGGTGATCGGCGCCGCCAGCCAGCCCAGCTGCACGAAGGAGGGCCCATGACCGCCCGGAATGGCGAAGAAGTTGATGGTGATCCCCAGTGCTGCAGCGAGCACACCGGCACCCAGCTCGATGGCCAGCTTGGCGTTCCAGGGGAGGTCGAGAATATCGTCGACAAGCATCGCCGCCGTGATGGCGCCGGTGACCGTGATCACCTGCCAGCGGTCGGGGACCGGGCCGCCGAACACGAGCAGGGCGACCGTGAAGCCCCCGAAGAGGGCCAGCCCGCCCAGCCGCGGAGTGGGAGCCCTGTGGATGTGGCGGGCGGCGTCCGGCTCGGCGACGGCGCCGACGCGCCTGGCCACCAGGATGGTGGCGGGGATCAGAACCATGGTCACGGCGCTGGCCAGCAGAAAGGGCGGCAGCGCCGGCAGCCAGGGTGTCGACCCGATCACAGGCGATACGGCAGGGGGAAGCGCCGGCACAGCGCCAGGCTGCCCTCGCGCACGCGCGCGCGAACCGCCGGGTCGTCGAAGCCACCGAGCATGTCAGCGACGAGGTCGGCGATCTCCTCCATCTCCGGCTGCCCCATGCCCCGCGAGGTCACCGACGGGGTGCCCAGGCGGATGCCGTTGGGGTTGTACGGCGTTGCGCCGTGGCCGGGAAAGGCGTTTGCGTTGACGGTGATGCCCACCTCATCGAAGGCGTTCTGGACGGCGCGACCGCGCAGACCGAACGGGCGCAGGTCGATGACCATCAGGTGGTTGTCCGTCCCGCCGGTGGTGAGCTCGACCCCCCGTCCGGTCAGCGCCCGAGCCAGCGTGGCGGCATTGGTGACCACCTGCTGCGCGTAGGCGCGGAACTCGGGCTGCATGCACTGCTGGAACATCACCGCCTTGGCGGCGATGGCGTGCAACTGCGGGCCACCCTGGGTGCCCGGGCATACCGACTTGTCGATGGCGTCGGCGTACTCGGCGCGGCACATGATCACGCCGCCCCAGGGGCCACGCATCGTCTTGTGGGTGGTGAAGGTGACGAAATCGGCGTGGGGCACAGGCGAGTCGTGCGCCCCCCCGGCCACCAGGCCGGCGAAATGTGCCATGTCGACGAAGAGCAGCGCGCCCACGTCGCGGGCGATGTCCTCGAACGCGGCAAAATCGAGACGACGCGGGTAGGAGCTGTACCCGGCGACGATCATCGCCGGGGCGACCTCGTGGGCGCGGGCGCGGACCTCGTCGTAGTCGAGGCGGCCGTTGGCGTCACTGACTGTGTAGGCCTCGAAGTTGTAGAGGCGCCCGCTGAAGTTGACCGCCGAGCCGTGGGTGAGGTGCCCGCCCTGGTCGAGCGCCATGCCGAGCACCGTGTCGCCGGGCTTGAGGACGCTCGCGTACACCGCCATGTTGGCCTGTGAACCCGAGTGTGGCTGCACGTTGGCGTGATCGGCGTGGAAGAGCTGCTTGCAGCGCTCGCGAGCCAGGTCCTCGACCTTGTCGACCACCTGGCAGCCGCCGTAGTAGCGCTTGCCAGGGACCCCTTCGGCGTATTTGTTGTTGAGCCACGATCCCAGGGCCTCGAGGACGGCGACGGACGCCAAGTTCTCGGAGGGAATCAGCTCGAGGGTCTCCTCCTGCCTGGTGAGCTCCTCGTCCATCAGCGCCGCCACCACCGGGTCGGTGGCGCGGAGCGCGGGCTTGGCGGTGAACCCGCTGTAGACCTCGGCGCGGCCCTGCTGCAATGCCATCCTCTCGTCGACCTCCTCTCGCGCGGACGCGGTGGGCCCGGCCTCAGCCCTGCAGGAATCCTCGGAGCCTGTTGCCGTCGATCGGGCCGTCGCGCAGGACACGCGGTGGCGTCACGCTGCAGTCGATGATAGTGGAGGCCATGCCGCCGGGGCGACCGCCCCACAGCACGACGGCCACCTCCACGCCGAATCGGCGCCGGACGGCGGCGGCGCTGGTCGCCGGTGGATCACCGTGGCGATTGGCGCTGGTGCTGGCCAGGGGACCGCTGCGACGGAGCAACTCACGCAGGTGCGCATGGTCGGGGATGCGCACCGCCAGGGTCGACCCGTAACGGGGGACGGCCAGCCTTCGCTCGGCGACACTCAGCACCAGCGAGAGAGGCCCGGGCCAGAAGGCGTCCGCCAGCGCCAGCGCCGGTTGGGTCCACTCCACGAGGCCGCGGAGATCGGCCGCGTCCGCGGCGAGCAGCGCCAGCTCCAGGTCGGCGGGCCGGCGCTTGAGCACGTAGACCCTGTCCACCGCGGCTGCATCGGCGGGGTCGCAGACCAGGCCGTACACCGTGTCCGTGGCGACGGCGACGACCTCCCCGGCTCGCAAGGCTGCGACGGCGGCCTCGAGCGAGCGGTCCGCCGACCGCAACCTCGGCGTTGTCACTCCGGCCCCGCCGGGGCCTCGAACGACAACACTCGCGGTCGCCCGCTGAGGTCGTCGTGTCCGAGGATGCGAAGCCCGGAGCCGAGCGCGTCACGCGCCAGCGTCGACACGGACGTGGCGGCGCGGATGTCGATCTCGACGGCCGCCCAACCGCCGGGAGCGAGAATCGCCGCCAGCGAGGGCAGCAGAGCACGGTAAGCGTCCAGACCGTCCTCGCCGCCGTCCAACGCGAGCGCCGGCTCGTGGTCGCGCACGTCGCCGGCCAGGGCGGCAAGCTCGGCCGAGGGGATGTAGGGCGGGTTGCTGACCACGACGTCGAACTCGCGGCCACGAAGCGGGTCGGCCCAGCTGCCCGCGATCAGCTCGACGCGGCCGGCGAGGTCGTGGCGGCGCGCATTGGCGGCCGCGACCGCCAGCGCCGCCTCGCTGAGGTCGGTGGCGACCACTGTTGCGGCAGGGATCTCGGCGGCCAGGGTGAGGGCCACGCAGCCGCTGCCCGTACCCAGGTCGGCGATGCGCGGCGCCCTGCCATCGTCCGACACGGCGCGGATGCGCTTCAGCGCCAGGTCGACAAGAGTCTCCGTCTCCGGCCTGGGGATGAGCACTGCCGCGGAGACGGAGAAGGGGCGTCCGTAGAATTCGCGCTCGCCGGTGATGTAGGCGACGGGCTCGCCGTCGCCGCGGCGGCGTACCAGCTCGCGGACGGCGGAGAGCTGCGCCTCGTCGAGCGGGCGGTCGAACTGAAGGTAGAGGTCCAGGCGACGAACGCCGAGCGCGGTAGCGGCGAGCAGCTCGGCGTCGAGGCGCGGTGAGCCACTCCCGTGACCCTGGAGATAGCCCGTGCTGAGCCGCACCACCTCCATGACGGTGCGCACGGTGGTCACCCCGGCGACTGCGGGGATGGGCGCGGCACGCGCTCAGTCATCGGGGTCGTCGTCGAGGAGGCGGCGGGCCTGGTCCTCCTGCGAGAGCGGCTCGATGAGCAGCTCAAGCTCGCCGTCGAGCACCTTGGGCAACTGGAAGACGTCGAGGTGGATGCGGTGGTCGGTGATGCGCGATTGCGGATAGTTGTAGGTGCGGATCTTCTCGCTGCGGTCGCCGCTGCCGACCGCCGACCGCCGGGTCGCCTTGAGTTCCGCGTCGCGCTCCGCCTGGGCGAGGTCGAACAGGCGGGCGCGGAGCACGCGCAGGGCCTTGGCGCGGTTCTTGATCTGGGATTTCTCGTCCTGGCAGGTCACCACCAGACCGGTGGGCAGGTGGGTGATGCGCACCGCCGAGTCGGTCGTGTTGACGCTCTGGCCGCCGGGGCCGGTGCTGCGGTAGACGTCGATCTTCAGTTCGTTCTCGGCGATGTTGACCTCGACCTCGTCGGCTTCGGGGAGCACCACCACGGAGGCTGCCGAGGTGTGGATGCGACCCTGAGACTCGGTCTCGGGGACGCGCTGGACACGGTGGACGCCGGACTCGAACTTCAACTTCGAGTAGGCGGCGCGGCCGTGCACCTCGAAGATCACCTCCTTGAAGCCGTGCGTGCCCGTCTCGCTGGCGTCGAGCAGTTCCACGCGCCAGTGCTGTCGCTCCGCATAGCGGCCGTACATGCGGAACAGGTCAGCGGCGAAGATGGCCGCCTCGTCACCCCCCGTGCCGGCGCGGATCTCAACGACGACGTCGCGCTCGTCGTTGGGATCGGTGGGGACGAGAAGCGCGCGCAGGCGGCGCTGCGCCTTCTGTTCGAGGGAGCGCTGCACGTCCTCCTCTTCGGCGGCCATGGCCACGACGTCCGCATCGCTCTCGTTGCGGCGCAGCTCCTGCGCCTCGACGACCGCCTGGTGGGCGCCGCGCCAGGCGCGCCCGGTCTCCACCACCTCGCGCAGCCTCGCCTGCTCTTGGGAGAGGCGCTGCACGCGGTCGAGGTCGCTGTAGGCGTCGGGCTCGGCGAGCTGGGCGCCGATCTCGTCGAAGCGCTCTTCGAGCGCGCGCAGACGATCGTCAAGAGCTGACATCGAGGCGAAGGTTAGCCGCGCGCGGTCGCGGTGGCGTCGTGCGCCTCGCTGACGGAGGAATCACCGGAGCGCGCGGCATCGAGGGCGGTGATCGCCACTTCGATCTGACGGTCGTCGGGCTCGCGCGTGGAGAGGAGCTGCGTGGCCAGCACCGGGACCAGCGCAATCCGCCCGAATGTGGTGTGGCGCACCCGGGCGAGGCCGCGGATGGCCTCGTACGAGATGCCCGCCACCACCGGCACGAGGGCGATCTGCAGGGCGATCCGCACCGGGATGGGCAGGACCCCCAGCGGCGCGAACACGATGACGCTGACCAGGGCGACGACCACGAGGAAGCCGGTGCCGCAGCGGGGGTGGAGGCGGCTGTTGAGACGCACGTTGACGACATCGACGGTCGACCCGGACTCGAGGCAGTTGATCGCCTTGTGCTCAGCACCGTGGTACTCGAACAGGCGGCGCACGCTGCGCACGCGGCCGATCACGGCAAGGTACGCGAGCAGGATGACAGCACGCAGGCCGCCCTCGATGAGCACGCCGACCACGCTGCGCTGCGAGCCACGGTGCAGCACCGACGCAAGAAGCAGCGGCAGCGCGATGAAGAGCACCAGCGCGAACACCGTCGACACCGCAACCGTGACCCGCAGGGTGTTGGCGCTGAGCTCGGCCTCCTCGCCGAGCTGCACGTTTGCCGACCACTGCAGCGCGCGCATGCCCAGGGCGAGCATCTCGTAGAGGCCAGCCACGCCACGCAGGAATGGCTTTGCCCACATCGGGTTGGTGTAGACGCGCGAGTTGAGCATCTCGGAGGTGACCGTGATGGTCCCGTCGGGACGACGCGCCGCCACGGCGTAGTGGTCGCGGCCGCGCATCAGCACGCCCTCGATCACGGCCTGGCCGCCGTAGAAGAACATCTGTGGGGGGGCGGTGGCGGCGTTGAGCGCGGCCGTCAGGAGAATGTCGCGGACTCCGGGACGTCGCATCGATCTCACTCTACGCGTCCGCTCCCCGGGCACCACCGGCGTCGCCGGAGCGTGACCGGCTCAGACGGGGTCGGCGACGGCTTCGACGGGCTGCTTACCGGTCTTGGCCGCGGCGCGGCGGCGGAAGCGCTCCACCTGGCCGCCGGTGTCGATGATGCGCTGTGTGCCGGTGAAGAACGGATGACACACCGAGCAGACCTCAGTCTTCAGCTCGGGCAGCGTGGAGCCCGTCGTGAACGTGTTGCCGCAGAGGCAGGTCACGACGGCGTTGGTGTGGTACTGGGGATGGATCTGGGTCTTCATGGCACTCGGAAACAAGGGATTGGCAACGGGGATCAGCATAGCACGGGCCCGGAAACGATCTGCCCGCGCTCAGACCAGCGCGCCGACCGGGCGCGTGAAGTTGCCGTGCTCCACCCCCGGCAGGCGGTCGCGGAGACGCTCGTGTGCGATGCGCATGCCGACCCCCGACGGCAGCGGTGGAAGCACGTCGAGCAGCCAGTCATGGTCGACGTTGAGCGATCGCCACTGCACCTGGTCCACCGCCATCGCCCGGCACGCGGCGACGGTGGCGTCGATCTCGGACATGACGTCGGTGACGCCCGGGAAGGTGAGCAGGTTGAGGCACACCTGGCCGCCGCTCTCGTGCATGAGGCGGCCGCTGGCGACGACGTCGTCGAGGTCGTACCCGACGGGGCGGTAGTACGGCCGGAAAACAGCCTCGTTGAAGGAGATCGCGCTGATGCGCACGCTGTTCAGGCCGGCCTCGATGAGGCGCTCGAGGATGTGCGGCTTGCTGCCGTTGCTGTTGACGTGGATGGTCGCCTCGGGGTGCATGACCCGGATGCGGCGGGTGGCCTCCACGAGCGCGTCGTCGCGGGTCAGCGCCTCGCCCTCACACCCCTGGCCGAAGGACACCATGGCCGCCTCGGCGCCGCCGAGGTGCCAGTCGGCCAGGCTCACCAATTCGTCGGCGGTGGGTGCGAAGCGCATCCGCTCCTGGGGGGCGGGCACGGCACCGTCGCTCTGCAGGGAGATGCAGCCGAGGCAGTCGGCATTGCACGCCGGCGACGCGGGCAGCGCGCCCTCGTAGCGGCGGTGAAAGGTGTTCTGCGCGGTGTAGCAGCGATTGGCGAGTGCGCAGTGGGCGAGGTGGTCGACGAGACGGTTGCCGGGCAGGGCACGACGCGCCGCCTCCACCGCGGCGGGCAGGTCGGAGCGGCCGTACCGCGCCGGCTCCCACCAGGCGAAGCTGTCGGTGCGCAGAGCCGCGCACATCAGGTCGCCGTCGTGCTCGACCACGGCGGTGTAGCCGAAGAGCGGGAGGCGGTGCGCGCCGGGCGCCCGCACGGTTGCCGGGAGGAGGGTGCGCAGGTGGCCGACGGGAAGGACGGCGGCCACTGCCAGCCACTCGTCGCCCGTCTCCACCGCCGACCCGTCCGACGCCACCGCCACGGGATGGCGGCCGGGCAGGTGGGTGAGGGTTGCCTCCTCCGGGAGCGGTAGCAGGTCGTCGACTCCCAGCGCCACGAGCTCGCGCCCGTTGCGTCCGGCCGCTCGGAAGCCGTCGAGGATCTCGATCGATCCGTCGGGACGGCCGACGACGATGCGCATCCCGCGATTATGGGTGCGACCCGGCGTCGCTCCGACCGGGCCTGGTCAGGCGGCGGGCAGCTCCGCGGGGATGGCGGTGACGGTGCGCAGCTCGGCGTCGCGAACCACGCGCAGGACCGCGAACCTGTCGACCACCTCGGCCATCATCAGGCGCTGCACGTCGCCGGCGGTCTGCACCGGGTGACCGTTGAGCTCGACGATGACATCCCCGGGGCGAAGCCCGGCACCATCTGCGGCGCTCCCCGGCACCACCTCGACCACGCGCAGCCCTCTGCCCCGTCCCAGCGTGGCCGCGAGGCGCTCGGGGAGCGGCTGGGCGCGTCCGGCGACGCCGAGGTAAGCGCGCCGCACCCGTCCCTGCTGCATCAGCGCGGCGATGATCGCCAGGCTGGTGGCGTTGACGGGAACGGCAAGGCCGAGGCCGTAACCGGCCAGCGCGGTGTTGATGCCGACCACCCGGGCGCGGCTGTCCGCGAGGGCGCCGCCTGAGTTGCCCGGGTTCAGCGCTGCGTCGGTCTGGATGACGTTCTCGACGACGCGCAGGTGCCCGCCGGAGTGGGTCGGGAGCGACCGCCCCAGGGCGCTGACCACGCCCGCGGTCACCGAGCCGGCCAGCCCGTGGGGGTTGCCGATGGCGACGACGAGCTCGCCGACGCGGAGCCGGTCAGCGTCGCCGAGCGTCGCCGGGCGAAGGTCGCCCGCGGCCGCGCGCACCACGGCGATGTCGGAGAGCGGGTCCTCGCCGACGACGTCGAACGGCAGCTGGCGACCGTCGGCGGTGTGGGCCATGCCGCCGACGCCCCCATGCACCACGTGGGCCGAGGTGACCAGGAAGCCGTCGGCGGTGAGGACCCACGCGGAGCCGCTCCCGGCGGGACCGCGTCCGCTCGCGGTGCGTCGTTCCACGACGAGGCTGAGCACCGATGGGGCGAGGGCGGCGGCGACGCCGACCACCACTCTCGAGTAGGCGTCCAGGGGTGCCTCGTCCTCAGGTGCCGCAGCGCTCCAATCGGCCATGTCAGCCGGCGCTTGGCCCCTCGCTGCGAACCTTCTCCACGGCGGTGAGAGCCTCCCGGAGGCTCTTGATCCATTCGTCCTGGTGGCGACCGACGAGGCGCACGCACCAGGCGAGAGCCTCACTGCGGCTGCGCGCCACGCCGGCGTCGATGAGTGTGTCGAGAACGGCCCGGTCACCGAGGCGCAGCCGGGTCATCACCGGTACACCAAGGGTGGTGAAGTGCTCCTCGACGTCACCGCACCGCGCCCCCCACGACACTTTGCGGCCGAAGAGGCGCTCGGCCTCAGAGGCGACACCGATGCGACGGTCGCGGGTCTCGTCGCGGAAGCGGGCGATCCGAGCCGATCGCGCGGCCGCGCGGGCCGCCTCGTTGGCGTCGGCAGGCAGTTCCGGCTCCGGGACCGATCCCACGATGAGGATCTCGTCACGGTCGCCGGTGATGTTCGGTGGCCCGGAGAAGAGGTCGTCGGGAATGCGCCCCGCAAACCAGCCGGACAATTCGTCGTCGGTGTAGGAGGCCTGCGCCTCGCGGTGTCCTTTCATGAATTACATGATTACACAGACCATCTGCCAGTGCAAGAGGCCGGTCAACTGACCCGTCGCGCACCCTCGCGGGGCAGGGCCACGTGGTGCTTGGTGCGAATTTCACGGACTGTGCCGCTCTGGGCGCGCATCACCAGGCTGTGCGTCTCAGCCCACCAGTTGTGGTACTGGACGCCACGGAGGATGCCCCCGCCGCTGATCCCGGTCACAGCGATGCTCACCTGGCGCCCGGGGACGAGCTGCTCCATGGTGATCGGCTGCTCGGGGTCGTACCCCGCGGCCCGGACCGCCACCGCCTCCTCCTCGTGGCGAACCCACGGACGGCAGTGCAGCTCACCGCCGAGGCAGCGCATCGCGCAGGCGGCCACGATCGCCTCCTGAGTTCCTCCCGCGCCGATCATCACGTCGATACCGCTGCCCGGCCAGGCAGCCATCATGGCCGCGCCGACATCGCCGTCCGAGATCAGGGCCACCCGGGCGCCCAGGGCACGCACTCGCTCGAGGAGAGCCTGGTGGCGGGGGCGGTCGAGCATCACGACGGTGAGGTCCTGCACGTTGACGTCCATCGCGAAGGCGATGCGGCGGAGGTTGTTCTCGGGGGTGTCGACGATGTCGACCGCTCCCTTGGCGGCCGGGCCAACCGCGATCTTGTGCATGTACGCGACGGGTGGTGGCGAGAGAATCCCGCCCGGCTCAGCAGCGGCGGCGATGCTCAGCGCCTGGCTGAGGCCACGAGAGACGAGGCTGACGCCGTCCACGGGGATGATCGCCAGGTCGACGTGGTCGCGCCCGACGCCGATGCGCCGCCCGGCGGCGAGGTTGCTGCTGCCGGTCTCGGGGCCGATGACCACGCGGCCGTCGAACGGCATGCCCACCAGCGCCTCCTCCATCACGGCCTGGCCGGCGTCCCTGATCCCGGCCTTGTCGCCACGGCCCAGCCAGCGCCCAACAGAGAGCGCCGACGTCTCGGTGGCGCGGAGCAGTTCCAGGCCGCGATGGCGCTCACGGCCGACGCGCGCGGGGACGGTTGCCAGGTCGCGGGCGTGGGTTGTGTCGGCCATGGCGCCGATTATCCGGCTCGGCGCCCCCGCTCAGCCTGCAGAGGCCGTCTCCCCGGCAACTTCCATGCCGGTCACGTGGATGGTGGGCGGCTGGGCGATGGCATCGGCCCGTGCCGCCGCCGCCCGCATGAAGTCGCGGAACAACGGATGCGGGCGGTTGGGCCGGGAGCGGAACTCGGGGTGGAACTGTGAGCCCACGAAGAAGGGGTGGTCGCGCAGCTCGATGATCTCCACGAGGCGGCCGTTGGGGGACGTTCCACTGAACACCATGCCGGCCTCGGCGAGACGGTCGCGGTAGTGGTTGTTGAACTCGAAGCGATGGCGATGACGCTCGTAGACGAGCGCCTCACCGTACGCCGCCGCTGCCCGGGTGCCGGGCAGGAGCTTGCAGGGGTAGACCCCGAGGCGCATGGTGCCGCCCTTGTTCTCGATGTCGCGCTGCTCGGGCAGCAGGTCGATGACTGGCACCGACGTGAAGGCGTTGAACTCGGTCGAATTGGCGTCGGGGCCATCGAGCGCCTCGCGCGCGAAGTCGATGACCGCGCACTGCATGCCCAGGCAGAGGCCGAGGTAGGGCACGTCGTGCTGCCGCGCGAAACGCGAGGCGAGCACCTTGCCCTCGATGCCGCGGTGCCCGAAGCCACCCGGGACGACGATGCCGTCGACCCCGTCGAGCTCGCTGCCCGCCTCCTCGAGCTGCTCGCTGTTCACCCAGTGGATGCTCAGCTCGACGCCGCAGTCGACGGCCGCGTGGCGCAGCGACTCGGTGACGCTGATGTAGGCGTCGGGCATCTCGACGTACTTGCCCACCACGGCGATGCGGATCTCGGGCTTGCTGGCCCTGATGCGGGCCACCATGTCCCGCCAGCTGCCCAGGTCCGGCGGCCCTGCCTCGACACCGAGCATCTCGACGATGTAGTCACCGAGACCGGTGTCCTCGAGCAGTAGTGGCACCTCGTAGATGGAGCGCGCGTCGGGCACGTTGATGACCGCGCGGCGCTCGACGTCGCCAAAGAGGGCGATCTTGTCCTTGAGGTTCTCGCCGATGGCGTGCTCGCTGCGGGCCACGATGACGTCGGGTTGGATGCCGATGCTGCGGAGTGTGTTGACGCTGTGCTGGGTGGGCTTGCTCTTGAACTCCTCGCTGGTCCCGACATAGGGCACCAGCGTGAGGTGCACGTAGCAGACGTTGGTGCGCCCGACGTCGTTCTTGAGCTGGCGGATCGCCTCGAGGAAGGGCAGGGACTCGATGTCGCCGACAGTGCCGCCCACCTCGACGATGACCACGTCTGGCTCGGGCAGCTCGTTCTCGGCAACGCGCAGGACGCGCTGCTTGATCTCGTTGGTGATGTGCGGGATCACCTGGACGGTGCCGCCGAGGTAGTCGCCGCGCCTCTCCTTGGCGATCACGCTCGAGTAGATCTTGCCGGTGGTGACGTTGCTGGCCTTGCTCAGGGGAACGTCGACGAACCGCTCGTAGTGGCCGAGGTCGAGGTCGGTCTCGGCGCCGTCGTCGGTGACGAACACCTCGCCGTGCTGGTACGGCGACATGGTGCCGGGATCGACGTTCAGGTACGGATCCAGCTTCTGCATGCCCACGTGCAGACCGCGGGCCTTGAGGATGGTGCCGATCGAGGCGGCGGTGATTCCCTTCCCGAGTGAGGAAACCACTCCCCCGGTCACGAAGACGAACTTGGCCATGGGGGAGCCTCCCTAGAGGTTTTCGCCAGTCTACCAGCCCCGGGAGTTGCGGGGTGAACCGATGTTCGGTCGGTCAGACGCCGCGCGGTTCAAGCACCACGACGCGAGAGTCGTCGGAGCCGCTCAGGGCCCCGTTGAGGTTCAGCTTGGCCAGCGCCGGGTAGCCGTCCTCGGCGAGGCCCATCTCCCGGGCAAAGCTGTCGACCGGCTCGAACTCGCCACTCCCCGGCGACGACGGTGAGCGGTAGCGCACCGGGATGACGATGGCCGGCGAGAGTGCGTTGACGAGCTTGGTGGCCGCGGACGGCGCCAGGGCGTCGCCCCCGCCGACCGGCGCGACCAGCACATCGATGTGGCCGAGGGCGTCGATCTCCTCCTCGGTCAACTGGCGGTCGAGGCGGCCGACGCTGACCACGCGGACGTCGTCGATCTCGACGCGCATGATGGTCCGGCCGCTGCCCATGTCCATCCCGCGCACCGTGACCCCGCGCACCTCGAACTCCCCGGCACCGGCGATCTCCTGGCTCTGGCCGTCGCGGTGGCGCAGCTTGTCCGGGTCGGTGCGCCCCTCGGTGCGGACGATGAGGTCCGGGGTTGCCTTGCCCAGCCCGGGCAGCTCGCCGTCGGGAGGATCGACGATGACCTGAGCTTCGCGCCCACGCAGGCGCACGCAGGACATGCTGAGGTAGGTGATCTCCATGCGGGCATGGTAGCCGTGCCCCGGAAGGCGGCGCTGCCCGCCGTGCTCAGACGGCGGCGACTGTGAGGGTCACCGACCGGCTGGCGCCGCCCGGGGCGGTCACCTCCAGCACCGCACGGTCGCCGGCGAGAAGGCTGAAGTTGCCAGGCTCGAGGGCGCCGGCAGAGAGTACCGAGGTGCCGTTGACCGAGGTCACGGTGTCCCCCGGCTGGAGCAGGCCGGCAGCCGGGCCGGCGGCACCGACCGAACGGATCAGGGCTCCCTGGGTCAGCCCCGTCGCGGCGGCGAGGATCGCGTCCACGATGACGCTGCTCACCCCGAACGATGCGGCCGGGGTTGGGGAGCCGCTCTGCACGCCACTGACCAGGGAGGCGGCATCGCGGCCGGAGGCGGCCACCAGGCCGGGCTCGGAGGCGACGGTGGTGACCACGCCGGTCACGGCGCCGCTGCCGTCCACCAGGGGCGCCCCGTCAGCCTCGGGCGCCGCAGTCGAATCCACGGTGACGAGGTCGGTGAGATCGGCGTCGCCGTCGTTGGCACGCACGCCGACGGCGGAGACGATCCCGCTCCGGGTGGTGATGGCCCCAAGTGTGGGGCGGAAGGCGGCCACCGCCAGGTCGCCGAGGCGCGGGCCCGCGGGGGCGAAGTGGAGCGGGGTCAGCCCCGACGCGCCGGCGGCGCGGAGCACGACGATGCCGTGGGCGACGTCGCTGGCCGCGATGGTGGCGTCGTAGCCCCTGCCGTCGGCGGCGGCGACCCGCAGCCGGGTGGCGCCGCGCACCGCGTGTGCCGAGGTGACGATCAGCCCGTCACTGCTGACCACGAAGCCCTCGGTCAGCCCGGTCGCTGCCCCCGTCGCGAGGGTCGCCGGGCTGACCGGCTGGGTGTTGATCGTGACCACCGAGGGCAGCAACGAGGTGGCCACGTCGCCGACCGACACGGCTCCACCGCCCGTATTGGTCTGGGTGATGACCCGCTCGACGGGGCCGAAGTGGCTGAAGACCCCCCAGGCGCCGAGGCCGCCACCGACCACGCCGATGCAGGCGCTGAGCACGACGGCGGCGAGCAACCTGGTACCCGAGGCGCGAGCGCCGGCTTCAGTCACTCCGCGCTGACAGGCGGCCGCGTCGAGAGGTAGCGGACGAGGCCGGCGGCGTTGCTGTGGAAGCCGTTGAGCACCTCGAACTTCTCACGCATCGAGTCGGGGACGCCGTCGGGCAGCTCGGCGAAGGCGTCGGCGAGGGCGGCGGCGACGCCCTCGATGTCGTCATGGGCACCCCCCCGCATGGTTCGGTCGGCGACGTCCACCCATTGGTGCAGCATCTCCTCCGCCTCGGCGAGGGTCTCGAGTGGTTGCTCGACGGGGCCGTAGTGGGTCAGGACCATGACCTCGGGACGGAGCGCGGCGAAGCGGCGCAGGCTGCTCACGGACTGCTCGAGGTCGAAGTCGGGCGGAGGCGTGGCCGGCCGGAGAACGCCGATGTCGGGCAGCTGGACGCCGACGGCGTCGCCAACGAGGAGTGTGCCGGTCTGCTCGTCGAATACTGCATGGTGATGCTTGGCGTGCCCGGGCGAGTCGACCATGGTCAGGAAGCGGCCGTCGCCGAGGTCGACGCGGTGGCCGTCGGCTGCCGCCACCACGCGGTCCCCGGGCGTGGGCAGCATGCGGCCGTACAGGCTGTCGAGGTAGGGGCCGTACACGCGGGCCGCGCTGTCGACGAGCCGCGCTGGATCGACGAGGTGGCGCGCGCCGCGCTCGTGGACCACGACGGTGGCATTGGGGAAGGCGACGGCCATGTCGCCCACCCCGCCGGCGTGGTCGAGGTGAATGTGCGTGACGATGATCCAGCGCAGGTCGGCTGGACCCACCCCGGCCGCGGTGAGGGCCTCACGCACCGCCGCCACGCTGGTCTGTGAGCCGGTCTCGACGAGCGCGGGCTGGGCGCCGTCGATGAGGAAGCCGGCGGTCATGCGGTCCATGCCGCCGAGCAGGGTGTCGAGCTGGCGGATTCCCGGCGCGATCACGTCCACGCTCGCAGCCTATACAACCGGCGCCGCGTTCGGGCGTGCGCCGCAGCCGGTCAGGGGGAGGCGGTGGGTGTTGCCTTCGGGCTTGCGGTTGGTGACGCAGCGGCACTCTGCTGGAGCAGCGTCTGCAGCTGGCTGGTGTCCGTCTTGACGATGTCCTCGTACTTGCCGAAGGTGGTGAAGTCACCCTTCTGCAAGGCAGTCTGGGCGGCCTGCTCGTTGGCGAGGAGGTCGTTGAGCAGGGCCAGCTCCTGGCTCGTGAAGTTGGTCGTCGAGGGGGTCGTGCTCGGACCCGTTGTCGGGGGCGGCGTCGTGGTGGTCGTGCTGCCCAGGCCCGGGATCGGCGCCGTGGTGTTGAACAGGGTCTGCAGAGCCTGGGTGAAGGACGAGCCCTGTGCGACCGCGTTCTGGGTGCCGACGATCACCTCGTGCAGCTGCGGGAAGGCCGTGCCACCGGCACCACCGGAGGCGAGCACGTAGAGCGGGCGCACGTAGAGGAAGGAGTCGTTGTTGAAGGGCAGGATGATGACGTTGCCGAGGATGACCGACGACCCGTGCTGGCTGAGCAGGCTGACCTCCGGGCTGATGATCGGGTCGGTGTTGATGTTGTTGTCGAACTGCAGCGGGCCGAGGACGTTGACGGAGTTGTTGAGCGGCACGGCGACGAGCTTGGGGTGATTGGTGGTGGTGTAGTCGGACTCCGCCGCCAGCCACGCCGTCATGTTGTTGGCGCCGCCTCCGCTCGAGCTCGCCGGCGAGAAGGACTGAAAGAGGACGAAGCTGGGCTGGCTGTCCCCGGGCAGAGTGACCTCGACGTAGTAGGGCTGCGTGTCCTGCTGCGAACCGTTGAGCTGCTGCTGGGCCACGCGGTACCGGTCGCTGCCGTTGAAGAACACCGAGGCGCTGCTCACGTGCACATTCGCGTACACCTGCGCCTGGGCGGTGAAGAGGTCCTCGGGATAGCGCAGGTGGCTGCGCAGGGTCGGCGTCATCGCGGAAAGCGGCTTGAGCAGGCCGGGGTAGATGGCGTTCCAGGCTGCGGTGATCGGCTCGTTGAGGTCGACCGCGTACAGGGTGATCGCGCAGGTGCGGGCGTCGACCACGGCCTTGACCGCGTTGCGCATGTACGACGAGCCGTTCTGCACGGCCGACTCGGGGAAGCGGTTGGTCTGGACGTAGGCGTCCGCGACGTAGTCCAGGTGACCGGTGCTGGAGTCGACGACCACGTAGGGGTCACCGTCGACGGCCAGGAACGGGGCGATGCTGGTGATGCGGTCCTGGATCTGGCGGTGTACCAGGACGCGGCTGTTGGCTGTGAGGGAGTTGTTCAGGAAGAGGTCGAGGGAGCCGAACGAGTCCACCGACACGGCCAGCTTGTCGAAGATGTTGGTGACCGGGATGCCCTGCATCTCCGCGCCCGCGTGGAAGGTGGCGTCGCCGCCGCCGCTGGGGTAGTCGAACTCGTTCTGGAGCGTTCCCGTCACCACCGGCTGGGTGGTGGAGAGGCCGCAGTAGATGCGCGGGTCGCCGGCGACGCCGTTGAAGTTGAGGCCGGGGGGTGCGTCCGCCGAGACCTGGGCCATGGGTTGCTGCCCGACGAGGACCTGCGGCTTGCCCTCGGCCGCCACGGAGTTGACCGACACCGCGGTGATCCCATAGCCGTGCGTGTAGTTCAACGCCGTGTTGACGAAGGACGCATTGGGGACGTCGTTCTCGGCGATCTCTCTTGGCCCCAGCATCACCTCGGTGTCGCCCGGCCCAGACGCTGCCGGGTAGCGGTCGACGGTGATCGTCGGGTATGTCTGATAACTGCGGCTGCGATCGATCTGCGCGAAGGTGTCAGGGAGCTGGCTGACGTCCTGGATGCGGACGTTGCGCAGGGTGCCGGGATCGGCGGCGAGGTCG
>Ga0209890_10000265_pt1 | contig 24301 bp, 27 predicted proteins | sample OrgsoiDNA2013049_FD_185799 | JGI IMG/M metagenome (GOLD analysis project Ga0209890, IMG submission 185799) | Permafrost soil microbial communities from the Arctic, to analyse light accelerated degradation of dissolved organic matter (DOM) -... | ecosystem: Environmental > Terrestrial > Soil >...
CACGTGTGGGCCAGGTTGACCAATCGCTTCGACGACCCCGCCGTGGCTGGAATGGTTCTCAACATCAGCGACATCAGTGAACGCCACGAGCACGAGAAGCAACTCACGTTCCAAGCCCTGCACGACCCACTGACGGGGCTTCCCAATCGCGAGTTGCTGAGGCAGCGCATGGAACGGTCCGCGGCAGCGGCCGGCCAGGGCTCGCACGTCGACAGCGTGTTGTACATCGACCTCGACGACTTCAAGAGGATCAACGACACCTTCGGTCACCCGGGCGGTGACCAGTTCCTGGTGGCGATGGCGCAGAGACTGGTCGCCGCAGTGCGCCCGCAGGACACCGTGGCGCGCATGGGTGGCGACGAGTTCGCCGTGCTCCTCGAGGGAGCAACCAGCCAGGCGGCGGCGGCGGTTACCAAGCGCCTGCTCAGCGCGCTGCAGGAGCCGTACTTTCTCGACGGCAAGGGCGTCGCGCCCGGCGCCAGCGTCGGCATCGCCTCTTCGACCCGCGCTCGGGTCAACGCCGAGACCCTACTTGGCGATGCCGACCTCGCCATGTACTTCGCCAAGCGGAGCGGGAAGGGCCAGCACCGGGTCTTCACGCAGGCGATGCGCGTCGATCTGCTTGATCGGCTGCAGCTCGGCGACGAGCTCCGAGCCGCGATCGAGGGCGGCACCATCGAGGTCCACTACCAGCCGGTCGTCGACATGCAGACTGGCGCCATCGTCGGCGCCGAAGCGCTCGCCCGATGGCCGCACCCGCTGCGAGGGTGGGTGGCGCCGGCGGTGTTCATGGCCCTTGCGGAGGAGCTTCATCTTGCCGAGCGCATCGATGCCTTCGTCCTGCACCAGGCGTGCCTCCAGGCCCGCGCGTGGGCCGGGGCCGGCCTGCCTCTCGTCCGCATCACCGTCAACCTGTCGAGCAGCAACCTCGCCAGGCCCGACTTCGTTCTCATGGTGGCCAGCACACTGCAGGACGCCGGCTTTCCGGCCGGCAGCCTCGAGTTGGACCTCAGCGAGGGCGCGTTGATCGGAGACTCCAACGCGGTGGTGGTCACCCTGGACAAGCTCAAGGCCCTGGGCGTTCAGCTGGCCGTGAATGATTTCGGCGCGGGGAACTCGGCGTTGTCGCGGCTGCGCGCGCTACCTGTCGACATTCTCAAGGTCCACAAGGTCTTCATCGACGAATTGGGCGCTGCCACGCCGGGATCCACACTCGCGGAGCACATCCTCGGCATCGCTCGCGCGCTCCAACTGAACGTGGTCGCTGCGGGGGTCGAGACAGCATCGCAAGCTGACTTCCTCCGCCAGCATGGCTGCGATCGCGCCCAGGGCCAGCTCTTCAGTCGTGCCGTCGAGCCGGAGGCATTCGCCGCGATGCTCGCCGGAGGGGCCGCGCTCGGTGTCGTCAACCCCGAGCCGGCAATGGCGTGAGCGCCAGGCTAGCGCAGGTTCTCGCTCATCCAGTCGGCCATCAACGGACGGTACTTGTAAGCGATGTTGTTGCACACGTGGTTGCCGTCCGGGTACATCACGAGCGTTGAATTGGGCGCCTCGCGTGCGATGCGCTCCGCCTGGTCGGGGGGGAACAGCCGGTCGCGGGCGCCGTGGATCACCAGCAGCGGCTGGGTCACCCTGTCGAGGATTCCCTCGAGGTTGAGGGTGTATGCCTTCTGGCGTGCTTCCGCTTCGTCCGCCGACTTCGTGTAGAAGATGTAGCCGCCGCGCGTCAGCGGGTTGAGGGCATCCCAGCAGTCGCCGAGGTTGTACGGCCCGGCCAAGCCCACCACGGCGGCCAGTCGCGGCTCGTAGGCGGCCGCCCGCGGGCCGTAGATCGCGCCCATGCTGATGCCCATCAGCCCCACCCGACCGAACTCGCCGTCGAGCCCGAGCGACTCGAGGTGGTCGAGGAGCGGGGTGATCACCGTCTCCCAATTGGGCCGGATGGCGAAGTGCACGGAGTTCTCGGACTGTCCGGGGCCGTCGATGGACAGCGTGGCCAAGCCGCGCCGCAGGAATTCGTCCTCGATCGTGAACATCTCCTCCTTCGACGAGTCGAGCCCGGGCACGATCAGAACGAGCGGTGGGCGTTCGACGCCGGAAGGGCGGCGCAGGTGGCCGGGGATGATGTGGTCCTCGAAGGGGATCTCGAGGCGCTCGGCAGGCGGCTCGAGGTGGGCGAGAGCCTTCCGGTACACGGCCACGGCGCGGTTGCGCAGGTGCGCGTGCACCTGGGGATCCTCGAACCAGAGGAATTTGCCAAGGTGGTAGCACCAGGCGGCGCGCTGGTACGCCGCGGTGGCCGACACGGTGTGGCCACGCTCCTCGGCCTCGCGTCCGAGTTGTTCGTGCACGGCCCCGGCATCGCGCCAATTCGGCCCCCAGTCGGCCCACTCGGTGGTTTTGGCCAGGACGGTCTCGAAGTCGTTGACGTCGATGCCGTTGGCGACGAACCGTGGGCGCCAGTGCCCCGCCGCCATCTGCACGCGGTTCGGTGTGTCCACGGTCATCTCAGATCTCCTGGAGGTCACGTTGGTGGCGCCGGTGGCGCCGGCTCATCACGCCGGCGCACCGAGGAAAAGACGGCCGATCTCGCTGTTGTTCAACACCTCGGAGCCGCTTCCCTCGAGGCGGACACGACCGCTCTCCAGCACCACCCCGTGGGTGGCGAGGCCGAGGCCGGAGCGCGCGTTCTGCTCGACCAACAGGATGGTCCGGCCTGCCGCGTTCATATCGCGAATCAGGTCGAACACCGTGGCGTGCGTCTTCGGGTCGAGTCCCATGGACGGCTCGTCGAGAATCAGCAGGGCGGGGTCGAGCATCAGCGCCCGCGCGAACTCCACGATCTTCTGCTGACCTCCCGACAGGGCGGCGGCACGCTCGTCGCGGCGCTCATGCACGATCGGGAACCGCTCGGACACCTCGCTCATGCGCCGATCGATGAGGGCACGGTCCGCGATGGTGTATGCCCCCATGCGCACGTTCTCCCAGACGGTCATGGTGGGGAAGAGGCTTCGCTCCTGCGGCACCTGGACGATGCCGCGGCGGAGGATGACCCGAGGGCTGAGGCCGACGATGGACTCGCCGGAGAACCGCACGCCGCCGAGGCGGGGACGCAGCAGCCCGCTCACGAGGCGGAGCACCGTCGACTTGCCCGCGCCGTTGGGGCCCACGATACAGGTGATGCCACCCTCCTCGACCACCAGGCTCAGATCGTGGAGGACGTCGCCTCCGCCGTATCCGACGGTGACCCCCTGCAGTTCAAGAAGCGCTGTCATTCAGGCGCCCAGGTAGGCGTCGAGCACCACCGGGTTCTCGCGCACAGCGGACGGGGTTCCCCTCGCGATCACCGTGCCGCGGTGAAGAACCACGACATCGTGGCAGAGGCCCATCACGAACGGCATGTTGTGCTCGACGAGGAGGAAGGCCACTCCCTGCTGGTTGAGCTCACGGATGTGCTCGCCGATGCGTTCGAGCAGGGCTGGGTTGACGCCGCCTGCCGGCTCGTCGAGGAGCACCAGTTGCGGCCGGGCCATCATCACCGCGGCAAGCTCGAGCAACTTGCGCTGGCCGTAGGACAGCGAGCCACCCAGCGAGGCGGCCACGTGGCTGATGTCCATGAAGGTCAGCATCTCCATCGCGCGGGACTTCTCCTCGTGCCACTGGCCGCGTGAGAACAGGCCGCGCAATCCGGCCCTGCGCACTGGGACCAGCATGTTCTCGAGGGCGGTGAGACGCGGGAAGATGCGTGCCAACTGGAAGGTGCGTGCGATGCCAAGCCCGTAGATCCGGTCGGGCGACAAACCGGCGATCGACCGAGCCTGGAAACGGACGTCGCCGGAGTCGCGCGAGGCGAAGCCGGTGATCAGGTTGAACACCGTGGTCTTGCCCGACCCGTTGGGTCCGATGAGCGCCGTGATGTTGCCCGGCTCCACTGAGAGCGTGCAGCCGTCGAGGGCGGTCACACCGCCGAACTTCTTGGAGAGGTTGTCGACCTCGAGAAGGCTCACGGCGATCGAACCCCGGGGGCCGCGAGGGCTTCTCGCGTCTCCGACGATCCGCCGGCCGGCCCGGCGGCGCTGCCGTGACGCCAGCGCACGACGAGGTCCGTGACCGAGGGCACGATGCCGCGCGGCAGCAGCAGGATGACAACCAGGAAGACGGCCGCGTAGAAGACCAGGTAGAGGCGACTGGCACCGAAGTTGTAGGAGAGCCACAACTGCGCGGGCTCCAGGATGAGAGCTCCGACGACCGGTCCCCACAGCGTTCCGAGTCCGCCGAGGAACACCATCAACACCATCGAGAGTCCCACCAGGGGATCGATGACGAATTGCGGGTAGATGTAGGTCACGTAGTAGCCGTAGACGGCGCCGATCATGCCGACCAGTGCTGCACTGATGACGAAGGCGGTGAGCTTGAATCCACGCGCCGGCACGCCCACCGCCAGCGCCTTGTCCTCGTCGTCGCGGATGGCCAGCAGCCCGAGGCCGAACTTGGAGCGGCGGATCCCCGCCGACACGGCCAGACCGACCAGCGCCAGCACGAGCATTGCGTAGTAGTACGGGGTGTTGAAGAAGTCGCCGCTCCAGGTAGGCACCGGAAAACTCAGCCCGGAACCCCCACCGGTGAGCCCGACCAGGTTTTCCGCAAGCAGCTGGAGAATGAACATGCAGGAGATGGTCACGATCACAAACGTGGCCGCGCGGGTTCGCAGTGCGATCCAGCCGATCGCCAGCGCGATGACCACGGTGAGGATGCCGGCGACCGGCACAAACAGGAACGGCGTATACCCGGCGGCGATGCCAAGGTGGGCCAGGAGAAGTCCGAGCGCATAGGAGCCGAAGCCGAAGAAGGCGGCGTGGCCGAGCGAGATGTACCCGGTGTAGCCGCCCATGATGTTCCACGCGGTCGCCAGCCCGACGTACATGGTGGTGAAGACGGCGATGTTGGTGGTGGCCGGGTCGGCGGCGAACACCGGCACAAGGAGCGCGAGCACCACAACGACGAGGAGCGCGCCGCCCTTGAGCGCGGAGGTCCGGCGCGCCGGGGTCATGCGCGGTCTCGCACGGTGATGCCGTACAGCCCCTGTGGTCGCACCACGAGCACGCCGATCAGGATCACGAAGAAGACGAAGCTGGCCCAGACCGGCGAGATCACCACCGCGGTCACGTCGGTGCTGATCAGCATCACCATCGCCCCGACGATCGCCCCACGAAGGCTGCCCAGCCCACCGAGGACGATGATCGTGAGCAGCCGGGAGATCAGGTCGTAGTGGCTGCCCGGGTTGAACACGTTGGTGATGCCGAAGACCACACCGCCGGCGGCGGCGGTGGCCACGCCGACGCCGAACGCCAGTGCTGACACGCGGTCGACGTCAACGCCCACCAGCTGCGCCGCGGTGCGGTTGAGCATGGTGGCGCGTATTGCCCTGCCGAAGGTGGTTCGGTAGAGCATCCAGAAGATGCCGCCGAGGATGGCCAGACAGAGGGCGAACCCGAAGACGTAGACGTACGCGATGCGAAAGTTGAACAGCGGGATCGACGCGGTCTCGTACCAGGCATTGAGCTGCTGGTAGTTGTTGGTGAAGAAGAAGCCGAGAAGGCCCTCGATCCCCAGGGCGAGGGCGTAGGTGACCAGCACCGAGAGCGCCTCGCGGTCGCCCTTGAGGGGTCGCACGAACACCACCTGCATGACCACTCCGAGGACGAACATCGCCGGCATCGTGACCACCAGGCTCAGGAAGGGATCGATGTGCAGCGACCGGAGGAGTGCGAAGCTGAGATAGGCGCCGAGGATCACCAGGGCTCCATGCCCGACGTTGATGATCCGCATCACGCCGAAGATCAGCGTGAGGCCCGACGCCATCAGCGCGTACACCCCCCCGGTCAGGATGCCGAGGATGATCGCCTGCGGGACGAGGGTCACAAGGGCCCCTTGGTCACGGGCCGAAATTAGGCTTCGGGTACACGGGCTGCGCGATGGCGGCGGCCGCCGGGTACACGGGAACGGGAGTGCCGTTCTGCCATTGCACGAGGAAGGTCGCGCCATTCGGCTTGCCGGTGGCATCGAAGGCCATCGGACCCTGGACCGTCTGGTACGTGCCGTTGTGGAGCGCGGTGATCAGGGCTGAGTTGGCGATGCTGTTGGCCTTGGTGGCCGCCTGGTCGACGACCTGACCGACGCTGTAGGCCTCGGCGGCGTCGCCGGAGATGTCACCGGGGGCGCCGCCGTACTTGGCGGTGAAGTCGCTCACGAACTTGGCATTGCCCGACGACTTGGCGCTGGCGTACCAGCCGGCCGGGACCATGACGCCCGCGGTGTTGGCCACCCCGACCTTGCCCGAGAAGTCGGCGCCCTGGTCGGGTCCGGCCGTCTCGATCAGCGCCTTGGGGTTGTAGTGCTGCTGCTGGAACGCCTTGATGAAGGCCACGCCGTCCGGCTCCTGGGTGCCGAGGATGACGACGTCGGCGTTAGCCGCGATCACCTGCTGCGCGAGCGGCGTCCAGTCGGTCGCCTCCGCCGGGTACACCTTGTTGGAGAGCGTCTTCACGCCGGCCGCCTCGAGGAGCGCCCTGGCCCTGTCGACCTGGGGCTGGGTGAACGGATCGTCCTCGGTTGCATACGCGGCCGTGGCCGGACGCTGGCTCGCCGGCAGCGAGAGCACCCACTGCGTGAAGCTGACCAGGTTGTCCTCGACCGCCGCAGGCTGGACGAAGAAGAGCGAGCCGATGCCGCGGGTGAAGACGCTGGGGCCGCCGCCGGCCGGCTCGGGGAACGCATACCCGAAACGGTTCGTGACGGTGGAGGCGGGGATGGTCAACAGGCTGCTGAAGGGCCCGAAGACCAGCGCCACCTTGTCCTGGGTGATCAGGTTCTGGTAGTTGGTGACCACCTGCTGAGCACTGCTGGCGTCGTCGACGTACTTCATGGTCACCTTGTGGCCGAGCAGGCCGCCCTTGGCATTCTCATCCTGGGCCCACAGGTCGTATCCCTGGACGAGGGCCTTGCCGTCGCCGGAGAAGTCGCCGGTGAGGGAGACGGAGACACCGATCGTGATCGGCGTGCCCGCCTGAGCTGTCCCGCCGGTGCCGCCGCTGCTGCTGCCGCAGGCGGTGAGGCCAAGCGCGGACACGGTGAGAATCGAGGTCACGGTCGTCAATACAGGCCTTCGCATTGTCCTCTCCAATCTCGCCGCTGCGAGCCCTGATCTGCTGAACAAACGATTGCGCGGATGCTAGGCCGGGGTCGAAACCAATGTCAAGGGTGAGGTCCGTACGGTTCGCGTTGACAGTGCGGAAATTGGGTGGCTATGCTCAACAATCGTTTGCGGCAACCGAACCGCCGGGCGGCGACCACCATCCACCGAGTCACCCACGAGGCAGCACATGACCACCCCAGCGCCTGATGGCCAGACCCTCGGCTGGATCGGCGTCGGCCGTATGGGCGCGGTGCTGGCCACGCGCCTGCTCGAGCAGGGCTGCGACCTCACGGTCTACAACCGCACCAGCGCCAAGGCGGAGCCGCTGAGCGCTCTCGGGGCGCGGGTCGTCAGCAGCCCCGCCGACCTCGCCGACCGGGACATCGTCATCACCATGGTCGCCGGGTCGGCGGACTTCGAGGAGGTCATGACCGGTCCGCAGGGGCTGCTCGCCGACAGCGAGAACGTCCCCTCCCTGGTCATCGACGCATCCACGGTGTCGATGGATGTGTCCAGCGAGATCCGGGCGCGAGCCGCGGACCGCGGTGTGGCTCTCCTGGCGGCGCCGGTGAGCGGAAACCCCAAGGTGGCGCGAGCCGGCAGGCTGAGCGTCGCCGTCTCAGGCCCACGCGACGCCTACGAGCGAGCACTGCCATACCTGCAGATGCTGGGAAGAACCGTGTCCTACGTCGGCGAGGGTGAGGCCGCCCGGCTGGTCAAGATCTGTCACAACCTCATCCTCGGCGTCGTCGCCCAGGTTCTCGCCGAGACAACCGTCCTCGCCGAGCGCGGCGGCATCTCACGTGCCGACTACCTGGCGTTCATCAACGACAGCGTCATGGGGTCCACCTTCAGCCGTTACAAGACGCCGGCGTACGTCAATCTCGACTACACGCCGACCTTCACGGGCCATCTCCTGCGCAAGGATTTCGAGCTCGGCCTCGAGGCGGCGCGCCAGCTCGACGTGCCGCTCCCGCTGACCGCGCTCACCCATCAGATCGTCCTCGAACTCATCGGCCAGGGCTTCGGAGACCAGGATTTCGCGACTCTTCTCGAGTTGGCGGCGCGTGGCGCCAACTTCACCCTGGAGCCCGATGATCGCGTCGTCGCCGACGGCCTCGAGGCGGCAGCGGGCGACGGCTGACCGGGTTCTCGCGACCGTTCAGGGCAGCACCGGCCCGCTCGTTGGGTCGTTCAGTCGCTGTGGTCGCTGACGGCCACGAGCTCGCCGTTGACCTCGGTCTCGCCCTCGAAGTCAGCGTGGCCCAGGTCGTCGCTGAGATCGACGTCCTTGGCTCCGCTCATGGAGATGCTCCCGTTGAGGGTGGCGCCGCCCTCGACGACAAGGCGCGCGGCGGACGCGTCGCCCTGGAGCGTCCCTGAACCGCCGAGCGACAAACGCTTGGCGCTGGTCACGTTGCCTTTGACGGTTCCGCGGATGTCGATGTTCCGGCCTTCTATCGAAGCGATCACGGTCGCGGATGCCTCGACGACGACGTCACCGCCGGCGAAGATCTCGCCCTCGACCGATCCGAGGACGGTCACTCCACTGTCGGTGCGCAGCGATCCGTGGAGAGAGTCGTTGGGGCCGAGCACGATCGAACCTGCGCCAGCACCGCCGCCGGCGTTGCGCTGGCGTGCGGAGCGTCCGGTCGCGGGTTCGATCGTCATCCTTGCCACTCCCAGCGTGAAACACGACTCGAGTGAGGGGTGCCCCTGCCAACGGCTAGGATTATAGCGTTCAGGGAGGTACGACCGGAGTCAGACAATGGGCATGTCGGGTTGGCGCAAGACCTCCGGCTACGACCGTGCGCTGACCGAGTTCCTGGGCACCTTCGCCGACCACGATGAGCAGTGGGCCGGCGGCCTGCACGATGAGGTGGCCACCCGCCTCGCCGGGTTCGCCCGTCCCCAGGCCGGCGACGCATGCCTGGACATCGGGGGCGACGCGGGCATCGTGACCACAGCGCTGAGCGACGCGGTCGGCCCCAGCGGCTCCGTCGTCAGCATCGACATCCCTGAACGGTCCATGGAGGTGGCGCGCTCACGCGCGGCCCGCAACACACACCTCATCCAGATGAGCGGCGATGACGTCATCTTCCGCGACCACACCTTCGACGTCGTCGTTCTGTCCCGGTCGATCGCCTACGAATCGGACGCGCACACGATCATCGCCGAGGCCAACCGCACCCTCAAGGTGGGTGGCCGGCTGGCCCTGTTCTGCAGGCGCCGGGGGCTGGCCACGGCGGCGGAAGAGGCGTTCCTCGACGAACTGGCGCGCTTCGTGGGTGAGCAGCCGGTGACAGTCCCCGAGCAGTTCCTCGGCTACCCCGGGTTGGCCGACCGGCGCGAGGTGGATGCGGCGCTGAGGGCGGCGGGGTTTGTCGAGGTCAACTTTGGCGACGTCGTGACCGGGGGGCGTGCCGAGGACGTGGCCGCCTGGAACCGCGAGATGATGCGCTGCTGGCCGGCCGCGCGCATTGTCATCGGGGCCCTGGCCGGCACCAAGCGTGGCCAGTTCGAGGCACGCATCGAGGCGGTGATGTCCGCGCTTGGCGAGGACGGCTATCGCTATCACCACGCGTACCTCCTGGCGACAGGGATCAAGGCCCGGGACTCGATCCTCGCGTCATCGCACCGAGCGCGCGCCTAGGTCGTGCCCGGAGTGCGATGGCCGTCTGGGTCGAGCGACCGTCACGCCGTGGTTTCAGGGTCGGCCCGCTTCACCTCCTGGACCAGCCAGCCGTTGCCGTCAGGATCGCTGAAGGCGAGGAAGGAACCGTAGCTGCGGCGCTCGGGGTCGGGTCCCGGCACCTGGCCGCCGGCGTCGAAGTGGAAGACATCGCTGACCGCCACACCGCGCTGGGCGAGCTGAGCGCGGGCGGCGTCAATGTCGGTGACCACCAGTTGCAATCCCTGGAGCGAGCCCGGTGCCTCGGTGTTGCGCATGACCGCGATCGAGCACGCCGAACCCGGCGGGGTCAGCTGCACGACCCGGAAGTCCTCCCCGGCGCGGTGGTCGACGTCGAGGTTGAAGCCCGCATTCTCGATGTAGAAAGCCTTGGCCCGGTCCACGTCGGAGACCGGGACCACCACGAGCTCCAGTTTCCATTCCACGATGGCTCCTCCTTGCTGCCGTCCCTCATCGACGACCCGAACTGTGTCACGGCGTCTCGTGACCCTGTCGCTGCTGTGTGGCAGCATCGGCGGCGCCATGCGCGCCGTGCTCTACGACCATTTCCAGCAGCTGCCTCGGCTGATCACGGCGGCGGACCCGGCGTGCCCCGCGGCCGGCGCGATCGTCGAGGTGGTCGCCACCGGCGTGTGCCGGAGCGACTGGCACGGCTGGATGGGACACGACCCGGACATTCGCCTCCCCCACGTGCCCGGTCACGAGTTCGCGGGCCGGGTCGCTGAGGTGGGCCCCCTGGTGCGCGACTGGTCCGCCGGGGACCTGGTCACGGTGCCTTTCGTCTGCGCATGCGGGGAGTGCGACACCTGCCGGCGCGGCGACCATCAGGTCTGCGAGCGCCAGTTCCAGCCGGGTTTCACCGGTTGGGGATCGTTCGCCGACCTTGTCGCCATCGATCGCGCTGACGTGAACCTGGTGCGCATCCCGGAGGGCGTTGACGTTGAGACGGCGGCGAGCCTGGGCTGCCGGTTCGCGACCGCGTACCGTGCGGTCGTGCACCTCGGGCGCCCGCGGCCGGGCGACTGGGTGGCGGTTCACGGGTGCGGCGGTGTCGGCCTGTCAGCGGTGATGATCGCGGCGGCGCATGGGGCCCAGGTGATCGCCGTCGACGTGTCGGCAGCGGCGCTGCGCATCGCCAGGGAGGTGGGCGCGGCCGCGACCGTCAACGCTATGGAGAGTGAGGTCGTGGCGGCTGTCCGCGACGCCAGCGGCGGCGGTGCGCGGGTTTCGATCGACGCCCTCGGCAGCGCAATCACCTGCCAGGACTCGATTCGCTGCCTGGGCACGCGGGGACGCCATGTCCAGGTGGGGCTCATGGTTGGGGAGAACGGGATGACACCGATCCCCATGGGCGCCGTGATCGCCGGTGAGCTCGAGGTCATCGGCAGCCACGGCATGGCCGCTCATGCCTACCCTCAGGTGCTGGCCGAGATCGCCGCCGGGTCACTGGCACCCCAGCGGCTGGTGCGGCGTCGCATCGATCTCGCCGCGGCGCCGGCGGCGCTGGCGGACTTCGACGAGCACCCGGTGCCGGGCGTGACCATGGTCCACGTGCGCGGCATGCCGTCCACCGGAGGCTGAGCGCGCCGTCGGCGCGGCTGTGCCATTGTGCGGCGGTGGGTGACGCGGACTGGGAGAGGCGGCTGACGCTCCTCTGGGCGTCGATCGACGACGTCCCTGTGGCCGATTTCCTCGAGACGACGCGCGACCTCGTCGCCGAGCTGCCCGACGAAGACCCGATCGGGCTTTTCGAATACGCTGCAGCGCTCGACTCGACCGGTCACCCCGACATGGCGGCCGATCGTTACCAGCAGGCTCTCGCGGGAGGCCTCAGTGGGCGTCGCCGCCGCCGGGCGGTGATCCAGCTGGCCAGCTCTCTGCGCAATCTCGGTCGGGCGGAGGAGAGCGTCGCCCTCCTCACCGCCGAGCTGGACGCAGGCTCTGACGACCTCGACGACGCCGTCCGGGCGTTCCTGGCGCTGGCGCTCACCGGCGTCGGACGTGAGCGCGAGGCCGTCTCGGTGGCCCTGACGGCGCTGGCTCCGCACCTGACCCGGTACAACAGGTCCCTCGCCGCCTACGCCCTCGACCTCGACTGACGGCGAAACCGGTCTGCCCGGATGCCGAGATGGACGAGGATGCGGTCAGGCCGCGCCCGACGTTGTGGCGATACCGGCAAGGGCGGCGCTGCGCTCCCACAGCCCCCGGGCGAGAGCCTCATCCTGCGCCTGGGCGCTGGGCTGGCGCACCGTCTCGTCGACGACGTACTCGCCGGTGATGCCTGCAGCGGCGTCCGAGAGCGCCAGCCACACCAGGGAGCGGGCGCCTCGCTCGGGCGTGCGCAGCAATGGCCCGACAATGGTCAGCGCAGCCTTGAGAACGTGACCGTCGTTCTTGCCCCACCCTGAGCGTACGACCCCCGGGTGGAAGCAGTTGGCACGCAGTTCAGGGGCGCGCCTGGCCAACTCGCGCGTGAAGAGGATGTTGCAGAGCTTGGAGGTTCCGTAGACACGCATCCCCGAGAAGGACCTGGTCGACTGCAGGTCATCGAGATCGAGCAGGCCGCCCTTGTGAGCATCGGACGACGTGGTGACCACACGACCCCCCACAAGGCGATCCCGCAGAAGCTCGGTGAGCAGGAACGGCGCCAGGTGGTTGAGCGCGAAGGTCTCCTCGAAACCCTCGGACGTCTCGCGGCGCGTGCTGAACACGGCCCCGGCGTTGTTGGCCAGAACATCGATCTGTTGGTGGCGGCTGCGTACCTCGCCCGCCAGCCGCCGCACCTCGGCCATCAGGGTGAGGTCCGCCACGTACTCGTGGATGGGCGCGCTACCCCCGGTTTCCATGGCGTCGTGGGCCACCGCCTTGACGCGCTCCGCGTCCCTGCCGACGATCCCCAGCTCGACGCCCCGACGCGCCATCTCGATGGCGGCGGCGCGGCCGATGCCACGCGTGGCGCCGGTGAGGAGGGCAACGGTCACAGCCCCACTCTACGGGGGTCGCGGATTGATCGCCCGTCAGCGGCTCGAAGCGCGCCGGTACTGGTAGCCGGCGAGTGGGATGAAGACGGCCAGGAGAATCGCGATCCAGATGAGCGTGTACACGACGGGGTGTTGCAAGGACCAGTCCGCCGGCACGGGCAGCCGGGCGCTGGTGTTCCCGAAGAGCTGGCGAGCGGCCTGGGTCACCGCGGACACCGGGTTCCAGTTGGCAATTGCGCGCAGCGGACCGGGGAATCCGTTGGTGGGCACGAAGGTATTGGCGACGAAGGTCAACGGGAAGATGACGATGAACGATGCCTGCTGCACGACCTCCGGGCTGGGAACGAGCAGGCCGACCCAGGCCATGATCCACGACACGGCATAGGCGAACAGCAACAGCAGCAGGAAGCCGCCGACTGCCTCGGGTATCGACGTGTGGATGCGCCAGCCCACGACGAGGCCGGTCAGAGACATGACCACGATCACGATCACGTTGTTGAGCACGTCGCTGCCGGTGCGTCCGACGAGAACCGCGGAGCGCGACATCGGCAGCGAGCGGAATCGCTCGATGATGCCCTTCTGCATGTCGTCGGCGAGACCGGCGCCGGTGATCGTGGCTCCGAAGATCACCGTCTGGGCGAAGATGCCGGGGATCAGGAACTCCCGGTAGCCGACGCCCGGCACGTTGATCGCGCTGCCGAAGACGTACGCAAAAAGCAGGATGAACATGATCGGCGACAGCGTCGTGAACACGAGCAGTTCCGGAACGCGCTTGATCTTGATCAGGTTGCGCTTGGCGACGATGGCGCCGTCGCGGAAGGTCTTGGCGATGCTCATCGCCTGGCCTGCGTCCCCGCGCCGTCGACGGCCGCGTCCTCGGCGGTCGAGTGCCCGGTGAGGGTCAGGAAGACGTCCTCGAGCGTGGGGCGGCGAAGCGCGATGTCGACCACTGCGATGTGCAGCGCGTCGAGCCCGCGCAGCGCCTCCATGAGAACGCCGGCTCCCCCGGTCACCGGCGCGGTGAGCCGCCGAGTGTGCTCATCGACGACGACGTCGCCGCTGCCCAACTGCTGCAGCAGAGCGCGGGCAGCGGGCAGGTCGGCGCCGGCCCCGACGGCGATCTCCACACGCTCCCCGCCCACCCGGGCCTTGAGCTGGTCAGCCGTGCCCTGTGCGATGGCGCGGCCGTGGTCGATCACCACGATGTCGTCGGCGAGGCGGTCGGCCTCCTCGAGGTACTGCGTGGTCAGGAGCAGGGTGGCCCCCTCTTTGACGAGCCCGACGATCATTTCCCAGAGGTCGGTGCGGCTGCGCGGGTCGAGCCCGGTGGTGGGCTCATCGAGGAACAGGACAGGCGGCCGCGCGACCAGCGCGCCGGCCACGTCGAGGCGGCGGCGCATGCCCCCCGAGTACGTCTTCACCGGCCTGTCGGCGGAGTCGGCGAGGCCGAACATCTCCAGTAGCTCGCGGGCGCGGTCACGCGAGCGCTTGCGGCCCAGGCCGTAGAGCTGGCCCACCATCTCGAGGTTCTCGTAGCCGGTGAGGTACTCGTCGACGGCGGCGAACTGGCCTGAGAGGCCGATCCGTGAGCGGACACCGTTGGGGTCCTTGCGCACGTCGATGCCGGCCACTTCGGCGAACCCTTCATCAGCGTCGAGGACTGTCGCAAGGATCCGGACCGCGGTGGTCTTACCCGCACCATTGGGTCCGAGCAGCGCCGTGATCGTGCCCTCGGGAACCGCGAGGTCGAGCCCGTCGAGCGCGTGGATGTCGCCGTAGGTCTTGCGCAGACCGACGGCCCGGATCACGTCCGCCATGCCGTGGAGCCTCCTCAATCGTGCGCCGCGCCGCGGCGCCGGCCGACGTTAGCACGCCTCCGGCCCGCGACGAGATTGAGGGGCAGGCGCACCGGGTTGCTCTTCGCGTACCCGGCTGGTAGGGTGGCGAGGCCGTGAGCGGCAGGAGGTGGACGCTCCGCGCGGGGGACTCGCTGCACAGGCTCCCCCACATCACCATCTCATTGGGGGATGCCGTGATGTCTCGTTCGCGGCGGCGCACCGCCGTCCTGTTCTTCGTGTTCGCCTTGGCTGTCTCCGCTGCCCTGGCCGGCGGAAACGTCGCTCCCGCCAGTGCGTCACCGGCGAAGACCACACCCCCGACCGCCTCGCACATCGACTGCAGCAATGGCAACCGCTCTCTGTGTACGGAGGTCTTCGACTCGGAGACCATCTTCGGTCAGAACCATTACGTCGGCCACGATGAGCCGAGCACGCTCTTCTACTCGAACACGCCCGGTTCGGGGAACCAGATGCAGTACCGCGGCACGCTGCCGACGGAGCCCGCGGTGAGCAACATCCCCGGCAAGAAGAACTACGACTTCCAGTACTACGCAGCCTTCTGGTTCGGCATGGCCATGTGCGACACGCAGTCCTACCCCGAGCAGGTCAGCACGTGCGCCCCGGACAGCAACAGCAACATCGTCGACCCGACCAAGAGCCGCAACCACCCCGGCACGGCATACCTGGAGCTGCAGTTCTACGCACCTGGATATGTCAATCAATGGAACGGCTTCACCTGCTCCGCCACGCAGTGGTGCGTGTCCCTCAACATCGACAGCCTGTCCGAGAACCCGGTCACCGGGCAGCTGCTGAACTCCACGTGCGCGGCCACGACAGGTGTCGAGTACGTCAACTTCGCGTACCTGACCAAGAGCGGCAAGCCACAGGGCCCACCAAACCCGATCAGCTTCGACCCACTGGCCTCAGGCACTCCCAACCACAGCGAGGACCTGTTCCTGAACCAGGGCGACTCGTTCAGCGTCTCGCTGCACGACACGGCGCACGGCCTGCAGACGACAGTCAACGACGCCACGACCGGCCAGTCCGGCTCGATGACCGCGAGCGGGGCCAACGGGTTCGGCCAGGTGAAGTTCGCGCCCAGCCCGTCCACCACGTGCCAGAACATCCCCTACGACTTCCATCCGATGTACTCGACATCCAGCACTCAGACCACCGTGCCCTGGGCAGCGGCCACGTACAACGTCGCGTTTGACACGGAGATCGGCCACTTCGACTACTGCAACAACGTGGACACCGCCACGTTCTCGTGCATCGGAAAGGAAGGTCTGCGAGCGAGCAAGGAGAGGGCTGACACCGACGACCAGAGTTGCTTCCCCGCTTCGGCCTCGAGTCTCGTCAAGATCGGCGGTTGCCTGGGTTCAAATACCGGATATGACGGCACGTCGTACCTGAACGACTGGCCCAACGGCACAAGCTCGCGGCCAACTCCCACCATCTTCACAAGCCCGAAGACCGGGCCGAACTACGACATCAATTACTCATCGGTCGGGTTCAACACCGACCTGCCGAGGATTGAGCAGGACCTGGGTACGTGCAGCGGGGCGACGGGTGCCGGCTGCACGATCATTCCGCCCACCGACGACGGCAAGCTCGCGCGGTTCTACCCGTTCTACTCGACCGGCACCGCGCTGGGAGGCTGCGCGTGGACGGTCGGACAGGCCTACCCGGGCTTCAGCACCAACACCTACGGCGGTCACAGCCAGTACGGCTCGCTGCTCAACGTCACCTACCTGACGCTCAACGGTGCGACCAGGACGTCCTTCAACGACTACCAGAGCATCATTCCCAACCCCTGCCCGCGCTGATCTCAGACACAGAGGGAGGGACCGCCTCATGACGGTCCCTCCCTCGCCACGCTTCCCTCACTGACCCCGGACCGCGGCTCAGACGATGCTGATGCCCTCGCGGAGACCGGTTCGACCGGTGATGAGCAGGAGCAGCTCGGGCGCCTGGCCGAGCGTCCCGGCGAGGCGGCCCGCCAATTCGAGGCTGGCGCTCACGGCAGGCTGGAGGGATGGGGGCGGATCGACGCCGAGTGCGCGGGCGAGGTCGAGACCGTGAACGGTCAGCTCGAAGGTGCGGGTGGGGAGGTAGTCGACGAGTGTGATGGCGCCCACTGGGCTGGCCACGAGCGCGCCGTCGGCGCTGACGTCGACCAGCTCTGTCACGCGGCGCACGAGGTCGGCGATCGCTCCGACTGGGTCTTCACCCAGCGCGGCGCCGGCTTCCCGACCGCGACGCGCGACGGCGTCGGGGTCGCCGAGGAGGGCACGGGTCGCCAGGAAGTACCCGACCGGGCCATCCAGGGGATCGCCGGTCGGCTCCTTCTCCAGGTACGCCTCAATCGTTGAGAGAGCGCGACCGGTATGTCCGACCAGGTCACGGACGTTCCACACGCCCAGCGCCGGGTCATCCCAGCCGCTGTCGGGAACGCGGGCGACGAGCTCAACGAAGCAGGCTGTGGCGGCGGCGAAGCAGTCGCGGGTCGAAGCGCTGGTGATGTCGTGCACGGGCTGACTCTGACCTGCTCGACCGTCTCCTCGACGGTCGCGCGCATCACGCGTCGGCGCGGTCGCCGCGCCGGCTATGACACCCGGGATTCGCGCTGCACGTCAGGGGCCGGTTGGATGGCGCAGCGCTCGCGGAATCCCGGGATGATGCGATCCCAGCCGCTGTGGTTGGCGTCCCGCCGCTGCCGGCCGCGCTCCGTGCCGAGACGCTCCCAGCCGCGGTGCTCCACCTCGACGCGGGTCACGGATGTGGCAACCTGGACGAAGGCGATCTCGACGTCCGTGGCGTCAGCGCGGTCGGCGCCGATGTGCCAGAGGTAAGCGAGGCGACCCGGGGGTTCCCAGGCCGTGACCTCGCCCCACTCGCTCTCGTGTCCGGACGGCGATCGTTCGTAGATTCTGCCGCCCAGTCGTGGCTCGAGCACCACGTGGGTGCCGGGCTCGCCTGACACCGTGTGGTCGGGCGGCCACCACGACGAGATGTGCTCCGTCCAGACCGAGAAGGCGTGCTGTGGATCGCACGCGACCTCGAAGGAGAGTCGCAGGGGCTCGATCATCGATCCGGCGGCTCCACTGTGTTCTCCGCGAACAGTCGGAAGCGGATCGCCGCCACCCCCCAGACGTCCTCGAGGTAGCCGCGCAGAGCGGCGATGCCGCTCTCGTGCAGGCGATAGAGACGGCGGGTGCCGACCTGTTCGTCGCGGACCAGGCCGGCCGTGCTCAGCAAGCGCAGGTGACGCGACACGGCCGGCCGGCTGATGGGGAGCCCGTCGGCGAGTTCCTGGACGGAGCGCGGCCGCGATGCAAGCAACTCCACGATGGCGCGTCGCTGGGGGTTGCCCAGGGCCCCGAAGGGATCCCCGCCGGGAAGGGAGCTCGCCATCTCGGGCTTGATCGTAACATGCCCGTTACGGTAACCTACTGGTTACCGATCTTCAGCGCGCCACCTTGCCGTTGGACCCGGCTCGTGGACTGCCAGGCTCGTTCACACACGCGACAGATGGGGAGAGAACGTGAAGTTCTACGAGGCCACTGCTGACATCCAGGCGCCCCCCGAGGCGATATGGGCAGTCCTCACCGACGCGCCTGGCATGATCGGATGGGACTCGGGCGTCGACCGCGTCGAAGGCACGATCGCGCCCGGCGCGAAGATCAAGGTGCACGTCAAGGCCAACCCCGGTCGGGCGTTCCCGGTGAAGGTCACCGACTTCGAGCCGGGTCGCCGGATGGTGTGGTCGGGCGGCATGCCTCTCGGGCTGTTCAAGGGCGTCCGCACGTACACGCTTGACCCGGTGGGCACGGCGACCACGAGGTTCACGATGCGTGAGGTGTACAGCGGGCCGATGCTGGGTGTGGTCTGGAAATCCATACCTGACCTCGGGCCGTCGTTCACGCAGTTTGCGCAGGGACTCAAGCACGAAGCGGAGTCCAGGGCCGGCGCCACGCCGTAACCGGGGGTACACGTCAGCCGACCGAAATCGATTCGAAGAAGGAGTGCATCAATGCAGAAGCGTCTCGTCACCCGCTACGCAACCACATCCGCCGAGGCGGCGGACGAGAACCAGCGACGCGTCGAGGGCGTGTTCGCGGAGCTCGCCACCACCAAGCCAGGCAACGTCAGCTACATCGTGCTTCGACTGGCGGACAACTCCTTTGTCCACGTGTCTTTCCATGACCATGGCGACGACGAGGTGAACCCGATCTCCTCGACCAAGGCGTTCGCTCACTTCCAGGAGAACCACGGCGACCGCCGCGACGGAGGCGTCGACCAGCAGACGGCGACGCTCGTCGGCTCGTACATCACCGTCATCGACTGACCGGCCCGACGTCTCTTCGACCACGGGCATGGTGGCGGCAAGCCTGGTCGGACTGCTGTTCGTCGGGCTGTCGCTGCATCTCCGCATGGTCGTCTCCGCTCCGACGTGCGGGGACCGGCGGCGACGACCTTGACGAACTTCGAGCTCACCCTCGTGCTCTGTCTGTTCATCCCGCCGGGCCGACCGGAAGTGCAGTGGCATTACCGTTGACGGCACGCGAGGCACAAGGAGCGGACATCAAGATTGGCATCATCGGCGCGGGGCACATCGGGGGCAACCTCGCCCGGCGCTTTGTCGAACTCGGCCACGAGGTGAAGATCGCCAATTCACGCGGCCCGGAGACCCTCACCGAGGTCGCGGTGGAGACTGGCGCGACCGCCGTCCCCGTCCCCGAGGCCGTCCGCGAGGTGGGGGTCGTGGTCGTGACCATCCCGGAGAAGGCCATCCCCAGCCTGCCCGCGGACCTCTTTGATGATGTGGGTGGCGACGTCGTGGTCGTGGACACCGGCAACTACTACCACCAGCGCGATGGCCGGATCGAGGAGATCGAACAGGGCACCACGGAGAGTCGCTGGGTGGCAGATCAACTCGGCCGGCCGGTTGTGAAGGCCTTCAACAACGTCTACGCCGCGCACCTGCTCGAACGCGGCCAGGCCGCGGGCAGCCCCGGGCGCATCGCGCTGCCCGTCGCGGGTGATGACGACGCCGCCAAGGCGGTGGTGATACGGCTCGTCGACGAGCTGGGCTTCGACGGCGTGGACGCTGGAAACCTGGACGAATCGTGGCGGCAGCAGCCGGGCACGCCGGTGTATGCCACGGACCACGACGCGGAGGGAGTGCGCCGGGCACTGGCGGATGCGTCGAGGGAGCGCGGGGCCGACTTCCGCGCCCCGGACGTCAGTGCCAGGGTTGCGGCACCACCGTGACCAGGCCGGCCATCGGACACTCCGGTCCGGCGTGGTCCTCCACTCGCAGCCACGCACCGTCGGCCCAAGTGCCGCGCAGGAGCAGGATCCGCCCACCTGCGCAGGGCACGTGACCGTCTGACGCCGCTCGAGGGCAGAGCGAGTCGAAAACCGGACCGTTGCAGCGCTGACGGCCGCGTCCGTCGCTCAATTCGATCTGGGCGTGGACCACGCACCTCATGGTCACTCTGCCCGGGTTGGTCCCGGCGGCGTCGAGGTCAGCGGCCGGCATTCTCACGGGAGCCTCCTGGATGCGCCTTTGAACACTCGCCAAGCCTGAGGGCCTGTGACTACCACGAGGCAGAGGCGTAGGTCCCAGGTCTCGCGGGACCGTGAGGACGAACCGCATCGCCACGCCCGGGCAGGTCGGCGCGGAACAGGGCGACCAAGATCCCGAACGTCCCGTGCAGTCAGGGCCGTCCGGCTCTAGCAGCGCCGAAGGGCCGCCGCCACGATGCAATCAAGACGGACAACCGTCACCAATAACGTAGGAGACAGACATGACCAAGGGATTGCGCTGGCGCGTCGTCGTTCTTCAGGTGGGCCTGATGGCCATCTTGAGCTTCGCAGCCGGCTTCGCCTTCTGGGGCAGCAGCTTTTCCACAGGCCAGGTGCACGACAACCTCGCCGCGCAGCAGATCTACTTCCCTGCCGCCAACAGCCCGGCGATCACCGCTCTTCCCGCGGCTGACGCTGCCGCGATGAGCGTGTACGCGGGTCAGCAGATGACCACCGGCGCGCAGGCCGAGACCTACGCCGACCACTTCATCAAGGTTCACCTCAACGAGATCGCGGGTGGCCAGACCTATTCGCAGGTCAGCGCAGCCGCCCAGGCCGCGCCGACAAACACCAAGCTCGCCGGCCAGGTGCAGACGCTGTTCCGTGGCGAGACGCTCCGTGGCCTTCTGCTCAACAGTTACGGCTGGACGCAGGTCGGCACCTACGCGGGCTACGCCGCTGTCGGGCTCACCGTTGCCGCCGTGATCGTGCTGCTCACCTTCATGTACGAGATCGCCGCCTGGCGCAAGTCCTACTCGACGACCGTGACCAATGCCCCGACGGGCGCACGGGTCGGGCAGCCACGCGCCGCGTAGAGCTCCGCCCTTCGTGGGCAACCACGAATCGCCCGGAGCGGCGGGCCGTCGGCGCAAGCCGACGGCCCGTTTCCCTTTGCCGGGAGCCGCGATGCGGGCTCCAACGGCCTCAGGGGAGCAGTGTCAGGGTGAGGGTGTCCGCCAGCCACTGCGTGAAGCGCTCGGGTGACCAGTGGCGCTCCGTCCGGAGCAGGCGATGGACGTCTGGGCTAGTCAACGTCCAGATGATCGCCGCGGCTTCGTCGAGGGTGACGCCGTCGTGAAGAGGGCCATTGGCTGCCACCCAGCCGGCCACCACCTGCTGGTTTCGATAGCGCTGCTCCTGGAACCGTCCTCGCAGGTGGGCGATGGTTGAGTCGACGGCCGCCGCGCTGCTCATGATGTCGGCCGCCGGACGGGTGCGCTCGATACTGGCGCTGATGCCCGCAGCGAACATGGCAATCTGCGCGCGTTGATCCGACTCACGCCGGACTGCTTGCGGACCTGGCCGGGAGAGCATGTCGACGGGCTGCTGATCTCCGCCTGCGCGCAGGTCCATCAGCGCCTGGAGAACGCCACGCTTGTTCCCAAACGCCGCGAACACTGTGTCCACCGACACGTTTGCCTCCGCGGCGATGATCTCCATCGTGGCCCTGGCGTAGCCGCGGCTCCCAAAGCACTGCTCGGCTGCTTCGAGGATGCGCAGCCGCGTCTGACGAGCCTGCTCCTGTCTCAGCGCCGAGGTGTAGGCGCGGCGCGGCTTGACCGACGACATAGTTTCATCCTATCATCGCCATATTCACTAAAGTACCACTCGGGCAGATTTGAGGAGCAGGCCATGTACGGTTTCATCCAGGACCTTCCGATCACCCCGGAGATCTACGCGCGAATCCGCGAGGGCCTCGGGACGGAGCCGCCGGAGGGCTTGATCGTCCACGTTGTGACCAGGCACGACGATGGTCTGCGCTACACGGACGTCTGGGAATCGCGCGAACTCTGTGATCGCTTCCTCGAGGAGCGCGTCCACCCGGTGCTTCAGAGGGCCTTCGCGGCGCACGGTGGTGTGCCCCAGAACGAGCCGCCGCGCCGCGACGTCGAGATCGTTGACGTGTGGCAGCGGCTCCCAGAGGGCGTCGCGCCAGCCCGCTAACCGGCCGGTCCCATCACGGTGGCGGGGTCGATGCCGAGGTCGGTGAGCACAGCGCGTGCGGCGTTGCGCCCGCTACGGCCGGAGACTGACCCACCGGGATGGGCGGTCGCGCCTGTCTGGTACAGCCCGTCAAGCAGCCGGTACGCCGGCCAGCCGACCAACACCTCGCCCGCGGCGGTGACGAACTCACCGCCATGGCAGGAGCCGCCCACGTTGTGGCGATTGCGCGCCTCGAGGTCGGGTGGCGCCTCGCCGCGCACCGCCAGCACGTGCGAGCCGCCCAGCCCGGGCACCACCTCCGCAGTGCGATCGACCAGCTGCGCGGCGTAGCGGTCGCGCTCCGCTTCCCAATCGCCGCCGCGGGCAAGGTGGCGGGGGGCAATGGTGAGCAGCTTGACGACGCCCATCCCATCGGGCGCGCGGTCGGGATCAACGATGGTGGAGCAGACGATGAGTACCCACGGGTCGCGCGCGTCGGTCTCGCCTCGCGCCAGGGCGTCGAGTTGGGCGGCCAGGCCCTGGGCGGATCCGATGCCGCCGGCAACCGACGCGAGTGGGCCGTTGGCCGTGTCGTAGGCGAGGCTCGCGTCCGTGGCGAGGTGCACGGCGAAGAGAGTCAGCCCGGGCCGCCAGCTGCTCGCGGCGCTGCGAAGGTCCACTGGAATCTCCACCCCCTCGAGCATGCCCGCGACGTGGGTGATGTGTGCCGATGACAGCACCGCCCGCGACGCCGGCCAGCGCTCGCCGTCGTCGGTGACGACCGCGGCGGCGCGGCCGTTCTCGACGATGATCCTCTCGACTGCTCGTCCGGTGAGGACCCGACCGCCGTGCGAGGTGATCGACGCCACGAGCGCGTCGGGGAGGGCGCCGGAGCCACCCATGGGCGTCGCCCAGCCGAACTGAGCGCGGCCGGCAGTGATGGAGAAGGGGAGGATGCCGGTGCCCGGCGTGCGCGGGTCGGTGATGGTGGCGAACGACAGCCAGGTCATCAGGTCGCGTGAGCGCCGGTGCGTGAACCGCTCCGCGATGACATCGGTCGCGCTTCGCCGCCGCAGAACCGCGTACTCCGCATCGGCGGGGGAGGTCGCCGGGTCGAGGCGGCCCGCGTTCCAGGCGCCGTGTGAGGCCGCGAGGCCGCCCTCCCACTCGGCGAGGACGCGGAGGTAGGCCGCGCCGTCTTCCTTCGACCAGCGGCCCAACTCCGCTGCTGTGGCCTCACGGTCGCGGGACATGACCGTCGCATCGCCGCCGGGCAGTGGCAATACCACGGCCGGGTCGGTGTGGACGTAGCGCAGCCCCAGTGCCGCAAGGCCCAGCTCGTCGTCCTTCACCAACGGGTTGCTCTGGATGAGGACGTGCGCGCTGGAGCACGAGTCGTGCCGGAAACCCGGCAGCGTCAACTCCTCGGTGATGGTGTTGCCCCCGACCTGCGCCTGCTCCTCGAGCACGACGACGTCGAGGCCCGCAGCGGCCAGGTATGCGGCGCCGATGAGGCTGTTGTGGCCGGCACCGATGACCACGACATCGGCGGTGTCGTCGCTCATGCCCGGCCGGCCAGCAGGGTGCGCTGAGGACTCACCAGCCCGGATAGTGCTCCACGCGCTCCTCCTCCTGGTTCCAGTAGTCGCGGTGGTCCACGACCAGGCCATCGTCGTCGAAGGCAAGCACCGTTGTCCCAGCAAGCGTCACCGAATGTGCGTCGTCACACCACGTCGCCGCTGTCGCGGGCGTCGGACGTCTCCGCAATGCGACGCTCGGTGGCGGACGCCACGTCGCCGGACGTGAACTGCTCCGGCACGTCTGGAAGAACGCTGCGGTAATAGGACTGCGCTGCCGCGCTGGCGCCGACATCGTGGCCGGCCGTCTCCGACAGGTACCAGCGGTGCAGGAAGATCTCCGCCGGAGCGAGCCTGCCGCGCAGTGGTGGAGGAATCGCGTTGACCACAGGGTCGTAGACCTCGCTCAGCCAGCGATTGGCCGCGACACTCTCGGGCACGGGATGAGCACTCCTCTGTTCCAGGTAGCCGCGAAAGCTCGCGATGTCATTGAGCAGTCTGCG
>Ga0209890_10000266_pt1 | contig 24229 bp, 19 predicted proteins | sample OrgsoiDNA2013049_FD_185799 | JGI IMG/M metagenome (GOLD analysis project Ga0209890, IMG submission 185799) | Permafrost soil microbial communities from the Arctic, to analyse light accelerated degradation of dissolved organic matter (DOM) -... | ecosystem: Environmental > Terrestrial > Soil >...
GTGTACTCGTTGTTACTCGTGTGCGTTCTACCACTACAATTGCACACGAGGCCGCGGGTGCATTGGGCACCCGGCATTCCCCACGCCCTCTTTGGGCGGGAGATTAACGCACAACTCGGGCGCATCGCGCCGCGAGAACGAAGTCGTATGTGGACTTGACGTCGTATGTGGAAGTAGAGCCGTCATTGCGAGCGAAGCGAAGCAATCCACTCTTTCTTTCTTTTCGCAGCGGCCATGGATTGCTTCGCTTCGCTCGCAATGACGATCCCGCTGTTTGAAAATTGAATCGAACAACAAACCCACCCGTCATGCCCGGACTTGATCCGGGCATCCATCCATCTTCGTCACATTTTTTCGAAGATGGATCACCGGGTCAAGCCCGGTGACGACGATTTCAATTGGTGTGACCGTCATTGCGAGCCGCGGGGTCGCGCGAATGCGCGCTCGATGACAGGCTCCACGAAGCAATCCATACTTACTTTACGCGGCAAGATGGATTGCTTCGCTTCGCTCGCAATGACGATCTCGCTGTGCCGACCATGGCTGAGCAGGGCTCCGCCGGCATCACCGCGGATTGAGCCCGCAAAGATTGAAATTTTTCGCGATTACTACCTTTTGGTGAGCGACGCCGATAACCGCGCGGTCATTCGCCGGCCGGTGCTATCCGCCGTTGTCGCGATGTTGCGGGTATGTTCCCCTTTGGGTTCATTCCGGGGTATATATAAGTTCTGTCTGGAGCCGGTCCCGATACCCATGCCCTTTGCCGCAATCGTCCAAAGGATACGATCGTTTTCGCTCTCGATCGGTCAGCTGACATTCGGCGGCTTCCTGCTGGTGCTGTCGGTGATCGTCATCACCAGCACCGCCAGCGTCATCGCCATCCGCCATATCGACGCGACGTTCGCCGAGTTGCAGCGGCTGCAGAGCGTCGGCGACCTCGCGGAGGACATCGATCGGCGGATGAATGAATTGCGGCTTGCGGCCCGCGACTTCGTGACCGATCCGGGCGCGCAATCCAGCCAGGTCGGGGGCGCCGCCGCCTCGCTCAGCGAAATCCTGAAGAAGACACGGCTGGAGCTCGCCCCCGAGCAGCAGGACATGATCGACGGCGTCACGGCGCGGTTGTCGACCTATCGCAGCGGGATCGAGCGCATTTCCGGGCTGATCTCCCGCCGCGCCGATTTGATCGTCGGCCTGTCGCCGCTGCGGGAGCAATTCGATGCGGCCATCGCGGAGACCCCCGACCCGGTGATCGCGGCGACGTTGTTTCAGACTCAAAGCCGTATCGCCTCGGCGCTGCTGGCGCATGATCCGTCCGCCGCCGAACAGGCCGCTCAAAGCATGCGGGTGCTGACGATACCAAATCCCAGGCTTCGCGCGGCCGTCGACCAATACGCCGAGGAGATCATCGCGATATCGATCTGCGAACGTCAGATCGCCGATATCGACCGAGAAGTTCTCGGCTCCGAGGGGCGCCTGATCGGGCAAGTCACCGAACTGCTGCGCGAGGTCAGCGCGCGCCGCGGCCATGTGCTGTCGCGTGATTTCGCCAGGACGCTGACCGAGGCGAAATGGCAAAGCATCGTACTGGGCACCTCCGGCGTGTTTTTCGGACTTTTTGCGGCGCTGTTCGTGGTGCGACGCACCGTCCGTCCGCTCGCATCCATCGCAGCCTCGATCCGCGCGCTGGCGGGAGGCGAAAAGGACACATCGATTCCCGCCACCGATGTGCACAATGAGATTGGCGATATTGCGCGTGCCGCCGAAGTATTCCGCCGCACGCTGGTCGATGCCGACGCCGCGCGCGAGGCGGCGGTGCACGCCCTGGCCGAGCAGCGCCTCGCCGAGGAAGGCTATCGCAAGCTGTTCGAGGGTTCGGTCGACGGCATCTATGTGACCACGCCCGGCGGCGCGCTGCTCAACGCCAATCCGGCGCTGGCGCGGATCATGGGTTACGAGACGCCGCTGGATTTGATCCGCGGCACCCGCGACATTGCGGGCACGGTCTACGTTCATGCGTCGGCGCGCGCGGAATACCAGTCGCTGATGCAGCGCGACGGCACGGTTCGCGAGTTCGAGTATCAGGTGCGCGCGCGCGACGGCGCCATCCTGTGGCTCTCGGACAGCGCGACCATCGTTCGCAACGAGGCCGGCGAGGTCGTCCGCTATGAAGGGACGGTGCGCGACATCACGGATCAGAAGCGCGCCGAGGATGCCATCGCCGAAGGCCGGCGGTTGCTGCAGCAGGTGATCGATACCGTGCCGGCGGTGATCAACGTCAAGGACAAGCAGCTGCGCTATGTGCTGATGAACCGCTACATGGCCGGCATCTTCGGCGTCGAGCCGGCAGATGCGCTCGGCCGCACCACGAGCGAATTGATGTCGCGCTACGGCGCGCAAAAGACCGACGAGAACGACAAGCGGGTGCTGGCGGCGGGCAGGGGGCTCGGTTTCTACGAAGAGGAATATATGGATTCCTCCGGCAACGTCCGGCAATGGCTGGTGAACAAGCTGCCGCTGCTCGACAGCGATGGCGAGATCGAAAACATCGTCACCGTCGCGCTCGACATCGGCGAGCGCAAGCGCGGCGAGCTGGAAATGCGCAAGGCCAAGGACGCCGCCGAAGCGGCGTTGCGGAACTTGCGCGAGACCCAGAATTCGCTGATCGAGGCGGAAAAGCTCGCAGCGCTCGGGCGGCTGGTGGCGGGCGTCGCCCACGAAGTCAACAACCCGGTCGGCATCAGCCTGACGGTCGCGTCATCGCTGGAGCGCAAGACGGCGTTGTTCACCGACGAAGTCGCGCGCGGCAATCTCAAGCGCTCGAGCCTGAATGAATTCCTGGAGAGCAGTCGCGATGCGTCCTCGCAGCTGGTGGCCAATCTCAATCGCGCGGCCGAACTGATCCAGTCCTTCAAACAGGTCGCTGCCGACCGGAATTACTCGGATCAGCGCATCTTCGACCTCGGCGATTTGACCGAGCAGGTGGTGATGAGCCTGCGGCCGGGCCTGCGCAAGCACCGTCTGACGCTCAACGTCGACTGCCAGCCCAATCTCACAATGAACTCCTATCCGGGACCGTACGGCCAGGTGCTCACCAACCTGTTCCTCAATTCGGTGGCGCACGCCTTTCCGGACGGCAGGCCCGGCGCCGTCGATATTCACGTGCGGGAGTCCGGCAAGGACAATGTCGAAATCATTTTTGCCGACGATGGCTGCGGCATGTCACTCGACGTCCGGCGGCGTGCGTTCGATCCGTTCTTCACCACGCGTCGCGATCAGGGCGGCACCGGGCTCGGCCTGCACATCGTCTACAGCATCGTGACCAACCGTCTCGGCGGCCGGCTCGATCTCGATTCCGAGCCCGGCGGCGGCACGCGCATCCAGATGATTCTTCCGCGGGTCGCGCCGCTGGAGCATGCCGCGGAATAGCGTTGATTTAGGTTCGTGGATTGCTAATCGATCTCGACCAGCTTGCGCAACGTCGCCTTGAAGATCTGGCTGGCCTTGCCGACCAGAGCCGTCCCATCCATGACGGCCGCTGTATCGGTGAACGTGCCGGAGACGCCGACGCCGACCGGGCTGGGCCCGCCGAACAGCGGACTGGCGTCGGGGCTGGAAGTATGGCGCTGGACCAGAACCTCGCCCTTGAACGTGTCGCCCTTCGACGTGTAGCTGCCGGTGTAAAACAGATAGGCATCGCCGCCGAAGATCTTGCCATCGCGGAACAGGACCACGCCGCTGCCCTTGCCTGACCGACCGTCCTGCAGACTGACGTGGATCGAATACAAACCGTTTTTCATGATGTCCCGAGGTTCGACATCCGTCGATGCGGTGTCGATGCGCTGTTATGCCAAAGCGGAGTATGCAGCGTCAACGCGCCAGGTTGGCCCGTGCGAATTCTTCGAATCTCGGCGTGCTATATGACGTGCATATGACAAGGATAGCTCGGTCAGGAACTGGCCCGCGCGAAATGCATAGTCGTGACCGCACCGGCCCGGTGCTGGAGCAGGGGACAAGTGAGCGACTGGGCGGGAACGCGCCGTATTTCTGTACCGACGACTTGAACCTTAAAGATCGGACCTTGAAGATCTGGAACTCAAAGGTCGGGAACTCAAAGTCCGGGTCATTCGCGATCCCGCACAGGGAGGCGCCGGAAAGCGGCAAGGGCCGCTGTTGCTCCGATTCGGCTCACTCATATTTCCGGTCGCGCTCCAGGAGCTCGACCGAGATGCCCTGAGGCCCGCGGATGAAGCAGATGCGTACGCCCGGCCGGATCGTGGTCGGCTCCCTGGTGAATTCCACGCCCTTGGCCTTGATCTCGGCGGCCACCGCATCGATGTCCTTCACCGTCAACCCGAAATGATCGAGCCCCTGATATGGCGTCAGCGGCGGCGTGTTGACGCCGTCGCCGGCCGCGACCGGCGCGATGAACACATTGGCGCCGCCGAGTTTGACGTCGATCCGGCCGGGGCCGCGGATGATCACTCCGCCGAGGATATCCTCAAGCCAGGCCGCGGTCGCCTCCGGATCCGGACTGCGCAGATGGATATGATCCCAGGTGACGATCGGCATGGTTGCTCTCCCGTTGTTTTTTGCGCGTCGCTTGCTGCCACGCTCCGCCCCGGCTGCAGCCGCACGGTCCCGCGAATTTAGCGGCCGCGTTCGCGCATGGCCATCCCCTCGATCGCCGACGGCCCATCTCGTCAACGCATTCCGAGATTGTTGGGTTTGAACGCAACCATTTTCGTTTTGATCGATTGACGGTAAGATAAAGCGGCGGAACCGCGCAAATCGGCAGTCGTGTGGAAGGCCGTGCGGTGTAATGCCCGCGCGGCTTTTTTACGATGCGGCGCAACAGGCAGAATACGCTTCGTTTGTCGATGGCATACCAATGAACATCGGGCTGCTTTGTATCGCGAGGCTGGCCAGGTCAGCGGCGACGATCCATGCCAGATCCGGCGACCCCGGCTGTGGCTGCGCCCGCGGAGACGCCCGCGGCTCCCGAAGCGGCTCCCGTCGACGGGCTGAAGATTTCATCGCAATCCTGGCGCCGGGGCGGACTGGAAAAGCTTTCCCCGCCTGCATGTCGGCTTCGTCAACGTTAACACCGACCGAGCCAAGTGCTCGCTGGTTACCGCCAGCCGGGTGTAGCGGCCGCTATCAGCCGGGGGCGGTAACCACGCGCGCTAACCACCTGCGGTAAAATCGCCGTTACGTGGGCACGGCAGCCCTAGGAACCAATTTCGCCATACCCAGTTAAGCGTGTGATCCGCGCGCCTGTGCGGACGGAGTGATGTTAAAATGCCCTTGGCACGATACTTTTTGTTCGTTGGCGGGGTTCTGCTGGCGCTGCTGTATCTCAGCAATGAAGTTCTCCCGAAATTGCCGGTCGAGGCCGAGAGGGCCGAGGCGGGTCCTGACAGATCCACCATCAGGATCCGCTCGGATCGGAAATGGCCCGAACGGGTGGTTTTCGATACCAACCTCCCGACGATCATTCCCGCGCAGACCGGAAGAATCGAGGCCCCTGTTCCGGGTCCGACAACGGTCTCCGACGTCCCGGCAACCGGGCGGGCGCTGCAGGCATTTGCAGAACTGAAGCCGGTCGAACCCCGGAAGACCGAACCGAAGCTGCCGCACAAACACAAGACCGCAAAAGCCCGCGTGGCGCCACCGATGGTCGTGGTCGCCCAACAACCGCGATTTGGTTTTTTTGACAATAACACCTGGTAGGCCGGGACTACCCGAATCGGTGCAGCCCGCCACCGGCCTTCCCCGGTGCGTGTCTTGATCTCGCGCAATATGCTATTCGCCGGGAGCCCTAAGCTTGGCGCGGGAAGGCTTGCGCCTAACCCCAGGAGGTCTCCGGCATGCGAAAAGTTCTGAACCTGTCGATTTCGCCGGAAAAGGCGTTTTTCATCGTCGCAAAGGCGCGCCAATCCGACAGCGGGACCAGCGAGCCGGGTTCAGCCTCCGATTCGGACGACGACATGCCTGAGGATCACAGAGGGGATACCGATCGCTCGGAACTATCAGGCTTTATTCGAGGGTTGAATGTGGACGAGCAAATCGACCTAATAGCTCTGATGTGGCTCGGCCGCGGTGACGGCGATCTCGACAACTGGCGCGATCTCCGCGCCGAGGCGTCGCGCGCCCATAACAACCGTACGGCATCCTACCTGACCGGGACGCCGATGCTGGCGGACTGTCTGGAGGAGGCTCTATCGCAGTTCGGCAAGTCCTTTGAGGATTTCGAAGAGCACCTTTGATTCCCCATCTCGAACGGAAACCAGGTTTCCTTGGAGCACCTCGATGACCAAAATGAAGGTTGGCAAGGGCGACTGGATCGTCGTTTGCGACGGTCGAAAGGCGTTGATCCTCGAAAATCTCGGCGATCGCTTGTTTCCGAACCTGCACACCAAGGAGGTGTACGAGCACCCCGACATCTCGACCAGCGCGCAAGGGACCGATGCGCCGGGCAGGGTGCATCAATCGATGGGTGGGGCGCGAAGCTCGATCGAGCAGACCGACTGGCATGACGAGTCGGAACGGGCCTTCCTGAAGACCCTTGCCGAACGGCTCAACGTTGCCGTCACCACAGGCGAAACCACGGCGCTGACAATGGTCGCGTCCCCGCGTGCGCTCGGCATGATCCGGTCGGATTATTCCGCGGCGGTTCGAAAAGCGCTCCATGGCGAACTGGACAAGGATCTCGTCAGGATGCCGGTCCACGAAATCGAGAAACAACTATTGGTGTGACGGTTTGGATAAGAGCATCAGCCGCGGCGATGCTTCTTGGCCTTTTTACCCAATCCGGGATTCGCAGGCGATACGCCGGCAAGCTGCGGTTGCCTGTCCTGCTGACCTGGTTTGGCCTTGGCGCCCGCTTCCTTGTCAAATCCCCGGCCGCCCGCGTTGTGAAATTTGCCGTTTTGCTTCGGGCCATCGCGATATCTATCGTTCCGGGGAGCGCTGCGGTCGGTCTCCCTGGCTTCGCGGCGAGGCGCGTGCGACCGTTTTTCCGGCGGCGCCTGAGCCTCTCGAGCTTCTGCCAGCGGCTCGATACGGATGTTGTCTTCCTTGTCGGGGCGGCGGATTTTGACGGCGAACGACTCCGCGACCGCCTTGGAAATCTCGAACTCGGTGGTTGTATCCAGAATACGGATGGCGCCGATGTCATGCTTGTCGATGCCGCCGCGTCGGCAAATCATCGGCAGCAGCCAGCGCGCTTCCGCTTTCTTCTGCCGGCCGATGGCGGCGCGAAACCACACGCTGCCTTCGGCCATGCCGTGACGGGGCGATGTTTTTCCAGTCTTCGATCGCGGTGCGGTCACGCGATCGTCGCTGCGTGCCGACCGGCCGTCCTTTTCCCGGCCGCCGATGTCACGGGATCGGCCGGTGCCCTGACCGGGGTCGAGTATGTCCTCAGGCGAGGGCAGCCGCGCCCGATATAGCCGCGCCAGCGCCGCGGCAATATCCTCGGGCGAACGTTCGGCGAGCAATGCCCGCGCCAGGATCAGATCGTCCGATGTCGTCTCCTCCGCGAACAGCGCATCGCGCAGCATGCGCTCCTGATCGAGCTTGCGAATTTCCTCCGCCGTGGGAGCCGTGCCCCAGACGACGTCGATGCCAGCCAGATTCAGCAGCAATTCCGCGCGCCGTTTTCGCGCCGCAGGCACCAGCAGGACGCTGACGCCTTTGCGGCCCGCACGGCCGGTGCGGCCGGAGCGATGCTGCATGACCTCCGCGTCATTGGGCAGATCGGCGTGAATGACGAGGTCGAGGTTCGGCAGATCGATGCCGCGCGCCGCCACGTCGGTGGCCACGCAGACCCGCGCCCGTCCATCGCGCAAGGCTTGCAGCGCCTGCGTTCGCTCGTTCTGGGTCAATTCCCCCGACAGGGCGACCACCGAGAAGCCGCGCTCCAGAAGCGTCGCCTGCAAATGCCGGACGGCGTGTCTGGTGTTGCAAAACACCAGCGCGCTCGGCGACTCAAAGAATCGCAGCACGTTGACGACCGCGTGCTCGACATCGGCGGCGGCTATCCGGATGGCGCGGTACTCGATATCGGCGTGGCCACCTTCGTCGCCGGCGACCTCGATGCGAAAGGCCTGTTGTTGATACTGCCTGGCCAGTGCGACGATGCCGCGCGGCAAAGTCGCCGAGAACAGCAGCGTGCGGCGGCTGTCCGGCGTGGTCTTGAGGATGAATTCCATGTCCTCGCGAAAGCCGAGATCGAGCATCTCGTCGGCCTCGTCGAGCACGACGGCCTTCAATTCCGAGACGTCGAGCCGGCCGCGCCTCAGGTGATCGCACAGCCGGCCCGGCGTGCCGACCACGATATGGGCGCCCGCGGCAAGCTCGCGCTGTTCGCGGCGCGGATCCATGCCGCCGACGCAGGAAACCACGCGCGCATCGGCATATTGATAGAGCCAGGCGAGTTCGCGCTGCACCTGCAGGGCGAGTTCCCGCGTTGGCGCGACGATCAATGCCAGGGGGGCCGCAGCCCGCCCGAACCGCTCGGCACCCTCCAGCAGATTGCTGGCAATCGCCAGCCCGTAGGCGACGGTTTTGCCCGAGCCGGTCTGCGCCGAAACCAGCAGATCGCGGTCGGCGGCGGCGTCGGCCAGCACGGCGGTCTGGACCGGCGTCGGAGAATCGTAGTTGCGCTCCGCCAGGGCTCGGGCGAGCGGCAGACTTGTGGGCAAGAATGTCACGGGATGGCAAACCTTGGTCGGCGATTAGCGCCGGAACATTGAACAGGGAACGGGTCGAAGCTGCTGCCTGAAAGATGCGCAGCCGCGCGGCCCGACGGATTTGAGTGAGTGGTTATGCTTTTAGGTCAAGCGAACCCAAAACGCCATTGATCGCGGGGCGATTTCTGCAAGATCGGCGGGCGCGCCAAGGGTCCAAGGGTAGTGGGTCAGTTCGATTGTGACGATCAGGAGAAGTCCCGAAAGTCCGCAGAGCCGGGTGGAACCGACGCGATTGTCCCAGCATAAACAGCGGGGTAGCCATTTCTCGGAAAAGTTGTTCTTTCATTGGAACGCTAGTTCAAGTAGCGGGTTGGTTCCTTCCGAGCAAAAGATATCGATCCATGACGCTCCATCAGCAAACTCTAACGCGCGCGCCTAGCACCGATCGATCCGACCTACTCCGGTTGAAGGCGCTTTCCTGTGAGGAGCGTTCCCGCGAATCCTCCGATCCGACATCAAAGCAAGACTGGGCAGAGTTGGCGATCGAATGGCACACGATGGCGCATCTTGCCGCGCGGCTGAACGGTGAGTGGGAGGACTTCGCATGAACCGCAGGGGCGTTGAATTCACCGTCAGACAGGTGGAACCGGGATTATGGAGATGGCAATTCCAGATCGGCGAAACAGTTACGACCGGCCGCACGCACTCGAACCTGATGGGCATGGTGGCCCACAGAGTCCAAAAGCGGATTGACCGCGAACTCAACAAGCCGCGCAAACTAGCTTCGTAAATGGGTGAGCATCGGGTTATCCCACGGCATCGCGTGTTGAAGGCCGGAACGATTGAATTCGGCGGCGGCGCCATCGATTGCACGATCCGCAATATGTCGAATGCCGGAGCGGCGCTGGACGTCGCCAGTCCTGTCGGAATCCCCGCGGAATTCACCTTGGTTCTGCCAGCAGACGGATCGCATATGCCCTGCCATGTCGTGTGGCGCACGGAAACACGAATCGGCGTGACGTTCGATTAGGCCGCGCCGGGGTGCTCCGGATTTCGTCTCTGACAAGAGGCCGTCTCAGTTGGCGGCCTCTTTCACTTGCGCGCAACGCGGCGTCCCACCCCAGGCCAGATGGCGCACGGGCGAGCGGTTGCCCGCCGCAGTCAGTGATCCCCGATATTGCTGGCTACCTCGTCGCAGACCACTCCAACTGTCGCAGACCACTCCAACTCAAGCATCTCAGTCTTGACGGACGTAGCGGACGATTGGAACGAGTCGGGTGGGTGTCCGTTGTCGGTTGGCACCATCCCATTCCCCGGAGCAAATAATGTACAAGTTAGCGAGTGCAATACTGCTTTTGTCCTCATCCGCCTTTGCGCAAAACAACGATGCCATTCGCGATTGCCCTCCCACAGGGCAAACGGCGAAAGGCGAACTGGTCGACTCGCTCGATTGCAAAGCGATCAAGGCTGAGAATGCGGACGCGGACTACAAGCCGAAAATGCCGTCTACCACGATGCAGGAGACGGTTATTCCAAAGTCCGGCGCGACACAGACGCCAGCGGAAACGCCAACAACCGGCGTCAATAAATAAAACACAGCCGCATTGGCGATTGCCGAGCGAGCCGCATCGAATACTTGCGGCCGTCAGGCCGTACCGTTACTTTTTTGACAACGATCGCTCCATCTCGGCGGCGACGCGCAAGCGCCCGGCTTCGATGAGGGCATCGCTGCGCCGTGATCCCGGCGGCATCTTGCGAGCTTCTGCGATGATCTCTGTCGCGCGGTCATCCCAAGCGCGACCAGCGGAAGGTTGTTGAGTTGTCTCGTCCATGATCAAACCCCCATTCCTGCCGGTGGGATAAACCATTGTTCGAGCGCTTCGGTGGCGACCATCACCTCTTGGGCGTGGTCGCAGTTCGGGCACTCAAAGATCCGAAGGTCGAAACCGATGCGTACCGGCATGATGCGAGCGAGCATCATGTGAGTGTGGCACCTTGGGCAGGCGGGGCGTTGGATTTGAACGTTGATGTAATCGGGCAAAGGATGAGATTCTGGCATAATGCTTCCCTCAAACAGGCAGGAGCGCGCAAAACTCTCGGCCACCGGTAATGTGCCTATGGTGAATCAGCGGTGATGGGAGCCAGCTTAATCATCGAGCTGCGATTGGCTGGTCAGTATTGATCGGTTTCCGACAGATGATCGGACGTGTTCAACCAGCACTGTCTGCGGCCGTCCGGATTTTAAGGAAATTTGACGGGCTCAACTTGCTTCCGGAGCCTGCGTTAGTGGGCAAAGATCAAATCCCTGGCTGGTGGTAGCCGGATAGACCGCCAGGATGGGATGTTCAAAACAGCTCAGAATGGAATGTTCAAAACAGATCGCTAGCTGTGGAAAACTTCCACGGGTGGTCAATAGAGACCATCGCCGCCGAGCCGGCTTGTGCTGGTTTGATCAGGCTGCGCTCGCGTCCACGCCCCCCTCGCGGTGTCGAGCATAGCCAAACACGATGGCCCCAGCGCTCGCCGCCCCCGCGCTGGGGCCGTTTCCCCGGTGCCGACTTTAAAAAACTCCCTGCGTGGCTGACGTTTCCAAAGCAGAGAAGCGGCCCGGACTTTGTGCTCCCGCGAGAGATCATCGAACCAACGCGCGCTCCGGAAATCGCAGGCGAGCGCGGCGACGCGATTGAAAGGCCGGGGGAGATAAAAGCAAACGCATAATGGCGGACGGTGGAAAGCGGCGGCTTTGGATTATCTTGATCATCGGCCCCATGTGCCAGCGCAGCTTCGGCGTTAGGGCATGATCTGGCGTTTCGCCGCTCCATATACGCGCAGCTTGTGCCGGCCCGCATGCCGGGATCACGCGATCGCAAACTCCGGGTTGAGCGTTGGGGATATGGCTATGCGAACCGTCAAGCCAAGGCTATAGTCCGTCGCGGACATCGAAAAAACCAGACGTCAAAAAACCCCGGCAAGTTTGGGAGTGAATCAAGAACGCTCAGGGAGGAAATCAAAATGTCGCTGACCCGCCGTCAAGCGCTGGCGTCCGCCGCCGCCGCGATTGCAAGCATTGTCGCCAAACCTGCGATCGCCGCCAAAGAGCCGATTATGATCGGTTATCTTCCAGCTCTCACCGGTCCCTCTTCCTCGACCGGAATCGGGATCAATCGCGGAATCCAGCTGGCAGTGCAGCTGATCAACGCAGCCGGCGGCATCGACGGCCGGCAGATCGAGTTGATCGTCCGCGACACCCAAAGCGAACCGACCAAGGCAGTGAATGGAGCCGCTGAGCTCATCCATGCACACAAGGTGAGCGTCGTCCTGGGTCCAGTCAATTCCGGCGAGTCACTCGCGGTCGTGCCGCTGCTCGCCCGTGCGAACACGCCGCAGATCCATCCGTGCTGGGTCGACAGCCTCACCGATCCGAAAAAGTATCCGATGTGCTTCCGCAACGCCTCCACCAACCAGCAGATCGGCGCCGCCGCCAACCGCTATGTGGTAGACGTGCTCAAGTGCAAGAAGGTGGCGGTCATCAGCGACACCACTGGCTACGGCACCGCCTCGGTCAACGCCTATGTGCCGATGCTGAAGGCCAAGAACGCTGAAATCGTTTACCAGGGCAACATCGACGCCTCCAATCCGGATCTCACGGCCGAAATCCTGCGCATGCGCTCCGCCGGCGCCGAGGCGATCATGCCCTGGAGCGTCAATCCCGGCTTCCTGTCGCGTATCATCAATACACGCGGGCAGATGCAATGGGACGTGCCGATCGTGGGCCAGACCACGCTCGGCTCCGGCCAGACCCACGCCTTGCTGGAAAAGCCGGAATACTGGGCCAAGGTCTATCCCAACAATTTCCGTCCGGTCTGCTACGACGCCGACGGCAAGCTCACCGATCGCACCGCTGCCTTCCTTGATCGACTGAAGAGCGCCAAGATCGAGCTCGGCGATACGCTCCTGTGGTGGGTCGCGGTCGGCTACGACTCGCCAAACATGATCGCGCAGGCGGTGGAGAACGCCGGCGCCGAACCGGAACAGATCGTCGGCTATCTCAACAAGCTGAATGACTATCCTGGTGTCTTCGGCGATATCTCATTCACGCCCGAACGCCACGACGGCTATCCGGACGAGGGTATCGTCATGGTCGAGGCCAATTCGCTCAAGAACGGCGCGTTCAGGCTGGCTCCTGGTTACGGCGCTTAGGCCGACGCCTGCCGCACCGGCTTGAGCAGGCCTGCCGCGGGCGGTCATGTGTGCCACGGCGACCGTGCTCGCGGAAATCCGCTACAGCTCACTGCATGGCCTCGGCGATCTTTTCCGCCGCCATCAGGATTGGGAAGTTGGTGTTCGCGCATGGCACCACCGGGAAGATCGAGGCGTCGACGACGCGCAAACCCTGCACGCCCTTGACGCGGCCTTGCGTATCGACGACCGCCCTCGGATCGTCTGCCCGGCCCATGCGACATGAGCACGAGGCGTGCCATACGCCGATTGCTGCCTTGCGCACAAAGGCTTCCAGCGCGTCGTCGTCGTTCATCACGTCGTCGAACGTGAATCCTTCGACGACGAATCTGTCGATCATGTAATGGCGCAGCGCCGCCGGCCCGTCCATCAAGGCGGCGGCAATCGAGGTAAGGATTTTGTTCTTGGCATTTGACCACACCGATTCTGCGCACACGGTCGGTGTACGAAGCCGGGAACGGTTTGTCGGTCACGGCTTTGACCGGCGCGGTCATTTGTAGTGCCGCCATCTTGCGAAAGCCGCTCATGAGGCGGTCGAGGTCGCGCCGGTCCGACAGCAGGTTGAACTCGACGACCGGCTCCGCCTCCGGATTGCGCGAGGCAAGCTTCACCTGTCCGGTCTCGGAGTAGGTCTTGTTGACGAAGGTAAGCAGCGAGCCGATCTGCGAGGACCGCAACGAACATGTCGCCTGTTGGCACACCGGGCAACCCGGAAGAGTAACGCAGCCCAATCTGGATGTGGCGTCGGGTGTGCTCGTTCATGCGTGCGCCGCGGCGGACGAATGACGACAATGAGATCGAGGGATGATCCATCAAGCGCTGGCCGACGCCTTCAAGGCCCATCAGGACAGGAATGCCCATGTCCTTCAGGTGTCCGACCGGGCCGATGCCGGAGCGTAAGAGATGGGCCGGCGAGTGGATCGCACCGCAGGAGAGCACGATTTCGCGGCCGCGAAACTCCTGCTCTCTGCCGTCGACCAGCGCCTTCACGCCCACACAGCGCGTGTCCTCGAACAAGAGCTCCTTCACCTGCGTATTGGTCGAGATCGTCAGGTTGGCGCGCTTGCGAGTCTCGCGATCGAGATAGCCCATCGCGGCCGAGACACGGTGCTCGGCCTGATTGGAATGCGTGACCGGGAAATAGCCCTCGACGAACTCACCGTTCTGGTCGGGCAAGAACGCATAGCCGGCACGCTTGCAGGCCTCGGCTACGGCTTGCGAATGTTCTGTCCAGTGCTCCCGCGGGATGCGGCGGACGGGGATACGGCCGTCTTTGCCGTGTAACGGCCCGTCGAAGTCGAGGTCGCGCTCGACCTTCCTGAAATAGGGCAGTACGTCCTTCCAGTTCCATCCGGCAGCGCCGCGCACTTCCCATTCATCGTAGTCGGTCGGCGCGCCGCGATTGGCCATTTGGCCATTGATCGAGGAGCCGCCGCCCAGCACGCGCGCCTGCTCATATTTGCGCAAAGGCGGGCGTTCCTCGGGGTTGTTGTGGCTGACGACCTGGGTCGTGACCTTTAGCTCGGTCCAGTGGAAGCGCGGATCGAAATAGGCCAGGCCCGAATAGCTATCCAGAATCTCGGACGGCTCGTTGCCGGGCGGTGTGTCCTGTCCCGCCTCGCAGAGCAGGATCTTGTTGGCGCTCCTGGTGGAGAGCCTGTGGGCCAGAACGGATCCCGCCGAGCCGCCACCAACGATAATGAAGTCGTACACGTTTGGCGCTCCCCCTCGTTTTTATCTTGGGAAGGTAGCGCAGTTCCTTGTTGGGGTCACGTCAGTCTGTTGCTTGCGCAGGGCGGACAGTCGAGCTGGACCCAACGCCACACCGTGAATTTCTTGAACTCCATTGAAGCCCGGCTCGTGCCCAAAAGCAGCCCTACACGAAGCTCGGTCCACCGAACGCATGGATTGCAATACTTGCAGGCTGCGAAGTAACTACAGTCGCCAGCGGACGACCGCGCCAACCGAGTTGGTCACCACCACAGGTTTTCCGGCCTTGATCATACGCTCCGCATGGACGGATCCGTCGCCGCTAGTGTCGCGAAATGACAGGGCGAGACCCGCTGCAGCAACCCCTGCACATAACGCGACCACCACGGTTTTAATGTGCGTCCTGCGGTCGGCACCCTCAAGGGAACGGCTCATTTGACCCTCCTGCACCTGTTCCAAACCCCTCCGCAAAAAGTCTAGGTCGCGATTGTTTCAACATGGTTGCGTGAGAAGGACATAATGGTTTCATCGCCGCGAACGAAAGGGGTTCTTGGCATCTGATGGTTGGATGAACCTAGCTGTCATCGGGAGCGTTTTTACTGACCGCAGCCTGGAGTGGAAGGCATGCGGCGGCTGAAGGCGGAGTGACCGATGGCGAAGCGGAACGAGTCGTACGGGTATTGCATCGGACAGCGGCCTGTTGAGGCTTCGCGTCGCCTGATCCGGCTGGAATGCAATGACCGCGCCTCTCGGGCCGCCCTGAAGGCACTCTCTTGAGTGCCCGGCGGCTTGCCACCGGCGATCTTCTTGCCTTTGCCCACTCCAACTGAAACGACAAGATTCGAGCGACGAACGGCAGCCAGCCAGCATTTCTGTCGGCCGACCTACTTTTGCGTTTGAGCAGGGGCAGTTGTGCTCGGCGTCGTCGTCAACGACATCGACACGCTGCCGTAACCGAAATAGACAAGGGTTCCGAACACGACGGCGAACACGATTGCGCTCATCAGGGCGCTGAAAAAGCGGTTGCCGAAACCGATCGAGTAGCCGATTAAATCAATGATGAATACCACGATGGTGGCAATGAGCACGGGCTCAAACCAGGCGTATTGTGCGGGTAATAGCATAGCTCGCCTCCCAACATTTTCAGGACGTTCGGAAGCTAGCAGACGCAACGACGACAGGCCATCACCTCGACGCGATGTGGGGCGATGGAACTGCGGACATCCGGGTGTGTCTCAAAGGCGCCATCTTCGGACTCACCAGCAAAGCGCATCGCTATTCGCGGTCATCAATTGGCGTTGAGCGCGATAAAAGACATATTTCAATTGGATGCGTGTGAAATCATCGAAGCATGGGTGTCGCGCCAGTCAGCACCTTGCGCATCCGGGTCAGCGCTGGATTGTCATACGCTTTCTCGCCGTCGCTGAGGGACTGGCCTGCCGGATACTTCGAGATCATAAGCCTTGCGAGAACGTGCGAGTTGGCGCGGCGATTCCAGTCACGGCGAACACGGCGTGTTCGGCAACAATTATACCGCCCTGGTCAAAGCCCAGGCATTCCCCAGCCTCCCGCTAACCGATATAGTGGCGCGGTATTGTCAAACTTAACCTGCAAAAATCAGCTGATGCGAAATGTCTTTTCCACGGGCCGGCGCCTCATCGAACTCGTTGTAGTTTTGCTGCGTGTGTTTGTCTTGCCAAAGCTAGGGCTCAGCAAGACCAGACAACCGCCTGAGGAGCGGGTCCGCCGCGCGTTGCAATCGCTAGGTGGCGCGTGGGTAAAGGCGGGACAGGCACTTGCTCTGCGATTCGACTTGTTGCCTCGCAGCTATTCATTGGAATTGTTGAAGCTCCTCAACCACAACCAAACGTTTGATTATGACACGGTTCGCCAAATCATTTTTGAAGAGTTTGGGAGCTATCCCGAAGCAATTTTTGCTTCATTTGATATGCGACCGCTTGCCGCCGCTTCCATAGCCCAGGTTCACCGGGCGACTACCCTGAATGGCGAGGAGCTTGCAATCAAGGTACGGCGGCCACGGGTGCGCGAGCAGTTCGAGGCGGATTTTCGCATATTAAACCTGCTGGCTCGTTTGATTGGACTGTTCGACAGCTTCTCAGGGGCTTCTCTTCGCTCGTTTTTTTATGAGTTCGAACGATGGACCCGCGAAGAGCTGGACTTCAATAATGAAGCAAGAAATGGTCACCGGTTGTGGCTCCGGGCCCAAGGTTATCCTATCCAGCACAGTGCAAAAATATATTTCGAGTTTTGCACGGAGCGAGTATTGGCGGTCGAATTTCTTGACGGCATCTCCTTTCTGGATCTGCTTGACGTGATAAAGCGCGACGATGCCGATGCCATGCTCAAATTGAGCAAACGGGGTTGCGACGTCGACAGAGTTGCAAGGAACTTTCTTTGGGCGACATGCAATCAGATTTTTCTGGATGGCGTTTTCCATGCCGATCCTCATCCCGCGAACATTTTCATACTTTCCGGAAACAGGGTCGGTTTCGTGGATTTTGGCGCAACAGGCGAATTATCGCGAGAGTTGCAACAGTCCCTCGCAACGCATCTTGTCAGCCTGTATCGAGGCGACATTGGAAGATCTATAGATGCGCTTGTTCGATTACTGGTGCCATCTCAAAATTCAGACTTGCGGCAGGCGAGAGAAGACCTCCTCGTGGCCTTTGAGACATACCGTTACGGGCTTGATCTTTCCGAGGCGAAGGCACGAAAGCTTAATTCCGAGATTTTTGTCCAGACAATGTTGGTCACCCGGAGACATCGGCTTGTCATGCCGCAGGCGTTGGCGCTTTACTACAAGACGATCATAACCATCGATGCGGTTTTACACGAGATAGCTCCGCACTATGATGCCTTTGCGGATCTGCACAGTTTTTTTGTTCAGGCGGTGAGGCAGCGCAATAAAACGGTTGTCCCCCATGTTCCCGAGGCCCTTTTTTCGATCCGATACAAGGTGGACCAATTGCTCAGCGACGCAAAGAACTTCGGAGCGCCCCTGCAATCCATCGATAATTCCTTGAGAAGCGTTCAAACGCGGTCAACTCTTTACGGGGTCTGTTCAGTTGCGTTTTGTTTCGGCGCATATTTGGCCAACCGAGACGAAAACTCGCTACTCGAGACTTCGGGCTTAAGTCGTCAATGGGTGGTGTACAGTCTGCTGGCTGTTGCTGTTATCCTGTTGCTTTTCATGCAACGCCAGCTGCGGAGTATTCCCAAAAATTTCAACGATGCCTGATGCTGGATTGATATGCATGGCGTCACGGGAGTGGGCGCGGCCGAGTCACAATTCTGTTACGATTTTTAAAACGTAATGGCCGGCGTAGAAGCCGGCAAGATTGCCGGTTCCGCTTACCGGACGCGCCCGAAACTGCGGACGGATATTTCGCTACTGGTGATTATGGATCGGTCTACCGCAGAAAGCCGCTTTCCTTGTCGCCAGATTCGACCCAACAATATTATCGCAAAAAGCACGAAGGCCGCTGGAATCCAATAAGGCTCGAGTCCAACCGAAATCTGGAATTGTCTAATAGCTTCATCCCGAAAGGCGAGGTACGTGCAGACCGAAACCAGGATCGACCAAAACCCGTACTGCATCAGCCGGATGCGCAATGTCCTCAGGGAAATCTCGATCATCTGGCCGGATTTTTGTAGTTTTCTCAAATTACTAAAAACTCGCTGCGCTTCCTGGGAATATTCCACGAGAGATTCATAAATCTGCATCGGCCGTAGAGCATCGGTCAGATCCAGCGATGCGGCGCGACTGAAAAAGGCGCTTTGTTCGGCGACCACATTGAAGGCGGGACAAAGCTCGAACACGATCGATTCGATGGTAAGCATGGTCGTCAAGTACGTCGACAGATCATGCGGAAGGACCACGCGATGTTTACGGACGACCTGCATGAGATTTAGATGGGTTTGATGGGCCGCTTTTCGGGGGGCACTTCCTGCCGGGCTTTCAAAGCCGTCCAGATAATCGTCCAGCACCCGGGCGAGATCGCGACGAAGCTTGACCCGATTGATGGACGGAGAAGGGTTGATTGAACTCAGCAGTTCTTCGATGGCTTCGTCGTGCTTGTTTTCAAGAATGCGTCCATAGAAATAGCGCAGGTTATCAAGCCGATCATCGGTCATGCGGCCGACAACTACAAAGTCAACGTATGCAATGACATTGTTGGGAAGCACAAGCAGACCGGCCGGGCTGACGTCTGCATGATAAATTCCATCGCGAAAGATCTGGTTCAGTGCATTTCGATAAATATGATGCGCGATTTTGGAGAGATCATAGCCCCGGTTTGACAATGCATCGAGATAGGATTCATTCACGGTTCGCACAGCATTGACGAGATCGACTACTCGAATTCCGTCGATGAATTCCCAGGCCATTACCTGTCCCGTGGTAAATTCCGGTCGGACCCTTGCGTTTATCTCCCACGTATCTTCGCTTGCCAGTGCCGACATTCGTCGGGAATTGTGCTCCGCCGCTTTGAAATTGATTTCTGCTTTCCGGGTGTTGATAAATTCGCCGACTAACTGTCGGACCGAACCTGGAGGAAGGAGATTTAGCGAGTTAAAGACGATCGCGATCAGGCGCATCAATCGGCTGTCCGCCTTGAATGTCTCCCGGACCGCTGGTGTTTGTACCTTTAAGACCAGACGGTCTCCATCCCGGGTAATTGCCTCGTGTAGTTGTCCGGTTGACGTGGCCGAAAATGGGTGTGTGTCGAACCTTGCAAATAGCCGTTCGGGTGGCCGACCGAGTTGGTCTGTCACGATCTGTTGAATTACTTGATAACTGGCGGTCTCGGTCTCGTTTTGAATCGTCAGGAGCTCGCGGCATATTTCGGGCGGCAGTAAATCAAATCTGAGCGCGAGCGCCTGACCGAGCTTTACCCAATTTCCTCCCAGAAACTCCAGCATACGACGTATTCGCTGAGCCTGGGACGGGTACTTCAATGGAACAAGAAGCGGAAACAGGAGGAACCGGAAAATTGCCCAGACCAGCCGCCCCGCACCTATTACAAGGTTCAAGAAGTTTTGCACCGGTGGGCCACAATATCGCTGTTGGCATCTCTTGCCGAATCTTGCCGAAGTTACGCAACGCCCGGCTAAAAGCCATACCCCTGTTTGTTTGAACGAATTTATTCTGCATCGTCATAGCTGCTTCCGCAAGGTAAATTGGGGAGGCGATCGGAGACGGAAAGATCACGGCCACCGGCGTCGATCTGGACATCCGGCTCCAAAATCGCTACGCTATTTGCATTGGAGTAATTGAAAATCCTTTGAGGTTTCTGATGGACCAGACATCGCGAACACCGAAGTCAGATGCTGATAGCAGCAACGAAGCCGACCGGTGGGCCGACCGGGAGAAAAAGCGCCGCAAGGCCTGGTTGGAGGGGCCTACTGAAGAAGAAAAGCAGGAGTGGCTTGAACATCGCTCACGGCGCAAACGACATGATAGTTCGAGCGAAGACGAAGACATTGAGCATGGGCGCCGCATCGCCGCTCGTTGGGAGCGGGATGTTGGATGGGCGGTCACCGGTCTTGTTAGTCGTTTGATGGACTCCCGTTACGCCATGTTGGGTAACCTGGTCCGGGAGGGGCGCGAAGTCGAAGACGATTATCTCGCCTCGCGACGTCGTCGAAAACGTGTTTTCTCGGATGACGACGTTTAGGCTTTTTGCGTCAGCGCTCAGCTAGCGTATCCAGATGTTTTCGGCCAAGGGCGCTCAAGTGGCAACCGGGCGCGTTCGCTTTGAAGTTCAAAAGCTTTTCCGCTGAAACGGTTTAGGGGCGAACGCGCCACGATCTCTTGGAACGCCGAACTCTTGGAATGCCGAGGCATCTTGCGATTCGTACATTCCAGGAGCCCCAGGAAGATTGAGAGGCGTCCCGCCGACGGGCGCATCAAGAACCATTTCGTCGTCAATGGAACTAAGAAGCGGAAAAGCCCAGCGCCTCGCTGACGCGTCCCAAAGACGCGATGGTCGCGACGTCGAGTGAGCCGCACAAATGCGGGCCGGCGAAGCCGGACAGCGCGAGCACGATGGTCTCGGCCGCGCAGGCGACCAGCACGTCCGGTCGGTCACGCTCGCCGAGATGGCCGAGGCTCGATCCCGCGGGCGCCCGGACGAGGCCGGTGCCGACAACCCGCACGTCGGGGCGCTCGGCCTCGAGCCCCGCGGTCAGGTTGAACGGCCGCGAGATATCGCAGACGGTTGCGCCCTGGCGCAGGTGGCGCGGAGCGATGAACGGCGCGACCGCACTGGTCGCGGCGAGCACCACGTCGGCGTGCGGCAGCGACTCGTCGATGCGGGTCGTGACCTCAATCGCCGGGGCGGGGCGGCCGAGCGCGACAGTGTGACGCTCGCAGTCTTGGGCGACGGCGTGGAGCTTGCCGAGGCTTGCCGCGGTGGCGTTCGGGTTGCCGATCAGAATGAGCTTCGCCGCGCGCTCGGCGAACAGAAGGGTCAGCGCCCGTCCGATCGCACCGGTCGCCCCGACGACGGCGACGGTGCTGTCGCCGAGGCGGGGGCCGCCGTCGGCGCAGGCGCGCTCCACGGCGCGCAGCGCGGCCCACGTCGTCAGGCTGTTGCCGCTCGTGACCCGCAGTCCGGCCGGTGCCCGCACTGACAGGCCGCCGCCGGCGACGATGGAGCTGAAGCCCCCGAGGCCGACCACCGTGGCGCCGCGCTCGGCAGCGAGGTCCACCGCTTCCTGCACCAAGCCGAGAGCATCCTGGCCGGACAGTGCCAGCAGTTCGGCCGGCAGGTGCGGCAGGACAATCAGCTCGCCGTCGGCGCGCGTTCCGTCCGCACCGCAAATAGAAAGTCGGCCGTGCGGGAACGGGCGGATAAACGCGGCGATGCGTGCGCGCAGCAGCTCCAGCTGGGCATCGTCCACGGCGGACTCGAGGCTCGGGTCGAAGCGGCGCAGGTCGCCGGTGTCGAGGAGATGCACGACGAAGGCAAAGCGCGCGCGGCCTGTGTGCACCGGCTCCGTGGCCGAGGGCAACACCACAGGTTCGGCCGCCACCTGCCTGGCGGCTTGCCGCGCATCGACCGGTGAGGTCCGCATCAGGTGGCCGAGCAGGGCACCGGTGTCGCCGTCGCGCAGCACGCGGAGCAGGTTACCCAGCCCGCGGATAAGTTGTTCGCACAGTGCCGCGTCGGCGATCAGCGGCGGCTCTATTCGCAATACGTTGCCCTGGGTGAACGAGGCGGCGATGCGGATTTGCTCGATGTTGAGCAGGTAGCTCACCGAGAGGTAGAGCAGGAGGTCCTGCTGCTGGAGGATGGCGAGCAGACCGCTCTGCGTGCGCGCGACGTGGTCGAGATCGAGCTCGACGCCGAGCATCAGGCCGCGGCCGCGGATTTCCTTCACCAGCTCCGGATAGGCGCGCTGGAGCTGCAGCAGGTCGGCTTGCAGGCGTTCGCCGGTCTCCGCGACCTGTCGGATCAGCTGGCCGTCATCCTTCGTCAGTTCGTCGAGCGTCGCTAGTGCGGCGCGGCAAGCAAGTGTGTTGCCGGCGAACGTCGAGCCGTGCCGCAGGTCGAACTGTTCGGAGAACACCGCGCGCGTGTAGAGACAGGCACCGACCGGCATCAGGCCGCCGCCGAGCGCCTTGGCGGTGAGCAGGATGTCGGGCGTCACACCCTCGGCCGCGCAGGCGAACATCCGGCCGGTGCGGCCGAGCCCGGTCTGCACCTCGTCGACGATAAGCAGCACGCCATAGCGCTGGCACAGCGCGTGCGCGGCGGCGAGATAGCCGGGCGGCGCGACATGGATGCCGGACTCGCCCTGGATCGGCTCGATCAGGAACGCAGCAAAATAGTCCGGCCGCAGCTCCAGCAGCGATTGCAGCGCCGCGAGTACGCCGAACGGCACGTAGTTGAAGCCGGCCACCGGAGCGCCGAAGCCGCGCTGGAAGAACTCCTGATCGGTCGCCGACATGCCGGCGAGCGTCAGGCCGTGAAAGCCGTTGCGGGTCGACAATACGCCGAGCCGGCCGGTGCGGCAGCGCGCGAGCTTCAGCGCCGCCTCAACGCATTCCGCGCCGCTGTTGGTGAAGACGACATGCGCGAGGCCCGGCGGCGCGACAGCAAGCAACCGTTCCGCCAGCTCGCCCGCCGCCGGCGAGATCGAGGCGATGGCGAGGTTCGGCCGCCCCTCGCGGCGCACGCTCTCGATGGCGTCCCAGATCGCCTGCGGATCGTGGCCGAATGGCACCGCACCGAACTGCGCAACGAAATCGGCGTAGCGGATGCCGTACTCGTCGATAAGGCTGCAGCCCTCGCCGCGCACGAAGGTCTTGTCGAGACCAAGCTGGCGGTAAAGGAAGCCGCGATACGGCGCGACGTAGCGGATGTAGGAGACCTGTTCCTCGGCGTTCCAGTCGGGCAGCGCGGCAAGATCGATCGTGCGCCTTTCCAGCGCGGCGATCCGGGTCCGCGCCGCCGCGCGCGGGCCCGGCGGTGCGATGGACGCGTCGGGCGATGGCGCCTTGAGCAGCTCGATCAGCTCGACCTTGTGTTGGGCGAGGAGCCGCGTCGCCTCGCGCCCGAGCGCGCCCTTCGGCGCCCCGTAGCGAAGCTCGCCGGCGGCGACCCACAGCCGCACGCCGCGCCCGCGCAGATCGCTCAGCAGCTCGGACGCGGTCATACTGCGCCTTCTTCCCAGTCGGCGTCGTCCGCCGGCGCAGCGAGGCCGCCGACGTGCGCGTGCAGCAGCTCCTGGTCGGAGTCGAGGTGGAGCAGGGGCCGGACGGCGGCGAAATCGAGCATGCCGATCGGGCAGACGCCGATGCCGAAGCGCGGGGCGGCGGTCTCGATCGCCTGCGCCATGGCGCCGGCTTCAAGGACGCTGAAGCGCCAGGCGAGGTCGCCGTAGATCGGCTCGATGGCGCGCGGCTGATTGACGAAGAACAGCGAGAAAGACGCCTGCTCGAAGATCGGCCGGTTGGTGAACGGCTCGTGCACTGTGGGATGGAGCTCGACACCGAGCGTCAGCGGCACCAGCGTGTGCTCGACCGGGTGATAGTAGAACGTGCCGGCCGGGCAGCCGGCGATACCGCCCTGCTTGGCATGCACATAGGTCTGCACCGCATAGCAGCCGCCGGCCGAGCCGTAGGCGTATTTACTGCTGCCGTTGATGCCGGTGCGGCCAAGGTTCGACAGCCAGGCGCCAAGCGTCGCGAGCGGCACCGGCTCGGCAAGGAACCGGCGCACCGTGCGGCGAGGGAGGTCCAGGTTTGTCGCGTTCGCGGACGTCCGCGGCAGCGCCAGCGTGCCCCAGGCCGCGGCGAAGGTGCGGATGCCGCGATCCTCGCGATGGAGCTGCTCGCGCGCTGCCGGATCGACGACGATCTCCGCCGTTCGCCGCGGCGTTGTAGCCGGCGCGGCGGGTGAAGCCTGCGAAATCATGGAGCCGCCGGCGCGCTGCGCGATGAGCCGCGCCAGGGCCGTCACCGTCGGATCGGCGAAGAATTCCTGGAACGAGGGGCGGACGCCGAACTCTTTTTCCAGCCGGCCGACGATGCGCACGAGGTCGAGCGAGTTGGCGCC
>Ga0209890_10000267_pt1 | contig 24215 bp, 18 predicted proteins | sample OrgsoiDNA2013049_FD_185799 | JGI IMG/M metagenome (GOLD analysis project Ga0209890, IMG submission 185799) | Permafrost soil microbial communities from the Arctic, to analyse light accelerated degradation of dissolved organic matter (DOM) -... | ecosystem: Environmental > Terrestrial > Soil >...
ACTCCGACCGGTGAGCTGCACTAATAGCCGCCAGCACGCCGATCCCCTGGTCGTCGTCGTGGTTCCAGATCGCGTCGAACTTGCTCGTTGCGGCGAGCATGGCGGCGGTTACCGACTGGCCGGACTGCGCAGTGAACGCCGCAGCCTGCCGCGGGCCGACCTTGAAGCCGAACTCCGACAACGCGTCCTTGAATCCTTGGCTGCGCTGTTGGGTCAATGGCAGGCTGTCGATGCCGGCGATCTCGCCGATCACCGGATTGCTGATGCCCTTCTTCTTCAGCGCCGCTCCGATGTACTGGCCCGCGCTCACGCCCATGCCGTAGTTGTCGCCACCGATCCAGATGCGCGACGCCCGCGAGGTGTCGAACACCCGGTCGAGGTTGACCACCGGGATGCCCGCTTGCGTGGCCGTCAGCGCCACCTGGGTCAGCTGCTTCCCGTCGTACGGCAACATGACGATGACATCGACCTTCTTGCCGATCAGCGTGTTGATGCCGGCGATTTGCGCAGCGACATCGTTGGTCGCCTGCACCGTCTCAAGCTTTACGTCACTGTATTTTGCTGCCTCCGCAGCGGCGTTCTTCGCGATGGCGCCGGTCCAGCCGTGGTCAGCGGCCGGCGACGAAAAGCCAATCGTGACGGTCGCACCTGGGGCGTCGTTGGCTCCCGTGCCGCCAGCGGCGGGGACGGCTGCAGCGGTGCTCGCCGCGGCCTTCTTCTTGTTACCGGTGCACGCCGTCAGCATTGCGCCGGCGCCTACGCCGGCCGCGCCGATCAGGAAACGCCGGCGGTCGAGACCTTCACCCTTTTCTGACATCCAAACTCCTTCGCAAAGCGATCGTGTCGATTCGAACGGGGTCATCCAAGTCGAGCCTGGCTAGCTGCGAACCTCCTTGCTACGGCGCTGGAGCAAAACGGCGAGCACGATAATCACGCCCGTGACGATGTTTTGGACTTCGGTCTGCAGGTTGTTCTGAATCAGCAGGTTGCTGATCGTGGTGAACACGAGAACGCCGAGCACGGAGCCGACCAACGTGCCGGCGCCACCGGCCAGCAGCGTGCCGCCGATGATCACAGCGGCGATGGCGTCGAGTTCATAGCCATCACCGTTGGTACTTGAGCCGCTCGTCGTCTGTGAGGCGATCATGATGGCGCTGATTCCCGCACACAGGCCCGACAGCGCGTAGAGAGAAACCGTGTGCAGGCGGGTGTTCAGACCGGCCAGTCGGGCGGCTTCGGGGTTGCCGCCCAACGCGAGGGTCCGCCGCCCGTACGTCGTCCGGTTCAAAACGACCCAACCGACGATCGCGACGCCCGCGAACATCCACACCAAGGGGGGCACCCCAAAGATCTTGTTTGTCGCCAACTTGTTGATAGCGGCGGAGTTGAGGATCTGCGTCTGCTTATTGGAGATCTTCTGCGCGAGGCCGACGGCTGTGGCCAACATCGCCAGCGTGGCAATAAACGGAACCAGCCCGCCGTACGCAATGAGGACGCCGTTGATCGTTCCGAATCCAACGCCCACGAGCAGAGCGACACCGATCACTGCCCAGGTGCCCATCGACTGCGTCGCCTGCGTCGTCGCCCACACCGAGGCCAAACCCATCAGCGACCCCACGGACAGATCGATGCCGCCACCGATGATGACAAAAGTCATACCAACTGTGATCACGCCGATGGCCGACGCCTGCGTGAGCACCGTTACCAGGTTGTTCCGGGTCAGGAATGAGTCCGGCTGGCTGATCCCACCGATCGTTATCAGCACGATCAGAACGCCGACGAGGCCGAGATTGCGCACCTCCCCGATTCGGCTCCAGGCGCCGGTGCGCGGCTGAGCGGTATTGGCCGCCTGTTCCTCAACCCGCTCCTGTTCCTCGACGGGTGGAAACGATTGCTCGGTCACACGGCACTTCCTTCCATCACGAGGTCGAGAACCCCGGATTCGTCGAGTTCCTGAGCCGGTGACTCGTGGACGATGCGCCCGTCGCGCAGCACAAGTACGCGGTCAGCCAGACCGAGCACTTCGGGCACCTCGCTCGACACCAGGAGCACGGCGACGCCCGAGTCGGCCAGCTGGCGAACGATGGCGTAAAGCTCGGCCCGCGCCCCCACGTCGACGCCTCGGGTGGGCTCGTCCAGCAGCAGCAACCGACACCCGTGCATCAGCCAGCGGCCGACGACGACCTTCTGTTGATTGCCACCCGACAGGGTCACCACGCGGCGGCGGGCGTCGTTGGGCCGCAGGTCGAGCGAACGCACGAGCTTGTTTGCGTCCGCGAGTTCTCGTCTGCGGTTGAGGAAGCTGAATCGGGAGTAGCGCGACAGCGAGGCGGCCGTCATGTTCGTTGCGATCGACTCGCGCATGAAGAGCGCCTGGCTTTTCCGCTCCTCAGGCGCGAGGCCCATCCCGGTGGCGACGGCATGCGGCAGGGCTCCGGCTCGTAGGCGCTTGCCGAGAAACGAAACACTTCCGGCCGAGGGGCGACGCGCGCCGTACACGGTTTCGAGAAGCTCTGATCGACCCGAGCCGACTAAACCGGCGATGCCGACAATCTCGCCGGCCGCCACAGAGAACGAAACGTTCTCGAACTCACCGTGACGGGAAAGCCCGTCGACTCGCAATACCTCAGTTCGAGCGCCGCTGGCGGCCTGAGGCCTCGGTGGGAACGGGAACTCGATATCGCGGCCGGTCATGAGGGTGACGATTTCTCGGGTCGTTACCGTCCTGGCCGGCAACGCGGTTGCCACGGTGTGGCCGTCCTTCAGCACCGTGACCCGATCGCCGATCTGACGCACTTCGTCGAGGCGATGCGAGATATAGACAACAGCAACGCCGTCGTCGGTGAGGTCGCGGATCACCCGGAATAGGTTCGTCACCTCGTCATGGGCGAGGACGGCAGATGGCTCGTCCATCACGATGACTTGGGCGTCGTACGACAATGCTCTGGCGATACTCACGATTTGCTTGCCCGCCGCAGACAGCCGGCCGACCTCACGCGTTGTCGGGATCTCGGAATGCCCCAGCCGAGCCAGCAGGGCTTCGGCGTAGTCCCGCACGGTGCCACGCCGGGTGAAGCCACCCGCCGAGACTTCGTGGCCGAGGTAGATGTTTTCCGCCACCGAAAGGCCGTCAACGAGGTCAAGCTCTTGGTAGATCGTCGCTACCCCGTGACGAAGCGCCGCCAAAGGCGAGGAGAACCGGACTTCCTCGCCATTCCATCGAATCGACCCGGCGTCCGGCTGGTGCGCACCCGCGAGAACCTTGATGAACGTGGACTTGCCCGCGCCATTTTGCCCGACCAGACAGTGCACCTCGCCGGCCCGCACTTCGAGATCGACGCCGTCGAGCGCCCGCACGCCCGGGAAGTCCTTAACAATTCCCAGCATCTCAAGGAGGGCGTCGCTCACGGCAATCGTCTGCCAAACCGGCGCGTCCGGTCACAGGCCAGCCAGACGGCGAGCCTGCACGCGTACGCACCGGGGCGAGCCTCTTGCATTGTGGCGGGGACCTAACCAATTGTCGTGGAACCTCATCGAGTACGGGAAACGTAAGGTCATACGACTGCGGCGTCAAGCATCGCCGTCCGCTTGTTCGAACCGTTACCAAGCCGCAATACGGACGCCGATGGCGCCCGAGAGCAGCCTGCACAGAGGGGCAGCGCGCCGCCGGACGGCGAGCGCGCTGGCGCCTTCAGGGCGCGCTTCTTCGCACGTGCGACTCTGCCGCACGAAGGACGATCTAGGTCACACGATTGCCGAAGGGAAGAAGCAAGCCCTAGCGCGCGCCCAACACGTGTTCGACGGCGAGCTGGTCGAGCTGGGTGAAGTTACACCCGCGCTGGCCGGCCGCGTCGGCGTCGAAGTCTTCGAAAGCCGATCGGTCTGCGAGCAGGTTGGAATACGACTCGCCTTCGCCCAACGTCGGGATGGCGAGCTCGGCGACGCGCGCAGCTGAGAGCGCAGCCTGCACCTCGGGATCGGCGCGGAACGCGGCGGCTCGTTGCTTCAGCAACAAGTAGGTCTGCATATTTGCAGCCGCCGAGGCCCAAACGCCGGCGATGTCTTCGGTACGCAATGGCTTGTAGTCGAAATGGCGCGGGCCGGCGTATGCCTCCGCACCAGCGATGCCACCGTTCTCGAGGAGATCGACGAGGAAAAATGCGTTGAGCAAATCGCCGTGACCGAACATGAGGTCTTGGTCGTACTTGACGCCTCGCTGGCCATTCAGGTCGATGTGGAAGAGCTTGCCGTGCCACAGCGCCTGGGCGATGCTGTGCACGAAGTTGAGCCCAGCCATCTGCTCGTGACCCACCTCGGGGTTCACCCCGACCATGTCGCCATGCTCAAGTGACGAGATAAAGGCGAGCGCCGAACCGACGGTCGGCAGCAAGATGTCGCCACGCGGCTCGTTCGGCTTCGGTTCGAGCGCAAACCGGATGCCGTAGCCGTTGTCGATCACGTACTGCGCCAACATGTCGATGCCCTCGGCATAGCGCGCCAGCGCCGAGCGCACGTCTTTGGCGGAGTCAGTCTCGGAACCTTCGCGGCCACCCCAGAACACGTATGTCTTCGCGCCGAGTTCGGCGGCGAGATCGAGGTTGCGCATGACCTTGCGCAGCGCGTATCTGCGAATGCTGCGGTCGTTGCTCGTGAACGCGCCGTCCTTGAACACCGGGTGGGTGAAGAGGTTCGTCGTGACCATCGGAACGACAAGGCCGGTTTCCTTCAACGCCGCCTTGAATCGCTCAATGTGGGTGGTGCGATCTGAATCGCTGCTACCAAACGGAATCAGGTCGTCGTCGTGGAAAGTAACGCCGTAGGCACCGAGTTCGGCTAGCCGATGAACGCTCTCGACTGGGTCGAGTGCCGGCCGCGTCGCGTCACCGAACGGATCTCGCGCCTGCCATCCGACGGTCCACAGTCCGAACGTGAACCGATCTTGGGGGGTCGGGCGTAGCACGTAGAGGCCCTCCTCAGGTAGCGATTTGTTGGTCGACGAAACTTATCACCTTCGCCAACACTTTCGGCTGCTCGACAACGAGGGCCTCGCGGCACGGCAGCGCAGCGTCAGAGATCGATCTCGACCCGGTCGACGTTGACCCAGACGTAACGTGATTCTGGATTTGCCGTACCGAGGACGCTGAGCTCAAAGACGTGCTCGCGCCGCGGGAGGAGCTCGCTTTGCCAGCCGAGGCCGCCTTGATGGCGTTCTCTCGCGAACTGATCGATCGTCATCGGCTCGCCACCGTCGACCGAGACCGACGCCAGCCCGTGGTTCGGCGCGACGACCCCATAGAAGCGAATGCGGGTGCCGACGAATCGCAGGGTGCACGTGTCGCCCGGCATGCTCGAGTGCGAGTTTGTTCCTGCGGCCTCGAGGTTGCCGGTGGCGTGACCCCAGGTGCCGTCGTACCTGAACTGGTTCAGGCCGGAGCCGGTGACGTCGTTCGGGATCGTCATGATTCCGTCGACGGTCGTCGCCACAGCTGGCCCGACGTCGAGATGGCGATCGACGGCCGACTCGAGCGCCTCGTACTGGTAGCGCTCAACGATCGTCCGGATGGTCTGCTCGATCTCGGCGACGTCGGCGGCGACGGTGCGAGCTTTGGCCCCGGCGTAGGCGCCGAGGCGGACGGCGTCCGTCAACGACTTGACGTTGGCTGCGAGCGCGACGGCCTGATCCGCGGCGGTGGCTGTTGTACGGGCGATCGCCTGTGTCGTTGACGTCTGCTGTTCCACCGCGGTGGCGATCGAGTATTGCCGTTCGCTCATTCCAATGATGGTCTGGCTGACGTTCTGCATGGACGACGCCGCGCGAGCCGAGCCCGCCTCGATTTCGCGGATCGTCGACGTGACGTCGCCGGTCGCGTGGGCGGTCTGCTCGGCAAGCTGTTTGACCTCGCTCGCCACGACCGTGAACCCGCGCCCGTGCTCGCCGGCGCGGGCGGCCTCGATGGTGGCGTTCAGCGCAAGCAGGTGTGTCTGGCGCGCGACGCCGTTGATGAGCCGGAGGACATCTTCTACGCGTCGCGATGCGACCTGGAGGTTCTCGACTGTGTTGCCCGCGTCGGTGATCTGCACGACGCCGGATTGTCCGATCGCGGACGCTTCGGCCGCATGGTTGGCCACGTCGCGCATGGTTGCCGTGGTTTCTTCGGTGGCGGTGGCGATGAACTGCATTTTCTCCGATACCTCGGCTGCGGCGCCTGCGGCCGCCGCCGCGTCGCCAACTGTGCCTTCGGAGGTGTTCATCATCGACCATGCGACGTCGTTCATCGTCCGCCAGCCCTCGCCGAGGAGCTGCGCGCCGTTGGCGGCCTCGGTGAGCAGCTGGCGAAGCTGGTGCACGATCTGCGCCGTCGCGTCTTCGATGAAGCCAGTTTGGCCGCGCGAGCCGACGACGACCGGCGTGATGAGATCACCCTCGGTCACCCGCTGCAAGGCTCGGATTGAGGCAGCGAAGTGGTGGTCGTGGCGTCGACGAACAACGCCCAGCAGAAGGGCGCCGATCGCCGCGGCGAGCGCGCTGAGGGCAAGATCCGCGAGCCAAGCCGATCGATGCAGAACCCCTGTGCCAGTAAGGGTGACGACGCCGACGTTGACAGCGATAACGATCACGACGAACTCGAGCGCGAGGGCACGGCGGAGCCTGCCCAGCCACGCAGCGAGGGACGGCTGAGTAGCCGCCGCGCTAGTGCTGGCGGTGTCGAACGACATCACTGCTCCGACTCGTGGGGTGGGAACACCTATGAGGTCTGATCGACCAAAACTGAGTCGAGTTGAGATCTCCGCCATAACGAATCGGCTCCGGTACGTGCGCCAGAGTGGGCACATGACGAAACGAACGCCATTCGCGACGATCCGCGTCCTTTTGCTGGTGGGCGTCGTGTCGGTCGGTGTCGGCGCCGCGGGGTGGCTCATCGGTCGATCGAGCGCGCCAAGCAATAGCCACGGGTCTGTCGCCAGTAACACGGCCGACTATGCAGCGGGTCTGGCCGCCGGCCGAGCACTCCAGATCGGCGACAGCGTCCCGCCCGGGTCGAAAGCAGACACCGTCGCCGCCTTCAAAGCGGGGTACCGCGCAGGCGAAAGCGACAGCTTCGGCGCCTACGACGGCGGATGGAAGATCGGCTTCCCCTACGTCGTGGTGTTGGCGGACGGCGTCGGCGGAGCGCCATACCAGTTCGCCAGCCGCATCCAATTTGAGGCGGGAACGTCCTATCGACTGTGTGCCGACAGGCACTCGATCTGCCAGTAACGAGCGCAGCTGCGTCGGGTTTGGCCATATCTGCGTCTGTTGCGTCTCTTTGCACGGAGAAATTGATCCACTGCGGCAGACGAAATGCGACGAAAGAGTGAGGTCGCGTGCGCGGATGGTCGATGACTTCCCCACGTCGAGGCCCGAACCTGGAGAGGACCTGACGACAAACGGTAGGAATCCCAGTGCATAGGCTCAATCCGAACGCGAGTTCCGTCCCTGCACCCGCCACGCCAGCGACCGACAGCTCCGGTTCGACCGGAGTGTCGCCGACTCCATACCGCCCGCGCCAAGGCGGAGTCGGTGCCTGCGCGTTTTGCGGTGCCACCATGGTCGGCAGGTTCTGCAGTGACTGCGGACGCTCGCGGTCTGACGTGCTTCCTCCCCGCCCTGCCAATGCAGCCGACATCGACGAGGTTGTCGTCCGTCGCGCGTGGTGGCCCCCGAGTTCCGGATGGAGCCACTCCCCGCTCACGCTCCCGGTCGGCATCGCGATCACGATCGTCACAATGGCCGTCAGTGCGATCGCGGCCTCGAGCCAAGGGCCGATCGTGCACATCAAGGCGATCGCGACCGCCGCAGTTTCCAGTCCCGCTCCGGCTCAGGTCGCAACGGCACCAAGCGCCAAGGCAAGCCCGTCAGCCCTGTCATCGGCCGCATCGAGCCATGCCGCCGCCGTCGCGCCGAAGGCTGCAAATGTCACCGGGCCGAATGCCGCGACCATCACCGCGCCGGCGGTCGACTTTGCCGACCGCCCGATCGATGACCCTGACGTCGCCGCCAAGAGCGGCCAGACGATCTACATCGGCGCGCTGAAGGTGCGCCACCCGAAAACCGCACCGAGCGCCGCGCCGACTGCGAACGCCTGCAGCACCGCGACCTCAGCCGTCGCGAACGTCTACGGCGCCATCGTCCAGGCGATGGGCAAGGGCAACCTGACCGGCGCAGCACCGGCGATCGCCGCCGGTGTCGTGACGATCCGTGCCATGGCAAAGACGACGACGGACGCCGCCCAGGTGCAGGCCATGACGGCCGTTGCCGCGCGCGGCCAAGACCTGCACGACTTCATGGTCGGGGTCGGCACCGCTACGTGGCCGAACCTGGTCTCGACGTCGTTCGATCAGGCGACCGACTCGCTCGACGCCACCTGTAACGCGACCTAGCCGCTCGCCGCTACCCCATGCCCGGCATCGCGCTCGGGTCGAGGTCGGAAGCCTTGGCCTTGATCAAGAAGATGCTGGCTATCAGCGCGCCAACTCCGAACACGACCGAGACTTGCAACGCGACCGAGATGCCGTGCGCCAACTTCTGCGCGTCGCTCGACCCAGCGGCTGCATGGCGCTGCGCGGTTGCGAACGCTGTGGTCAAGATAGCCAAACCAAGCGAGCCACCGACCTGTTGCATCACGTTTAGTAGCCCCGACGCCGACCCAGATTCGTGCGGCTCGACTCCGGCAACTGCCACCATGGTCAGTGGCACGAACAAGAACCCCATGCCGAGACCGAAGACGACGAGCGGGCCGAGCAAGTTGGCCACATATGTGCTGTGCACGTTGACCAGCGATAGCCACCACAGGCCGGACGCGCACATCACTCCGCCGAGCACCATGAACGGCTTCGGCCCGACTTTCACCAACTGCTTGGCGCAAATCTGCGCACTCACGATGATCGCCGCACTGACCGGCAGGAAGATGAAGCCGGTCTTCAGCGGGCTGTAGTGCAGGATGCGCTGCACGAATACGGTCAGGAAGAAGAACATCGCGAAGAGCGCGCCAGCAAGCAACAGCATCACGACGTAGCTGCCCGATCGATTTCGATTCTTGAACATGTGCAGCGGCGTGATGGGCTGTGGGCTACGCGTCTCGTTGAAGAAGAAACTCACCAGCAACACGACGGCCAAGACAAAGCAGATGATCGTGATCGAGTCGCCCCAACCAGCAGTACCTGACGCGCGAATAAAGCCGTAGACAAGCGACACCATGCCAAGCGTCGACGTGATCGCGCCGACCACATCGAATCGACCTGGGTGCTTCTCCGACTCGTTGATGTATTCACGGGCGATCAGCGCGATGAAGATGCCGATCGGCACGTTCACAAAGAGCACCCACCGCCACGACAGCCAGGAAGTGAGCATGCCGCCGGCCAGCAGCCCAATTGCAGCCCCAGAACCTGACACTGCGGCGAAAACACCGAATGCGCGGTTGCGCTCGGCGCCTTCCTCGAAGTTGGTGGTAATCAGCGACAGCGCAGTTGGTGACGCAATAGCCCCGCCCACCCCTTGAAGGGCGCGCGCCGCGAGCAGCCACGACGACGACGTGGCCAAACCGCCGAGGAACGACGCGAAGGTGAACAACGCAATGCCAAAGACAAAGACGCGTCGCCGGCCCAGGATGTCGCCGGCGCGGCCGCCGAGCAGGAGTAGCCCGCCAAACGTCAGCGTGTAGGCATTCAAGACCCAGGTGAGGTTCGTGTACGAGAACTTCAACGCAGTCTGGATCGTCGGCAACGCGACGTTGACGATCGTGGCGTCGAGCACCACCATCAGCTGGCTGGCCGTGATCACCGCCAGGGCTAGGCCCGGGTGATGGCCGCGCCGGGCCGCGCCCGGTACAGCGGCGGGCGCGTGCGTCGAGGTGGTCATATAGCTACTCCTGATCAGTGGGCGCAGGGCAATGACGGACACGCTAGCTGCCCCGGCGGACAGTTCTGTCCGCCGGTGTGCGGACCGCGCGTGAGCCTGGTCGGCCCTCTACTCGCGCCAGATCATCACGAGCGCGCGGTCGTCGCCGCCGTCCGGCGCAACCCGTTCGATCAGGTGGGCAGCGCCATCACGGAACCCGTGGGTGACGAGTCGTTCAGCTTCACCGATCAACTTGTCGATGCCGACAGATATTTCGCGCTTCGAGGTCTCGACCAGACCGTCGGTATACAGCAGCATCGCGTCCCCGACGTTGAGAACGCCGCGTACGGGTGGATACCGGGCCTCAGGCAGCACGCCAAGCACCATGCCGTCGCCGGCGATCACGTTCCACATGCCACTGCCGCTGACAAAGTGCGCGGCGGGCGGGTGACCGGCCGACTCGAGCACGTAGTGGCCGGTACCGAGGTCGATAACAAGATGGACGGCGGTTGCGAACCCTTCGCTCCAACGCTGACGTAGGAGATAGTCGTTGGCGGCTGGCAGGAACTTTGCCGGTTCGACCGCACCAAGCAGCCCGCCGAATGCGCCCGACAGCAGTAAGGCGCGAGTGCCGGCGTCGACCCCCTTGCCGGAAACGTCGACCAACACCACCTCGAGCACAGCCCCTTCACTGGTGAGTCCGGCGACGACGAAGTCGCCACCAAATGATCCCGCACCGGCCGACCGGATCAGCGTCTCGTGCTGCCAGCCGGGCGGCAGGGGCGGCATCTCGCCCTGAATGCGCAATCGGTCACGAAGTTCGAGCAGCATCGACTCGCCCCGGAGGCCCTGCATGCCCAGCAACTCTCTGGTGCGCGCCAGCCGGTAGCCGAAGATGGCGATCGCCGCGATCTCGACGACCAGGCTGACCCGGACTACACCACTCCAGCCCGAAATCAACGCGTCGTAGCCAAGAGCGAGGGCGACAGCGGCGATCAGCACGCGCAGCGCGCGCCGGCGAAGCAACAGACTCCCGGCGAGGATCGGCAGCGCGAGCCAGCCGCGGGACACCCACCCCGACCCCGCGATCGGGTTGAGCACGCCAATGGCGATGACCACGGCGAGTAGCCAACGCAGGGCCGGTTTGGGCGCCATCCAGCGGCCCGAGTTCGCGATCGACCAATCCCGGCGAACCGGCGGGCGCACCGTCGTTGCCTCGGTCGATGTCGCCAGTGCGGCTCGCCTCCTCCGGCCAAGCGGCCACACCGTCATGGTCGGGCAGCGTAACCCGCGGCGCCAACCGCTACCAGACGAACGGCTGCCGGACCGGCCGAGTCAGGGCGTGCGCGACTCACGCACCGTCGGCGGCTGCGCGGTCTCCTCGTACTTCGTCACCATCGCGAGGCGTCGCACGTGCCGTTCTTCGCCACTGAACGAGGTGGCCAGAAAAGCCTCGACCAACTGGGTCGCCTCACCCATCGTGTGCTGGCGAGCACCGATGCTGATGACGTTCGCGTCGTTGTGCTGGCGCGCGAGTGTTGCGGTGTCGTCGTTCCAGGCCAGCGCAGCCCGAATGCCCTTCACCTTGTTTGCCGCGATCTGCTCGCCGTTGCCCGATCCACCGATCACGATGCCGAAGCTGCCTTGATCCGCGACCACCCGCAGCGCGGTGTCGATGATGTACGGCGGGTAGTCGTCGTCGTCCGCATATGTTGCTGGGCCGCAATCGACCGGGTCGTAGCCATTGTCGGCCAGCCAACCGACGAGTTGGTTCTTCAACTCGAATCCGGCATGATCGCAGCCGAGGTACACGCGCATGGCGCGGAGTCTGCCACGGCGCGCGTGCGCTCGGCTCACCACCCGCCGGGTGGGCGAGACGGCCAATTCGCCGCGTGCGAGGATCGGATGGACGTGACGAGCAGGCTCATCTCGGGTGCCGCCCGTGGGGGAACGACCGTCGGAGGAGAGGCAGCCGGTGGTGGGGCACAACCTCAGCCGCGATGAGGCAGCCGAGCGGGCGCGCATCATTGGCCCGGTTCCCGGCAACGGAGACCCCGTCGACGCTCTCGAAACACGCGTGCACCTAGACCTCACCCCGGGCGCGGCCAAGCCGGACCGATTCGTGTCGACCACCACTGTGCGGTTCAGCTGCCATGAGCCCGGCACGGCCACGTTCATCGACCTCATCGCGGCCGACATCCGGTCAGTGACGCTGAATGGCGTCGCGCTCGACGTTTTCGACCGCATTCCGAGCGCGCGGGTCGATCTCCCTAACCTGCAAGCAGCCAACGAACTCGAGATCGTTGCCGAGTGCTTCTACATGCATACCGGCGAGGGCCTGCACCGCTTCACCGATCCCGTCGACGGCCGCGCGTACGTGTACACCCAATTCGAGACCGCCGACGCCCAGCGGGTCTACGCCTGCTTCGACCAGCCTGACCTCAAGACGACGTTCGAACTCGAGGTTGACGCGCCGGCCGACTGGCACGTGGTTTCGGTTACTGCACCCGACGTCATGCCCGCCGAGGTTGCATCCGACGGGCTTGCGTCCACCGATGCAGCGGGCACGACGGCGTCCGCTCATTGGCATTTCCCGCCCACCCCGCCGCTGTCGACGTACGTCACGTCCGTGATCGCGGGGCCGTATCACGTAGTACGCGACGTGCACCACGGGCATGCTGGCGACATTCCACTCGGTCTGTACTGCCGTCGTTCGCTGGCGCCGCACCTCGACGCCGACGACATCTTCGTGGTGACCAAGCAGGGGTTCGCCTTCTTCGAAGAGGTGTTCGCCCGGCCGTATCCGTTTGGCAAGTACGACCAGCTGTTCGTGCCCGAGTTCAACGCCGGCGCGATGGAAAACGCTGGCTCCGTCACGTTTCTTGAGGACTACCTGTTTCGGTCGCGGGTCACTGACGCGGCGTACGAGAGTCGCGCCGGCACGATCTTGCACGAGATGGCGCACATGTGGTTTGGCGACCTCGTCACCATGCGCTGGTGGGACGACCTGTGGCTCAACGAATCTTTCGCCACCTACATGGCCAACCTCGCGACCGTCGAAGCGACCCGCTGGCCGCACGCATGGACGACGTTCGCCAACGAAGAGAAGACCTGGGCGTGCAGGCAAGATCAGCTCTCCACCACGCACCCCATTGCGGCCGACATCATCGACCTCGAGGCGGTCGAAACCAACTTCGATGGCATCACCTACGCCAAGGGTGCGTCGGTGCTAAAGCAGCTTGTTGCCTGGGTCGGCAGCGAAGCCTTTTTTGCTGGCCTGCGCGGGTATTTTGACGCCCACTCATGGGGCAACAGCACCTTGCACGACTTGCTGCGATCGCTCGAGCGGGCGTCGGGCCGTGACCTTTCGGCGTGGTCGAAAGAGTGGCTCGAAAGCGCCGGCATCAACACGCTGCGGCCAGAGATTGAAACCGACGACAACGGCGTGCTGACCTCGTTTGCGGTGCTACAGGAAGCTCCCGCCGAGCATCCGACCTTGCGCTCGCATCGCCTCGCCGTCGGGTGTTATAACCGCACCGCTGACGGCCTCGTGCGCACGCAGCGGGTTGAACTCGATGTCGTCGGAGCTCGTACCGAGGTGAAAGAACTCATTGGCACTCGCCGTCCGGATCTGGTTCTGGTGAACGACGACGACCTCGCCTACGCGAAGATCAGGCTCGACGAGCGGTCGCTGCTCACCGTGACCGAGGCCATCGCCGAACTCACCGGGTCGCTGCCGCGCGCACTGTGCTGGACGGCCGCATGGGACATGACCCGCGACGCCGAGATGGCCGCCCGTGACTATTTGCGCCTGGTCATTCACTTGCTCGACAGCGAGACCGATATCGGCGTGCTGCAAAGCGTGCTGCGGCAAGCCAGGCTGGCGGTTGAGCGGTGGTCGGCGCCCGGCTATCGCGAAACCGGGCTCGACGCGCTCGCGGCGGCCTGTCACGCCCACCTTCCGGGCGCCGAGCCTGGCAGCGACGATCAGCTCGCGCTCGTACGGGCATTCGCGGCGAGTGCAGATTCGGGACAGCACCTTGACGTCGTCGAAGGGTGGTGGTCAGGGCGCGACGTGCCGCCCGGACTCGCAGTCGACACCGATTTGCGATGGACGTTGCTCGCTCGACTCGCTGCCTACGGTCGCGTGGGCGGCGCCGACATCGACGCGCAGCTCGCCACCGACGACACTGCAGCCGGACGCCGACATGCGACCGCCGTGCGCGCGTCACTGCCCGACGTGGCGTCGAAAGAGGCAGCGTGGGCGACCATCATGCACGACGTCGACCTGCACAATGCCGAACTCGGCGCGATGATCGCGGGCTTCCATCAGGCAAACCAAGTCGAGATTCTGCAGCCCTACACGACGAAGTATTTCGACGAGATCGCCGACGTGTGGCAGTCGCGCACCAGCGACACCGGGCGCACGATCGCCGAGGGCATGTTCCCGTTCCTTGCAATCGACGAGTCAACCGTCGATCTCGTCGACGACTACCTCGACCGCGCGCAACCGTCGGCAGGGTTGCGGCGAATCCTGTTGGAGCACAAGGACGCGTTGACGCGTGCGCTTCGTGCGCGAGCGCGAGATCGGTAGCTGGGCGAGAGCGCGAGATCGGTAGCGCGTCAGTCGCTGTCGTGCTGGTGCAGGACCGGCGGCCGAGCCGCGGCTTGCGCCATCATGCGGAGTCCGTTGGTGATGCCGCCGGTGAGATCGCCGCCGGCGAATGAGGTGGCCATCGACAGGCTGGCGAGTCCGGCGGCCCGATCGTCGAGCCGGCGACGGGCGGTCTCGCCGGTCACGACCTCGACCCGACGGGCCTCTGGTTCGATCAGGACCAACACTCCGCGATCGGCCTGGTCGGCCAACGCGGCGTGCAGCTGCATGGCGTACGGCCGCGGGTCGCCGTGCACCCGACCGACGTAGACAGAGAACGTCAGGCCGGTCTCGGCTTCGGCTGCGGCGATGGCCTGGCGCACCTGCAGTGCCTGGTGCGCGGTGAACGCTTCACCAGCGGGCACTCGCGCCACCGCCTTCGACAGTTGCCGGCGGCAGCGAGGTGATGGCTTCGGCCGCGACCTCACCACCAGCGGGTTCACCGAACCAGCGCGACGCCGACGCCCACGAGCGTCCAGGACGATAGCGCGGGCCGCGCACCATCGACGGCAAGACAACCAAGAACGCGATGATGGCGGCCGCTGCGACCGGTGCGCCGACGAAGATGGCGAACGTTTCCGCTGCCGACAGCTTGCCACCGGGAGTGCCCCGCTCCCCGACGGCGGCGACCGGGCCGGCCGCGAGCAGCAGGGTTGCGATGCCGCCGGTGGCCGCTGTCGTCACGGCAGCGGCGAGCCGTACGAACGGCCGCGGGCGTCCTGGGGCGTTCACAAGTGCCTCGCGAGGTCGGATGAAGATCAGCTGCGTGGCTGATCGCCGGACGACGCCACCGTAACGGATCGGCTGCCGCCGGCGACCACCTGGGCCAACCGGCGCGCAGTAGGTGCTGCCATCAGGTCGTCGAGGAGCACCGGCCGCCCGCCGGCGTCCGCCATCGGCACTCGCCAGTTCGGATACTCATCGACGGTGCCCGGCTGATTGATCGGACGCCGGTCACCCACGACGTCGGGCAGGTACACGCCGATCAAGCGCGCCGCGGTCGCCCCGAGGTAGGCGTGCAGCGCTTCGATCACGGTGTCAACGTGCGCATCGAGATGCATGCGTAGTTCAGCGGTCGAACTCCACGTCGCGAGCAGCGACGGGCTGATCAGGCCGGCGTCGCCGAGTGCGCGCAACCAATGAAACCGCTCGGCTTCGTCAGCGGCACGTACTTCGTCGACCGGTCGTTCGAGCAGGCCAAGCTCGTTGCGCAGCTCAACGTGCTGGCCGGTCAGGTAGCCAGCGGCCGGGGGGATGTCGTGCGTGGTCACACTTGCCAAGCAAAGCTCGCGCCATGCATCGGGCGGCAACGGGCGGCCTTCGTGATCGTGTTCGAACCACAAGATCGAGGTGCCCAGGATCCCCCGCGACCGCAGGTAGTCGCGCACCCACCATTCGATGTTGCCGAGATCTTCGCCCACGAGCAGTGCGTCTGCCCGATGCGCTTCGAGCAGCAGGATGCCGACCATCGCTTCATGGTCGAGCCGCACGTAGGTGCCGTCCGCGGGCAACGCGTCGTCGGGCACCCACCACTGTCGGAACAACCCGAGAATGTGATCGACGCGCAGCCCACCGCCATGCGCGAACGACGCCCGCACGACATCACGAAACGACCGAAAGCCTTCAGCGGCCAGCGCACTCGGCTGCCACGGCGGCAGGTTCCATCGCTGCCCCTGTTGGTTGTACATGTCTGCCGGCGCACCGAGCACGACACCATCGGCGAGCACCGACTGCAAAGCCCACGAGTCGGCACCTTCGGGGCTGACGCCGACGGCGAGATCGTTCAAGACCCCCAGACTCATGCCGGCCGCGGTCGCCTGCGCTTGCACTTTGGTCAACTGTTCAGCGCACAACCACTGCAGCCAGGCGTGAAACTGCACCCGCTCAACAGCTTCGTCGCGAAAGGCCACAACCGCAGCTGAGTGCGGGTCGTGCAGGTCGGTCGGCCACTCGCGCCATGGCAAGCCGAACCGATCGGCCAGGGCGCACCAGGTGGCGTAGTCGACGAGCGCGGCGCCCTGTTCTTCTTGATACGTAAGGAATTTCGCGGCCCGTGCCGCATCGGTGCGCGACTCGAACGCGCGCTCGAGCACGCTGCGCTTGGCCGCCCAGATGGCATCGCGGTCGATGAGTTCGTCTACGTGGTTGCGCGACATCAGTGGCTCTGCGGCCGCCGACACTTCGGCGGCGGGCAACGCAGCGACTTCTGCCACGTCGTCGACGCACAGGTAGATCGGATTGACGAAGCGTCGACTCGACGGGTAGTACGGCGACGGTTCCATCGGCGGCACAGGGGCGGCCGCATGCAACGGATTGATAAGCACAAAACCGGCGCCCAGTTCGCGCGCGCTCCAGGTGATCAGCTGCGCCAGGTCACGCAGGTCACCTATGCCCCACGACGTCTGCGTGCGCATCGAATACAGCTGCACCATGAAGCCCCACTGCCGTTGTGGCGCAACCTCAAGCCGATCGGGGACGACGATGAGCTGAGCAGTTGCCGTCCGCTGGCCCGACGATGCGTGCAGTTGGTGATAGCCGAGCGGCACGTCGTCCGGTATATCGAACGTGGCCTCGCCGGTGAGCACACCGTCGACCATGCGCGGATCGATCCACACCATCTGCTGTACCAGGTCGATGTGGTCGCCGCCTTCGAGTTCAATTGCGACCGACACCTGGTCACCGTGCGATACGTGCACGCCGAGCCGCACCGCCGAGCCCGCGCGCGTGACGACGTACACCGGCAGCATGCGGCGCCACGCATTGTCGTGCCGTTCGTCGGGCAAGCTGGCGGCGACATCGGGATCGACGCCCTCAGCATCCACACCCAAAGCTCGCAGCACCGACTTCACGGCCGCTGCCGAGACAGTGCGTTCGCCACCCCGCCAATCGTGAAACGACGTGGCGACGCCGTGCAGGTGGGCGAGCTCGGCCAACCCCGGGTCGATGCCGGTCACCAGCAGTCCGGGTGATGCAACGACCAGGGTCGAGCGGCTTCGAGCTGGCCGGCCAAGGCGAGCAGCCCGGCCTCACCTGCCGGTCGGCCGGTCAGCATCACACCGATAGGCAACCCGGTCTGGCCCCACCCCAGTGGCAAGGTGATGGCCGGCTGCCCCGTGAGGTTGGCGACCGCCGTAAAAGGAGTGAAGCGTTTCTGGTTCTCGAAGTCGCGAGCCGGATCAGCGTCATCACGTAGTGCCCCGACAGCAACCGGCGGCGACGCGAGCGTCGGCGTCAAGACGGCGTCGAAGTCGAGGAGGTCGACGATGATGCGTCGGGCCGCAGCCTGCAATCTCGCCAACGCCATCGCGTAGGCATGGCCTGACACCTGTGCACCACGTTCGCGCAGCCATTGCGTAAGCGGTCGCAACGACGCGCTGCGGGCCGCCGGCACCCGCGTCATCGTCGCCAGCACTGACCACACGAGTTCGAAATCGGGCACGAGTTCGCGCCCGTCTGGAGCGACGACGTCGTCGACTTCGTGCCCGAGTTCGAGGAGCACTTTGGTCGCGTCGTCGTACGCCGCCAGGCACTCGGCATCGACCGGAGTCTCAGTTATCACCGGGTCGGCGTACCGGGCGATTCGCAGCCGTGACTGCGGGCGATCGACCGCACCGACGAAGCTGTCACCGGCGGGCAGCGGCGGAGCCCAGTACGGGTCGCCGGGCATCGCGACGGCAGTCGCGTCGAGCCACGCAGCCGCATCGCGAACGGTGCGCGTCAGCGGCCCGTGCCAGGCCAATCCGCTGGAGTCGCCCGACACCGGACCGTTGCTCACCCGCCCTCGGCTTACCTTCAAACCGACGAGCCCGCACACACTCGCCGGAATGCGCACCGACCCACCTCCGTCGTTTCCCTGGGCGAACGGCGCGAGCCCGGCCGCCACGGCAGCACCGGCACCCCCGCTCGAACCGCCGGCCGATTTCGACAGGTCGTACGGCGTACGGGCCGGTGGCGCGACGTCTGGTTCGGTGTAAGCGGGCGCACCGAACTCGGCCGCATTCGTCTTGCCGAGAATCACCGTGCCGGCTCGACGTAACAAGGTGACCACATGCGCGTCGACCGTTGCCACCCGATCGACGAACGCGGCCGATCCGAGCGTGCACCGAACACCGGCCACGTCGGTGAGGTCTTTGATCGCGACCGGCACGCCGAGCAACGGCGGCGCCGATTCGGGATCTTCGAACAACGCGCGTTCGGCCGAGCGAGCCTGCGATCGCGCGAGTTCGGGCGTCACCGTCACGTACGCGCCCACAGCATCGCTCAAGCGGTCGATTCGGCCGAGATAGTGCTCCACCAGATCGGACGGCGAGACCTCGTGCGCACGGACTGCGGCCGCCTGTTCGAGAGCGGAAAGGTCGTGCAGGTCGGCCATGCGGCGAGACTACGCGGTGGCAGATTGGTCAATCGATCGACCGAACCCGGTCGATACTTCGCCGTCGAGGTAGGGGATCCACTTCGGATCACTGCGACCGGTGCCAAGGATCCGCCAAGCCACACCGCTCGGTGCGCGTGGGACCTTACGCAACCGCCAGCCGAGCTCGGAAACGGTTCGATCAGCCTTCACGTGGTTGCACCGACGACAGCACGACACGACGTTGTCCCACGTGTGCGCTCCACCGCGACTGCGCGGCACCACATGGTCGAGGCTGGTCGCCGGCGCATCGCAGTACGCGCATCGCCCACCGTCGCGCAAGAACACACCGCGGCGGGTAAGCGGAACTACCGTGCGATACGGAATCTTCACGAATCGGGTCAGCTTGACGACCGCAGGAACCGTGATGGCGGCAGTTGCACTGTGTGCCACTGCATCGCCGGCTTCGAGCGGAATTGCTTTCGCCGCAAGCACCAGCAAGAGCGCGCGGCGATCGGGTACGACGCCGATGGGCTCGTACGTTGCGTTGAGAACAAGCGCGTAAGCCATGTCGGCTAGCTCCGCCTCCTCGCCGCCTCGTCACAGATTCATGTGCGCACAGTCTCGCGGGTCGATCGGCTCGACGCCAGCAATTCAGCTGCCCACCCGCGGGTCGAGAACGAATCGAGACCTAGCGCGGCCTTTGTCGGCCGACCTGTCTGCGCCTGGTTAGGGTTGGGGCATGGATCAGCCGAGCTACCCGACTGCCCACCGCGACGATCTGGTCGAGCGGTTGCCCGCCTCTTCGCCCACGTTCGACGTCGCCGACCCGTATCGCTGGCTCGAAGACGCCACCGCCGGTGAAACGGTCGACTGGCTCACGGCCCAAGATGCCCTTGCAAGCGACCAACTGGGCGCGATCAAGGGCCGCGCCGGCCTACGCGAACGGCTGACCGCACTCTTGGCCGCCGGCGTAGTCACTGCCCCGGCGTGGCGCCGGGAACGGCAGTTCTTTATGCGCCGCACGGCCTCGCAAGAACACGCCGTGCTGATCACCGTCGACCCCGATGGCACCGAACGCGTGCTGCTAGATCCGATGCTGCTCGACCCCAGCGGTTCGACAACCCTCGACGCGTGGCAGCCGTCGAAAGAAGGCCGACTGCTGGCATATCAGCTGTCAGCGGGCGGCGACGAAGAGTCGATACTTCGGGTCATCGATGTCGACAGCGGCGCCGTCATCGACGGACCAATCGATCGCTGCCGGTACTCCCCCATCGGCTGGCTACCTGGTGGGCAGGCGTTCTACTACGTCCGTCGACTTGCGCCCACCGATGTGCCGGCCGGTGAAGAACAGTTTCATCGCCGGGTGTGGCTGCACCAGCTCGGATCCGACGCAGCCACCGATGTCTGCATCTTCGGGGCCGAGTTCGACAAGACCACATTCTTCTCCGCGTCGGTGAGCATCGACGGGCGTTGGCTGGTCGTCAGCGCATCGCCCGGCACCGCGCCGCGTAACGACCTATGGTTGGCCGACCTCACAACGTCCGACCCGGCGGCACCGGTGTTGACGGAGGTGCAGGTTGGCGTCGACGCCCACACGTCGTTGCATGTGGGCCGTGACGGTCGGGCCTACCTGTACACCGACCGCGACGCACCACGGGGTCGGCTGGTCGTCACGACGCCGCACGACCCGAGCATGGCGACGTGGCGCGATCTGCTTCCCGAAGACCCCGAAGCGGTGCTCGAGGATTTCGCGATCCTCGATGGCGACGGATTGGTCCGGCCGCTGTTGCTCGCCGCATACACCCGGCATGCCGTCGGCGAACTCACGTTGCACGACCTCGAAACCGGTGAGCGCATCGGCGACGTGCCGCTGCCCGGTCTAGGATCCATCGGCGGGCTGTCCGACCATCCGGAAGGTGGCACCGACTGCTGGTTCGGCTACACCGACCACGTCACGCCGTCGAGCGTTTTCCGGTTCGATGCGATCAGCCGGCAGACCACACCGTGGGCGACTGCGCCCGGCACGGTCGACGTGCCCAAGGTGCATGCCCGCCTCGTCGACTACACCTCGCGCGATGGCACCACCGTGCGCATGATCGTCGTGTCGCCCGACGCCGAACCCGAGCAGCCGCGGCCCACAATTCTCGGCGGCTACGGCGGATTCGGCGTTTCGATGAACCCCGGATATTCGGCCACCATGCTTGCCTGGGTCGAAGCCGGCGGCACCTACGCCGTCGCCAATTTGCGGGGCGGCGGCGAAGAAGGCGAGAGCTGGCACCGCGACGGCATGCGCGACAACAAGCAGAACGTGTTCGACGACTTTCACGCCGCTGCCGACTGGCTGGTCGACAACGGCTGGACGACGGCCGCTCAGCTGGGAATTTCCGGTGGCAGCAATGGCGGGCTGCTTGTCGGAGCCGCGCTCACCCAGGCGCCTCAACGCTATGCGGCCGTCGCTTGCTCGGCGCCGTTGCTCGATATGGTGCGATACGAAAAGTTCGGTCTCGGTCAACTGTGGAGCGAGGAGTATGGCACCGCCGATGACCCGACCGAACTCGGCTGGTTGCTGAACTATTCGCCGTATCACCACGTAGCCGACGGGGTGGCGTATCCGGCCGTGTTGTTCACCGTCTTCGACTCCGATACCCGCGTCGATTCGTTGCACGCACGCAAAATGTGCGCCGCGTTGCAGGCCGCCACCGCTGGTCCGAAACCCATCGTGTTGCGCCGCGAAAGCGATGTCGGCCATGGCGCGCGCGCAGTCAGCCGCAGTGTCGATCTCTCCGCCGACACCCTGGGTTTCCTAGCGACGAATACCGGTCTGCAGCTACCGACCTAACCGCGCGTCAATAGGTCATGGCGACGGGTCAGTTCTTATTGCGACGGGCCGAGACGCATCAGCATCGACGCGCCGCCACTCGGTGACGCGCCGACGTCGAAGCGACCACCCGACGCCTCAGCCGTGCGCCGCACGATGTCGAGGCCAAGCCCGGTCGACCCTCCGGCACTACGGCCGCGGTCGACCGACCCCTGCCCGATGCCGGGGCCCTCGTCGGCGACGGTGATCCACGCGTCGACCCGGCCAAGCTCGACCGCTACCGACATGCCGGTGCCCTCCGGCGTGTGCGCAAACACGTTCTCCAGAAGCGCGTCGACCGCGGCGCCGAGGTCTTCGGCCGATACTCGTACCGAACGCGGCGTGGCGGGCAATCGCAGCTCGACACGGCGTCCTTGGTCTTCTGCGAGCACTGACCAAAAGGCGACCCGTCCTTTCACGACCGCCACCACGTCGCAGCCCGGCGACGAACGCGTCCGCACGCCGCGCCGGGCCTCTCTGATGACGTCGCCGACAGAACGCTCGAGCGCGTCGACGTGTTCGGTCAATCGGGTCGCTTCGGCCGATTCGGGCAAGGCCTCGGCCGCCAACTTGACCGCCGCGACTGGCGTGCGCAGGCGATGCGAGAGGTCGGCAACCTGCTCGCGTTCGTCGTCGAGCAATTCTCTGATGCGCTGCGCCAGCCGGTTCATGGCGACGCCGACCTCGACCACCTCACGTGGGCCGGCGACAGGGGCTCGAGCCAGTAATTCACCGGCCGACAACCGGTTCGCCGTCGACGCGAGCGCGGCCACGGGTCGTACGGTCCACTGGGCGAGTCGGTCGGCGATGACCATCGCCACAATCAGAATCGCGATGCCGACCATCACCAAGATCACGACGGCCGAGAACACGCCTTTGTCGTATAGCGACGACTCGACAAACGTGCGGACGACGATGGGTCGGCCTGGCTGGTCGGTGATCGGGTGCCAGATCTCGATGCCGCCGGCGTAGCGCGCTTGCACTTCTCGCAGCTCGGTGCCATTCGGCCCGACAGCTCGTTGCCGCGCGGTCGAGTTCGCGTCGGGCACAAATGGCCCTACCCAGCTGCCGTCTCCGAGCTGCACTGATACGACGATGCCGGCGGGTGTGTGCGCGATCGCGCTGGCGATCACGGCGCGGGTGAGATCGCCCGTCTGGACCGCGTTTACCACGGTCTGTGACTGCTTCAGCCCGTCATTGAGGGCACGTTGGTGGGCCAGGTTGCTGACCAGGACCGACAGCGGCACGAGAAACGCGACGATGACAAGCGAGGTGGTCGCCGCCGCCAGAATGAGCAGCCTCCTGCGCACCGGTGCGGCTAGCTTTCAGGATCGGTCGGGCCGACCAGCTTCACTCCGACGCCACGCACGCTCAAGAGGTAGCGCGGTGCGGCTGCGGACTCGCCGAGCTTGCGCCGCAGCCACGACAAGTGCACGTCGACGGTCTTGTCGGCGCCGCCGTATGCCTGCTGCCAGATCTCGGCGAGCAGCACCCGCTTGCTGACCACCTCGCCTTCATGCTCGGCGAGGAAGAGCAGCAGGTCGAATTCTTTGCGGGTGAGTTCGAGCTTGGCGCCGTCGAGAGTCGCCTCACGCGTGCGCTGGTCGATGCGCAACCCGCCGACCACCACCGCCTGCGCCGGGTCTTCGCTGGCCATGCGGCGCAAGACCGCTCTGATGCGGGCCTCAAGGTGGTCGGAGGCGAACGGCTTGACGACGTAGTCGTCGGCCCCCCAGTCGAGGATGCGCACCATTTCGGCCTGGTCGTCGCGCGCGGTAGCCACGATGATCGGCACCTTGCTCACGGCCCTGACCATCTGAATCAGCTTTCCGCCGTCAAGATCGGGCAACCCGAGGTCAAGCACGACCAGGTCGGGCGCGGTATCGACCACTGCCTGCAGACCGGCCATCGCGGTAGGCGCCGACGCTACGGCGTGGCCGCGCTCGCTCAATGACCGCGTGAGCGAGGACCGGATCGCGGCGTCGTCTTCGATCAGCAAGAGGCGGGGCACGACAGTGACGCTACTCAATCTGGCGGCCTGACCGACACCGGGCGGGCCGCAGACCGCCCAGGGGCTTTGAGAGCCGTTTAACTCCGCAGCCACCCCGGCGAGCCGAGAATGGACAGGTGGCACGCGATAACGGCCCAGATGATTGGCCATCGGCGCACGACGAGGCTGCCAACGAGCCGCCCCGCCGCCGGGCCAGCGATGGCGGCCGCGTGTGGTTCGGCCGGCCGCTGACCCTCGCCTTCGGCTGGGTGCTCTCGTGTGTGCTGATCACCGCCGTGACCTTTACTGCGGTCGAACATGTCGGTCGCGAGGTGAGCGGCACCCAAGACCTGCTGAGCGCGCATGGGCCGCAGCCCAAGGCGAGCTCAACACCCGCGCCGTCTCCACCAGTGAGCAGCCCGGCCGTCGTCTCCGCGATCACCACAGCGCCGATTTCGGGCAGCCCGCCGAATACGCTGCTCC
>Ga0209890_10000268_pt1 | contig 24101 bp, 22 predicted proteins | sample OrgsoiDNA2013049_FD_185799 | JGI IMG/M metagenome (GOLD analysis project Ga0209890, IMG submission 185799) | Permafrost soil microbial communities from the Arctic, to analyse light accelerated degradation of dissolved organic matter (DOM) -... | ecosystem: Environmental > Terrestrial > Soil >...
GATCACGCCGGTGGCCATGGAGAAGGGTTTGCGGTTCGCGATTCGCGAAGGCGGCCACACGGTGGGCGCGGGAACGATTGCGGAGATTGTGCAGTAGTTAAAAAAGCGCAGAGGTCCTTCGCGAGACAAAAGACGTCTCGCTCAGGATGACAAAGTTAACAGCCAAAAGCTAAGAGCTAAGAGCTGAGTTTGGAGTGAGGCAATGCCCCGAGAAATTGTGACCTTGCAGTGCGGTGATTGTAAAGAGCGGAACTACTCGACGACCAAGAACCGGAAGACGACGACCGAACGGTTGGAGTTCAAGAAATTCTGCAACCGCTGCCGTAAGCACACGCCGCATAAAGAAGTGAAATAATTGAGCCATTGTGTGATTGGTGATTGTGTGATTGAAAATCGCGCAATGACCCAATCGCGCAATCACTCAAGGAATTCAGGGGCGTAAGCTCAACGGTTAAACTGTCGGTCTCCAAAACCGAACTTGGGGGTTCGAATCCCTCCGCCCCTGCCAGAGTTTACGGCCCGAAACGGCCAGCACAGGCGCAGCAGACAGAGCGAGAAGAAAGAAGAAGTAGAAGATGGCGACCATGACGGAACAGAACGCACTAGTGGCGACGGTAAAATCCTGGCCGGAACGCACCAAGACCTTCTACAACGACGTGCGCACCGAAATGCGCAAAGTGACCGCGCCCTCGTGGAAGGAAGTTCGAGCCACGACCACCGTGGTCGTAATCACGGTTTTCATCTTTGCGCTGTACTTTGCCGTGATTGACTTCGTCATTCAACACGGTGTCACGTACCTGTTTAATGCTTTCAAGAGTCACTAGCGAGATTGCCGTCGAGCCGTAAATAGCAAAGGAAGCGGCTGGCCGAGAAGAAGCACCCCATATGCCGGACGAAGAAAAAAACGAAGCAGCAGCAGGCGGGGAACAACCACCGCAACCACCGGGCGTGGACGGCGTCGCCGCAAGCGGCGAGCCGCCGAAAAACCCGAACATGAAGTGGTACATCATCCACTCGTACTCGGGATTTGAACGCAAGGTGAAAGAGTCTCTCGAATCGCGGGTTGCGGCCTTCGGGCTGCAGGACAAGATCGGCAAAGTGCTGATCCCGACCGAGTCGGTCACCGAAGTTCGCGGCGGGAAGAAGTACACCTCCGAGCGCATGTTCTATCCCGGCTACGTGCTGGTTGAGATGGACATGGACGATCACGTCTGGCACGTGGTGAAGTCCACGCCACGCGTTACCGGATTCGTCGGCACCGGCCAGCAGCCGACGCCGCTTTCCGAAGAAGAAGTGCAGCACATCGTCTACAAAGTTGCCGACAGCCGCGAGAAGCCGAAGCTCAAGGTCAAGTTTGAGAAGCAGGAATCGGTCCGCATCACCGAAGGGCCTTTCGCCAGCTTCACCGGCATCGTCGACGAAGTGAACGAAGATCGCGAGACTCTGAAAGTGATGGTCACAATTTTCGGCCGCTCCACTCCGGTCGAACTCGAGTTCAACCAGGTGGAAAAGGTCGCGTAGGTTGCAAGAAGCGCATGGCTTGAGCCATGCGAGGTTCGTGGAAGGGTACGGCTTTAGCCGTACCGTTAAAGAGCCCTATCGAGACTGGGCTTTAGCCCCTGAGGGCAGTTTCGAGAAACGATAAGTCAGCAAATTGTTGAGCCGAAAATCCTAGACTCGACTTGCAGACGGAAGAGAGATCATGGCAAAGAAAGTTACAGGTTATGTAAAGCTGCAGATCGCCGCCGGCAAGGCGACTCCGGCGCCCCCGGTGGGCCCGGCGCTCGGCCAGGCGCAGATCAACATCATGGAGTTCTGCAAGCAGTTCAACGCCAGAACCAACCAGAAAGAGATGGAGGGATTGATCATCCCGGTCGTGGTGTCGGTGTACACCGACCGCTCGTTCACCTTCATCACCAAGACGCCTCCGGCCTCAATTCTTTTGAAGCGCGCCGCGGGCATCGCCAAAGGATCGGGCGTGCCGAACAAAGATAAAGTTGGCAAAGTCACCGCCAAGCAGGTCGAGGACATCGCCAAGCAGAAGATGCCCGACCTGAACGCCGCGTCGGTCGAGACCGCCATCAAGAGCATCCGCGGCACAGCGCGTTCGATGGGCATTGAAGTAGTTGGATAGCGACGGATTTGCTAGCAGCTAGAAGCTGAGTCAAAAGCACCACGGCTCTTCGATTCAACGGTGAGCGGTGGGAGACAAGGAAAAGCAAATGAAAAAAGAAGGAAAAAACATCGCCAAGGCGCACTCCGCAGTCGAGAAGCGCCCCTATATTCTGCAGGACGCAGTTCCTCTCCTGCAGAAAGTGAAATTCGCAAAATTCGACGAGACCGTTGAGGTCACGATGCGCTTGGGCGTCGATCCCAAGCACGCCGACCAGATGGTCCGCGGTACGGTCGTCCTGCCGCACGGCCTGGGTAAGTCGAAGAAGGTTCTGGTCATCGCGACCGGCGACAAGATTAAGGAAGCTGAGGCGGCGGGCGCCGATTTCTTCGGTGGCGAGGAAATGGTCGAGAAGATCACCAAGGAGAACTGGACTGACTTCGACGCTTTGATCGCCACCCCCGACGTGATGAAATCCGTCGGCCGCCTAGGAAAGATTCTCGGTCCGAAGGGCCTGATGCCGAACCCGAAGACGGGTACGGTCACCTTCGACGTAGCCAAGGCAGTGCAGGAAGTGAAGGCCGGAAAGATCGAATTCCGCACCGACAAGACGGCTCTCGTGCACTGCCCGGTCGGCAAGATTTCGTTCTCGCCCGACAAGTTGATTGAGAACGCGACCGTGCTGATCACCAGCGTGATCAAGGCCAAGCCATCGGTCGCCAAGGGCAAGTACATCAAGGGCTGCACCTTGAGTTCGACGATGGGGCCGGGGATCTTGCTGGATGTCACCCCCATCGAGACAGCGGCGAAGGCTTAAGCGAGAATTGCGGGCTTTGCCCGGCGGACAGCCGAGGCGGCTGTTCCTACATAAGATTTGGAAGGATTGGACCATGCCAGTTACCAGAGCGAAGAAGACACAGCAGGTCGAAAAACTCACGAAAGACCTGCAGAACGTTTCGAACGTGGTCGTCGCGACCTTTACCAAGATGACCGTGACCCAGGATTACGAGCTGCGCAAGGCTCTGCGCGGCGCGGGCGCGAAGTACAAGGTCGTCAAGAACACCCTGGCCGAGCTTGCCGCCAAGGGAACCAAGGTTGAAGGAGCCCTGAAGGATCTGGCCGGCGTGACCTCGATTGCCTACACCACAGGCGATCCGGTCGCGATGGCCAAGGCGCTGACCAAGTACGCCAAAGACGCGCCGGAATTCACGTTCAAAGTCGGTGTGGTTGAAGGCCGCGTGATTACGATCAAAGAGATCCAAGCGCTGGCCAGCATGCCGTCGAAGGAAGAGCTCTATTCGAAGCTCCTGTTCCTGATCAACGCGCCGGCGCAGCGTTTGGTCACCGTGATGAACGCGGTGGGCCGCAACTTGGCGGTAGTCGTCGATCAAGGCGTGCAGCAGAAGAAATTCAAAGAGGCAGAAGCCTCGTAAGTTCTGGATGGCGCGAGTCATCCGAAGAGATTGAGTTGTCCGGAAGTCAGGGGTTGCGCGGGTCCGATCCGGCTGCGTTGTCTGGCGCGGCGGAACAGGGGCCTAGTCGCACTGGAAACCCGGCTCACGGATAGCGAAATCAATAAACTGAAACAAGTGGAGAACTAAAATGGCGGATCTGGCACAGTTGGAAGAGTCAATCGTAGGGTTGTCGCTGCTGGATGCGGCGCAGCTCGTAAAGAAGCTCGAAGAGCGTCTCGGCGTATCGGCGGCGGCAGCGGCCCCGGTCATGATGGCTGGCGGCGGCGGCGCGGCAGCAGCGGCTCCGGCCGAAGAGAAAACCGAGTTCACCGTCGTCCTCAAAGAAGTGGGCGCCAACAAGATCAACGTGATCAAGGCCGTCCGCGAAGTCACCAGCCTGGGCTTGAAAGAAGCCAAGGAACTGGTGGATGGAGCTCCCAAGAACGTGAAAGAGGGCGTCTCCAAGGACGAGGCGGAGACCATCAAGAAGAAATTCACCGATGCGGGCGCTGTCGTCGAAGTGAAATAGTGGCCTGCGTGGAGCGGGCACTTCCTGCCCGCTTGCCAGCGGCGTCACTGAGGGTTAGCGGGCAGGAATGCCCGCTTCCACATAACCGGCTTCGCACTGAAAGCAGTGCAAAATCGATTATGTTGCACGTTCCTACTTGTGAACCTTGGGCGGCGATGTTAGCATCTATATAACGTCGCTTCCCAAGGCTTCATTCGAGCGCGAGCTTGACTCGCGTGGGAAGTTTTGGGCACGCTGCTCCGCGGGCAGGCGGGGCGGAAATAGGCCGAAGAACTGGCGCGAAAGAATTCAAATCTAGAAGGGCGAAACGCCTTGGTTGGCGTCTGCGGGAACGACTGTCCCCGCGGGCGCCCCGCTGTCTTTTAGGTTCCAGGTTGTTCCGGTACCGCACACGTACGTCCCGCGGCGCGATAAGCGCCCCACATTCCGCGGTTTAAGCGTGGCCCTCGGCCGCGCGTGAGATTGGGAGTTTCTGACGATGAAAAATGCCTTCCGTAAACGATTCGATTTTTCCAAAATTCCGGCCACCATCCAGATCCCGAACCTGATCGAGGTTCAGAAGCGCTCGTACGACCGCTTCCTGCAGATGGACAAACTGCCCAGCGAGCGCGAAGACGGCGGCTTGCAGGCGGTGTTTCAGTCTGTCTTTCCGATCACCGACTTCCGAAACGTATCACAACTTGAGTTTGTGGATTACGCCATTGGTAACTGGGAGTGCAAGTGCGGCCACCTGAAAGGCCTGCACCACCTCCGGACCACTTGCAAGAACTGCGGATCCACGGTCATCACTGACCCGTTCCATCCCGGCGAGGTTCTCTGCGGCAAGTGCGGCACCTACAACGCCAATACGCCCGACTTCTGCAACAAGTGCGGCGACCCGGTGGGACTGCAGTTGAAGTATGACGTGGCTGAGTGCGAAGAGCGCGGCATGACTTATTCCGCCCCGCTCAAGGTCACCATGCGTCTGACTATTTTCGACAAGGACGCCGAGACCGGCAACCGCTCCATCCGCGACATCAAAGAGCAGGAAGTCTTCTTCGGCGATGTTCCCTTGATGACGCAGAACGGCACATTCATCATCAACGGGACCGAGCGCGTCATCGTCAGCCAGTTGCACCGTTCGCCCGGCGTGTTCTTCGAGACCGCCAACAACCGCACCTACTTCCTGGGAAAGATCATTCCCTACCGCGGCTCGTGGGTCGAGTTCGAATACGACCAGAAGAACGTGCTCTACGTCCGCATCGACCGCAAGCGCAAATTCTTGGGCACAATTTTCCTGCGCGCCTTGGGGCTGCGCTCCGGCGAAGACATTTTGCGCGCGTTCTACACCACGGACCGCATTGTGGTCCGCGACAAGAAGCTCTTCTGGACGCTTGACCCGGCCAGCGAGAAGGTGACGAGCCTGCTCGGCATGAAGCTTGCCCACAGCATCAAGAACAAGTCGGGCGACGAAATCGCGCACTCCGGCCGCAAGATCAACGCCCAGATTCTGAAAGAGATTCAGAAAGCAAAGGTCAGCGAGATCGAAGTCGACATTACCGATCTGGAAGGTGCGTGGACTGCCGGCGACATCGTCGACACCACCACCGGCGAAGTCATGCTCGAAGCCAACTCCGAGCTGACCGCCGACAAGGTTTCGAAGATTCTCGATTCCGGCGTGGTCGAGATGAGCCTGTTCTTCCCCGAGCGCGACGACGTGGGGACGGTGATCAGCCAGACCCTGAAGCGCGATTCGGTGAAGACGCCGCAGGAAGCGCTGATCGAAATTTACCGCAAGTTGCGCCCCGGCGATCCGCCAACGCTCGATACGGCGACGGCACTGTTCCACGGCATGTTCTTCGACCCGCGAAAGTATGACTTCTCTCGCGTCGGCCGCTTGAAGTTCAACATCAAGTTGCACGAGAACCAGGACTTCACCAGTCTCGACAAGCGCACGCTCGATCCGGACGATTTCTACGCTACCATCGCGTACCTGCTGAAACTGCGCAAGAGCATCGGCGCAGTCGACGACATCGATCACCTGGGCAACCGCCGCGTTCGCGCGGTCGGCGAGTTGATGGAAAACCAGTTCCGCATCGGCCTGGTTCGCATGGAGCGCGCCATCAAGGAAAAGATGAGCGTGTACCAGGAAATGTCGACAGCCATGCCGCACGACTTGGTCAATGCCAAGCCGGTGATGGCCGCGATCCGAGAATTCTTCGGATCGTCGCAGCTCTCGCAGTTCATGGATCAGACCAACCCACTCTCCGAGATCACGCACAAGCGGCGTCTCTCGGCCCTTGGGCCGGGTGGTTTGTCACGGGAACGCGCCGGATTCGAAGTCCGCGACGTTCACCCCACGCACTACGGCCGCATCTGTCCGATTGAGACGCCGGAAGGTCCGAACATCGGCCTGATCTCGTCGCTGAGCTGCTACGCCCGCATCAACGACTACGGCTTCATCGAGTCGCCTTATCGCAAGATCAAGGGCGGACGCGTCATCGACTACGTCACCGTCGTCAATGTCGGCGACAGCGACCACAAAGTCGGCGATCACATGGAGAAGCATGAGATCGAGAAGATCAACAACGAGTTAAAAGAAAAGCGGAAGAAGCCGGCGACGATCGAGCCGTTCTCCTTCTACCTCTCGGCTTGGGAAGAGGATCGCCACACGATCGCGCAGGCCAACGTTGAACTCGACGACAAGGGCCGCATCGTTGCCGAACTGGTCAACGCCCGCAAGGCCGGCAACTTCGTGCTGGTCAGCCGTGAGGAAGTGGACTACGTCGATGTCAGCCCGAAGCAACTTGTTTCCGTCGCCGCTTCGCTGGTTCCGTTCCTCGAGCACGACGACGCGAACCGCGCGCTGATGGGCGCAAACATGCAACGCCAGTCCGTGCCCTTGCTCCGCGCGCAAGCGCCGATCGTGGGTACGGGAATGGAAGGCGTCACCGCTCGCGACTCGGGCGCGGTCGTCCTTGCCCGCCGCAACGGCATCATCGATTCGGTCGACTCCGAGCGCATCATTGTGCGTGTCGAAGGCGAACACCATCCCACGCAGTTGTCGCGTGAGGTGGGCAGCGACATCTACCAGCTCACCAAGTTCAAGCGCTCGAACCAGAACACCTGCATCAACCAGAAGCCGGTGGTGAAAAAGGGACAGCGCGTACTGAAGGGCGAGATTATCGCTGACGGACCCTGTACCGATCACGGCGAGCTGGCGCTGGGACGAAACGTCCTGGTCGCCTTCATGCCATGGCGCGGGTACAACTTCGAAGACGCGATCCTCGTTTCCGAGAGGATGGTGAAAGAGGATTACTACACCTCGCTTCACATCGAGGAGTACGAGATCGAAGCCCGCGACACCAAGCTCGGGCCGGAAGAAGTCACGCGCGATATTCCCAACGTCAGCGAGTCCATGCTGCGCAATCTGGACGAAGCGGGCGTGATTCGCATTGGCGCCAGCATCAAGCAGGGCGACATTCTCGTCGGCAAGGTTACGCCGAAAGGTGAAACCCAGCTCACGCCGGAAGAAAAACTGCTGCGCGCGATCTTCGGCGAAAAGGCCGGCGACGTGCGCGACGCTTCCCTCTATTGCCCGCCGGGCATTGAGGGAGTGATTGTCGATGTGAAGATTTTCTCGCGCAAAGGTCAGGAAAAGGACGAGCGCGCGAAGGCCATCGAAGGCACCCAGATCGCGAAGTTGGAGAAGAACCTTTCGGACGAAATCCGGATTCTGACCGACGAGCGCCTGAAGCGCCTGGAAAATATTCTGGGCGGCAAGGAAGTGCAGGCCGACCTGCACGACGAGCGCACCAACAAGCGCCTTCTGACCAAGGGCAACATGCTCACTCGGGACGAGATCGAGCGCATTTCCACCCGTAACCTGAAGCGCATCAAGTATGCCGACAAGGATCCGCGAGTAAATGAGCAGATCGACGAGATCGAAGAGATGACTTCGCGTCAGATCGACGTGCTCAAGAAGATCGTCAACGAGAAGAAAGAAAAACTCACCAAGGGCGACGAACTGCCGCCGGGCGTGATCAAGCTGGTCAAGGTCTACATCGCCATGAAGCGCAAGCTGAGTGTCGGTGACAAGATGGCCGGCCGTCACGGCAACAAGGGCGTCATTGCCCGCATTCTGCCGGAAGAGGATATGCCGTACCTCGAAGATGGTCAGCCGGTGGAAATCGTGCTCAACCCGCTCGGCGTACCCAGCCGTATGAACGTGGGCCAGATCCTCGAAACCCACCTGGGATGGGCCGGCTTCGTGCTCGGCGAGAAGATCACGCAACTGCTCAAGGAGAACACGCGCAGCGAAGCCATCCGGCGCGAGTTGAAGGCGCTGTTCAAAGGCTCGCAACTGTCTGACATTATTTCGGACATGAGCGAGGAAGAACTCGAGTCCGTGGCGCCAACCCTCGCCAAGGGAGTGTTCATGGGATCGCCGGTATTCGATGGCGCGAAGGAAGGCGAGATCAAGGCGCTGCTCGAACACGCCGGTCTGCCGACCTCGGGGAAGACGACTCTGCATGACGGCATGACGGGTGAGAAGTTCGAACAGCCCGTCACCGTGGGTTACATCTACATGCTGAAGCTGTCGCACCTGGTGGACGACAAGATTCACGCTCGCTCCATCGGTCCGTACTCGCTCATCACCCAGCAACCGTTGGGCGGCAAAGCGCAGTTCGGCGGACAGCGTTTCGGAGAAATGGAAGTCTGGGCGCTGGAAGCCTACGGGGCGGCGTTCATCCTGCAGGAGCTGCTGACGGCAAAGTCCGACGACGTATACGGCCGCACCAAGATCTACGAGGCCATCGTCAAGGGCGAAGCCGCCATGGAGCCCGGCGTACCCGAATCGTTCAACGTGCTGATCCGCGAGCTACAGTCGCTCTGCCTCGATGTGGAATTGATCAAGGCAGGCGAGAAGAAGCCCACGGCCAGCGCGGCCGCAGACTAAAAAGCAGTTCTCAGTTCCCAGTTCTCAGTTAACGCTGAGCCGGGACTGAGAGCCGGGAACGCAGGTTTAAGACTTTTGAAGCATCCGCCACCGCGGCATTCGCTCTCGATGCCGCGTGAAAGGCAAAAGTTCAATCCCGGTTCTAACCGAGAACTGGGAACCGAGAACTGAGAACTTGGTCACGAGGGCCGTCAGCGGACGCGTTAGAACCGCAGGAAGCGGAGGATCCCCTTGTTTCGTTCGAGCCCTTTCGAGATGGCAAATGTGATCGCGGACTTCGACGCCATTCGTATCAGCCTGGCGTCTCCGGAAAAAATCCGGAGCTGGTCGCACGGCGAAGTCACCAAACCCGAGACCATCAACTACCGTACCTTCAAGCCGGAGCGCGACGGGTTGTTTTGCGCGCGCATCTTTGGCCCGGTCACGGACTGGGAATGCTTGTGCGGCAAGTACAAGCGCATGAAGCACCGCGGCGTGATCTGCGACAAGTGCGGCGTCGAAGTCACGCTGTCCAAAGTTCGCCGTGAGCGCCTGGGCCACATCGAGCTGGCGTCGCCCTGCTCGCACGTGTGGTTCTTCAAAGGACTTCCCAGCCGCATTGGTCACCTGCTCGACATTTCCTTGCGTGACCTTGAGTCCGTGCTCTATTTCGAAGCCTACGTCGTGGTCGAACCCGGCGACGCTCCGGTCAAAGAGCGCGAGGTCATCAAGGACGAAGCCAAGTTCCGCGAACTTGACCAGCAGTACCGTCCGGCCGGTTTCAAGGCCATGATGGGCGCCGAGGCGATCAAGGAACTGCTCAAGCGCGTCGACATCGACGGCCTTTCCGTTGAACTGCGCGAGAAGATGAAGAACGAGAGCTCGCTACAGAAGCGGCTCAAGTACGCCAAGCGTCTGAAAGTCGTTGAGGCCTTCCGCAAGAGCGGCAACAAGCCGAATTGGATGATCCTCGACGTCATTCCGGTGATTCCGCCGGAGCTGCGCCCCTTGGTTCCACTCGATGGCGGCCGCTTCGCCACGTCTGACTTGAACGATCTGTACCGCCGCGTCATCAACCGCAATAACCGGTTGAAGAAGCTGATGGACCTGCACGCTCCCGAAGTCATCGTGCGCAACGAAAAGCGCATGCTGCAGGAAGCGGTCGACGCCCTGTTCGACAACGGACGCCGTGGCCGCGTGCTGCGTGGCGCCAACAATCGTCCGCTCAAGTCGCTCTCCGACACGCTGAAAGGTAAGCAGGGACGCTTCCGCCAGAACCTGCTCGGCAAGCGTGTGGATTACTCCGGCCGTTCCGTCATCGTGGTCGGCCCCGAACTCAAGCTGCACCAGTGCGGCCTGCCCAAGAAGATGGCGCTCGAATTGTTCAAGCCGTTCATCTATCACCGGCTCGAGCAGACGGGCAACGTCACCACCATCAAGCAAGCCAAGGAAATGGTGGAACAGCAGGAACCGATTGTGTGGGACATCCTTGAAGAAGTCATCAAGGACCATCCCGTCATGCTGAACCGCGCTCCTACGCTGCACCGCCTGGGCATTCAGGCTTTTGAGCCGGTCCTCGTGGAAGGCAAGGCCATCAAGATTCATCCGCTGGTCTGCACGGCGTTCAACGCCGACTTCGACGGCGACCAGATGGCGGTGCACATTCCGCTGTCTCCGGAAGCGCAGGTCGAAGCCAGCGTGCTCATGCTGGCGTCGCACAACATTCTTTCGCCCGCTTCGGGTCAGCCGATCACCGTGCCTACACAGGACATGGTGCTCGGTCTCTACTACCTGACCAAAGCCAAGCCCGGCGCGAAGGGGGAAGGTCGCGCCTTTGCCAACATTGAAGAAGTGCTGATGGCTCTCGACGCGGGCGCAGTGGAAACGCTGAGCCCGATTCGCCTCCGCTACTCGGGCGAACTGATTGACCTGACCACTGCATACGACGATCAGGACATCATTCACACCGAGCCGGTTCGAGTCGAGCGTGCATTCATCAACACCACCGTGGGCCGCGCCATTCTGAACGACCACCTGCCTGAGGGCATGCCGTTCATCAACGGCCTGCTCAAGAAAAAAGGAATTGGCGCCCTGGTCAACTACGGGTACCTCACTTTCGGGCTCGAAGTTACGGTCAAGATGCTCGACGAAGTCAAGACGCTGGGCTTCCAGTTCGCGACGAAGTCAGGCTTGTCCATCGGTATCGACGACATGGTCATCCCGGACAGCAAGAAGACCCTGGTCAAAGACGCCGAGAAGCAGGTGGTCGCCGTTCAGCAGCAATATCTGGACGGAGCCATCACCAACGGCGAACGCTACAACAAAGTCATCGAAATCTGGTCGGCGATCACGGAAAAAGTGGCCGACGAAATGTTCGGTGAAATGCAACGGCGCGACAAGGCGGGCGAACTCAATCCGATTTACGTCATGGCCGACTCAGGCGCTCGAGGATCGAAACAGCAGATCCGCCAGCTCTCCGGCATGCGTGGATTGATGGCCAAGCCTTCCGGCGAAATCATCGAGTCGCCCATCACGGCGAACTTCCGTGAAGGGTTGACGGTGTTGGAATACTTCGTCTCGACCCACGGCGCCCGCAAGGGTCTGGCCGATACGGCGCTCAAGACGGCGGATTCCGGTTACCTGACTCGCCGCCTGGTCGACGTTGCGCAAGACGTCATCATCAGCGAGTACGACTGCGGCACGGTCGACGGCATCTACGTGCAAGGTATCGTGGAAGCCGGCGAGATCATCGAAGCGCTGCGCGACCGCATCATCGGACGCGTATCGCTCGAGAAGATCAAAGACTATGACGGCAACGTCATCGCCGACATCAATCACGAGATCACCGAAGAACTCGCGGTAGCGATTCAGGCAGCCGGTATCGAGCGCGTGAAAATCCGCTCGGTGCTGACCTGCGAATCGAAGCGCGGAGTCTGCGTCATGTGCTACGGCCGCAACCTGGCTTCCGGACGTCTCGTCGAACTGGGCGAAGCGACCGGCGTCATCGCGGCGCAGTCCATCGGCGAACCTGGAACCCAGCTCACGATGCGTACCTTCCACATCGGCGGTACGGCGTCCCGAGTGTCCGAACAGTCGCGCCTCGATGCCAAGAATATTGGCAACGTGCGCTTCATCGGATTGCAGACGGTCAAGTCCAAGTCGGGCGATCTGGTGGTCATGAACCGCCAGGGCTCGATCGCGGTCGTCGACGAAAAGAATCGCGAGCGCGAGCGTTACTCGGTCGTGTACGGTGCCAAGCTGAAGGTCAATGACGGCGATGCGGTCACCCAAGGCCAGGTCATGGTCGAGTGGGATCCTTACACCTTCGCCATCCTGACGGAAATCGGCGGCACGATCCAGTTCAAGGACTTGCAGGAAGGTGTCACGCTCCACGAAGAAGTGGACGAAGTCACCGGCCTGTCGCGTCACGTGGTCGGCGATTCTCCCGACGAGAAGCGCCAGCCCGCCATTGTCATCAAGGGCAAGGCCAGCAAGCGCTACCTCATGCCATCCCGCGCCCACCTTATGGTGCAGGACGGTGACACTGCTTCACCGGGCGACGTGCTGGCGAAGATCCCGCGCGAAACCACCAAGACCAAAGACATTACCGGTGGTCTGCCGCGCGTGGTCGAGCTGTTCGAAGCCCGCAAGCCGCATGAGACCGCGGTCATCAGCGAAATCGATGGCGCGGTTAAATTCGGTGAGGTCTCGAAAGGCCAGCGCAAGATCTACGTGGTCGCCGACAACGGCACCGAAAAGGAATACTCGGTTCCGCGTGGCGTTCACATCAACGTGCAGGAAGGCGAGCGCGTGAAAGCTGGCGAACCTTTGATGGACGGCCCGCTCAACCCGCACGACATCCTGGCCGTGCTCGGCGAAAAAGAACTGCAGGCTTATCTGGTGAACGAGATCCAGGAAGTCTACCGTCTGCAGGGCGTCAACATTTCGGACAAGCACATCGAAGTGATTGTTCGCCAGATGATGCGCTGGGTGAAGGTCGAGGACGTGGGCGATACGCGGTTCCTGCTCGAAGAGCAGACCGACAAGTTCGCCTTCCGCGAGGAGAACGAGCGCGTGATTGCGCAGGGGGGTAAGCCGGCCACCGGACGGCCGCTGCTTCTGGGCATCACTAAAGCATCGCTCTCCACCGATTCGTTCATCTCGGCGGCGTCGTTCCAGGAGACCACGCGCGTACTCACCGAAGCCAGCATCAACGGCAAGGTCGATCACCTGCGCGGCCTGAAAGAGAACGTCATCGTCGGACGCCTCATCCCTGCCGGAACCGGCATGGAGTACTACCGCAACGTGCGCCTCTCGCCAGAAATGGAAGAGGCCGCGGCCAAGGTACAGGCGGAAGTTTCGGCGGCGTACGAAGAAGCCGAGCGCGCTCTCGAAATGATGCGTCACGAGGGAGAAACCGACGATCTGCCCGTGGAACTCCCCGCGGCCGAGTAGTGAAATCTCGAGTACTCGAGAGAAGCGAGCTTCGGGGGCGATATAATTCGCCCCCGAACTTGCTTACGGAGTGGTTCTAACACCCATGCACGCCAGCCCCCAGCGATTGCCCATTCAGGAACCCGGCTCACTTCCTTCTTTGCGCCCGGTGCCTCCACGGCCTAAGCTAGAGCAGCCCATGCTGCGCTTCTTCCGACTCTTGCGGATTGCCTTCTGGCGCGCCTTCGTCCACGACGCCTTCGCCACTGCCAAGGCATCCGCCTATTCCATGATTTTCACGTTCTTTCCGGTCCTGCTGATTGTCGGATCGGGTTTGGCGAACTGGCGCAAGGGCGCACCTTACTTGCGGGAAATTACCTATGCCCTAGGAAGCATTCTGCCGGCGGGAGGAAACACCGCGCTGACCTATCTCAAGGGAGCCGCGCAGCATCCGGTCGGCCTGCTCACCACGACCTCCGTGATCACGCTGTGGACTGCTTCCGGCGTGATGATCTCCTGGATGGACGGGTTCCGCCGTTGCTATGAACTCCCGAAAACCTGGGGCCTGGTGAAAGAGCGCCTGATCGCATTCCAGTTGGTGGTGTTCGCTCTGATTCCGATGACCTTCGCCACCACCCTGGTGGCCGTAGGCAGCAAGTTCGAAACTCGCCTTCTGCCTTTCGTCGACCCCGATTTCAGTATCTACGTTTTGTTGCTGTGGGGCTCGATCCGCTGGCTGATCGCCACCCTGACCAGCATCGCGGTGATTGCGCTGATCTACCATCACGCGGTCCCGCGAACTCAGCCCTGGCACAGCGTAATGCCGGGCGCCATGCTCGCGACCATTCTGTGGTTCTCGGTGACGGTGGGGTTTCGCGCGTACCTGCAGACTTTCGCCAACTTCGCCACGATCTACGGTTCGCTCGGAGTCGCCATGGCGCTGCTGGTGTGGATGTATCTGATTTCGCTGGTGGTTCTGGTGGGCGCGGAATTCAATGCCTTACTGTTCCCGCGAGCCATGCTGGGGAAAGAGCTCACGGCAATCAACGGCCCCAAGGCAGCCGACTAGGCCGTTGTAGACACGTTGCTTGCATCGTCTCTCTCACCACGTTTCGAAATGCTGCAGGCAGAGACTTAGCAAGCTACGTCTCTACAATAATCCCGATTTTCGCAAGCCCCGATTGAGGAGATGTCTTGAGAGCCAGCAAGCCAGAATCGATCGCCGATCCCTCTACGGTCAAGTCTGCTCCCCGCCGAGCGAAAATCATCTGCACCATCGGTCCCGCCTGCAACACCGAAGTCGCGATGCGCGACCTGCTTCGCCTCGGCATGGATATCGCTCGCCTCAATTTTTCGCACGGCACCCACGAAGATCACGCCCACAATATCCAGCGTCTGCGCCGCGCTGCTGAACGCGAGGGACGCACGGTCTGCATCCTCCAGGACCTCCAGGGCCCGAAAATCCGCACCGGACCACTGGAGCGTCACGAATCCGTCCTGCTGAAAACCGGTTCGGTGGTAACCATCACGCCACAAGATATACCGGGCACAGCCACGCGCATTTCCACCACGTTTCCCGATCTCGGCCGCGAGCTCATGGCTGGTTCCCGCATCCTGCTCAGCGACGGATTGATCGAACTGCGCGTCCGCAGTGTCCGCGGCAAAGATGTGCTCTGCGACGTCATCAACGGCGGCATGCTGGGCGAGCACAAGGGAATCAATCTTCCCGGTATCGCTCTCTCCATCCCAGCGCTGACCGAAAAAGATCGCAAAGATCTGGAATTCGGCCTCCGTCGCGGAGTGGACGCGGTGGCGCTTTCGTTCGTCCGCACCGCCGCCGACGTCAGCATGGTGAAGCAGATCATCGCCACCCACCACAGCGACGTTCCTGTCATTGCCAAGCTTGAAAAACCGCAAGCCATCGATCATCTGGAAGAAATTCTCGAGGCCTCCGACGGAGTGATGGTCGCGCGCGGCGACCTGGGCGTCGAAATGGCGCCCGAAAAAGTCCCGGTCATTCAGAAGCATGTGATTCGCCGTGCCTCGGCGTGGCGCAAGCCCGTCATTACCGCGACCCAGATGCTCGAGTCCATGATCGAAAATCCGCGCCCCACGCGCGCCGAAGCCAGTGACGTGGCCAACGCCATCTTCGACGGCAGCGATGCCGTCATGCTCTCGGCCGAAACTGCCAGCGGCCAGTATCCTCGCGAATCGGTCTCAATCATGTCGCGGATCGTGGTGGAGGCCGAATGCAACATGGGCGACTTCGTCCAGTTTCGTCGTCGCCGCGAGCACCGCGGGTTGTCCGTGGCAGAAACCATCTGCGAATCGATCGCTCACTCCGCCGAAGATTTGCCCATGGGCGCGATCGCCGTCTTCACCGAGACCGGCAACACTGCCCGCATGATTTCGAAATACCGCCCCAAAGCCGCGATCTACGCCTTCACCCATATGCAATCAGTGGTGCAGCGCATGAACCTTTATTGGGGAGTGCATCCTGTGTCCTGCCGCCAGGCGCGTTCCGCGGAACAAATGGTAACGATGGCCGAGCAGGATCTCGTCCGCCGCGGTCTGCTGAAACCCGGAGACGTTCTGGGAGTCGTCGCCGGCACGCGCCAGGCCTCAGGCTCCACGAACCTCATGCGCCTGCACGTGGTCACCGACGAAGAGGCCGAGCGTATTGCTCACCCCAAGATCAAGATGCCGCTTCCCAACAAACCCCGCCCGGCCCGGCGCCGCAAGCTATAATCCCCCCTTATGGCGCAAGAGATACTCTCGGTGGCCGTCTGGGAACCCGTTCCTGACATGGAAGCCGCCTCTCTGGCCACGCTTCGCGAACTCGGTACAATTCTCACCACCAAGGGATACGGAAGCGATCTGCTCTACCGCGATCGCGAATCACATTACGTTCTGCTGCGGCGGTGGAAGTCAGAAACCGCGCGCCAAGCTGCTCTGGAAGACTCCGATATGCTCCGCTGCTGGGCCCGCCTGGGAAATGAAATTCAGATCGTGAAAGTCTACGAGACACTCACGGAAGTGCCTCTGGACGCTCCGAAGTGAGAAGATTCATGTGGGGACAGCCGCCTCGGCCGTCCGGCCAGAACGAAGCTCGGCAGCAGTGAATATGAAGCTGGAGTAATTTCATGCCGGCGAACTCCATCCGCGCGCTCGTCGACGACACCCTCAATCCCAAAGTGCGCGGCTACCTCCATTTGCCCGACGTCCCCAACGGCGATGGCCTCGTCCTGACGCACGGTGCGGGATCGAACGCACAAGCTCCGTTGCTTGTGGCCTTGGCCGAGACTTTCAGCGCCAGAGCCTTTACTGTGCTGCGCTGCGATCTGCCGTATCGTCAGACAAGATCGTTTGGGCCGCCCGGCCCGGGCGACGCCGCCCGCGACCGCGTCGGTCTTCGGAACGCCCTCGCAGCCTTGAGAAGAACGATCTCCGGCCGCCTCTTCCTGGGAGGCCATTCCTACGGCGGACGCCAGTCCAGCATGCTGTGCGCCGAGCTGGCGAAGGTAGAGCCAGACCTGGTGACGGCCCTGCTGCTGCTCTCTTACCCGCTGCATCCCCCGCGCAAGCCCGAACAGCAGCGCACTCAACATCTTCCCGACCTGCATACCCCCGCGCTATTCGTGAGCGGTACCCGCGATCCCTTCGGGTCAATCGAAGAGTTGCAGCGCGCGCTGAAGATGATTCCCGCGAAAACAAAGTTGCTGGCGATCGAAGGCGCCGGTCACGACCTGGGGTTCAAAGGAAAAGCCAAACGGGAACAACTACCGAAGCAGATATTGTCGGAACTAACAGAACTCGTACCGTAGAGACGTTGCTTGCAACGTCTTTCTTACCATCATTCGAAATGCTGCAAGCAGAGTCGTAGCAAGCTAAGTCTCTACAGACGGTTCTAGTTCACCCACCCCGACTTCCCGCCGCCATTCCCCTTGTGTTGCGTGTCGTCATCCGGCGGAATGTAATTCCCATGCTCGTCGAAGTGGACCTGGCGGTCGTGCTTCGACATGTAGACTTCGAACTTCTTTGCCGCACGCTTCCGCTTCCAGCGGTAGTACGAATTGCGCATGCCGTAGTACCGTTCCGCGAGCCCGACGTTCACCAGAGCGCCTGTGGGTCCGCGCCGGGCATAAAGCCAGCCAAAGAACAATCCGCCCAGGTGCGCCACATAAGCGACATTCCCGCCGCCGCCCATGGCCAGTGCCAGCGTGACGACCACAAGAATGCCTACAAAATATTTGGCCTTAATCAGAAAGGGGAACGGAATCATCATGATTTCGTTGTCCCCAAACAACATTCCAAACGCGATCAGAATCGCGAAGACTCCGCCCGAAGCGCCCAGTGTAGGTTGGTTCGGATTGCCCAGGATATGGGCGTAAGAGAGAGCAACCGTAGTCACAGCGGCGCCGACCACACCGACCAGGAACAATTCGACCAGGCGTCGTGTCCCCCACGCACTCTCAATCGCAGAGCCGAACATCCACAGCCCCAGCATGTTCCCAAACCAGTGCATAAAACCAGCATGGAGAACGCTGTAAGTCACCAACTGCCAGATCCATCCGTGATGAATGACTTGAACTGGAGTCAGCGCGCCGTAGTCGATCACATATCCCACGATGGGCAGGCGCGCCAATCCAAACAACTCCATCAGCAGGAAAATGCCCGTGTTGATGCCCAGCAGCCACGTCACCGCCTTGGTGAACGGGGGCAGACTCAACGTCATCGGTTCGCCGGTTCGCCGCACAGATTGACCTCTCGTCCAATTCTACTCGCACAATGCTTGGAGACGCTCTACCGCTCCGGAACCGGCACAACCGGCAGGCTGCGATGCCCTGCACGGTCGACAGCCCGCACCGCGAAAATAACATTATCCTTCGACAACTTCATCGTGGTCCGAGTCGCGCTACCAACTCCCTGAGCGTGCTCCCACTCTGGACTGCTCGTCGCTCGCCACAACACTTCATACTCCGCCGCCAGGCCGCCGGGAGCAGCTTCCCACGTCAGCGTCGAGTCGTTCTCCAACTCCTTCGTCAGCACATGCACATTCGCCGGAGGCGCCGGTGCCGCGGCCAACGACGCCAGCGTTGCCGCATTCAGCCGCGCCACGTGCGCCACATAATCGAAGTCCACAAACTTCAGCGAATCGCCATATTCGACGCCGGTTTCCGTTCGCACGTTCTGGTGCTGATGATGAAAGTCCTCGCGAAACTCCGTGAATCGAACTGCGGCGAATCCCTGCTGGTTGAACGAATAGTGATCCCCACCCCGGAGGTAGCGATCCAGCCGGAACACCAGCATCGGCTTTACCCCCGCATCATAGGTCCGGCCGACCTCCGCGATATACCGCGCTAGTTGCCGCGACCCGGAATCGCTCTCTCCGCCCAGACCGCGAATCCGCCGGATGTCCTGCTCGGTGGCGGCGGTCGGCACGCCTTCGGAGAAGATCCGCACCACCGAATGATCCTGTTCCGCACTCTTGTCGCCGCCGACGATGTCGTTGTTGAGCACCGCTTCCAGGTCCCAACCCTGATCCTTCGCCATCTTCGCGAAATGGCGGCTGCCGTTCAGTCCCTGCTCTTCTCCCGCGACGGTGAGAAAAACAATCGTCGCTGGAAACTTCATCTTGCTCAGCACCCGCGCACATTCCAGGCTGACGGCGGTTCCGCTGGCGTCATCGTTCGCCCCGGGCGCGTCGCCGCTAGCATCGAGGGTGTCGCTGTTGCGCGAATCGTAGTGCCCGGTCACCAGCACAACGCGTTTCGAATTCACCGCTTCGCTACCCTTCAGCACCGCATAAACATTGGTGATTTCCGTCGCCTTCGGTATGCGCTCGGTGGGTTGTTCCGTGAAGCTGTCGGTCTTCACCTCTAGGCATCCGCCACACTCTTTCGAATAGCGCTCGAACTCCGACTTGATCCATTCCCGCGCCGCGCCAATCCCGTGCCCGGCCGCAAGCGACTCCGGATCCTGCGCCGACAGCGTCAGCCTCGTTCCAAAGCTGACCAACTTCTCGATGTTCCCCTGGATGCGCTGCGCGGAAATTTCCCGCAGGGCGGCTGCGATCTGCGGATCGGCCGCCACTTTCGGTTCCGGTTTGCCGGACTGCGCCGCGCACGCCATCGCTATCGACAGAACTGCGGCCAGCACTGCGGTCCAGCGCATCAATTCACGGAAATGGAGCATGCCTTGATGGTCCCCGTCCAGAAAAATCCCCTTACGGAGGGTCGATTACCAATTCCCAGAAAATCTCTCACCTACAGCCTGTGCCCCTTGACCGAACAGCCGGGGAGAATCTAAATATTATCAGGAGGCTTCAATTGGCGAGGGAGGGCTTTATGGTTCTTTGTCCCGAATGCGAAACCAATCTGGATGTCAACGAAGAAGATGTCGACGAGGGGGAAGTGATCTCGTGCCCCGAATGTGGCACCGACTTTGAGGTCGTCACTACCAGTCCGCTCGAATTGAAAGCCGTGGAGGCGGGCTACGTCGAAGAAGACGAAGAAGAGACGGAGGAGAGCGAAGACGGTGATTTCTCCTAACCCTCGGTTCGGACAGCTTCTTATGCGGCGGTCTTTCCGTGTTCTCCTTCCACTCGTCCTTGTCCTCGCAGCGGTCAGTTCTCAGCCAGGTCTCCTCGCAGCCTCGAAGCCCAAAGGCAAGCCCTACGCGCTGATCGCCGGCACGGTCTGGGGTCCGGACGACCATCCGGTTTATGGCGTCACCGTGAAAATCCGCCGGGCCAAAGACAAGAAGCCGAAGTGGCAGGTTTATTCCGACCACCTGGGCGAATTCGCCCAGCGTGTGCCTACCGGCGAATCCGACTACATTCTCTCGGCCGATCTCAAAGGCTTCAAGCCCTCCGATGGCAAGCCTCTTCGGCTGGTCCAGGAAGTGACGGTGCACATTTATAACGATGAACGCGAAGACACTGGATTGCATCTGACCCACCAGTGAGTGGTGCGGCCGTCACCAGCAACGTGAGACAATAGCACCAGAATGAATCGCAAACAATTTGTGGTCAAGGCTGTGGTTGCGGCTTGCGCCATGCTGCTGGCCATAAGTGCGGCGTCCGGTGCTTCGCCCGACAAAAAAGAAAAGACCGTTGGACGCCTGCTGTTCGGCAAGGTCCTAGATCCGCAGGATAACCCTCTTCCCGATGCCATCGTCTACGTCACCAACACCCGCACACGCGCGGTGAAAACTTACATTGTTGGTCCGGACGGCGCCTACCGATTCCCTGCGCTCTCCACCGCCATCGACTATGAGGTCTATGCCCAATATAAGGACCACAAAAGCGACACAAAATCGGTCAGTCAGTTCGACGATCGGTCCCAGGTCTACCTTGACCTGAAGGTCAATATTCGGTAGTTCCCGAACCTTTTCGTGCAACTTTTCAGTGCCCTTCCGGGTTCAATATACATAAGGGATATATCTGTCTGGAGGACACTGTGAACACATCGCATTCTTCTGTTAAACCCCGCACTGCACTGGCCGCGAAGGCCGTATTGGCATGCGTAACGCTGCTTTGCGCCGCATCTGCCCTGGCTCAAGGCGGCGCCATGAGCCCTTATCAGGACGAAAAAGACGGCGTCAGCGCCGGCGGCAAGTGGATGGAGTTCCAGTCGGAAGACAAAATGACGGGCGCCAAGAAAGTCCGCTTCGAACTTCAATCCGACAATTACTTGAAGAAAGATCCCGACTACAAGCCGCGCGTCGAACTATTCTGCTCCAACGGCAAACTCAGCGTCGCCGACTTCAATCCCGGCATGCGGCTCGGACCGCCCAACCGTCCCGGATTCTGGGGACAACCGCAGATGGAAGTCATGGTCCGCATTGACGACACGCACAGCTACAAAGGCTGGAACTGGGTGCGAGGTCACTTCCTGTCGATGGACAAGGGCACCACCCGCGGCATGATCGGCGCGCAGGTGTTCAAGGTGGAAGTCCGGACGAGGGCGGGCCGCGAAATCGCGGAGTTCTCGCCAGCTGGCCTGAATCTGGATCGTGTTCATCAGGCCTGCGATTTGACTCCCAAGAAGCCCAGCAAAGACTAAAGAACTCGGAGCAACGATGCTCATGTGGGGACAGCCGCCCTTCGACTCCGCTCAGGGCAGGCTCTTCGGCTGTCCCGCCTGGGCGAAGCCCGGCGGCATTCTCCTCACTTCTGGCGCAACCCTTCTGGCACTTGCCTCCGCGTCCCGTTGCTGGCACTTTGGAATGGCACAGCCGAGGGCGACGATGGACAGCGGCATCATTACGGGGTTGGCGTTCTTCCTGTTTGTGGTCGGTGTGCTGATTTATACCGTCATCCTCTACAACGGGTTAGTTCGTCTGCGCAACGAGAACGACCGCGCGTGGGCCAACATTGATGTGCTGCTCAAGCAGCGCCACGACGAGATCCCCAACCTGGTCGAAACCGTCAAGGGATACATGCAGCACGAGCAGCAAACGTTGCTGTCGGTGACGCAGGCGCGCGCCGCATCGATGAATGCGGCCAGCATTGGGGAGAAAGCTGTGGCCGATTTGAAGATGGCGAGCGCGCTGCGCGGACTGTTTGCGGTGGCCGAGAATTATCCACAACTCAAGGCCAATGAAAACTTTCTAAAGCTGCAGACCCGCATCAGCGAACTGGAAGAGCGCATTGCCGACCGGCGCGAGTTCTTCAACGACGACGTCAACAGCTACAACACGCGCATCGCTCAGATCCCCGACGTGTTCGTGGCCAGCTTCATGAACCTGAAGCCGCGCCAGATGTTCAAAGTCTCCGACGAAGATCGCAAGCTGGTAGAAGTGAAGTTCCAGGGGCAAGGCGCCGCAGGCGCATAGCCTATTTCCACGCGGAGAGATCGCGATTCAGCATGCCTTCCAGTTCAGTGACTTCGCCCCGGAAAAGCTCGCGTAACTGTGCCCGTCGAGCGGGCGGCACTTCGGGGAATGAGGGTCCGCCTCCGATGAAGAGTTTGAGCGCTCCCAGCCGTTTGCCGGCGTCGACGATCGCATCCAAGTGGCGTGCCTTGGACCAATTCGCCAGATGGAGCGCGGCTCGCGTCCAACGATAGTTGCGCGGCTCGGTCATGCTGTCTGCGGTGAAGACACGCTCTATTTGAGCGGGGCGCAGTTGCACGCGCGGCGCTCCCACGAAATCCACCACCTTGTCCAGAAACGATTGCGGATCGGCTTGCATATCTTCATGCACGGTTGCCATGACTTGCGATGGTCCGAAAGTCGTGTGCCACGCTTTCAGATGGGCGGCGTAGCGGCTGGATTCGATGAACTCCGGATCGCTGGTCAGAGCTTCCTCAAAGGTTGAGCGGATCCAGCCATAGGCGCGTTTCAGCCGGTAGAGTGAAACCACGCGGTCCACAGGATTGCGAAAGGTGCAAACGATCTTGGCCTTGGGGATGAGACCGGCGATGCGCTCGCGCGCCTCGCGGGAGGCGAAATAGGTGGGAGCGACTTCGCCGATGGCGCGTCCTTCGGCCGCAGTGCGATAGTGCGATCCGTACCAGTCCAGACCACGGTCGTAGTGCTGGTCGAAGAAGCGCGTCTCTTTGGTGGGATGCGAAAGCCCGGTGCATTCGCTCAGCACCGTGTGCAGCCAACTCGTTCCCGTGCGCGGCGGACCGATAATGAAGAAGGACGGAAGCGCGGGAACGGCGCTCTTCCGGTCAATTGCGTTTCTTGTCCCAAAGCCGGTTAGGGGCATTCGCAGGGGTCCTCGATTGGTCTGGTTGCATCGCTCGGCGCAGAGATTTCCGCAAGTGGCTCGTTATGGATGCAGTCAAGGTTGTGCGGGTTGCCGCTAAGCGGGTTTCGACATTCCCCAGGACCGCTCCGTCTCGGCTCAAGCTTCCTAACTGGTACCCCCCTCCCCCTCCGGTCTAATGGAATCATTGAGTAGCGCGAAATCGCAAACAAGTCCATGCGGCTCAATATTTTGCGGTCAAAATATTGATAACATGGTAGTTAGCTCAATTGCCATGCGCACTTTTTTTCACGCTCCCAGCTAAAATCCTTCTTTTCAAAGACTTAGGAGATAAAGGCATGGCCTGTCCCTTGCAAAATATTGAGCCGCTGAGAGTTACAGGTAAAGTATTGTCGAATAATGACTTGCTTGGTGCCATGAATCTGGGCCTCCGCCTCTCGGCTTAGGGCCATGATGGAACATTGGTTCTGTGGAAGGCAAGGTTGGATGTCACAGGGTGGGCTTGTGGATTACTGCTCGCGAGGATCTCGGAGCCCCAATTGATTTCCCTCAGTACCGCGGCGTGCGTCGGCTGGAGGGAGAGAGGCATCTCTGGCGGCTAAGGATACAACGGGGGAGCAGGGGAGAGGGATGGGACAGCAGATTCCTCACTTCGTTCGGAATGACAAGAGCTGGTTCGGAATGACAAGAAACTCGTTCGGAATGACGAGAACTCGGTTGGAATGACAGAAGCTTGTTGGGCGGAGGTTTTCTGGCGGCGGCATTCGCGGGCGGGGGCGCCCGCGACACATAAGAGCCCAGCAGCGGCCATGTCATATAATGGCGCGCACAAATGGCTCTTACCTCTGGCACCAGACTCGGTCCCTATGAAATTGAAGCGCCGCTCGGGGCGGGCGGCATGGGCGAGGTTTATCGCGCGCGCGACACTCGCCTGG
>Ga0209890_10000269_pt1 | contig 24081 bp, 22 predicted proteins | sample OrgsoiDNA2013049_FD_185799 | JGI IMG/M metagenome (GOLD analysis project Ga0209890, IMG submission 185799) | Permafrost soil microbial communities from the Arctic, to analyse light accelerated degradation of dissolved organic matter (DOM) -... | ecosystem: Environmental > Terrestrial > Soil >...
GCTGTAAACGGCGACGACAGAGGCGATCGCTCCGAGCGGTGTTGCGGCCTGGTCTCCCAGGCGCTGGCGCCCGTGAGTCCACGCGCGCAGTCGCTGCGTCATGTCCACGTCGTCGATTATCGATTGGCTGGGGAGGAAGGATTCGAACCTTCGAATGCCGGATCCAAAGTCCGGTGCCTTACCACTTGGCGACTCCCCACCGCCTGAGCGATGGTAGATGGTCGAAAACGCAGCGGCTTCGCGCGGTGATGCGAGACTTCCACGGTGACACAGGTTGCATCCCCCGATCCTGCGCCGGATGGTTATCGGCGGCCTTCGACGCGGATGTGGGCGGCCCGCCAGGTCTCGCTCGGCCTGGTCTCAGTGCCCGTAGCCCTCGCCGCGCTGATCCCGTCGTGGCTGTTCGGGGCGGCCACCGCCGGGGTGCCCGTGACAGCCGGGCTCGCTGTTGTCCTGATCACTTCGTGGGCACTGCTGCGTGGGCGCTATCGGTCCTGGGCGTACCTGGAACGCGCCGACGACCTGATCGTCCGTCATGGCCTGCTCTTCCGCCAGGTCACCGTCGTGCCGTATGGGCGCATGCAGTTCATCGACGTCAGCGCCGGGCCCATCGACCGCCTGTTCGGGCTGGCTACTGTGCAGATGCACACTGCCGCCGCCGCCAGCGACGCTCGGATCCCTGGGCTCGTCCAAGCTGAGGCAGACAGGCTGCGCGATCGCCTGGCCTCGCTCGGCGAAGCCCAGGCGACCGGGCTCTGATGACGTCCCTGGCGAGCTCGCCCCCGGTCGCGCTGGGCCAGACCGAATGGAAGCGCCTGCACCCGCTCTCGCCGGTGGTCCGGGCTGGGAGCGCTGTGGCGGTGCTGGTGCTCTTCAGCACACAGTTCGACACCGGCCGGCGCCACGGCTTCCCGTGGGAGAGCTTTGTGCTGCTCGGCCTGGGTATCGTGGCGGGGATCGTGTCGTGGCTGGTGACGCGCTGGCGGGTCCACGGCGGCGACCTCCAGATCACGACAGGCCTCATCCGCAGGCAGTCGATCCGCGTCCCGCTCGCGCGCATCCAGGCGATCGATGTGATCGCGCCGGTCATCGCCCGCGTTCTCGGGCTGGCCGAGGTGCGCGTCGTCGTGGCCGGTCGCGGGACTGGGCGCACCCGGCTGGCCTACCTGGGGGCTGCGGAAGCCCAGCAGGTGCGGGCGACGCTTCTCGCCCTCGCCCATGGGCTCGCCTCTGGGACACCGGAGCCACCTGCCCAGCCCCTTCTGCGGATGGACAACAGGCGGGTGGTGTTCGCCACACTCCTCACTGCGCCGGTGAACGTGCTCATCAGCATCGTCATCCTGGCGATGATCACGAGCCTCCTGGTGCCACACGGCGCGGCGACGGCGTCGATCGCGGTGCCAGCACTGGTGGGGGTCTTGCCCGAGGTGTTCCGCCGCTTCAACGCCGTGTACGACTTCCAGCTGTCCGAGGCGGCCGATGGGTTGCGCCTCAGCCGCGGGCTGCTGCAGACGCGGACGGAGACGATCCCGTTCGGGCGCATCCAGGCTGTGCGCTGGGTCGAGCCCCTGTTGTGGCGGCACTTTGGCTGGGTGCGCCTCGAGGTTGATGTCGCTCGCCAGCGCGGTAGCCAGCAGCGCGAGGAGGGCAGTTCGCAGCTGTCACGCACCCTGCTCCCGGTCGGCTCACGAGAGCACGCCGCATGGCTGCTCCAGCGGGTGCTACCCGGCGCCGTGACCGTCGCGCCTCCCGGCTCGCGGCCGCCACGGCGCGCGGTGTTTCGGGCTCCGTTCTCGTATCACCTGCTGGCGTTCTGGGACGACCGCGGCCGCCATGCCCTGGCGCGCACGGGACGGGTGCGGCCGGAGGTGGTGGTCGTTCCTCTCGAGAAGGTGCAGAGCGTTCGCTTCAGGCAGGGGCCGCTGCAACGGTGGTTGCGCTTGGCCACGGTGCATCTCGACACGGCGGGTCGGGGGTGGCAGGCGCGGGCCGTCTGTCGCGACGCGGCCGACGCTGAGGTCCTGATGGATCGACTCACCGACCTGGCGCGGGAGGCGCGACGCCGGGCGCGTTGACGTCGGGACCTCCTGCGGCCGGCGGGTTGTGATACTGGCTTGTGTAGGTATACAATCTTGTGGTGGTGGTGAGCGTTCGTTCTCGATCGGAGCAGGGCGCAGCAGAGGCTTCGTCCAGTTGCGGGCGCGGAGCGAGGCTCTTGGGGCTGGCGGCGGAGGCCTTTGATGCCGACGACATCCTGGACATGGAAGGAGCGGCCCTCTCGGCGGAGCTGGTCGAGATGCGCCGGGGAATCGATCGGCTCGAGGCGCAGTTCAGCCGCCGCCTGGTCCGTTTCGACGCCACGCGCGGCTACGAGCGTGAGGGCGCGGCCGACCTGATCTCGTGGCTGCGGTGGGCCTGTCGGATGGGGACCGGTGCCGCCGCGCGCCGGCTCCACCTGGCGCGGCAGCTGACGGAGTTGCCAGACACCGAGGCTGCGTGGCGGAGCGGCGCCATCAGCACGGGCCACGCCACCGTCATCGGCCGCACCGTCGACGAGATGGGGGAGGATGGCGCTCACGCGGCCGAGCCCGCACTCCTTGAGGCCGCCGGTCAGATGAACCCAGGCCATGTGTGGCTGGCTGGACAGCGCCTCCGCCACATCCTCGACCGCCAGCGCGCGCTTGCGGATGCCAACGCTGCGTACTCCCGCCGTCGCCTGCACATCACACGTGGGCTGGACGGCGGTGTCTCGCTGGACGGACTGCTGGACGCCGAGGGAGGTGCGATCCTGCGCAGCGCTATCGACGCCCTGACGCGTCCGACGCCGGGCGACGACCGAATCGCGCCCCAGAGGCGAGCCGACGCGCTGGTTGAGCTGGCCAGACGCCAGCTGGACGGCGGATCACTGCCGGCGTCGGGAGGTCAGCGACCGCATCTCACGGTGACCGTTCCGGCGGCCGCGCTTCGCCGTGCAGAGGGTGCCGCGCCCGCCGAGATGGATGGGGCTGGTCCCATCGCGGACGAGACGGTGCGCCGGGTTGGTTGCGACGCTGTGTGCACCACCGTCGAAGTGGACGAGGAGGGCATGCCGCTGACGGTCGGTCGGTCGACCCGGACGGTGCCGGCTGCAATTCGTCGCGCCCTGGTGGTCCGCGATCGCGGCTGTCGGTTCCCGGGCTGCGACCGCCCGCCTGCCTGGGCTGATGCTCACCATCTCGTGCATTGGGCGGATGGCGGCGAGACGGCCCTCGAGAATCTTGTACTTCTCTGCCGCCCCCACCATCGCATCGTGCACGAGCAGGGCTGGACCCTCGGACGCGATGACGGGGGTGACTTCGTGGTGGCGCCCCCCTAGGAGCGTGGGGCGCGGGCACGTCGGCCGGCGCGGGGCCGCCGTGAGAGCACTCTGGGGAGCCACTCGCTGCGGTCGCCCGTATACTCGGCTCACATGGCCGACGGTCCGCGGGCAGTGATCCTCGCCGCCGGAGAGGGCTCGAGGATGCGCAGCGCCACTCCCAAGGCGCTTCATCCGCTGGCGGGTCGCGCCATCATCGACCACGTGATCGATGCTGCGGTTGCCGTGACCGGACGCCCTCCGATCGTGGTGATCGGGCGCGGCCGTGAGGACGTGATCGCTGCGGTCGGCGGCCGCGCCGAATGCGTTGTGCAGCCGGAGCCGCGAGGCACCGGCGACGCGCTGCGATCGGTGCCCGAGCGCCTCCGCGAGAACGGGGACGTGCTGGTGCTGTCCGGCGACGTTCCCTTGGTGCGGCCCCAGACCCTGGGGAGCTTGCTCGACCATCACCGCCGCGCGCGGGCCGCCGCCACCCTGTTGACTGCCACCCCGGCCAACCCCCGTGGGCTGGGCCGGGTGTACCGCGACCCGGAGACGGGGCGAGTGGTGCGGACCATCGAGGAACGCGACCTGCCCGCCGGCTCACACGCGCCCCCTGAGGTGGGGGCAGGGATCTACGCGTTCAAGGGAGCACAGCTCTGGCCCGCCCTGGCGCGCATCGGGAACCACAACGCCCAGGGTGAGTACTACCTTCCTGACGTGCTGCCGCTGCTCAGCGGCCACGTCGAGGCGATGCTCGTCTCCGACCCCGACGAGGCGCTGGGCATCAATGATCGATCTCAGCTTGCCACCGCCGAGGCTGTGCTGCGGACACGTGTCCTCGAGCGTCTCATGGAAGGTGGTGTGACCATCGAGGATCCTGCAACGACATACGCCGATGCGGCGGTCCGGGTAGGCCGCGACTCGGTGATCCGGCCGATGTCAGTCCTGCGCGGTGCCACGGTGCTCGGTGTGGGCTGTCACATCGGGCCGATGGCGCAGCTGCGCGACGTGGTGGCGGGCGACGGCGTGACCATCGGCTCGTCGCACCTCGAGGCCTGCGAGATCGGCGACGGCGTGGTGATCGGGCCCTACAACCGAGTCCGGCCGGGCAGCGTGCTCGGCGCAGGGGTATCGTTGGGCACGCATGCGGAGGTCAAGAACAGCCGTATCGGCGCGGGCAGCCGCATCAGTCATTTCTCCTGCGTGCTCGACAGCGATGTCGGGGAGGGGGTCACCGTGGGAGCCGGAACCGTGACGTGCAATTTCGACGGGGTCTCCAAGCACCGAACCGTCATCGAGGACGGGGTCTTCGTCGGCAGCAACAGCACGCTGGTTGCGCCGTTGACCATTCACCGAGACGCATACGTCGGCGCAGGATCCACGGTCACCGTGGACGTGCCCGAAGGCGCGCTTGCCCTCGGCCGGGCCCGGCAACTGAACGTGGCGGGGTGGCGCGCGCGCCGCGGCCAGCCCCCCGCGGAGCCATCGCGATGACCGAGCCGTACCAGTTCGGCGACCTCATGCTGCTGAGCGGCACCGCCAACCCCGAACTCAGCGACAAGATCTCCCGAGAGATCGACCTGCCACTTGCCAAAATGGAGATCACCCGTTTCGCCGACGGCGAGTTCGACGTCAAGATCGCCGAGTCAGTGCGCGGCCGCGACCTTTTCCTGATTCAGCCGACCTGTCAGCCGGTGAGCGACAACCTCATCCAGCTCTTCGTGATCCTGGACGCTCTGCGTCGGGCGTCGGCATCGCGCATCACCGCCGTGATTCCCTACTACGGATATCAGCGCAAGGAGAAGAAGACGCAGCCTCGTGATCCCATCAGCGCCAAGCTCATGGCCAACATCATCGAGCTCGCCGGCGCCAACAGGGTTATCGCTGTCGACCTCCACGCCGAGGCGATCCAGGGCTTCTTCGACATCCCCGTCGACGCCCTCACCGCCACCAAGATCCTTGCCCGCCGGGTCCGCGAGCGTCACGGGCATAACGTCGTCGTGGTGTCACCCGATACCGGCGGTGCCCTCCGTGCACGGCGACTCGGTCGCATCCTGGACGCACCGATCGCCATCGTCGACAAGCGCCGCCCTCGTGACGACACCGTGGAGGTGATCAACGTCATCGGCGACGTTGATGGCCTGCACTGCATCATCGTTGACGACCTGATCAGCACCGGTTCCACGCTCGCCAACGCAGCAGTGGCACTGCGAGCCAAGGGCGCCACCGGCGTTGACGTCGTGGCAACCCACGGAGTGCTCACCTCCGGCGCCCTCACCCTCCTCCACGAGGCGCCCATCGACGAGATTTGCATCACCGACACCGTGCCGCTCCACGACGGGGCGCGCAGCTTCGACGACCATCCCAAGCTACGCGTGCTCAGCGTCGCACCGCTCATCGCCGAAGCGATCGTCCGCGTCCACGAGGGTCGCAGCGTCAGCGAGCTGTTCCGGTGACCGTCCCCTCAGAGCCGCAGTCTGAGCGCGACGCCGGGGGCGGGCGATGAGCCTCCTAGTCATCGCTTTGATCGCGTCGCTGGTCCTGGCGGCGTTCGCAGCCGCCTCGGAGACAGCGCTGACGTCGGTCAGCCGCCTGCGCATGCGCTCGCTCGCTGAGGAGGGTGTCCGTCGGGCCGAGATCGTGGTCAAGCTCCACAATCAACCGAACGCCTACCTGTCGACCATCCTGAGCATCAACACGGTGGCGGTGATCGTGGCGTCGACGACGGCGACGCTGATCATCAACGACACGTATCGCTCGTTCCCCCAGGCGGTGGGCACGGCGATCCTGTCGGCATTCGTCCTCGTTTTCTGCGAGATCGCGCCCAAGTCGCTGGCGCTCCGTTTCAACGAGCGACTGGCGCTGGTCCTCGGTGGCCCGGTGGCGGCATTGACGCGTGTCCTGCGACCACTGGTCGCCGCGCTGACGCTGGTCAGCAATTCGCTCCTGCGCGCCACCACACGCGGCAAGCCGGTGGTCGGCCCGTTTGTCACCGAGGAGGAGCTCAGGATGATGCTCCACCTCGGTCAGCAGCAGGGTGTCGTGGAATTCGGTGAGCAGGAGATGATCCACGGCATCCTGGAGATGACCGACAAGACGGTGCGCGAGGTCATGGTCCCTCGCATCGACGTTGTGGCCATCGAGTCGTCCCACACCGTGTCAGAGTTGATTGCCCTCGTGGTGCACCACGGTCACTCACGGATCCCCGTGTACGAGGAGTCGATGGACAACATCATCGGCGTGGTGTACGCCAAGGACCTGCTCCGTGACGGGGTCCGCGATGGGGATCAGCGCAAGATCGCCACGATGATGCGGGAGCCGTACTTCACACCTGAGGTCAAGCACGTCGGCGAGCTGCTCCACGAGATGCAGGAGCGGAAAGTGCACATGGCCGTCGTGGTCGAAGAACACGGCGGCACTGCGGGAATTGTCACCTTCGAGGACCTGATCGAGGAGATCGTGGGCCCCATTCGAGATGAGTACGACGTGGCCGAACAGGAGGAGGTGCAGTTCCTCAACGACTCTGAGGTCTTGCTCAACGCCCGCTTCCCGGTTGACGACATCAAGGACCTTCTCCACCTCGACGTTGGCGAGACGGAGAGCGATTCGATCGGCGGCCTCGTGTACGAGCGCCTCGGAGCGATTCCTGCCGTCGGAGCGACGCTTCAACTGGGCGACGCGACCCTCACCGTTGAGAAGGTGCGCCGTCAGAGCATTCAGCTGGTGCGCATCGTCTCCCCGGGTCCGTTCCTGCCCGATCGCGATACGGTGACAGCGGATACGGACGCCTCCGACGCCGGCTGACCCTCCCACGCGACCCACCCACCAGACTGACAAGATGCCCACCTACCTCACCGAGGCCGTCGTCCTGCGCCGCGTCGACTACGGCGAGGCTGATCGGATCCTCACCGTCCTCACCCGCGAGCAGGGCAAGATCGGGGTCATCGCGCGCGGTGTGCGCAAGGCGGGAAGCCGGCTCGCCGCACACACCGACCTCTTTGCGCGAAGCCACATGCAGCTTGCCCACGGCCGTGGCGACCTCGACGTCCTCACCCAGGCGGAGACCGCCGGCTCGGCCGCGCCCCTGGCCGACGCGCGCCGCGCGGCCTGCGCCGCCGTCTGCGCGGAACTCGCGGACCGCGTGCTGGAGAGTCACCACCCGGACGCGGTGACGTTCGAACTCGTCGTCACCGCCCTGAGTGACTGCACGGACCCAGCACGCGACCCGCGGTCGGCACTCGTCTGGTTCTCTCGCCGGATGATTGACAGGCTCGGCTACGCACCACAACTGCGCGTCTGCCCATCGTGCGAGCGCCCACTCCCCGAGGCGATCGCTTGGTTCAGCGCCATCTCCGGAGGGCTGCTCTGCGATCGGTGTGCGCCAGCCGATCCCGGCGCCGTCGAGTGTTCGGTGCGGGTCATCAAGGTGCTGCGGGTCGCAGCCGCGGGCGATGCGGCGCTGTACCGGCGTCTGCAGCTCGATGAAGCGTCGTTGGCAACCCTCGAAGCCGTCACAGAGTGCGAGCTGGCACAGCACCTCGACCGCCAGTTGCGGTCACTGCCCGTGCTGCGCGCCATCGAACGGCGCTGACCCAGGCGTCGGACGGGAGCCCCTCGGTACACTCGCGGCCGATGTCCCCGAACGACCCCGGTATGCCTGACGTCCTGGAGAAGCTCGTGTCGCTCGGCAAGCAGCGCGGGTTCTTCTTCGGGTCCAGCGAGATCTACGGCGGCATCAATGCTCTCTACGACTACGGCCCATTGGGAGCACGGATGCGCCGCAATGTGCGCAACCTCTGGTGGTCGGCGATGGTCGAGTCGCGCGACGACATCGAGCCCATCGAGACCTCAATCATCATGAATCCCCAGGTCTGGGTGGCCAGCGGCCACGTCGACACGTTCACCGATCCCCTCGTCGACTGCACCGGCGCCTGCCGCAAGCGCTGGCGCGAGGACCACCTCCCCGATGAGCGCCGCGCGCGCGGCAAGCCTGAGGACGCACCCGGATGTCCGGAATGCGGTGGGGCGCTGACGCAACCGCGGCAGTTCAACCTGATGTTCCGCACCCACCTGGGTCCGGTGGCCGACGACGCCGCCCAGGTGTACCTGCGACCGGAGACGGCGCAGGGCATGTTCGTGGACTTCACCACCGTCGTTCAGGCGATGCGCCGGCGGCTGCCATTTGGCATCGCGCAGCAGGGCAAGTCATTCCGCAACGAGATCTCACCAAGCAACTCCATCTTTCGAACGCGCGAATTTGAGCAGATGGAGATGGAGTTCTTCTGCAAGCCCGGCACCGACATTGAGTGGCACAAGTTCTGGTGCGACGAGCGCATGCGCTGGTGGGTCCAGGATTGCGGCGTGCGAGCCTCACGGTTGCGCCTGCGTCCCCACGGCGCCGACGAGCTGTCGCACTACAGCACCGCAACCAGCGACGTCGAATACCGGTTCCCATGGGGCTGGGGGGAGCTGGAGGGGATCGCCGACCGCACCGACTTCGACCTGCGCCGGCACAGCGAGCACAGCGGCAAGGACCTCAGCTACTTCGACACAGAGACCAACGAGCGGTACATCCCCTACGTCATCGAGCCGGCGGCAGGCCTGGATCGCGCCTGCCTCACCATGCTCATCGATGCCTGGGACGAGGAGCAGGTCCGGGGGGACACACGCCTCGTCCTGCACCTCCACCCCGATGTTGCTCCATGGCAGGTCGCGGTTCTCCCCTTGAGCAAGAAGGTCCAACTCACCGAGGTCGCTCGCGCACTGGCTCTGCGGCTGCGCAAACGATTCCGCACTGAGTACGACGAGACCCAGTCGATCGGGCGGCGCTATCGCCGCCAGGACGAGATCGGCACGCCGCTGGCCATCACCGTCGACTTCGAGACCCTCGACGACAACGCCGTCACAATCCGCGAGCGGGACGGCATGACCCAGGTGCGCGTCGGCCTCGACAAGTTGGAGCAAGCGTGCGAGGAACAGCTGACCGCCTCCCGAGCGGCCGCGCTGCGTCGCGCTCAGAGCTGAACACGCCGCTCCCGCCCCCCGCCGGCTAGGGCGCTCGCGTCGCCGCCCTGCGGCCACTGCGTCCGGCCGGACGTGGCTGCTCGTGCAGGCGTCCCCGGCGGATCAGCACCAGGAAGACAGCCCCCACCCCCGCCATCAGGATGTCGTTGAACCCACGGAACAGAAGGCCCGCCGCGGCCCCGGCAGCTACGGGCACGCCGTTGGCGATCAGCAACACGGTGAGGAGGCCCTCGAACGGTCCAACTCCACCAGGGATGAGGCTGATGCTCGAGATCACCCAGCTCAATGCCAGAACGAACATCGCCGCCACAAAATCAACGTGGGTCTGACCGATGGCGTGGAGGGCCAGGTAGAAAAGCAGGTACGAGAGAACCACGGCGACGGCGTTGCACAGGATCACCGGGATGGCGACCCGGGGACGCAAGAGCTCGAGGAATGCCGGACGGATGGCCCGCAGCTGCGCGTCGAAACGCTGCAACGGCCCCACCTTCTCCACCAGCCCGATGGCCCAGTTGTAGGCCGGCTCCCAGATGAGCACCGCGAGCACGAGGACGTGCATCAGCAGCATCAGGATGACCAGCAGAGCGACGCCGGGGTGGGTGGCGACGCGGGGAAGGACACCGAGCCCCATCAGCGTCATGAAGATCAGCTCATTGAAGGCGATCGTCGCGGTGAGCTCCCCGCCGCTTCGGCGGGTCCCGGTCACCTGCTTGATGAGTGCGATGCGGGCCAGGTCGCCGGTGGGCAGGAACACCATCGTTTGCCCCGCGAATTCCACCGCGACGGAGTGACGGATATCCACGTCAACGTCGACAGCGCGGAGGGTGACGTACCAGCCGAGCGACCTCGCCAGGTATGTGCCGATCGTGACCGGAAGCATCAGGATCAGGATGCGGGTGTCGGTGTGGCGGAATGTGCTGGCGAGCTGCGCCGGGTTGACCGCCAGCACGAGGGCGAGCACGCACAGGACGGCCACGATCTCCAGCACGTAATGCCGCGCCACCCTCGCCAGCGGCGCCACGGCGGGATGTCGCTGCGAGACCTCCCAGGCGCCACGGCTCCAACCTGTGACCGCCGCCACGACGCGGCTGATCACCCCCACACCACGGGCGTCACGACCACCAGGTCACGATACCGTGGGCATGCACCCGGCGCACCAATCCGCCCGCTGTCGCGCTGCGCCGGCCCGCTCGCCCGGACGTCAGTCGTCCTCGGCGCGCTGGCTCGCCGATCCCGTGTGCCGAAGGCGCAATGGCGGCCCGGCCGGGGCTGCCTGGACGGTCCAGAAGTCTGCGGCAAGCCCGGGGTCAAGCATGTACGCGTACGGCATGAACCCGTACCCCGCCACCCCCCAGCCGGAGCCCCACGAGTTGCGGATGATGAAGGCCGCCTTGGCGTCGTCGTACCCGACGCAGCCAACGGCGTGGCCGCCGATGGAACTCTCCGACGGCTGCGGGAGCGGGATCACGCCGGTGCCGTTCACGTCTGGGGTCTCGAAGGAACTGAAGACGGTGAATCCGAAAACGAACATGAACCCGGAGGCGACGCACGCCTTGAACTGGGCCAGTGACTGGTTGAGTCGCTGGTAGGCGCCGACACGATCGTGATCCGCGTCGCTGTACGCCGTTGCGGGCGGCTTTTCCGTGAACTTGGTGATGTCGTATGGCCAGTCGCTCTCCGGGCACACCCCGAGCTTGGCGATCACCTTGATGCCGTCGCGAATCTGGGCGCCGCTGTCAGCACTCACGGTGCCCTCGAGAGCCCGCTCGTTGTAATAGATGAAGAGGCGCGAGGGCGTCCACGTGGGCGCGATCCCGGATCTGATCTCGTCGAATTGCACGGCGCCGGCGATGGCGTTGGCGGTGCACGAGCCGAGTTGTCCCTGGTCGTAGACCGGCGGGCACTGCGGGCGGAGGTCCACCATCGGCGGCAGCTGAGCCGAGGCGAGGGCGGGAGCCTGCCAGTACCGGTCGCGGTGATCAGGCAGGTCGCGGGCCCACCCGTACCGGGCGATTGTCACAGCCGTGAATTCTGCACCGTCGACAGCCGGGGTTGGGCGCGGGCCGGAATGCTACTCTCGCGCGAGTCACCAATTGAGGCAGCGACGAGGGACTGACCATGCCCACGGGCACTCGCACCGGCCGCGCCACCAGGAAGTCGGCCACGTCCACCCCGGCCACGCCGGCCGTCGCCCGGTCCACCACGGCGCGAGGCGGTCCGTCCGCAGGGTCGCGGCGCCGCGGCGCCGCGCACAAGTGGGTGTACCTCTTCGAGGACGGCGACGCCACCATGCGCGACCTCCTCGGAGGCAAGGGTGCCGGTGTCGCGGAGATGACCCGCGCCGGCCTGCCCGTACCCCCCGGCTTCACCATCACCACTGAGGCGTGCAACGCCTTCTACGACGGCGAGCAGACATTTCCCAAGGGCATGTGGGACCAGGTGCTCCGCGCCCTCGCGGAGACGGAGCGGAAGACGGGCAAGAAGTTTGGCGACGCGCGCAATCCCCTGCTGGTCAGCGTCCGCAGCGGCGCCAAATTCTCGATGCCCGGGATGATGGACACCGTCCTCAACCTCGGCCTCAACGCGGAGACGCTGAAGGGCCTGGCCGAGCTGACCGGCGATGAGCGTTTCGCCAAGGACGCCTACCGGCGGTTCATCCAGCTGTTCAGCAAGATCGTGCTCGGCGTCGACGGCGATCTCTTCGAGCACCAACTCGCCGAGGTCAAGACCGCATCCCGGGCGAAGAGCGATGCAGACCTCAAGCCCAAGGCTCTCGATGAGGTCATCAAGCGATACCGCACGCTCGTGCGCAAGCACGCCGGCGTCGAGTTCCCCGAGGACCCCATGGAGCAGCTGCGCGCGGCCATCGGCGCTGTGTTCTCCTCATGGAACAACCGGCGGGCGACCGACTACCGCAACTTCAACAAGATCCCGCACACGCTCGGCACCGCGGTCAACGTGCAGTCCATGGTGTTCGGCAACATGGGCGAAGACTCCGGCACTGGGGTGGCCTTCACGCGCGACCCCTCAACCGGCGAGCACAAGCTGTACGGCGAATACCTGACCAACGCGCAGGGTGAGGACGTGGTGGCGGGCACACGCACGCCGAAGCCGATCAGCGCCCTGGCCAAGGACCTTCCCAAGGCCTATGCGCAGTTTGTGCGCATCGCCAAGCGGCTCGAAAAGCATTATCGCGACGTCCAGGACATGGAGTTCACGATCGAGCGTGGGCGCCTCTACATGCTGCAGACGCGCAGCGGCAAGCGGACCGCACAAGCGGCGGTGAACATCGCGGTCGACATGGTGCGTGAGCGTCTCATCACCAAGGAGGAGGCGGTCCTGCGCGTGGAACCGGCGCAGGTCGACCAGCTGCTCCACACCCGACTCGACCCCAAGGCCGCCGTCGAGGTTCTCGCCACCGGCCTTGCCGCATCCCCAGGCGCAGCCTACGGCAAGGCGGTCTTCGACGCCGACCGTGCCGAGGCGCTCGCCGCCAAGGGCGAGAAGGTGATCCTGGTGCGCATCGAGACCAACCCCGACGACGTCCACGGCATGATTGCGGCGCAGGGGGTCCTGACGGCACGCGGAGGTCGCACCTCGCACGCGGCGGTCGTCGCGCGGGGTATGGGCAAACCATGCGTCGCGGGCGCCGAGTCGGTGCGCGTTGACCTTGCCAAGCGACAGTTCGTGGCCGGCGGGAAGACGGTCAAGGAAGGCGAGTACTTCACCATCGACGGCAGCACAGGGCGCGTCATCGCGGGCCAGGTGGCGATGATCGACCCCGAGATCTCCGGGCAGCTCAAGCAGTTGCTCCGCTGGGCGGACAGCTTCCGGCGCCTCGAGGTCTGGGCCAACGGCGACTACCCCCACGACGCCGTCCTCGCCCGCGAGTTCGGGGCCCAGGGCATCGGCCTGTGTCGCACCGAGCACATGTTCATGGAGCAGTCACGGTTGCCCGTCGTCCAGAAGATGATCCTGGCCGACACCGAGAAGCAGCGCCGCGTCGAGCTCGCCAAGCTCCTGCCGTTCCAGCGCGACGACTTCTACGGGATCCTCAAGGCGATGCGGGGATTGCCGGTCGTGATCCGCCTCATCGACCCGCCCCTGCACGAGTTTCTGCCGTCCTTGGAGGATCTTCTCGTCGAGGTCACCACCGCCCAGGCCAAGGGCGAGCCCGAGAAGAACTGGGCCAAGAGTGCCAAGCTTCTCGAGGCCGTGCGACGCCTCCACGAGCAGAATCCCATGCTGGGCCTACGTGGCTGCCGCCTCGGGCTTCTCTTCCCTGAGATCATCGAGATGCAGGTCCGGGCGATCATCGAGGCTGCGGCGAAGCTCCGGCGCGAGCGCGTCGACGTGCACCCGGAGATCATGATTCCACTTGTCGGCACGCTGGAGGAGTTGCGCCGCACGCGTCGCTACCTCGAGGAGACAGTGGGTGCTGTGCTGAGCGAGTCGAAGACCAAGGTCCATTACAAGTTCGGCACCATGATCGAGTTGCCTCGCGCAGCGCTCACCGCCGGCGAGATCGCTGAGGACGCGGAGTTCTTCTCCTTCGGCACCAACGACCTGACCCAGACGACCTTCGGCTACTCCCGCGACGACGCCGAGGGAAAGTTCCTCAACACCTACGTGGACGAGAAGATCCTCCCCGCCAACCCCTTCGAGACGATCGACCGCAAGGGGGTCGGGCGGCTGATGGAGATTGCCGTACGCGAGGGACGCGCCACCCGGCCGGGGATCACCATCGGCATCTGCGGCGAGCACGGCGGCGACCCACAGTCGATCGCCCTCTGTGAGGAGCTCGGACTCGATTACGTGTCCTGCTCTCCGTATCGCGTGCCGGTGGCACGTCTTGCCGCCGCCCATGCGCGGCTCGCCGTCACGGAGAGGGACCGCTGAGCGACAACGCTGCGCCGGGGCTGCTGATCCCCGCGGAGGTCGAGACGGAACGGCTGCTCCTGCGCCAGTGGCGCGAATCTGACCTCGACGCCTACGCTGAGATGGTTGCCGACCCTGAGGTGATGCGATATCTGAGTGACGGGGTCCCCGTCAACCGGTTCGGCGCTTGGCGTCAGCTGGCAGCATTCATCGGACACGGCGTGCTCCGCGGGTACACCCATTGGGCGATCGAGCTGCGCGCCACCGGTGAGTTCGTCGGCCGCGCCGGCCCCTGGCGCCCTGACGGGTGGCCGGCACTAGAGATCGGCTGGGCGATCGCGCCGCGCCACCAGGGGCGCGGCTACGCGACCGAGGCAGGGCGTGTGGCTCAGCAGGTGGCGTGGACCAACCTCGGCGCCGACCGCCTGGTCTCGCTGGTCAGGCCTGGCAACAAGCCCTCAGCGGCGGTCGCAGTCAAGCTCGGCGGAGTGGCCAGCGAGACGATCGACTTCTTGGGTGGACCCATCGACGTGTTCTCGTACCCGCAGCCGCACTGAGCGCCTGCCCGCGAACGCTGGCGGGCGGGACGGCCGGACGATCCTGCCACCTCGGCGCGCGGGCGGCATCGATTCGGGGCATGTTCCTGCCCAGAATGGCAGAAACGTGAGGCTCCGACATGCAGCCGTCGGACCCGCATCGGATACCATGCGAACCCACAGCAACCAGGGGAGAAGCGGCATGCGTGCACCACGCGGGGGGAACAAGCCTGGCGACCGCGCGCCGTCGCGGCCCGCGAGGAAGGGATCCGCGCGACCGCCGAGGCCACCGCTGCCACACCCCTTTCCAGAGGTGTCGGACGGCGGCTTCGCCATGGACACGCCACGGCCCTTCCGCGGGCCCGCCGACTTCCACGTCGAGTCCACCGCCGGTCTGCGCCACGAGATCATCGACCTCCGCGCCGAGGTGCACCGGCTGGCCGCCGAGATCGACAAGCTGTGGGCGCGCGAGCGCGGCCGCGCCGCCGCCCCCGGGCGCACGGCGCGAAGCATCGCCGGCAAGCCGGTCCGCACGGGGACCCGCGCGGCCCGCCCACACGGGCGCGGGGCGGCCCCAGCCGGAGGGGGTGCCGCCTCCAGCCGCACCGCAGCGCCTCGGGCCGCGGCCCCGGGCAGCCGGGGTGCCGCCGCTGCCAAGCGGACGTCGGGCAGCAAGCGTGGGTCGGGTTGGGCGAAGCCCAAGAGCAGGTCGCACCGATCGGGCACCACCCCTCGCAGGCAGGGCCGCTGACCAAGAGGGTTATCCTCCGCGGCGTGGCTGAGCACGTCCGCGTCCGCAAGGTCTCGACCAGGGACGGTCGCCCCGAGATGCTCGACGACGGCCATGTCGTCGAGGGCACCGAGTTGCAATCCCCGACGCCGGGCATGCCGTACAGCGTTCGGCGGAGCGTGGTGGAGCATGACGATGCGCCGGACGTCTTCCGGACCTCCCCGATCCGGGCGGTGATCACCGACACGGCCGGCGCGATCATCCTTCTCACCGACAATTCGCGGTACGCCGTCGAGGTGATCGGACGCTGACGATGCCGACTCTGCGCGCAGGGATGATCCAGTGAGTGACCAGGTCACCAACGATGAGCCCTACCTCCGTCTCGAGGAGGTCGCCGATCGTCTCGGGCTGCCGCTGTCCGTTCTCCTACACCGTGTCGAAGCAGGCGACATTCCCGCGCAGCGCACCGAGGACGAGGAGGGGGTGCACTACTCGCTGCGCCTCGGCGACCTCGGCATCGAGGTGGACGACGAGGGACTGCACGCCTCCGCCATGCGCGACGACGACGACGACGGGGACGAGGCCACCCTCTCCGCCGAGTTTCAGCGCGACGAGTCCTCAGCCAGTGTCCGAAGCGCGATCGTGTCCGCGTTCAACAGCGGTCGTGAGCCGCTCCCGGGCGAGATGCACGGCAACCCCGACCCCACCACCCGCCTCGATGAGGACGACGCCGCCGACGCGCTCGACACCTCGACCCAACACGGCTGGGCGGACCCGGACTCCATCGAGCCGTGGCCGGAGGACGAAAGTCCTGCGCCGGCCTGGACGTCGCGGCCGCGGGAGCCGCAGCAGGCGCCGATCTGGCTGACTCACGTCCCCGCCGGCGAGGGCGCGGAGGAAGGCGCGACCGACCCCGCCGATGAGCGTGAGCACCTGGAGGACGACGACACCGAGGACGTCGAGGACGTGTACGTCGCCGCCGAACCGGATGCCGAAGAGCTCGTCGACGACGGCATGCCCGAGCTCGCCCTTCCCAGCCTCGATGCCCACCCCGACGACGGCATCACCTTCGACGAGGACACCGTGGTCGCCGAGATGGCCGTTCCGCCACCGTCGCGGGAGACACAATTCGGCATCGTGGAGGCCGGCCTGCCCGGGCCGCGGGGCGACCTTGCCTCCATGTCCCTGGACGCGCGCGAACTCGTGGCGGGCCTGCTCGACCGCTGGGAGCGCACTCTCGAACAGCGCATTTACACAGAGCAGCGGCAGCGCTTTCAAGCCGAGCTCGTGTCCCGTCAGAACATGGTCAAACAGCTGCAGATGGAACTGCAGACGGCGCGTGCCGAGCACGCCGCCGCGCAGGCGGAGAAGGACCGCACCCTTGCCGGCAAGGAACGTGAGCTCGCCGATCGGGAACGCGACCTCGCCGAGAGCCGCTGGGCGGCGGACGAGGCCGAGCGCCTGATCGCACCCACCACGGAGGGCGTGCGCCGCCGTCGCTGGTTCTGGAATCGCTACGACTGAGACGTCCCGTGCAAAACCCTCCTCACCAGCAACGACGGCCCCTGGCCAGGTCCGGTACGCGACCGCGGCGGGCCGCTGGATCGTGGCGGCGACCGTCCTGGGCTCGGGGGTGGCGTTCCTCGATTCGACGGTCGTCAACGTGGCCCTGCCGACGATTGCGCGCGACCTCCACACCGGCCTGAGTGACCTGCAGTGGATCTCTGACGCATACCTGCTGACGCTCGGGGCCCTGATCATCCTCGGTGGGTCGCTTGGCGACCGCTACGGCCGCCGCCGCGTCTTCGTGCTCGGGCTGCTGTCGTTCACGGCGGCGTCGGTCGTCTGCGGCCTCGCTCCCAACACGCTGCTGCTCATCGGCGCCCGCGCCGTCCAGGGGATCGGCGGCGCGCTGCTCGTCCCGGGAAGCCTGGCGATCATCTCCGCGTGCTTCGCGGGCGACGACCGGGCGCGCGCTGTGGGCATGTGGTCCGGGCTGAGCGGTGTCAGCCTTGTGATCGGCCCGTTCATCGGCGGATGGCTCATCGACGCGTTCTCCTGGCGCGCCATCTTCTTCATCAACGTTCCGCTTGCCGTCGTCGCCATCTACATCACCATGAGCCACGTTCCCGAGACGCGTGACAGCACCGCCGCGGGCCGCCCCGACTACGCCGGCGCGGTGATCATCTCGGTGGGACTCGCCGGTGTCGTGCTGGCGCTCATCAACGGTCCAAGCAACGGATGGTCGGCAGCCACCGTGACCGCGGGGGTGGCGGGCGCCATCCTTCTCGTGGCCTTCCCGTTTGCCGAACTGCGAATCGCCGATCCGATGGTGCCGCTTCGCCTGTTTGCCTCCCGGCAGTTCAGCGGTGCCAACCTCACCACGTTCGTCGTGTACGCCGCCCTCTCGGTGACCTCGTTCCTGCTCGTCCTCCACCTCCAGGTCGACCTGCACTACAGCCCGCTTGGCGCAGGCATAGCGTTCCTTCCCGCCAGCGTGCTGCTCATCCTGCTCTCCGCGCAATCGGGCGCTCTCGCGCAGCGTATCGGTCCACGGCTGCCGATGACGGGCGGTCCGATCCTGGCGGCTGTCGGGCTGATCCTTCTCTCCGGTGTCCGTGATGGCGACAGCTATTTGCTGTCGATCCTCCCCGGCATCGTCGTGTTCGGGGCAGGCCTGACCCTCACCGTGGCACCGCTCACCGCCGCGGTGATGGCGGCCGTGGACGCTCGCCACCTCGGCGTGGGCTCGGCGATCAACAACGCCACCGCCCGCATCGGCGGACTCCTCGCGGTGGCGGTGGTGCCCGCGCTCGCCGGCCTCTCGGCGGCGTCATCGCACCTTGCCGGGCGGTCGCTCAACGACGGGTTCACGTCGTCCATGCGCATCGCCGCCGGGATGCTGGTGGCGGGCGGCCTGGTTGCCGTCGCGTCAATCCGCCAGATCGCCCCCGCTGACGAGGCGGCCACCGCGACGGCCTGACCCGGCTGCGCGCCGACGCCCACCGGGGGCGGCCTACCATCGCCTCATGGCACGTGAAGCTGTCGCCGAGATCAAGGCTCGTCTCGACATCGTCGACGTGGTGGGTGGCTACGTCACCCTGCAGCGCGCCGGCCGCGGTCATCGCGCACTCTGCCCGTTTCATTCCGAGAAGACGCCGTCGTTCAACGTCAGCCAGGAGCGCCAGGCGTGGTACTGCTTCGGCTGCCAGGAGGGTGGCGACATGTTCACCTTCGTGGAGAAGGTCGAGCACACCGACTTCCGCTCCGCCCTCGAACTGCTGGCCGAGCGGGCTGGCGTGGAGCTCGAGGCGGCAGCCCAGAACGGCGAGCGGCGCGGTGCCTCACGGCGGCGCAAGCGCACGCTCGAGCTCAACGCGCGCGCGGCCGCCTTCTTCGAGCATGTCCTGTGGTCGAGTCCCGCCGGGGCCGACGGACGCGCCCTCCTGTCGTCGCGGGTTGTGGCGGAGGAGCGGGCACGCACCTTCGGGCTCGGGTTCGCGCCCGCCGGGGGTGGCGGCGAGGACGCCCTGTCCCGCTACCTCACCGAGCGAGCCGCGGCCACGGCGGACGAGATCGTCGATGCCGGGCTCGCGCACCACGCCCGCGGAGGTCGCGTCCGCGACCGCTTTCGGCACCGCCTGGTCTTCCCCATCCGCGACGAGCGGGGTGAGGTCATCGCCTTCGGCGCCCGCGCCCTTGGTGACGATGTGCCCAAGTACCTCAACTCGCCGGAGACCGCGGTGTACCACAAGGGGAGCGCCCTCTACGGCATCGACCTCGCGCGCACCGCGATGCGCGAGCACCGCGTCGCGGTGATCGTCGAGGGGTACTTCGACGTCATGGCGGCCCACCTTGCCGGGGTGGGCAACACCGTGGCCAGCAGCGGGACGGCGCTGAGCCGCGAGCAGGCCAAGGTGCTCTCTCGCCACGCCGACAGCGTGGTGCTCTGCTTCGACGCCGACGAGGCCGGGCGGGCGGCGGCGTCGAGGGCGGTCGACGTCGTCGCCTCGGAGGGGCTGGCGGCGCGCATCTGCCAGCTCCCCGAGACGTGCAAGGATCCCGACGAGCTGGTGCGCCGCGACCCGGCGGCGTTTGCGGCGGTGGTGGACCAGGCGCCCCCGGAATGGCAGGTGCTTCTCGACCGCGCCATGGGTGACGGCGAGGCGGGCAGCATCGAGGCCCGCCGCGCAGCTGCGGAGAGAGCTGTTGCGGTGCTGGTGCGTATCCCCGAGGCGGCGGCGCGCGAGCTGTACGTCCAGCAGGCGGCGCGGCGCCTCAACCTCACCGCTGCGACGCTCGGCTCTGACGTGGCCGCTGCCCATCGCGGCGTGGCTGCTCGCCGGCCCCTGCATGTGAGCGCCGTCCCAGAGGCCGCCGCACAGCCTGCGGCCGATGCCGGTGTGCCCCTGCCGAGGCCGGCGTCGTGGGAGGCGTACCTGGCGACGCTGTGCGTGCAACGCCCGGAGATCGCCACACGGCTCACGGGGGAGTTCGCACTCGACCTGGCGTCGGTGCGGCATCCGCTGGCGCGACGGATGATGGAGATCGCGCTGGCAACGACGGCCGGGGAGTCGTTCCCCCTGCACTCGCTGGCTGCCCAGGACCGTGACTTTGCCGCCGGGCTGATGATGGAGCCCGTGCCGGTGCTGCTCCCCGAGAGCCGCGTCGGCGACCTCGACACGGCCATCGCCGACTGCATCCGGCGGGTGGTCGAGGCGCAACAGGTCACGGAAATCTCCGAGGTGAGCAGACAGATGGCGGCCGCCAGGGAACGAGGTGACGACGTCGAGGTCGGCCGCCTCGCGGCCCGGCGCCGCCAGCTGGCCACGGCCTCGCCGCGACTGCGCCGCAGCGCACGCGCCGACTGACGTCCGCTCCACCCGCGCTGCGTGGCAGTGCCCAGCATGTTTGCGTTCAACGGGTGCGAGGAACGTTGAATGTCGGTGGACGAGTGATGACCAGAGGAGGAGGTGCAGACGTGACGGCGGGGGCAGCGATCGACGAACTCAGCGCCGCGGCGGAAGCGCTGATCGTGCGCGGCAAGGAACAGGGTTCGCTCACCCCCGATGACGTGCTCACGGCCTTCCACGGGATCGATGCGGAACCAGACCATCTCCAGCGCATCTTCAGCGCGCTCGCCGACATCGGCATCACCATCAACGACGGCGACCGCGATTTCGAGGCCGTCGACGACCTCGATGACGCCACCATCGCCAAGGCCGAAGCCGCCGACGCGGTGTCCTTCGACGACCCCGTTCGCATGTACCTTCGTGAGATCGGCCGGGTGCCGCTGCTCACTGCGGCGCAGGAGGTGCACTACGCCAAGCTCATCGAGCAGGGCGACCTCGCCGCCAAGGATGCGTTGACCGAGGCCAACCTTCGCCTCGTGGTCAGCATCGCCAAGAAGTACATCGGTCGCGGTATGTCCTTCCTCGACCTCATCCAGGAGGGAAACCTCGGCCTCATCCGCGCCGTGGAGAAATTCGACCACCATCGTGGCTTCAAGTTCTCCACGTACGCCACGTGGTGGATACGACAGGCGGTCACTCGCGCCATCGCCGACCAGGGGCGCACCATCCGAGTGCCAGTCCACATGGTCGAGGCGATCAACAAGCTCGTCCGGGTGTCGCGACGCCTGCTCGAGGAGCTTGGTCGCGACCCCACCGACGACGAGATCGCAGACGAGTTGGGAATCGACCCCGGTCGTGTCCGCGAGATCAGGAGGATCTCGCGCGACCCTGTGTCGCTGGAGACGCCCGTTGGCGACCAGGAGGACGCCAGCCTCGGCGATTTCGTTGAGGACAAGGACGCCACGACACCGTCTGATGCCGCGTCGCTGGCAGTTCTGCACACCGAGATGGAGGGCATGCTCGACACGCTGTCGCCGCGCGAACGGCGTGTCCTGCAACTGCGTTTCGGGCTCGCCGACGGTCAGCAGCGTACCCTCGAGGAGGTCGGTAAACGGTTCGGGGTCACCCGCGAACGCGTTCGCCAGATCGAGGCCAAGGCGATCCGCAAGCTGCGCCATCCGTCGCGCAGCCGCAAGCTGCGCGACTTTCTCGACTGACAGCTAGCGCGGTTGCACGAACGTCCGCTCCGTATACTGCCTGCGTACGCGCCGACCACCCCCAGCAGAGAAACATCCCACACATTCCGGGTTAGCTCAGCGGTAGAGCAGGCGGCTGTTAACCGCAAGGTCACTGGTTCGAATCCAGTACCCGGAGCCATCAGCACCTTCGAAGGGGACGCCACAACCATGGCCAACGACGCAGCACACGTTCCAGCAGGGCCGAATCGTCGTCCAACCGACCCGGACGCACCGGCGACGACTGCGATGCCGGACATCGCGCCGCCGGCGTCCAAGCCAACCACGACGCCGTCGACGGCGGCGAGCGCCGAGGTGATGGGCAGGGCCAGCCCGCCGTCGGCCCGGACTGCCGCGGCCCGGCCCGCGCCCACTCTTGTCGGTGCCGGGTCGGCGGTTCGGACCAGCAGTGCTGCCACTGCCGCGCCCATCGCCCCGTCTGCCGCGAGCAGCGTTTCGGCGCTCGACCTCAGAGGGGCACCGCCAGGGTGGTCGTTCCGGGCCGGCTTCACTCACCCGGACACGGTCGCAGCCCCGCCCACCTCCCGGGAGCAGACCGAGTTGCCGCTTGAGCCCGCGCCCGCGGTCCGCGCGGCGGCGCCGCTCCTGCAGCCCCACTTCGGGCCCGTCGGCCGCTCGCGACCACCGCTCCTCGTAGCCCTGCTGGCGATGGTGACGCTGGGCGTGTACGCGCTGGTGTGGCACCAGAGGATGAACCGCGAGCTCGAGGAGTTCGACCCCAAGCTCCATTCCCGTCCGATGCGCAGCGCGGTGGCGCTGGCCGTGCCGTGGCTGGCCGGAATGCTCGTCACGCTGGCCGGGGCCGCCCTCATCATCGGCAGCCGCCTCTCACTGCACCTGCCGCTGGCGTCTCATGTCTCGCCCTTGCAGTCGTATCTCATGCTGGGCGGTCTTGCGGTGGTGCCCTACCTGACGCTGCTGCTGCCGATCAGCCTCATCGCCGTCGTGATGACGCTCGAGCGACTGCGCTGCGTGGAGGAGCACGTCGGCACGACCACCGACCGCCAGGTCCGCCCGGTGGGGGCCATGCTCCTCCTCGCCGTCCCCGTGGTTGGTGGCCTGGTGCTCCTCGCCGCCGAGCAGCGCCGGCTCAATGCCGTCTGGGACGCGGTCGCGCCATCGGGGCGACCATCCCCCTGAGCACCGCCGACCCGCCACCACCACCTCCTCCGCCGCTTCCCGACGCGGAGCACCGCCCCGGGCGGAGGCGGCGCAGCGCGCAGCGCACCCCGGCCGTCGTCGATCGCATGCAGCTTGCCGACGACGCGGCAGGACGTGTGACGATCTTCAGCATCGAGGAGGCGGTGGTCACATCTCCAGCCCCAGGTCAGCCTCCAGGCTCGGAGGTGGCGGAGAGGAGCCTGACGCTCTGGAATCGGGTCGGTGGTGCCCTCGACAGTCCCCAGGCGCCCATGATCCTGGCGGCGGCACTGGTGGTCATCCTGGTTCTGGGGCTGCTGCTGAGCCGCCACTGACGCAGACCGTCCCGGCCATGTCCGGTGTGACACGCGCCTGTGGTTCTACACTGCTTTGTATGACCAACCGCGCGTCGTCAGCGGACGAGGATCTTGCCGGTCGGACGGACGCCGAGCTGATCGCCCGTGTCCTCGGCGGATCCATGCCGTCGCCCAGCGTCGCCGCCTGCGCGGAACTGGTGGCCCGGCTGCCCCTCTGGGAGCGGCGCACCCTGGGGGTCGCGGGCCTGGTCCGCGATCACCATGTCGCTCCCGAGCGAGCGGTCCGGCTGGCGGCGCTCTGGGAGCTGGCCGAGCGCTGGCTCGCCGACGATCGCCCCACGATCACCTCGCCGCGCGAGGCAGTGCTGTTGCTCGACCGGCTCCGCTCCGCCCCTCGCGAGGAGGTGTGGGTTCTGCTCCTCGACGCGCGCCACCGCCCGATCGCGGTCGAGACCGTGGCCGTGGGCAGCGTCAACAGTTCGCGGCTGACACCGCGCGACGTGCTGGCGCCGGCGCTCCGTGCCGGGGCGTCCGCCCTGGTCGTGGCTCACAACCACCCGTCGGGCGACGCATCGCCGTCGCGGGCGGACCGGCTGGTCACCGAGGCGCTGCGCAGCGCGGCCACACTGGTCGGCATCCCGGTGCTCGACCACATCATCGTCGCCGCCCGCGCGCACCACTCGTTCCGCGAGTGCGAGAGCGGCGACGTTTGACCCGAAGATGCGATTGACTGAAAGGAATGCGATCACGGACCCCAAGCGACTAGCCGGCCCGCGTCGCCCGCCTCTCCGTCGTCAGCCCCTCAATGTCGTCGGCGGCGGCGCTCGCCCACATATCTGCCGCGTACACGGCTGCCGGCGCGTCGGCCTCATGCCCCTGGCGGAGGACAAGGAGCGCGCCGTCCTTGTACTGGATGACGAGGTCGCCTTTCAGGTGGTCTGTTCGCCCGGTGTTGGTGATGACTCTTACGCCCGGCATTGCTTGTCTCCTATGGCTGCGAACGGATGTGC
>Ga0209890_10000270_pt1 | contig 24040 bp, 18 predicted proteins | sample OrgsoiDNA2013049_FD_185799 | JGI IMG/M metagenome (GOLD analysis project Ga0209890, IMG submission 185799) | Permafrost soil microbial communities from the Arctic, to analyse light accelerated degradation of dissolved organic matter (DOM) -... | ecosystem: Environmental > Terrestrial > Soil >...
TCACACGAAGAGCTCATCGATTCAGACTTTTAGCGATTCGGGAACCCCCACGAGTCATCCGTTCTCGCCGCTGGTATAAGGAGGGTCCCGGTTGCTCCAGCGCTCGAATCCACGATAACGGAATGAGCCGCGAGCCTTGCAACGTCGTATACCTAGTGCCCTTTTGCTTGTCCGACCACCCCTGGTCGACATTGACGCGCTCTTCGGCGCCGAGCGCGCCTTGCAACGCGCCACAAGTAACAAAGATGCCGACCGCAAACGCGCGTATGACCAAAACCACAGTGCCCCGACGCATTGACCCCTCCCCGCGATAGACGCGCATCAAAGCCAGGATTGTCTAAAATTGCAATGTCTGGTTGTATCAATTCATCGCCTGCGCATCGCTGCGCCTACCCAAATCACTGGCATTTTGGGCACGATCCGACTATGTGGGCTTCATATGAACAAAATACGCATCGCAAAATACAAGATCGGCCAGGTGGTCAAGCACCGCCTCTATCCGTTCCGCGGCGTGGTGTTCGACATCGATCCGGTATTCGACAACACCGAGGAATGGTGGGAGTCGATCCCGGCCAAGGTGCGCCCGCGCAAGGACCAGCCGTTCTACCATTTGTTCGCCGAGAACGCGGAGAGCGAATACGTCGCTTATGTCTCCGAGCAGAACCTGCTGCCCGACACCTCCGAAAAACCGATCCGCCATCCGCAGGTCGCCGAAGTATTCGTGCAGGACGACAGTGGCGGCTATCGCCCGCGCCACAGCCAATTGAACTGAGCCTCTTTCTTCACCTCTCCCCGCTTGCGGTGAGAGGGAAATGCGCTGTGTGCCCGGCAAGGCCAATAAAAAAGGCGCAGGCCTGAGCCTGCGCCTTTCGTCTTCGTCAACCGGCGCTGCCGGCTTATTACTTCGGCGCGGGTACCGGCGCCGGGGCCGCTGCCGCCGGCTGCTGGGCTTCCAGTTTCTTGCGCGCGTCTTCCGCACGCTTCTGCAGCTCTTCCTGCAATTTGCGCTGCTGCTCCTCGACCACCTTCGGATCGGTCGGCGGGCCGTCATACGCCTTAGCGAAATCGGCGAGCGGCAGCGGCAGGCTGATCGGCGTGCCCTGCATGTTGATCGCCTGCAGGGTGATCTGCTGCCCCTTCTTCATCTTGGCGATCATGTCGTCGGTGACCGGGTAATCGGCCATGCAGCCGACCGGGAAGCATATCTTGTAGGGTTGCTGGGCCGGCTGATCCTGATCGATCATCATGCGGGTGCCGTGCTGCAATTGCATGCCGAGCGGAACCGTGACGCGCAGCACCTTGGCCTCGCCTTCCGGCTCGAACAACTGGACGATCGCGACCGGCATGCCATTTTCCAGGCGGCCGTCCTTGGAAATGACGCAGACTTGCTTGTTGTTGGTTTCTGGGCCCTTGCCGCACACCTTCAGCCACGGCGAATACATGAGCTGCGGCGGCGCTTCGGCGCCGGCCTGCGGCTGTGGCGCCGCCGGCGCGGGCTGCGCCTGCTGCGGCTTCTGCTGCGCCGCCGGCTTGGGGGCGGGCGCCTTTTTTTCCGCCGCGGGTTTCGGTGGCTGCTGCGCGAGCGCGGGCGTCGCCATCCCCATGGCCGCTGCCAGCAATCCCGCGACGACTGAGGCGGTCAGCGCCCGCCCCAACGGCCGGGCCGATGCGATCCGATAATGCATTGCAATTTGTCCCTTTTTCTCGCACCGCTCGCGGCCTTGCAGCCAATTGAACGGTCGCCTCTATGCCCGGCTCTCTCCCCGCGAAATGCGGCGGGAGCGTGACAACTCAGGGCTGCCTGATAGCCGATATTGCTCCGGCAATAAAGCCACGAATGTGCCGAAAATGCGGGACCGCTCAGGGCCTCACCCCTGTGATAAATTGCGCAAAACCGGAAACGAGTCGCATTCGACCCCTGTCTGCGCCCTCATCTAGCTACCGCGCGCTGATGCAATGGCAGGCATCCCGGCGCACGCTGATGCTTGGCGCGCTGCTGGCCGCCGGCGGGCTCGAGCGCATCTCCGCATGGGCGGCGGGGGCGTACCACGCCATCGCCATGCACGGCGAGCCGGCTTGGGGCGCCGGTTTCAGCCATCCGAGCTATGCCGATCCGGCGGCGCCCAAGGGCGGCCAACTGGTGCAAGGCGTGCTCGGCACCTTCGACAGCCTCAATCCGTTCAACATCAAAGGCCTGCCCGCCGCCAATATCCGCGGTTACGTGATCGAAAGCCTGCTCGCGCGTGGTTATGACGAGCCCTTCACTCTTTATGGCTTACTGGCCGAAAGCGTGGAGACCGATGCCGCGCGCAGCACGGTCACCTTCACGCTCAATCCGGCGGCGCGCTTTGCCGACGGCAAAAAGGTCGACCCCGATGACGTGATTTTTTCCTGGCAACTGTTGCGCGACAAGGGCCGGCCGAATTACCGCATCTATTACGCCAAGGTGGTCAAGGCGGTGGCGACCGACGCACGCACGGTGCGCTTCGATCTTGCCGGCGCCGACGACCGCGAATTGCCGCTGATCATCGGCCTGATGCCGGTGCTCGCTAAACACGCGATCGATCCCGACAAGTTCGAGGAGACGACGTTCGAGCCGCTGCTCGGCAGCGGTCCCTATACCGTGAGCGCGGTCAAGCCGGGCGAGAGCGTCGTCTTCAAGCGCGACCCGAACTACTGGGGCCGCGATCTGCCGATCAATCGCGGCTTGTGGAATTTCGATGCCATCCGCTTCGACTATTACCGCGACGGTAACACGCATTTCGAGGCGTTCAAGAAAGGCCTCTACGACGTGCGCATGGAGACCGATCCCGGCCGCTGGCAGACCGCGTACGATTTCCCGGCGCTCGCCCAGGGCCGCGTGGTCAAGGAGGAATTCCCCTACGGCCTGCCGAAGGGCATGGATGGCCTGGTGTTCAACACGCGCCGGCCGATCTTCACCGATATGCGCGTGCGCGAGGCGATCCTGAACCTGTTCGATTTCGAATGGATCAACCACAATTACTTCTTCGACCTCTATAAGCGCACGGCGAGCTATTTCGACGGCTGCGATCTCTCCGCCCATGGCGTGCCGGCCAATGCGCGCGAAAAAGAACTGCTGGCGCCATTTCCCGGGGCGGTGCGCACCGACATCATGGACGGCAGCTGGGCGCCGCCGGTCACCGACGGCTCGGGCCGCGACCGCGCCGGCTTGCGTCGGGCTTTCGCGCTGTTCGCCGCCGCCGGCTACCAACTCAAGGGCACGCAACTGGTACACACCGCCAGCGGGCGGCCGTTTGCGTTCGAGCTGCTCACTACCACCCGCGACCAGGAGCGCCTGGCGCTCGCCTTCGTGCGCAGCCTCAAGCTTGCCGGCATCGACGCGCGCGTGCGCAGCGTGGACGCCACCCAGTTCGAGCGCCGGCGCATCATGTTCGATTTCGACATGATGCAGTATCGCTGGGAGCAATCGCTGTCGCCCGGCAACGAGCAGAGCTTCTACTGGGGCTCGGACGCTGCCACGCAAGAAGGCAGCCGCAACTACATGGGCGTCAAGTCGAAGGCGGTCGATGCCATGATCGCCGCCATGCTCAGCGCCACCAGCCGCGAAGATTTCGTTGCCGCCACCCGCGCGCTCGACCGCGTGTTGCTGTCCGGCTTCTACGTGGTGCCACTCTATTTCCCGCCCAAACAATGGATAGCGCGCTGGACACGAATCAAGCATCCCTCGCAGGCTTCCTTGTTCGGCTATCTGCCGGAAACCTGGTGGCACGGGGACGCCAAATGATCCTGAGCGACACGCAACAAGCGGACGGCGCCGGCGCCACGCTCGATGACCTGTTTCGCCGCGCCGGCGTGCGCCGCCCCGACGCGTTGGCGCTGATCGATCCGCCCAATGACGGGACCATCACCGGCGGCGCGCCGCGACGGCTGACCTATGCGGAAGCCGACCGCGCGATCTCGGCGCTTGCCGCCAAGCTGCGGGGCTTAAGCTTGCAGACCGACATGGTGGTGGCGCTGCAACTTGCCAATACCGTGGACAGCGTGATCGCGCTGCTCGGCGTGCTGCGTGCCGGCATGATCGCCGCGCCGCTGCCGCTGCTCTGGCGCGAGCAAGAGATGGTGGCCGCGCTTTCGCGCATCGGCGCCAAGGCGATCGTCACGTCTTCGCACGTCGGGCCTGCCGCGCAATCGACGTCCTTTGCCGAGATCGCCATGCAGGTGGCGGTCGAGCTGTTTCCGATCCGGCACATCTGCGGGTTCGGGCGCGATCTGCCCGATGGCGTGGTGCCGCTCGATGATGTGTTCGATCCCGCGCCCACGGATTTCTACCAGCCGTCCGTGCGGCCGGGCCCTGCCGCCGCCCATGTCGCCGCCATCACCTTCGATGTCACCGGCGACGGGCTCGTGCCCGTCACACGCAGCCAGAGCGAGCTGATCGCAGGCGGGCTTGTCGTCTTCCGCGAAGCCGGCATTGCCGAGAACGCAACGATCCTCTCCACGATCCCGGCCGCCTCGTTCGCCGGCATTACCCTCACGCTGATGCCGTGGCTGCTCGCCGGCGGCACGCTGGCGTTGCATCACGGCTTCGATCCGGCCGTATTTGCCGAGCAAAACCGCGCGCATGAGCCGTGCAGCGTCGTGCTGCCGGGCCCCGCGCTGGCGCCACTGGATGACGCAGGCCTGCTCGGCGGCTACATCAAAAATATTCTTGCGCTGTGGCGCGCGCCCGAGCAACTCGCCGCTGCCGCGCCGTGGCAGCACGATGCGGCGCTGGTGGACATTGCGAGCTTCGGCGAAACCGGATTGCTGCCGGCCCGGCGCGGGCCCAACGGCCTACCGGCGCCGATCCCGCACGGCACCTTCGTCGTGCCGGCCGGCATCACCGCGGTGGGCGGCTATCGCTTCATGCAGCGCGAAGTCGATGCGGTGGTGGCGGGCGCCGATCCCGCCGCCGTCATTGTGGCGCTGCCCGACGCCCATCTCGGCCAGCGCTTCGCCGGCAGCGCGCAAGACGGTGCGGCCCTCGCCGCCACATTGCAGGCGCGCGGCGTCAATTCGCTGATTGCCGGGGCGTTCCTGCCACGTGGGAATGCCGCTTGATCTTCCATATTTCGTTGACGGGGCATTAATCGCGCACCGCTAGGGTCGCGCATCATTTTGTAACCGCGTGTACCCATGTCGCTGCAAGGTCCAATGATCGTGGTCGCCGACAGCCCGGCGACCGACCTGGTCGATGCGCTGGTTGCCGCCGGCGCCTTCCCGATCATCGAGACTACATGGGCCGATGCGCCGACCGCCTTCGTTTCGGTCAAGCCCACCGCCGTGGTGATCGCCGAGCCGGGCGCCCCGCCCGATGAATCCGCCGCACGCATGCTTTGCTTGCAGATCGCCACCGCCAAGGGCACCATCGTGCCGGTGATCGCGCGCGCCTATGGCGACCAGGAAGCCGCCATCTCGATCGCCTTGCCGGCCGACGCCGCGCTGCCGGTCGCGCGGCTGATCGCGCGTTTGCAATCGGCCATGCGCGTGCGCGCGCTGCACGCGACCGTTCTCCGCCGCATCGAGACCTTCGCCGCGCATGACGGCCGGCTGCCGCCGCTTCCGGTCGGCGACGCGCTCGACGACGCCACCGTGCTGATCGCCGGCCGCGGGCCGCTCTACCCCAAGCTCAGCGTGGCGATGGGCGAGCGCGTCAAGATGCTGGGCGCGCTCAGCGTGGAGGCCGCCGCCAAGCACCTCAACGCGCGCGACATTGACGGCATCGTGGTGGGCGACGGCTTTTCCCCGCGCAAGGTGGAGGCCTTCCTCACCGTGCTGACGCAGGATGCCCGCTTCCGCGACATTCCGGTGGCGGTGATCGGCGAGACGTCGCCCGAATTCATCGAAGGGCTGCCGAATATCGATCACGTCGACGGCGATCCGGCGCGGCTGGTCGCGCGCATGGTGCCGCTGGTGCGCATGCATGCCTTCGAGGCGCGACTCAAGAGAATGCTGAAGTCGCTCGATGCCGACGGCATGTTCGACCCCGACACCGGTCTGCATACGCGCGACACGTTCGCCCGCGAGCTCGGCAAGGCTGCGGCCGAAGCCGGCGACCGCAGCCAGCCTTTGTCACTATCGCGCTTTTCCTTCGACGGCGCGCTTGACGAACGCGCCAGCATGGACGGCGCCCGGCTGGTGACGCGGCTGATCCGCAATATCGATTTTGGCTGCCGCGACGACGACGGCTCGATCCTGATCGCCTTCACGCAGACCGATCTGCGCAGCGCCCATGTGGTGGCGCGCCGCATCGCCGGCCTGATCAAAAACACCATGCTGGTGCCGCGGCGCGGGCGCGACAATGTCGCCGCCAACGTAACGCTGGCGACGCTGAAGGCCGGCGATACGCTCGATAGTCTCATGGCGCGCGTCATGGACAGCCGGGTGGTTGCGGCCGAATAGTCCTGTGATTAGGTTAGCTCCAACAGGAGCCAGCCATGCCCGACACTCAACCGGTCCGCATCGACGTCGTCTCCGACGTAGTCTGCCCATGGTGCTTTATCGGCAAGCATCGCCTGGAAAAAGCGCTGGCGCTGCGGCCCGGCGTCGCTGTCGAGGTGCATTGGCGCCCCTATTTCCTCAATGACTGGATTCCGCGCGAAGGCATATCGCGCGAGCAATATCTCACCACCAAATTCGGCTCGCCCGAACGCTACAAGGGCATCGCCCAGCGCGTCACCGCGGCGGCCGCGGAGGAAGGTCTCGTCTATGCCGCCAACAAGGTGAAGCGGCAGCCCAATACGCTCGACTGCCATCGGCTGATCCGCTGGGCGGAGGTGGAAGGCAAAGCCGGCGAGATGAAGCAGAAGCTGATGGATCTCTACTTCACGCAAGGCGCCGACCTTACCGATCGCGACACGCTGGTGCAGGCCGCCGTCGCCGTCGGACTCGACGCCGAAACGGTGCGCGAAGGCCTTGCGAGCGATCAGGACGTCGCCGCGATCGAGCAGGAGGCGCTCTCGGCCAAGGAAGCCGGCATTGAGGGCGTGCCCTGCTTCATCTTCGGCGGCAAGTTCGCGGTGTCGGGCGCGCAGTCGCCGGAATATCTCGCCGAGGCCATCGACCGCATGGCGCAAACCGGTCAAGACGCGGCGGAGTAGCGCATGATCCCGAAAAGTGGGAACCGGTTTTCGGATAAGATCATGCGCAGAAATTAAGCGTCACGCCGCCTTGGCCTGTTCTGCGATGCCCGCCAGCTTGCGCAAAATCGCCGCGGTGCCTTTCAGGCGATCCTGCGGCCGCTCCCAATCGTCGAAGAACACCAGCTGCTGCCCCTTGGCGTCCTTCGGATCGGGCCGCATGCGCACGCCCGAACCCTGCTCGCGAATATAGGCAATGAGCCCTTCAGGGTTGGCGAAAATATTGTCGCGGAACGACAGCACGACGCCCTTCGTCCCGGCTTCCAGCTTTTCGACATTGGCGCGCCGGCTTAAGGTCTTGATCGCAACCACCTGCAACAGATGCTCGACCTCGCCCGGCAGCGGTCCGAAGCGGTCGACCATTTCCGCCGCGAAACTGTCGATGTCGCGCTCGTCCTCGATCTCGGCCAGCCGCCGGTAGAGCGCGAGCCGCACCGACAGGTCGGCGACGTAGTCCTCCGGGATGAGCAGGGCCGTGCCGATGGTGATCGACGGCGACCAGCGGTCGGCGACCGGCGCGCTGATGCCGGCCTTCAGGCTCAACACCGCCTCCTCCAGCATCTGCTGATAAAGCTCGAAGCCGACCTCCTTGATGTGGCCGGACTGTTCCTCGCCGAGCAGATTGCCGGCCCCGCGAATGTCCAGATCGTGCGAGGCGAGCTGGAAGCCGGCGCCCAGCGTGTCGAGCGATTGCAGCACCTTGAGCCGCCGTTCCGCCTGCGCCGTGATCTTCTGCTGCGCCGGCAATGTGAGCAGCGCATAGGCGCGCAGCTTGGCGCGGCCCACCCGCCCGCGCAGCTGATAAAGCTGCGAGAGGCCGAACATATCGGCGCGGTGCACGATCAGCGTGTTGGCGCTCGGAATGTCGAGGCCGGATTCGATGATGGTGGTGGACAGCAACACGTCGTATTTGTTGTCGTAGAAGGCCGACATGATGTCGTCGAGCACGGTCGGCGGCATCTGGCCGTGCGCGACGCCGACGCGCACCTCCGGCACGTTCTTGTCGAGGAAGTCCTTGGCGCCGGCGAGGTCCTCGATGCGCGGGCAGACATAGAAGGCCTGGCCGCCGCGGTATTTCTCGCGCAGCAACGCCTCGCGCACCGTGATCGGATCGAACGGCGACACGAAAGTGCGCACCGCCAGCCGGTCGACTGGCGGCGAGGCGATGATCGAGAGATCGCGCACGCCGGTGAGCGCAAGCTGCAAGGTGCGCGGGATCGGCGTCGCGGTGAGCGTGAGCACGTGCACTTCTGCGCGCAAGGTCTTGAGCTTCTCTTTATGAGCTACGCCGAAATGCTGCTCCTCGTCCACCACCAGCAGCGCGAGGTCCTTGAACGTGATGCCCTTACCGAGCAGCGCATGGGTGCCGATGACGATATCGACGTGGCCTGCGGCCAGACCCGCCTTGACCGCGGCAAGCTCCGCCGCCGGCACCAGGCGCGAGGCTTGCGCCACGTTGACCGGAAAGCCGTGGAAGCGCTCGCTGAAGGTCTTGAAGTGCTGGCGCGCCAGCAGCGTCGTCGGCACCACAATGGCCACCTGCTTGCCGTTGATGGCGGCGATGAAGGCGCCGCGCAACGCGACTTCGGTCTTGCCGAAGCCGACGTCGCCGCAGATCAGCCGGTCCATCGGCCGGCCGGAATTCAAATCCTTGATGGTGGCGTCGATAGCGGCGAGCTGGTCGTCGGTCTCCTCATAAGGAAAGCCGGCGCAGAATTCGTCATAAGCGCCCGGCCCGACGCTAAAGCGCGGCGCCTCGCGCGTCAGCCGCTCGGCCGCTACCTTGATCAATTCGCCGGCGATCTCGCGGATACGGCTCTTCATGCGCGCCTTGCGCGCCTGCCAGTTGCCGCTGCCGAGCCGGTCGAGATCGACGTTGGCCTGCTCGGCGCCGTAGCGCGACAGCAGGTCGACGTTCTCCACCGGCAGATAAAGCTTGGCGCCTCCCGCGTAATGGATTTCCAGACAGTCGTGCGGTGCGCCGGCGGCCTGGATCGGCTGCAAGCCGGCAAAGCGCCCGATGCCGTGATCGACATGCACCACCAGATCGCCGGGCGCCAGACTCGTGGCTTCGGCGATAAAATTGTCGGCCCGGCGCATGGCGCGGCGCGGCCGCACCAGACGATCGCCGAGGATGTCCTGCTCGCTGACGATGGCCGCGTCGGCCGTCTCGAAACCGGACTCGATGCCGAGCACGGCGAGCGCCACCGCCGGCCTGGGCAGCGCCAGCGCCTGCGGCCAGGAGCCGACAAGCGTGAGATTAAGCAATTTGTGGTCGGCGAGTACGTGGCTCATGCGCTCGCGCGCGCCTTCGCTCCAGAGCGCGACCGCCACCCGTTTGCCCGAAGCTTGCAACGCCAGCACGTGTTGGGTGACCGCCTCGAACACATTGGCGCCCGGCGCGGCGCGCTCGGCCGCGAAATTGTGGCCGGCGCGTGCGCCGACATCGAGCACGTCGCGCGCCTCCGGCACCGCGAACGGCGTCAATCGTGCCATCGCCGATGCGCCAAGCCGCTCCTTCCATTCGGCTTCAGCCAGATAAAGCCGCGCCGGCGGCAGCGGCTTGTAGAACGGCGTCACGCCGTCCTTCAGCGCCTCGCGCCGCGCGTCGTAATAATCGGCGATCTGCGTGAGGCGCTCATGCGCGGCGTCCTCGGCCAGATGCTCGAGCGCCAGCGGCGTATCGGGGAGATAGTCGAACACGGTTTCGAGCGTGGTGTGGAACAGCGGCAGCCAGTGCTCAATGCCCGGATAGCGGCGGCCTTCGCTCACCGCTTCGTACAAGAGATCGTCGGGCGTGGCCGCGCCAAACTCCGCCACATAGCCGGTGCGGAAGCGGCGGATGGTTTCGGTGACGAGCTGGAATTCCGCGACCGGCACCAGATCGAGCCCGCGCAATGGCGTTTCGCTGCGTTGCGTCTGCGCATCGAAAGTGCGGATGGTCTCGATAGCGTCGCCGAAGAAATCGAAACGCACCGGCATGTCCATGCCGGGCGGAAATAGATCGAGAATGCCGCCGCGCACCGCGTAGTCGCCCGGCTCGCGCACGGTCGAAGCGCGCGTGAAGCCGTTGAGCTCCAGCCAGGCCACGATGCTCGCCATGCCGATGACATTGCCGGGCGCCACCGACAGCGCATGCGTCGCCACGAACTCGCGCGCCGGCACGCGCTGCAGCGCTGCGTTCACCGTGGTGAGTAATACCGACGGTTTGTCGCGGCCTTTCACCCGGGCCAATCGCGACAACGCGGTCATGCGCTGCGCCACCACCGATGCATTGGGCGACACCCGGTCGTAGGGCAGGCAATCCCAGGCCGGAAATTCCATGCTCAGAATGTCCGGCCCGAAAAACGCCAACGCGCGCGACAGTGCCGCCATGCGCTGGCCGTCGCGGCAGATCACCGCGAGCGAAATCGCCGGCGCGTCGTGGCGCGCCGCGATGGCGCGCGCCAGATCCGCCAGCACCAGCCCTTCGGCGCCGTCGGCGACTTGCGCCAGCGTGAGCGGCTGGCCGGCCTGCAACAATGTGGCGGGAGATTTAGCCATAATGGAAATCGCGCAAGCGGCGGAACAGCGCGGTATCGATCTCGGCGGGCGCCGGTTGCGAGCCGTTCACCCAGGTGAACATTTGCTGGTCGGGAACCTCGAGCCAGGCCTCGTACTCATCGAGCTCGGCGTCGCTCAATTCCGCGATATGCGCGTCGGCGAAGCCGCCGAGCACCAGGTCCATCTCGCGAATGCCGCGATGCCAGGAGCGGAACAGCAGCCGCTTGCGGCGCGGGTCCAGTCCATCGCTCGAAATCTCGGTTCCGGTCATCATGCCGCTCCAACGCCAAAAACCCGGACGGGGCCGGGCGGGGTTTATATAGAGGGCTTGCGGGGCGCTGTCAGCGTTTGCTTTGCACAGCCCAGCATTGCGTCCGCCGAACGCGCAAGCCAGCATGTCGCCCATGCGGCCGCTCGTGCTCAACCCCCTGTTCGCCTCGCTCACCAGCCTGCCCGGCGTCGGACCGAAGCTGGAGGCGCTCTATGCCCGGCTGCTCGAGCGCGAGGCGCCGCGCGTGGTCGACCTGTTGTTTCATCTGCCCGCGGGCGCCATCGACCGCCGCGCGCGGCCGAAGCTCAACGAGGTGCAGCCCGGCCAGGTCGTCACCGTGTCAGTGACGGTCGAGGAGCATCGTCCCGCTCCGCCCCATCGCCCGCGCTCGCCCTATCGCATCATCGCCAGCGACGGGACCGGCCCCACGCTGACGCTCACTTTTTTCAACGCGCGCAAGGATTACCTGGAGAAGCTCCTGCCGGTGGGCGAGACGCGCTACGTCTCCGGCACCGCCGAATTCTACGACGGCATGTTGCAGATGGTGCATCCCGACCGGGTGGTGGACGAGAAAGGCTTCGCCAGCCTGCCGCTGGTCGAGCCGGTCTATCCGCTCACCGAGGGGCTGGCGCCCGGCAATGTGCGGCGCGCCATGGAGGGCGCGCTGGCCCGCCTGCCCGATCTGCCGGAATGGCAGGACGAGGCCTGGGTCGCGCGCGAACGCTTTCCCGCGTTCGCCGCCGCGCTGCGCCATCTGCACCGGCCGGCTGAGCCGCATGACATCGCGCCGGAAAGTCTGGCCTGGACACGGCTGGCCTATGACGAATTGCTGGCCGGCCAACTCGCGCTCGCTATGGTGCGCGCGCATATGCGCCGGCAGGCCGGCCGCGGCTCGGCGAGCGAGGGCCGCCTGCGCGCGCGCGTCTTGAAGGCGCTCCCCTACGCGCTCACCCATTGGCAGCAAAAGGCGGTCGACGACATCGTCGCCGATCTCGCACGCCCGCAGCGCATGTTGCGGCTGCTGCAGGGCGATGTCGGCTCCGGCAAGACCGTTGTGGCGCTGATCGCGGCGGCGGCGGTGATCGAAGCCGGCCGCCAAGCGGCGTTCATGGCGCCGACCGAAATTCTCGCCCGCCAGCATCTCAAGACCATCGCGCCGCTGGCCGAAGCCGCGGGCTTGCGCGTCGCCATTCTCACCGGCCGCGAACGCGGCGGCGAACGCGAGACTATTCTCGACCGGCTCGCGCTCGGCGATATCGATCTGCTGATCGGCACCCACGCGCTGTTCCAGGACGAGGTCGCGTTCCACGATCTCGCGCTCGCCATCGTGGACGAGCAGCATCGCTTCGGCGTGCACCAACGGCTGGCACTGGCGCAGAAGGGCGAGGCGGTGGACGTGCTGGTGCTCACCGCCACGCCGATTCCGCGCACGCTGGTGCTCACTTATTTCGGTGACATGGACGTCTCTGAATTGCGCGAGAAGCCGCCCGGCCGTCAGCCGATCGACACGCGCACGATCCCCATGTCGCGCATCGAGGAAGTCGAGGACGCCACCGGCCGCGCGCTGCACGCGGGCCAACGCGCCTATTGGGTCTGCCCGCTGGTGGAGGAATCCGAAAAGATCGATCTCGCCGCGGCCGAAGCGCGCTTCGAGGAACTGCGTAAACGTTTCGGGAAAAAAGTCGATCTGGTGCATGGCCGCATGAAAGGCGTGGAGAAAGACGCCGCCATGGCGCGCTTCGCGGCGGGGGAGACGCAGTTGCTGGTCGCCACCACGGTGATCGAGGTCGGCGTCGACGTGCCGGAAGCCACCATCATGGTGATCGAGCACGCCGAGCGTTTTGGCCTCGCGCAATTGCATCAATTGCGCGGGCGCATCGGGCGCGGGACCGGCGCCTCGACCTGCCTGCTGCTCTACAAGGCGCCGCTCGGCGAAACCGCCAAGGCGCGGCTCGCCGTGCTGCGCGAGACCGAAGACGGCTTCCGCATCGCCGAGGAAGACCTGAAGTTGCGCGGCGAAGGCGACCTGCTCGGCACGCGGCAGAGCGGCCTGCCCGGCTTTCGGCTAGCCCGCATCGAGACGCACGGCAAATATCTCGGCGCCGCGCGCGACGACGCGGCGCTGATCCTGGCGCGCGACGCCACGCTGGCGACGCCGCGCGGTCAGGCGCTGCGGCATTTGCTCTATCTGTTCGGCAAGGACGAGGCGATCAAGTTGATCCGTGCCGGCTGAGCGCTCGCGTCAGGCCGCCAGCGGATCGGAACCGAAGCGGTTCGGCCCGGTCGTGCCTTTGATGCAGTCCCAGATAAGCAGCAGAATGAGGCCGATGCCGGTGAGAGCGATGAGCAGCCACCACGCCGTGCGGTCGAGATCGTGCAGGCGGCGCGCCGAGACGGCGATCCCAGGAAGCATCAGCGCCAGGGACACGACCAACCCGATCAGACCGAGACTCCCCAGGAGGGAATCGAGGATTCCCGCCGCCATGTTGGCGATCACCGTGAACAGCGTCCAATACCAGTACTCGGAACGCGCAGCGCGGCCAGTAAACGTGGCGTATTTGCTAAAGCCCGATTTGATTGCTTCGCTGAAGTTCATTGCATAGCCCCCCGGCACTAAAAAGATGCCGAAGCCTAACAGCCCCGGCCGCCGTACAAAAGCGGCGTTTTAGCAAAGCGAAGAACTATTTCGCGGTCGCCGGCGATTTCGCCGCCTGCGCGGCGCGCGCGCTGGCGGCGAGCGCGGCAAGCTTCTGCTGCGCATCGGCATCCGGTTGCACCATGCCGGCCGAGATCAGCAGCGTCATCGCGTTCTCCACCGAGACGTCGAGCACGATGATATCCTTGCGCAGGACATAGAAGAAGAAGCCGGTGGTCGGGTTGGGCGTGCAGGGCATGAACGCCGACACATGCTCGCCTTGCGGCAGTTTTTCCGCCAGATCGCCGCTCGGCGGCTGCGACAGAAACACCAGCGACCACATGCCCGGCGCGGGAAATTCCACAAGCCCAACCTGCCGGAAGCTCGAACCCGATTTCGAGAACAGCGCCTCGAAAATCTGTTTCATGGTTTTGTAGATCGACCTTACGATCGGCATGCGGTTGAGCAGGCCCTCACCCCATCTGACCAACGTGCGCCCGACAAAATTGGCGGTGAGGAAACCCAACAGTATGAGCGCGGCAATGGCGATGATCAGGCCGGTGCCCGGGATCGGCCACGGCAGATAGGTTTCCGGCCGATACATCTCCGGTATCAGCGGACGCATAAAACCGTCGACCCAGGTGACGATCGACCAGATCAACCAGACGGTGATCGCCAGCGGCCCCGCCACCACCAGACCGGTGAGGAAATAGTTGCGTAGGCGGGCGACAAGGCCGCTCTGCTGCGGCGACGCCACATTGACCGCCGGCATATGGTCAAGCTTCTGGTTGAAGTCAGTCATGGCTTAGCAACTTTTTTAGTGCGCATGATCTTATCCGAAAACCGGTTCCCATCCCCGATCGGGGTCGAGGACATGCTTTTCGGGATCATGCGCATTCTATTCCACCGTGACCGATTTCGCGAGGTTGCGCGGCTGGTCCACGTCGGTGCCGATGGCGGCGGCGGTATGATAGGCGATCAGTTGCACAGCGACGGCATAGACCAAAGGCGTCACCGTCGAGGCCATGGCGGGCAAGACGATCGTCTCGGTCGAATCGACGGGCGCCTCCTTGGCGCCCTGCGGGTCGGTCACCAGGATGATCCGGCCGCCGCGCGCCGCCACTTCCTGCATGTTCGACACGGTTTTTTCGAACACGCGGTCGAACGGCGCGATCACGATCACCGGCATGGTCTCGTCGATCAGCGCGATCGGCCCGTGCTTGAGCTCGCCGGCGGCATAGCCTTCGGCGTGGATATAGGAGATTTCCTTGAGCTTGAGCGCGCCCTCCAGCGCGATCGGGAAGCTAGTGCCGCGGCCGAGATAGAGCACGTCGCGCACCCTCGCGAGGCCCTCGGCGAGCTTCTCGATCTGCGGCTCGAGCGCCAGCACTTCCGCCATGAGACGCGGGACCTCGATCAGCGCGCGCACCAGATTCTGCTCGTCGGCGGCCGATATTTCGCCGCGCGCGCGTCCGGCGGCGATCGCCAGGCACGCCAGCACGGCGAGCTGGCAGGTGAACGCCTTGGTCGAGGCGACGCCGATTTCGGGTCCCGCCAGCGTCGGCATCACCACGTCGCTTTCGCGCGCGATGGTCGAGGTCGGCACGTTCACCACGGACAAGACGTGCTGCCGGTGCTGCTTGGCGTAGCGCAGCGTCGCCAGCGTGTCGGCGGTCTCCCCCGACTGCGAAATGAAGATAGCGAGATCGCCCGGCTCAAGCGGGGCTTCGCGGTAGCGGAATTCCGAGGCGATATCGATTTCCACCGGCAGCTTGGCGAAACGCTCGAACCAATATTTCGCCACCAGCCCGGCGTAAAAAGCGGTGCCGCAGGCCGACAGCGACAGGCGTTTCAGGTTCTTCCAGTCGAACGGCAATTTTCCCGGCAGCGCAACCTTTTCGGTGGTCATGTCGATGTAATGGGCGAGCGTATGGCCGACCACTTCCGGCTGCTCGTGGATTTCCTTGGCCATGAAGTGCTTGTGGTTGCCCTTGTCCACCATTTGCGCGGAAGCGGTGGACTTGATTATCGCGCGGTCGACCGGGTGGCCCTCCTCGTCGTGGATCTCGACGCCTTTGTGCGTCATCACCGCCCAATCGCCGTCCTCCAGATAGCTGATGGTATCGGTGAACGGGGCGAGCGCGATGGCATCGGAGCCGAGATACATCTCGCCGTCGCCATAGCCGATGGCGAGCGGCGAACCCTTGCGCGCGCCGATCATCAGGTCGTCCTCGCCGGCGAACAGGAAGGCGAGCGCGAACGCGCCGCGCAACTGCTTGAGCGATGCGGCCACCGCCTCGACCGGCGGCTTGCCCTTTTTCATCTCCTCGGTCACCAGATGGGCGACCACCTCGGTATCGGTCTCGCTGCCGAACTTGGCGCCGTTCTTGATCAGCCGTTCGCGCAGCTCGCGGAAATTCTCGATGATGCCGTTATGGGCGACCGCGACGCGGTCGGTGGCGTGCGGATGGGCATTGCTCTCGGTGGGCTTGCCGTGGGTGGCCCAGCGGGTATGGCCGATGCCGATATTGCCGGCGAGCGGCTCGCGTTCCAGGCGCTTTTCGAGTGCGACGAGCTTGCCCTCGGCGCGCCGACGTCCCAAGGCGCCATGATCCAAGGTGGCGACCCCGGCGGAGTCGTAGCCGCGGTATTCGAGGCGCTTGAGCGCTTCGACCAAATGGCCGGCGACCGGCTCGCGTCCGATAATTCCGACGATCCCACACATCCGTTTGGACGGCCCCCAATCTTTAAGTTCTTGCTTTAACCGGCACCGGCAAACATATGGAAATCAAAACGCATTTCGCCATGTGACAAAGGGCGGATGCGACCGAGGGGCTCATTTCGTGGGCGTTTTCGCCTTCTTCTTGCCCAAGCCCTTAAGCTGCAGCAAGCGTTTTGCCCAGCCAGGCTTAATCACCTGCTCGCCGCGCGCGATCGCGAGCGCGTCGGCCGGCACGTTCCTGGTCACCACCGAGCCGGAGCCTACATAGGCGCCGTCGCCGATCTTGACCGGCGCCACCAGCGACGAATTGGAGCCGATGAAAGCGCCCTTGCCAATATCGGTGCGGTGCTTGGCGACGCCATCGTAATTGCAGGTGATGGTGCCGGCCCCGACATTGGCACCGGCGCCGACCCGCGCATCGCCGATATAAGCGAGGTGATTGGCCTTGGCGCCGGCTTCGATCTTGGCCTGCTTCACCTCGACGAAATTGCCGATATGCACGTCCGGCCCCAAATCGGCGCCCGGCCGCAGCCGCGCGAACGGCCCGACGCGGGCGCCCTTGCCGACATGGGCGCCTTCCAGATGCGAAAACGACCGGATCAGCGCGCCATCGGCGACCGTGACGCCCGGCCCGAACACCACATTGGGCTCGATGGTGACGTCCTTGCCGAATTTGGTGTCGGCGCAGAGAAACACCGTCTCCGGCGCGATCATGGTGACGCCGGCATTGAGCGCGGCGGCGCGCAGGCGCTGTTGCAAGACGGCCTCGGTTTCGGCGAGCTGCGCCTTGGTATTGATCCCGCGCATGTCGTCCTCCCCGGTTTCGATCGCAACCGCCTTCAAGCCCATATCGCGGGCGATGGCAACCGCGTCGGTGAGATAGTATTCGCCCTTGGCATTGGCATTGCCGATGCGGTCGAGGATGGCGAGCGCGGTTTTGCCGGACAGCGCCATCAGTCCGCCATTGCAGAGCGCGATCTGGCGTTCCTCAACCGTTGCGTCGCGCTCCTCGCGGATCGCCAGCAGCTGGTCGCCGCGGGTCAGCAGCCGCCCATAGCCCGCTGGATTGGCCGGCCGAAATCCCAGCACCGCCACTGCCGCGCCGCGCGCGAGCGCCGTGCGCAATTCGATCAGCGTTTCCGGCCGCACCAGCGGCGTGTCGGCGAACATCACAAAAATGTCGTCGGCGCCGCGCGCGATCGCCTTGCGCGCCGCCAGCACTGCATGCGCGGTGCCGCGCCGTTGCTTCTGCTCGAAAATCCTGGCCTTGGGCGCGAGCGCGCGCGCCGCGTGCGCCACCGCGTCGTGATCGGGCCCGACCACCAAGGCGATTTCGCCGCCACCCGCCTTTATCGCCGCGCTGAGCACATGTGCGAGCAGCGTGCGTCCGCCGATGGCGTGCAGCGCCTTCGGCTTGGCGGAGCGCATGCGGGTGCCTTCGCCGGCGGCGAGCACGATCGCAAGGCAGCTTCGTCGGGGCATCGGTGTTGGACTCAAGTGTTGCCTGAATTGCAGCATCGCATAGCCGAGCGGGCCGGTGCGTAAAAGAGCGGTTTCGCACGCAATGAAAGCGAGCATTGCCGGATTCTGCTAACGTTTTCAATGACGTGATTCGCCCTCGCAGAGGCTGCCCATGGCGATCAAGAACGCGCCGCCGGAACCCGATTTGCTTAAGATCCGCAAGCCCCTTCGCGCACGCCCGCTCTGGCGGCTGTTCGGATGGGGCGGCGCGGCAACCATCGCGCTTGCCGCCGTCGCGCTCACCAGCCAAACCGAAGCCGGCAGCAAACGCCTGCAGCTTGCGCTCGCTTTTGCCAGCGAGCCGGGGCGTGCGGTCGCCCAGATTCCGCCGCGCACGGCCGAAACAGATGCCGAGACCAAGCGTCTCGCGGCGCAAGTGCGCGACCTGGCCGCCGACCGCGAGCGGCTCACCGCGCGCATCGCCATGCTCGAACGCAATCTCGAGGATATGACCGGCTCCATTAAACAGCAGAGCGAGCAACTGGCCGCCGCCCGCGCCGCCAACACACCGCCGCCGGCGCCGAGCGCGCCCGCCACCACGCCGGCGGTCGTTGCCGCGGCGCCGCCGCCTGCCCCCGCGCTGCCGGCGCTTAAACCGCTGGCGATGCCGGCGGTCAGCGACACCACCGCGTCATGGCCCGCGACCACGACAACACCGCAAGCCGCGGAACCCGCACCTGAACCGGCTCCGCCGCCGCCGGTCCACATCGCCGCGGCGCCGGCGCTCGAACCTGTGGCCGCGCTGCCGCCGCCGCCTAAGCCCGATTACGGCATCGATCTCGGTAGCGCCGGCAGCATCGAAGCGCTGCGCATCCATTGGGCGGTGTTGAAGGCCAATTACGGGCCGTTGCTGGTGGGGCTGCACCCGCTCGCCGCGCAACAACCGAAGCACCCGGCCGGCGTAACGTATCGTCTGGTGGCGGGGCCGCTGCCGAACGCCGCTGAAGCGGCGCAGCTCTGCGCCCGCTTCCCGGTCACGCGCACGGGCTGCCGGCCGGCCAAGTTCAACGGCGTGCAACTGGCCGAGCATTGATTGTCGGTGCGCCGGCGCACCGGCATAATCTTAGTCTTTCGGAAGGCGCCGTCATGAAACTGTTCCTGCCGAGCGCGCGCGCGACCAATTATCTGCTGATCGTGGGCTTCTGCTCGCTCGGCTATGCGCTCTACATCCGCTATCTCGCGATCGAGCAGGCGAGCGTCGGCCTGGCCTGCACGGCCGGGCTCGACACCTGGCTGTGCTTGGCGCGCCGCATCGCGATCGCGCTGTTCACCTATTCGGTATTCGGCTGGGCCGCGCTCGCCGTCGCCGCGCTCAATCTGCTGCAGCCGTCGCTGGTTTTATTTGCCGTCGCGCTGGCGCTGGCCTGCTTCGGCATCGTGCTCTACAACGTCGCCTTGTCGGCGCTCGCGTTCGGACTGCTGGTGCTCAGCTTTGCGCGTCGCGCACCCGCGCCAGACTGAACGCAAGCGCGGCGAGCGCCGCACACAGCCAGAGCGACTGCCAGTTCGCGAAACTTTCATTGAGCGCGATGTAAGGCACCGACAGCGCGAGGATACCGGCGGCGGCCAATTCGGCAGCACCAAATCTTGAAAGAATTTGGCGGCCGCGCGGCCGCGGCATCGTCACGCTGTGCATGAAAAACGGCAGCACCGCCGCGCCGAGCGGCGCGAACGGAAAATTCTGGTAGCGCGGATCGAACACCAGGCCGAGCGCGGTCAACAGCGCAAGCAGCGTGGTGGCGATCATCAGCGCGCCGACGAGCCGCGCGAGCGGATCGCGGATGCGCCCGGTGGCGGGACCGAGCAGGCTCGAGAACCGCGGCAGCGGCGTGCCGCGTATCACCGCCGCGCTCAAGCTCGGCGGCGCCAGCAACGCGACAACGGCGAAGGCCAGCGCGCGCAGCCAGCCGCCGGCGCCGAGCGATTCAACCGGCACATTGGCGATGCTCCAGCCGATCAGCGTGCCGCCGGCGACCGCGTTCGCCGTCACCGCCAGCCAAAGCGCGGGCGGAGCTTCGCGCCGCACCGCGAAGGCTGCGCCGAACACGATCAGCGCCAGCAATATTCCACCCGCCGCCTGCCCCTTCCAATAGGGATGATCGGAGACCGCCTCGCCCCACACGAACTTGGGGGCGCGCGTCGCATCGTCGAGCAGGCCCCAATGGCCGCCGACGGTGCCTTCAAGCGCGCGCTTCCACGGCTCGTCGAAAGCCTCGATCACGTTGACACGGAAATTTTCGCGTTTGCCCAGCGCCAGCACGTCGTGGATGACGCGCGCTTGGTTCACTGGCGACGGCAGCGCGCCCTCGCGCATGCGCCCCTCGCTCGGCCAGCCAACCTCGCCGATGATCACTTCCTTGCCGGGAAAGGCTTCCGCCACGCGGCGGCGGATCGAATCCACATGCGCGGCGGCGTTGCTCGCCGCAATCGGAAAGTCCTCCCAATAGGGCAGGATATGAATGGTGATGAAGTCGGCGGCGGAGGCGACGTCGCGGTTTTGCAGCCAGAACTCCCACACATCGGCATAGGTCACCGGCACCGCAACGCGCGCCTTCACCGCGCGCAGGGTGGCGACTAGATCCTCGGCCGACATTTCCCCGCGCAACAGCACCTCGTTGCCCACCACCAGCGCGCGGATCGTGCCGGGATAGCGGTTGGCCAGCGCCACCGCGGTCTCGATCTGTTCGCGGTTCCTGTCCGCATGGCTCGACAGCCAGAGGCCCTGCATCACCTTGAGGCCGTGGCGGGCCGCGATCCCGGCGATCTGGTCGAGGCCGAAGTCGACCGAATAGGTCCGCACGCAATCGGTTATTTTGGCCAGTTGGGACAAGTCGTCCTCGATCTGCGCCGACGAAATATGCGTGGCGAGGTCGAGCGGGGTCTGGCCGCCTCGGAACGGGGCGTAGGACAGGCAATAGAGCTTTTCGCCGGCCGCCAAGGGCGATTGCGGCATCGGCACCGGGGCGCCGAGCCAGGCCCAAACGCCGGCGATAACCGCCACCGACACAGCGAGGCAGGCTAGTCCAAGGCGCATCGGCTTGAATCCGTTCCGGCGGGATTAAAGAGCCTCAGGAACGGCTTATAGCGCGCATTTGCCGCTGCCAAGGTCGACCCGCCTCTTAAGCAAACGGCCGCTAAGCGCTGGACAAAGCCGGGCCGTTGAGGCCAAGTCTTGAACAGCAGTCCTGCTGCTGGGAAATTCGGTCCAAGGCGGTTGTTCGGGTTGAGAGTGCGTGTTTTCAAGGCAAGCAACGCCGGGGCGGCCGGCCGGAAACGCCGTAATAGTGTCCCAATCCCGTCGCATAGCAGACTGGATAGCGGGCGGGCGGCTTCCATCAACACCGGCGGGACTATGCCGTTAGTATCCTTGTTGCGCGTATTGCGTGCTGCGTTCTGCTTGGCAGCCTTGAGTTTTGCCGCCACTGCGGCGTTCGCCCAGAGCGGCAACCTGCAGCCGCCCGAACAGCAAAAACCGGCCGGCGACACCGCCAAGGAAGGCCAGAAGAGCATCGACGAGATCGCTGAGGCGGCGCGCCTGCTCATCGGGCCGGCCGGCAACCCGGAATGCGTCTGGCTCGGCCGCCGGGTGGTCAGCCTGATGTGGCGGGACGACCTCGATACCGCCTTCCGCCACCTCGACCTTTACGACCGGTTCGGCTGCCCAAACTCGCATATCCAGGCCACTTTCCGCTGTCTTGTGCGGCAGGGCCCTCTCGACCCCAAGGCCCAGGACAGCCTGAATGGCCGGGTGCACGCCTGCTGGCTCAATCCGGGCCTCTCCCCCGTCCCGGCGGCCGCCGCCGCCCAGCCTCCGGCCGCCACTTCGGGTGGAACTACTCCCCGCTGATCGGCGTTGTCTCGACGTCGAAATAAATTGTTCGCGCCATGCGTCTGACAAGGAATTGCCATGAGCGGTGATTACTTGAATAGATACCTGACGCCGAGCTATTCTGTTTCGCCGTAGATTGAGCTTTTGGCTGAGCCCAGGGGACGGGTTCAAGGGTCTGCCATCCAGCCCCATTTGGTTGTGAGTTTATGCGCACCGTCGCTGCCGTGATCGCCCTCGTGGCGTGCGTGCAAGCCGGATTGTGGGCTCTCGCGCAGGATCACCTGAGCGCACCCAACGTCGAAGGCCAACTCGCCAGCGTTTCCTATGCGCCGTTTGGCGGCACCGCCCACCCGGATTCCGGAACGCAAGCGCAGGCCGCGCAAATTCACGCCGACCTCCAGCTATTGGCACCGCTGACCCGCGCCATCCGCACATATTCGTCCACCGGCGGCGTCGAGCTGGTGCCCGGCATCGCCGCCGAATTCGGCCTGCGGGCCACGATCGGCGCCTGGATCGACAAGCACCAGGAACGCAATGAGCGCGAAATCAGCTCGGTGATCGAACTCGCCAAGCGCTACAGCAACGTCAACGGCATCATCGTCGGCAACGAAACCGTCTACCGCGGCGAGCAGAAGGTCAGCGACCTGATCCAGATGATCCAGCGGGTCAAGCGCTCGACCAAACTGCCGGTCACCACCGGCGAAATCTGGCACGTCTGGATCGAGCATCCCGAGCTGGTGTCGCAAGTCGACTACATCGCCGCGCACATCCTGCCCTATTGGGAAGGCTTCTCCGACAAGCAAGCCGTCGATCAGGCGATCCTGATCTACGACAAGCTGCGCCAAGCCTATCCCGGCAAGCGCATCGTCATCGCCGAGTTCGGCTGGCCGAGCGCGGGCTATAATCTCAAGGATGCCGAGCCCGGCCGCATCGAGCAGGCGGTCGTGCTGCGCGATTTCGTCGCGCGCGCCGAGGCCTATGGCATCGACTACAACATCGTCGAAGCGATCGACCAGCCGTGGAAGATCTTCGAAGGCGGCGTCGGTCCCTATTGGGGACTGTTCGACGCGTCGCGTGCTGCGAAATTCAATTGGAACGGCACCATCACCGGTCCCGACCACTGGAAGCTTGCCGGCATCGCCTTGCTGGTAAGCTTGCTTCTGTCGCTGCCGATCCTGACGATGAGCGCGGTGACGCTGTGGCAGTCGGTCACGCTGGTTGCCGCCGCCAATGTGGTCGGCGCCTGGTCCGCCGCCGTGTTCGCCTATTGGAACGGACATTATTTCGTTCCCGGCGCCGCCTTCGCGCTCGGCTTAGGCGTCTTCTTGCTGATCCCGCTGATCATCATCGCGCTGGCGCGCATCGATGAACTCGCCATGGTCGCTTTTGGCCGCAAGCCGTTGCGGCTGATCGACGCCCCGCCGTTGGCGCCCGAGGAAAGCGCGCCGAAAGTGTCGATTCATATCCCTGCGCACAACGAACCGCCGGACATGCTCAAGCAGACGCTCGACGCGGTCGGCCGCCTCGACTATCCGAATTTCGAGTGCGTGGTGGTGATCAACAACACGCCCGATCAGGCGCTCTGGCTGCCGATCGAGGAGCACTGCCGCGCACTCGGCGAGCGCTTCAAGTTCGTCAATGCCGACAACCTGCAAGGCTTCAAGGCGGGCGCACTGCGGCTCGCCATGGTGCACACCGCGGCCGACGCCGAGGTGATCGCCGTCATCGACGCCGACTATGTCGTGCAGCCGGACTGGCTCAAGGACCTGGTGCCGCTGTTCCGCGATCCCAATGTCGCGCTGGTGCAGGCGCCGCAGGATCACCGCGACGGCGAGCGCAGCCTCATGCATCACGCCATGAACGGCGAATATGCCGGCTTTTTCGACATCGGCATGGTGCAGCGGAACGAGGTCAACGCCATCATCGTGCACGGCACCATGTGCCTGATCCGGCGTGCCGCGCTGGAAGCCGCCGGCGGCTGGTCGAGCGACACCATCTGCGAAGACACCGATCTCGGGCTCACGCTGCTCGAGCTCGGCTGGCGCGCGCACTACACCAATAAGCGCTACGGCCATGGCCTGCTGCCCGACAGCTTCGAGGCCTACAAGAAACAGCGCCACCGCTGGGCCTATGGCGGATTCCAGATTCTGAAGAAGCACTGGCGCCGCTTCCTGCCCGGCGCCAGTCTGCTCACCGGCGACCAGAAGCGCGAATTCTCGCTCGGCTGGCTCAATTGGCTGGGCGCCGAAAGCCTCGGCGTCGCGGTCGCCATGCTCAATATTATCTGGGTGCCGGTCGTCGCCTTCCTCGACATCGCGGTGCCTGACCGCATCCTCACCATTCCGATCATCGCCAGCTT
>Ga0209890_10000271_pt1 | contig 23832 bp, 23 predicted proteins | sample OrgsoiDNA2013049_FD_185799 | JGI IMG/M metagenome (GOLD analysis project Ga0209890, IMG submission 185799) | Permafrost soil microbial communities from the Arctic, to analyse light accelerated degradation of dissolved organic matter (DOM) -... | ecosystem: Environmental > Terrestrial > Soil >...
CAGCTCACCTGATCGGGCGCCCTCCGCGCGTAGACAGCTTCCCAGTGGTCCTTCGCGCTCATTCCACCTTCAACTTATGCGGGCCCGACTGCGACGAGTCAAGGCGCCCCGTGATCACTCCTCTTCGATAGGCAGGCAGATGGGCGCTCGATGTGCCGGAGCGATTTGCGGCCGAGGGCGACCGCGACTCGGGTAGCCAGACGATTGTCGCCACCGTACGATGCGGCCCCTGCGACTCCGCACCGTCGATCGCCGTCTTCTGGCAGGCCTAGTCGTCGTGCTCGGGATGCTCCGCTTCTCTTCGGGGGCACACGCGCAGTCCCCGGAGCTGTCGATGCGCGAGTTCGCCTCCGGACAGATCAAGAAGGGGGTCCGATCGATCGGCTTCGGCGGCGACGGGGCGACCTGGGGCAACTACGGCCTCGTGTACCGGGACGCTGCCACCGCGCTCGCCGATGTCGGCGTGACCGACTATACGAACGGGAACCTTTTCACCTTCACGGCGGTCGGTGCCACGACACCACCGATCTGGCACGGGTTGGCCATCTACCTCATCGCGCTCTCGCAGCACGCCGAGGATGTACATCTGTCGTTGTCTTCACCCGGCCTCGGACCGGGACCGAGAGCTGTCATCGGAAGCGGGGCCGATCAGGCCGTTTTCGCCAAGATCGCCATGCCGCTCGGGCACGGAGTTTCGGCGGGGATCCTACTGTCCTATGAGTTGTCCCAGTTCGACGCAGCGACGCCAATTGGCGACCCTGCCCCGGGCGCCGTTCACTACGCGACTCAGTGGCGGCCGTCCGGCGGATTTGGCGTCGTGTGGCAGCCGGTACCCCGGATTCTGATGGGCACCCGGGTGATCTTGAATCACGATGAGGAGGTCCGAACGGATGCGGTGGGGGTGACCGAGGGGCTGGCGAGGAGCTACGAGTTTCGCTTGGGCGCTTCGGCCATGCCGTGGCCCGGCGGGATCGTCGACCTCGGCGGCACCGAGCTCTATCGACGAAATGGCCTCACAGCGACGACGACGACGGCCCTCCACCCGAACCTCGGGATCGAACAAACGATCCCGGGCAACGCGGTCGTCGTGCGGGCCGGGGTCGACGAGACGTCGTATGGCGGCGGCATCACGCTGAGGAGAAGGCCAATCCAGTTGGACATCGCGTACGTGTATGACCTCGGGAGAGCACGTGTAGGCAACCTCTTCGGCACGACCAGCAACTCTGTCCTGGCGACGCTCACCTTCGATATGTCATGGCGTGCGACGCCAGTCGCTGCGCCCCCGCAAGCTCAGATGACGGCGCGTCCCAACTGATCGGCTTTTCGACGATCGGCGGACTGCTTGAGTGCTCCGCCACGACCAGGTTGGCGTCGTCCGATCAGATGCGCGCGCGGTGCAGCCGGAGGGCGTTGCCGATGACCGACACCGAGCTGAAAGACATTGCCGCTGCGGCGATCATCGGCGAAAGCAGAAGGCCGAAGTGCGGATAGAGGACGCCGGCGGCGATCGGGATTCCGACGGCGTTGTAGACGAACGCGAAGAAGAGGTTCTGCTTGATGTTTGCCATCGTCGCGCGGGAGAGGGCTCGCGCTCGGACGATGCCGCGCAGGTCCCCCTTCACGAGCGTCACCCCCGCGCTCTCCATCGCAACGTCGGTTCCCGTACCCATGGCGATGCCGACCTCAGCTTGCGCCAGCGCCGGAGCGTCGTTGATCCCGTCCCCCGCCATCGCCACGAACCGACCAAGCTGTTGGAGACGCTTGATCTCTGTCGCTTTCCCCGCTGGAAGGACCTCGGCGATCACCTCGTCGATTCCGAGCTTGCTCCCCACCGACTCCGCGGTGATACGACTGTCCCCTGTCATCATTACGATCTTCAATCCCTCCGCATGAAGCTGCCGGACAGCGTCCAGCGTCGACGACTTGATCGGATCTGAAACTCCCACGAGACCAGCCGGGCGGCCCGCCGCTGCGACGAACACGACGGTTTCCCCGTCGGACCTCAGTGCCTGCGCGCGGGCTTCCAGCTCCGGTTCGATGACGACGCTCAGATCCCTCATCAGCGCGAGATTGCCGAGCGCCACTGCCTTGCCGCCGACCGTGCCGGTGACGCCCTTCCCGGTAATCGATTTGAAGTCGATGGCCGGCTCGGGCGCGATGCCGCGCTCGCTCGCACCCCTGACGATCGCGGCCGCGAGGGGGTGCTCGCTCCCCCGTTCGAGGGAGGCGGCCAGCCGGAGGAGGTCGTGCTCGCTGACGCCGTTGGTCGCCACCACGGACGTCAATCGCGGCTTTCCCTCAGTGAGCGTACCCGTCTTGTCGACCACAACCGTGTCCACCTTCCGCAATACCTCGATCGCTTCGGCATTCCTGAACAGCACGCCGACCGTGGCGCCCCTGCCGGTTGCGACCATGATCGAGATCGGCGTCGCGAGGCCGAGCGCGCACGGGCAGGCGATGATGAGGACCGCCACGGCGTTCACGAGCGCGTGCGCGAAAGTCGGCTCGGGCCCGAACAGGGTCCACACGCCGAACGTCACGACCGAGACGGCGATGACCGTCGGCACGAAATATCCGGACACTGTGTCCGCGAGCTTCTGGATTGGCGCCCGGCTGCGCTGAGCCTCCGAAACCATCTTCACGATCTGGGCGAGCAACGTCTCCGCGCCGACGCGCTCAGCCCGCATCACGAAAGCGCCCGTTCCGTTCACGGTCGCACCGATGACCCGGTCGCCGGGGTTCTTCTCGACTGGGATCGGCTCGCCGCTCACCATCGCTTCGTCAACGGCGCTCTTTCCTTCTAAGACGATCCCGTCCACCGGAACCTTCTCGCCGGGCCGAACCCGCAGGCGATCACCCGACTTGACGGCGTCGAGTGGCACGTCTTCGTCAGCTCCGTCGTCACGGACGCGCCGCGCGGTCTTCGGCGCAAGACCCAAGAGCAAACGAATGGCGGCGCCTGTGCGGCCGCGCGCCCGCAGCTCCAGCACCTGTCCGAGGAGAACGAGCGTGACGATCGCGCTCGCGGCCTCGAAGTACACGCCGACCGTACCGTCGGGGCCGCGAAACTCGGCCGGAAACAGCCCCGGGGCCAGCGTAGCGACGAGGCTGTAGACATAGGCTACTGCGACGCCCAGCCCTATGAGCGTGAACATATTCGGGCTGCGGTTGCGGACCGAGCTCACCGCGCGCGTGAAGAACGGCCACCCTCCCCACAGAACGACCGGCGTCGCCAGGAAGAGCTCAATCCAGGTTCGAATCCGAGCCGAGAGAAGGCCCCGAAGGCCCGGGACCATTTCGGACATCGCCAGGAATACGAGGGGCGCAGTCAGCACGACACCGATCCAGAACCGGCGGGTCATGTCGACAAGCTCCGGGTTCACCTCTTCCGTGGCGGCTATCAGGCGCGGCTCGAGCGCCATGCCGCAGATCGGGCACGATCCTGGGGCATTCCGCAGGATCTGGGGGTGCATAGGACAGGTCCACTCTTTGAGCGGTGAGGGACCCGCGGGCGGCGGCGCCGGCCTTGCCGAAACCGATTCTGGCGCGACGAACCGGGTCGGATCGGCCTTGAAGCGCTCGACGCAATGAGAGCTGCAAAAGTAGTACGTGAGGCCTGCGTGGTCGAACTGACCGGCGGCTTGTGTGGGATCGATCGTCATTCCGCAGACGGGATCCCTCTCTCTGGGGGATTCTTCGACGTGACCATTCAAATGACGGGCGGTCATCTTTCCAAGATGGACGCAAGCGCCGTACCACGACACTTGGAATAGGCCGTGCAGTCGTCGAGGGTGTTGATCGGAGGAGAGAAGAAGATGGCTCAGTTCGGCATTACGAAGGTTCTCGCTACGGGTTACGAGGAAGCGCTTCGGCGCGTCACCGAGGCGCTCAAGACGGAAGGGTTCGGCGTGCTCACGGAGATAGACGTGCGCGAGACGCTCAAAAAGAAGCTCGGGGTAGATTTCCGACGCTACAAGATCCTCGGTGCGTGCAATCCATCGCTGGCCCACGAGGCTCTCTCCAAAGAACTGGAGATCGGCGTCCTACTCCCCTGCAACGTGATCGTCTACGAAGGGGACGATGGAAAAGCTGTGGTGACGACGGTTGATCCGCTGCAGACGGTCGCGCGCGAGCATCCGGAGTTGAGCGGGATCGCCGAGACGGTACGGAGCAAGCTCGAGCGAGTGCTCGCGTCGCTGACCTGAACTCCCGGTGGTCTTGGGCGTCCCTCACGGGCCTCTGAATGCGTAGATTGTGCGCCGCCGATTTGCGTCGGTGCAGCAATTGCGGCGCCAGCGGGGGCCGTCGCCGTCGAGCGCTCGTGTTTGGCGGTGCGATGATGGTCCATCCCTTGCAATTTCATCTTCGAGACTCGGTCGCACCATGTTTCAAACAAAGAGGACATGCAGAATGAATCGACTACTGACTGCCGGAGTCGTGTTGTGTCTGACCTCGGGCGGGACCTTCGTGGCCGCGCAGACCGAGAGTCCGTCGAAAGCTCCGAGCGCGAAGGCACCCGGCCCAGGCACGAAGGACGCGCCGGCCACGAAGGCGCAAGGATTGAATCAGGGCACGACCAACAACGGGATGATGGGGCCGGGCATGATGGGAATGATGGGGATGTGCCCCGGCATGTCGGCCGGGACGCAAGGGACGGGGATGATGGGGGGCGGGATGATGGGCACCTGTCCCGGCGTGTCGGGGCGGGATACCAAGATGCACGTCACCAAGCAGGCCAAGGGCGCATCAGTGGTGATTACCTCCGACGATCCCCAGATGGTCGCTTGCCTGCAGAGCGCAGCAGACGGTTCCGGCGGCTGCCAGGGCGCTCAGGGGCACATGATGGGTCAGGACATGATGGGACACGACAGCAACTCCGGAGCGATCTCGCCCGCTGGCGCCAACGGCGCGGGAGCGTGCTCAGGCTTCATGGGTCCTGGAACGAACGGCCAGGTCGCGAAGGTCGCCAAGGGCGTCTCGTTCACTATGACGGGGACTGACTCGAAGGCGGTCACCCGCATACAGAAGATGGCCGAGGCGATGCGCCTCATGCATGAGGCTGCGGCGCAGTAGCGACGGAAGGTCGTGGACGACGCGACCAGGAGCCAGCTCACCGTGCAACCGACGCCCGCAGGGCACTGACGATGGCCACGGCTGCATGGCTCTACGATCTGCTGATGAAGCCGCTGGGGTGGCTTGGTCTCGACAGGCTGCGTGAGTGGCTCGTGCGCGATGCTCGCGGAAGGACGCTCGAGCTCGGCGCCGGCACGGGATTGAATCTGCGGTACTACGACGTTGGCGCCTCTCCGCTGATTGCTCTCGACGTCGACCGTGACGGCTTACTGCGCGTGAGAAGGCGGTCGCCGAGGGCGTTCCTCGTGCAGGCCAGCGTGGAGGCGCTGCCGTTTCGCGACGGTGCCTTCGACACGGTCGTTTCATCTCTGGTCTTTTGCTCGGTTCCGAACCCGGGCGCGGGGCTCAACGAGGTCCATCGTGTGCTGAACCGTTCCGGCGAGCTCAGGATGCTCGAGCACGTTCGCCCGGCTGGGCGATTCCTCGGTTGGCTGGCCGACCGGTTGACGCCGATGTGGCGGCACGTGGCTGGCGGCTGTCACCTGAATCGCAGTACGGTGGAGGCCTTGGCGGCGGCCGAGCTTTGCTCGACACGCTCGCGTCGGAGTCTTCGCGGCGCCGTCGTCGAAGTGAGAGCGGCTCGGTGTCGGTAACGTCACCACGCGTGGAGCGAGCGCCTACTCACCAGGCAGTCATCGGTCCCAGGTTGTGAACCTTGGTGAATCCGTGTGCCCTCAACAGCGCCGTCGCGCGAGAGCTGCGATGGCCACTGCGGCAGTAGACGACGATGTCGCCGTCCGACGGGCCAACGTCGGCGAGATGTCGATCGAGGTCTTGCACCGGGATGTTGACCGCGCCCGGCAAGTGCCCGCTGCCAAACTCCTCGGGAGTCCTGACGTCCAGGAGCCGTGCTCCTGCGGCGACCAGCTTGCGCGCCTCGGCGCCCTGGATCTCACGACCGCGGCCGAACACGAGATATCCGAGCATCGCGACAGCGGCCACTGCTCCCAGAATCAGTCCCTTGCGCATGCGTTCATCTATCTGCGGGCGTGCCCGGCGGCGAGAAGCGCCTCGTCCGATAGCACACCGTCGGTCCCTCCGAGAGCTGACCCGATCGGCTCCCTGGCCCTCCGCCCGTCACGCCGACAGCTTGTCCGTCGTGACGCCGCCGTCAACCTCGATCGTCAGGTCCACGGTTGGAGGGTGCAGAAGCGTCCCATAGGCGGGACAGCCCTTGATGGCGCGCTCGACGGTGACGAGTTGGCGTTCGGTCAGGCCGGAAGGAAGGTAAACCTTCATCGAGAGACGGCTGATGCGAGGGGAGGGCGTCCGTTCCTTTTCGGCTTCCACCTCGACGCTGAGGCCCGTGGTAGGTAATCCCCGTCCATGTAGGAAGGCCGCCGCGTAGTAATGCGCGCAGGCGGCGACCGCGACGCTGAAGACATCCAGGGGAGATGGGCCGCGGTCTTCTCCGCCAGGCACCGACGCCGGTTGGTCGAACGCTATCTCGTGACTTCCGAGGCGGACTCGGCTTCCGACCTTCCCCGTGGATTCGACGACGGCTTTCATGATCGCCTCCCCTCGGGCGAACCGCTGACGATGTCGCGAAGCCCGTTCAGCAGGCTCGGCGAGGCGTCGGGGCTAGCTGACGTGCTGTCCTGCGACGTGTGGCCGGGGCAGCGATCTGCCACCGGTACGTCCCCGAGCACGCTCTCGACGTGCCGGCCACAGCCAGCGAACGAGGGCTTTCCACATTTTCGACAGGTGATGCGCTGACACATGATTCGACCTTCCTCTTGCTCAACCGCTCTTGCACCTCAGGCGCTGTGCATCTCCGGGGCCAGCCAGCGTTTGATAGTTCCGGGCATCGCAAGGCCCGGGTGCTGCTTCACGACCTGGCGATTCCGAATCACGATAAAGGTCGGGAGCGCCCGCACCCCGAACTCGGCCGCCAACGCCGGCTGCTGATCAACATCGACCTTCAGGACCAAAGCCTTCCCCGCCAAGTCTGCCGCCACCTTCTTCATGATAGGTCCGGCCACGCGGCAGGGAGGGCACCAAGGGGCCCAGAAATCGATGATCACAGGGACGCCAGCGGACGTCACGACTGCAACCAGCCCGCCTGCGTCGACGTCGAGGGGCTCGGCCAACGGACCCAGCTCGGCGGTACACCCAGGGCATTGTCGGCGCGTGGAGAGCTCGGAGCCACGCGTTGGGTTCTTGGCGCCGCATTTCCTGCAAGGAAGAACGAGGCCGCTCTCTACCACCTCACTTGCGGGCGCACCGGCTATTGACGCTCTTGCCATCCGTTCACTTGGAGCCACGGCGCCGGCAAAGGGTTCGTATCGTCCACCAGGCTCAGCTTCGAAGCGGCGCTCGCTATGAATTCGGCTACAGCGGCAGGTCGACGGCGCAAGAAATGCCGGCACGGCCGGTGCGCCACTGGAAGAGCCTCGCAAGGGCGCCACCCTCGACGGCACGAACGCTGCAGTTCAAGATCGATGGACGAATGAAGCTGCTCGAGCCCGCGACGAAGTTCCTGTTCTTCACCGGCAAGGGTGGGGTTGGGAAGACAGCACTCGCTTGCGCCACGGCGATCCAATTGGCGGACGCAGGGCGGCGCGTCCTACTCGTCAGTACCGATCCCGCGTCGAACCTGGACGAGATGCTGGGCGTCTCGCTCTCCGATCACCCGACGCCGGTTCCGGGAGTCCAGAACCTCCACGCGCTCAACATCGATCCCGAAAAGGCCGCAGAGAGCTATCGGCAGCGGGTCGTTGGCGCCTACGTTCCGACGTGGTCCGAGCAGCAACTGTCAGAATTGCGCGAGCAACTGTCCGGTTCGTGCACGGTCGAAATCGCGGCGTTCGACGAGTTCGCCGGCCTGTTGGCCGGTGAAGACCTGGGCGCAGATTTCGACCACATCGTCTTCGACACAGCGCCAACGGGCCACACGCTCCGCCTGCTCAGCCTGCCGAGGGCCTGGACGGAGTTCCTGCAGACGAACACCCGAGGGGCCTCCTGTCTCGGTCCCCACTCGGGGCTGAAGATGCGATACGAGCGATTCGCGGCCGCTCTCGCGGCGCTCGTCGATCCCAGCCGCACGACGACATTGTTGGTCACCCGTCCCGACCAGGCGGCGGTTCGTGAAGCCGCGAGAACCTCCGGAGAGTTGGAAGCGCTCGGGCTCACCAGCCAGCGTCTCATCGTCAACGGCGTGTTCAAGGCGACGGAGCCGACGGATACCGTCGCGGTCGCATTGGAGCGCCGAGGATGGGAGGCCCTCGCGCAGATGCCGGATCCACTTCGTCGACTGCCTACGGTCGAAGTGCCCTTGCGTGCCTTCAACATGGTGGGGCTACCGGCCTTGCGCGCGTTGTTGATGCCCGAAACGGCCTCTCCGCCCGCTGAGGCCGCGCCGTCCATCACTCCCTCGTTGCCACGACTCGCGTCCCTTGTCGACGAGCTCGCGACGGCAGGGAGAGGGCTCATCATGGTGATGGGCAAGGGTGGCGTCGGCAAGACCACCATCGCTGCCGCGATCGCCAGCGAGCTGGCGTCGCGCGGTCTGGCGGTACACCTCAGCACGACGGATCCGGCGGCCCACGTGGCGAACGCGCTGGGAGATCCGCCGGCGAACCTGCAGGTCACGCGCATCGACCCGGTGCTCGAGAGCAAGGCCTACACCGATCGGATCATGACCGCGCAGGGCAAGGATCTGGATGAAGAAGGTCGCGCACTGTTGGCTGAGGACTTGCGGTCGCCCTGCAACGAGGAGGTCGCCGTATTCGGTGCCTTTTCCCATCTCGTAGGGGAGGCACGTACCAAGTTCGTGGTGCTCGATACCGCGCCGACCGGTCACACGCTCCTCCTCCTCGACACCACCGGTGCTTATCACCGACAGATCGTCGGAAGCTACACGCGCCATCACGCGGGACGGATCGTCACGCCGTTGATGCGCCTGCGCGATCCCGAGTACACGAAGATCATCATCGTCACCCTCGCCGAGACGACTCCAGTCTCGGAAGCGGCTCAGCTGCAGGCCGACCTGAGACGCGCCGAGATCGAGCCGTATGCGTGGGTCATCAACAGCAGCCTCGCCGCGGCGGGCTCGAACGACCCGCTTCTCCGACAGCGGATCGTGGGCGAGCTGAGCCAGATCGGTGTCGTTCGAGAGCTCCATGCGCAGCGCCTGGCCGTCGTCCCGTGGCTGACTGAACAGCCAGTCGGTTCGAGGCGGTTGTTGGCGCTAGTTCATGGTGGGGAGGCGCTCGAGCTGCGGCCGCCGACCGAGTGACGCCGGGGCGTCGTCGCCCTATGTGAGCCAGCCGGCAGAGGCAGCCGATCCTTGTGGCGGAGTCTCCACCGCCTCCGCGCGGATAGCTGCCCCCGACGCCGCGATGTATAGGGCCAAGGAGCTGGGAAGGAATCGGATCGAGATCGACGGCCCCGCGCCCTGAAGCAACAGACCCGCCAGATGAGGCGGGTCACAAACGAACGGGGGCCGCAGGCTGAGCGCAGCTGCAGTCAGACCAGTCGGAGGAGCAGATACGCTCCCATGACCGCGCCAAGGACAGTGACGATGATGGCGAACAAGAACGGGAAGCGATCGTCTCGAATCGCCTGACCAGCCAGGATGGCCTGCTTGGTCGACCTATACCTGATCGTCGCCGCCGCATTCGCAAACGCCCCGAGCGCGACGAACGCCGCACCGATCCAGGCCGTTCCGAAGGGGTGAAGCTCTGGTCCTCGTTGAGCCACTGCTAGGGCTCGAAGCCAGATTCCAATCCGTGCGATTACAAAACCGAACGTCATGAGCGCGAGGCCCGTTCTCATCCATGCGAGGAGCGTCCGTTCATTCGCCTGAAGCAGGCGCGGATCCGCGCTCCCAGGCGACCGAGTCGGCTCTGCCTCTGCATCCCCCATTCCGCGTGGTCATAATAGGCCTGTTCACGCAGCTTCCGACAGTGCGACCTCGTCGGCGATGGGCGCGCGCTGGCGTCGCGCGTGGGCGAGGTAATAGACAACCGGGACAATCATGCGGGAGAGCACGAGCGAGGGGAGCTCCCCCGCCATCGGTGAGATGGCCAGCCCCTGGAAGATCGGGTCGAAGAGGATCACCGCGGCGCTGACGACGACCTCGCCGGGCAAGAGGGTCCCAGTCACGTTCCCTGAGCGATGCCGTTTCGGCGATGGACGACCAAGACGTCTCGGTCGGCGTGGTTCACCACCTTGGACGCTACCGTCCCGAGGATTCGATCGGCGCCGTGATAGCGGTGGTTTCCGATCACGATGAGATCGACATCCACGGTGCGGGCGACGTCGATAATTTGGCGCCACGGATCGCCAAGGACGACGAGCGCCGGCCCGAAGGCGACGTCCGCAACGGAGGCCATCCATTGCTTCAGCTCACCATGCGCGTCGGCGACCAGCTTGGGCTCCAGGCCGTCGGGTGTCACGTGAGCGGCTGGCGGGAAGCCCGGATCAATGGTCAGGACGCGGAGAAGATAAACCTGGGCGTCGAGCACCCGGGCCATCTGCACCGCAGTCATGAACACCACTGGCGCGACCGCAGATCCGTCGAGCGGCACCAGGAGCGTGCGAAACGAGCCCGCCGTTGGAACAGGCGGCGGAGAAGAGGTCGGAGCGGAGGTCACGGGTGCGCCTCGACGAGCGGTGCCGCGGGCGCAGCGTCGTTCTCTTCGACCGGCCGGCGGGCGAAGAACAGGAACATCACGGGCACGAGGAACAGCGAGAGAATGGTCGAGGAGGTCAGTCCCCCGACAACCGAGAGGGCCAAAGGCTGGTTGGCCTCCGAGCCGCGTTCCAGCCCGAGGGCGGTGGGAATGAGGCCGATCACGGTCGCCAGACTGGTCATCGCGATCGGGACGAATCGCGATCGCGCCGCGGCGATGATGGCGGCCACCTTCTCCACGCCCTCCACTGTGTATCGACGATTGGCGTCGTCAACCAGCAGGATGCCGTTCGAGACGGCAATTCCGATGACCATCAGGATCCCCATCAGGGCGGTGATCGAAAATCCCTGGCCCGCCGCCATCAGCGCGAACACGATGCCGACCAGCGAAACCGGGATCGTGAAGAGCATCACGAAGGGCAGGCGGATCGATTTGAACTGAGAAGCCATGATCATGAAGACCACCATCACGGCCAGCCCCAGCGCCAAGCCCAGGCCGGAGAAGGTGGTTCGCATCAGCTCGACCTGCCCGACGAATCCGAAACGGATGTTTGCGGTACGTGGATCACGCCGGAGCGCGCGCTCGAGATCGGTGGCCACGCTTCCGATGTCGCGCCCCTCCGTCTGCATGTAGACGTGCGCCGCGCGGACGAGCTGGTTACGCTCGACCACGATTGGTCCTACCGACCGACGGACGGCGCCGTATGCACCGAGCCGGATCGCCTTGCCGTTCTCTCCGATCAACACCGGAAGCTCCGAGAGTGCGCTGATGTCGGGAATGGCCGCGCCATCGTAGTAGGAAACGACGTAATAGGACTGGCCGTTGTTCGGGTCGATCCAGACGCTCGGCGTGTTGATGTTGCCGAGCGTGGCTTCGAGCGTCGCCTGGGCGGCATCGCGCGCGGTCACCCCTACCATGCCGGCCTTCACCCGGTCGGTTTCGATGCGAATCTCCGGGTAGTCCATTTCGAGCGACGGATAGATGTCCCGCACACCCGGGACGGTGGCGGCGACCTCCGCCACGGCCTTGGACTGCCTGTCGAGTTCCTCCAGGTTGTCGCCCCGGAGCTCGACGACGACCGGCGCGATGTATCCGTTCGCGAACACGCTTGCCACCAGGCCGCCGGGCCATTGCAGGAGCTCGACCCCGGGATAGTCGTGCACCAAGATCTCCCGGATCCGGTCGGCGATCTGTCGCTGACTTTCCTTGCGGTCCTTGGAATCGACCAACGCGAGACGGATGAACCCCATGTGAGGCCCCGCGTTCGGGCTGGTCATCGCGCTGCGGGCGTTGTTCGGAGACCCGACGTTGGTCAGCACCAGCTCGACCAGATTCTTCCCGAGCTTCTGTTCTAGGGTCGCGCCCATCGCGTTTATCAGCCTCGATGAGTCTTGCAGGGAGGTCCCCGGGGCGAGCCGCACATAAATCCGCTCCATCGACTCGTCAATTTCGGGGAAGAACGTGCTCGGCAGGCGGGTCGCCGCCCAGACGCTGGCGACCACCAACACAACCGAAGCGGCCACGACCGTGCCTTTGAAGGGGAGCACCCGCCGGAGCGTCTCGGCGTAGCGATCCGCCACGCGGTCGATGAACGCCTCGATGCGGGACCCGAAGCGGCCATGCTGCGCGTGGCCCAAGAAATAGCGACAGGCGACCGGTGTCACGCAGATGCTGACGAAATAGGACGCGATCATGGCGACCGCGACGGTGAGCGCCAACGGCGCGAACAGCTTCTGCGCGAGACCTGCCAGGAGAAGCACCGGCAGGAGCACGGCCATGGTGGTGAGCGTCGAGGCCAGCACCGGAAGCGCCACCGCGTTGGTCCCGCGGAGTGACGCCTCAAAGGGTCCGAGACCCATGCGTTGGTGTCTGTGGATCGACTCGAGAACCACGACCGCGTCATCCACCAAACGCCCCATCGCCAGCGTCATGCCTCCCAGAGTGAAGGCATTCAACGTCTGTCCGGTCGCGTAGAGAGCGATGAGGGTGATGGCAAACGAGAGCGGAATGGCCACCGAGACAATCAAGGTTCCCCGCATGCTCTGCAGAAACAGCAAGATCACGATCGCGATCAGAACCAGCGCTTGGAACACCTCCTTCTTGAGGCCGTCGTAGGTCGTGCGAACGAAGGTCGACTGATCGAAGACGGGAAGGACGCGCAGACCCGGCGGAAGGTTCGCGAGGCTCGCTACCTTCTGTTTGACGGAGTCGACGATCTCCAGCGTGTTTCCGCCGGGGACGCGCAGAACGTTGAGATAGACTGCGTTCTGGGCGCCGACCGCCACGGATTGCGTTTCCGGGGCGCCGCCGTCTTCGACGCGCGCCACGTCGCGAATCAGGACGGACGCACCCGCGTGCGTCTTCATGACCGCGTCCCCGATCGCACGCACCTTGGGTGGTACCGCGTTCGTGTAGACGTTGGCGTCGAACTTGGGCGAGATGAACTCGCCCGACGGCAGAAGCGCGTTCGAGTCATGCACCGCTGCCGCCACGTTGCTCGACGTGATGCCTCGGGCCTGCGCCTTGACCGGATCGACGACGATGTTGATCTGTCGCTGGCGGCCACCGTTGATAGACGCGCTGGCGACGCCCGGGATTCCCTCCAGGACGGGCTCGATGTTGTTCAGGGCGTAGTCGTAGAGCTGCGGTCCCGAGAGCCCGCCCCCCGCCACCGCCACCTGGACGACGGGCGCATTCGAGGGATCGTACTGGAGCACGAAGGGTGGCAGCACCCCGAGCGACTTGGGAACGGCCGACATGGCGAAGGCCACTTGCTGCTGCACCAAGGTCTGAGCGGCGTTGAGGTCAGTCCCCCATTTCAGCCAGACATAGACGATGCTGAGGTTGTTGCGGGAGACGCTCTCCACGTGATCGACGCCGGGCGTGGCGCTGACGTACTTTTCGATTCGCCAGCTAAGCGTCTTCTCGACATCCTTGGGGCCGAGTCCCGGCGCCATGGTTCCGACCACCAGAACGGGCGGCGTCAGCTCAGGGAACGTGTCGACGCTCATCCGCGGCGTCACGACGGCCGCGAATACCACGACCGCGATGGCGGCCATTAGCACGGCGATCGGATTGCGGAGGGAGAGACCGGTCATAGCTGCGCCTCGACCAAGCTTCTCGGCACGGGCTCGCCGATCATCGCTTTTCCCTCACGGTGGCTGGCCTGCGCGCAGTGAACGTCGTGCTCGTATCAGGAGCCTCTTTGGCGTCGACCAAATCTCCGTCCTCCAGAAGCGTGCGACCCTCCGCTACGACCAGGGTCTCTGGCGCAAGCGCGGGGTCAAGAAAGAGCGAGCCCCCGGCTTCGCCCTCGACCGCTACCGTCTGCGAATGCGCCACGTTGTGGTCGATCACGAACACATTTGCCTTGCTCCCGCGCACAGTAGCCGCGTACAGCGGAATCTCCGTCGCGTGGGCCGGAGCTCCGACCTCGATATGAACCTCGCCCGTCGTGCCGACAGGAATCGAACGGGTCGGATCGGCGATATCGACCTCGAAGTGGATCGTCCGGGTTGCGGGGTCGGCGGCGGGCGAGCGGCGCGTGATGGTCGCTGGAAGGTCCCGGTTCGTCGCATAGATGTGGACGGAGACCTTGGTTCCGGCTCCGACGATGTCGAAGTCCATCTCGGGCGCGTCGGCGGTCATGCGCACCGTGTTGCGATCGACCACCGTCACGATGGTGTTTCCCGGCCGCACGAAAGCTCCCGGATCGGTCGACCGCTGCGCGACCTCGCCGTTGAACGGCGCGCGCATGATGCAATCGTTGACCTCCAGCGAGCTGCGCGCCAAGTTGGCGCGCTCGGACTCGACCTGCGCCGCCTCGGAGGTGCTCTGGGCCGTCTTCTGCTCCGCCTCGTTCGGCGAAACGAAACCGCCATCGAGGAGCCCCTGCGTCCGGGTCGCCTCGTGTTCGATCGCCTGCTGGCGAGCGTCCAGCGCCCGCGCGCGGGCAGCGATCGCCTTGGTGGAGGCGCTGGCCTCCCGGCAGTCGAGCGTCGCGATGACCTCGCCCCGCTTCACCGTCGCGCCCGGGCGGACGAGGACCGTGTCGACATAGGCCGAGACGAGCTGGGGTCCGACGTTGGCCTGCAGCCATGGCTGGAGTGTTCCCACATACGTGCGGGTCGGCCGGTACGTCGCCGCCTTGGAGCGCACCACCGTGACCGGCTTCGGCCGTGAAGCAAGAGCCACCTTGTTGGTGCGTGCCTCGGCGCGCCAGACCATCAACCCGCCGAGAAGCAGAACAGCTGCGACGCCTCCGGCGATCGCCAACGGCAACTTGGATCTTCGTGGTGTCACGGACCTCTGTGTTTCGTCTTCGCTCATATGATGTTCCGATCCCCTTCGTTGCCCGTGCGAGTTAGTGAAGACCTTCGGCGATCGCCCGGCCGAACGTGGAACGGGCCTTGGCGAGGTCGAAGACCCCCAGCGCGAGTCGAATCTCGGCGTCGATCCGCAACCCCTCCGCGTCGGCCAGCTCGACGCTGGTGCCAAGTCCGGCTTTGAACCGGGCGTCCGCCTGGGCGTAGTTGGCGCGCGCAGCCTCGAGCTCGTGCTGAAGGGACGGGAGCGCTTCCCGCGCCACAACGACGCCTACGTAGGCCTGCTCGACCGACGCCACGACCTGCTGGCGGACGAGATCGATCTCAGACTGCCGAACCTCCTCGGCGACGCGCGAGGCGCGCTGGCGAGCGTTGATCGTCGGATCGAAGAACGGCCAGCTCAGCACCAGCGCGCCGTCCCAGTTGGGGACGTTGGGGACGAAGCCACTCCCCGACGTTTCTGGGCCGTTGTTACTAGGGGCCGCCCCGCCGGCGCGGCCGGAGATGGCCGCGGAGAGGTGAATATCCGGGCGCGCCAGGGCGCCAACCGCTCGCGTTTCGAGCTCTTGCTGGCGAAGCTGCGCCAACGCCGTTTGCAGGCGCGGGTCACGTTCGGAGGCGAGTCGAATGGCGTTCGAGAGCGCTGGCAGGTCGAGCGCCGCGGGCGTCTCATCGGCCGCGTCGAGCGCCAGGTCGGTCGAGCCCACGGCAGCGGCGAGAACCGTCTGCGCGACCGAAACACCGCCCCGCGCCCGGATCCGCCCGGTGTCGAAGCGGCTCAGGTCGGCCTCCGCGCGGGTCAACTCGATCGGCGAGCGGAGGCCGGAGTTGACCCCCGCGCTCGCGAAGTTTCGGTGCACCAGCGATCGCTGATAAGCGTCCTCGGAAGCCTGGAGGATCGACTTCGCCGCATGCACCGCGAAGAACGCCTCTTCGACGCTCAATTCGATGTCGAGGAGCTGAGTGTCCGCGGCGTGCGCGGCGATCGTCACGCGCGCGTCGGCCGCCGCCGCCTCGGCCGCGATACGACCGAAGTCGAAGATCTCCTGGCTCAGACCGGCGGCCGCAAGCGTCGACGCATACGGCTTCCAACTCGCGTCGCTGCTGGTCCTTGAAGGTGTACCGCCGATTCGCGGCAGATCGACGAACGGATTGCCGAGGTAGGAGGCCGTCGTGTTGTTCGCGGTCCCCTCCAGGAACTGAGCGGTGAGGCCGAGGAGCGGGTAATACTGCGAACGCGGCACCTCGGCGTTCGCCTTTTCCGTCCTGATCCGCGCAAGGGACGCGAGCACGGCGGGTTGGTGGCTGCGCGCATAAGCCAGCGCCTCGGCCAGCGTGATCCGTCGCGCCTGGGACAGGCCCAGAGTCGTCGGGGCGGAAGCCGTCGGCCCGGAATCTGGCTGAGGTATCGGCGTCGGGGCAGCAGCCGTGAATCCCGAGCCGAACAACCCCAAGACTCCGAATAGCGCTGATGTTCGCATCTGGCTCGGCATCGTCAGCTCCCCCTGAAAGCAACGCCCATGCCGGTACGGCGAACCGCATCAGCAAAGGCTGCGTGCACTCGTCGTCCGCAAAGAAGCGGAAATTTTCCCGACATAGGAGGAAATAGTCCCGTTGCTCTACCTGGATAGAGGCAGTTTCCGGCGGGCGGGTGAACGGCCCATGCCTTGCTTCCTCGTGGTGGGCGATGGCCGCGAGCGATTCCGCGTCGAAGGTGGAGATCCCTCGTGCGAGGATGAGCGCGGTGACCGACCGTCGCGCCCGCATACGCACGTCGCGCCTCCTGTGGTCGGTTGCGATCGCGATCGGACTCGTGGGCGGCCTGGCTTACTGGGACTCCGCACGCTCCTCGCGAGCGGCGCTGGACGATCTGGCGGACGAGCAGGTCACTCTCGCGCGTGGAATGGCCGCCGCACTGGCCGTTCGGACGGATGGGCTGTCGGAGGCGGTCGCCAACCGTGTTCCGCGCGAGCTGGCAGCTGTCGAACGGCAGGGCACTCTGAGGTTGTTCCTGCTCTCGCCAGACGGTTCCCGCTTAGAGCCGAGTGCAGGACAATCGGTCTTGGCCGACCACGTCGTCGACGCCGCCCGCCGAGGAGACCCAGTTGTCCGTCTGTCGAGAACCGAGGCGGGCGAACTGGGTCTCCCGACCCGCGCGGCGTTTGTCGGATTGGCGACGGTCGACCGGGGACCGTTGGCCGGGTGGACCATCGCGGTCGCCGCCACGGCACTCCGCGAGCGCGATCGGGATCGCTGGGCGCAACAGCGCTCCATTCTCAGCGTCCTGACGGCGGCGGGATTGCTGCTCGCTTTCGGCGTCGTCGCCCTCCGAAACCAAAGGAAGGAGCTTGAGCTCGAACGTGAGCTGGCCCTGGCAGCCCTGCGCGATGAACAAAACGAACGTCTCGCCTTGGCGACCCGCGCCGCCGCGCTGGGGACCCTCGCGATCGGCGTTGCGCACGAGGTGTCAACGCCGCTCGGAGTCATCGCCGGACGGGCGGAGCAGCTACTTCCGAAGGTCCGCGACGACCAGCGTGGGTATGCGGCGGTCCAGGCCATACTGGACCAGACGCACCGGATCAGCCAGGTCATCCGCGGGCTCCTCGGACTCGCTCGCGGCGATCGGGTTTCGGCAGATCATCTGTCAGCCAACCACGTGGTGCAGGGTGCTCGAGCTCTCGTCGAGCACCGCTTCGACAAGGCGGGCGTTCCCCTGGCCATCGAGGTTCCCGAAAACTTGCCCACCATCACGGGTGATGCCCGCTTGATGGAGAGTGCGTTGGTCAACTTGCTCCTCAATGCCTGCGACGCATGCGCCCAGGGAGGACGCGTTCGTCTCTCGGTCGAAGCGCACGACAGCGCGGTCCGCTTCTCGGTCATCGACGACGGTTCTGGGATCTCCGCTCAACATGCTGAGAAGGTGCTGGAACCGTTCTTCACGACCAAGGCCAGCGGCGAGGGAACCGGCCTCGGCCTCGCGATCGCGAATGAGATCGTCAAGAGCCACTTCGGAACCCTTTCACTGACACCACGATTTCCGCGCGGCACCAGCGCCATCGTGGACATCCCGGCCGACCAGGGGAGCATCGACGCATGAATCGTCCTCGGCCTCGGATCTTGGTCGCTGACGACAACGTCGAGATGGCGCGGACGACTGCCGACGGTCTCACGGAGCACGGCTACGACGCGATCGTCGCTTCCGGCGGTCAGGAGGCGGTCGATAGGCTGGCCTCCGAGACATTCGACGGAGTGGTCACCGATCTGCGAATGCCCGGCGTTGACGGGTTGGCCGTCTTGGCCGCCTCTCGTCGCATCGACCCAGGCCGACCGGTGATCGTGATGACCGCCTACAGCGCGATCGACTCGGCGATCGAATCAATTCGGCAGGGCGCTTATCACTATCTGACGAAGCCGTTCAAGCTGGACGAGCTGCGGATCTTTCTCGGGCGCGCCCTGGAAGAATATCGACTGAGACACGAAGCGAGCGCACTACGTAAGACCCTGAAGCAGCGGTTCTCAGCTACCAACCTGATCGGCGATACGCCGGCCATGCGCGCAGTCATCGACATCATCGAACGTGTCGCGGACGCCGACGTGCCGGTTTTGATTACCGGCGAAACGGGCACAGGCAAAGGAGTGGTCGCGAGAGCCCTTCACGCGGAGAGCAGCCGCAGCGGCGCGCCCTTCGTTCAGGTGAACTGCGCCGCCATCCCGGAGGCGCTCCTCGAAAGCGAGCTCTTCGGCCACGTGCGGGGCGCCTTTACCGGTGCAACCGCCGACCGCCATGGGCTCTTCGCCGAGGCGAACGGCGGCACCTTGTTCTTGGATGAGATCGGTGAAATGCCGATCGCCCTGCAGTCGAAGCTACTTCACGTTTTGGAGAGCGGCTCCGTGCGCCCAGTCGGCGCCACACGCGAGCGAGCCGTCAATACGCGGATCGTCGCGGCCACGAATCGCGTCCTCAAAGACGCGGTCCGTGACGCCTCGTTTCGGGAAGATCTCCTCTATCGGCTCGATGTCGTCACAATCTCAGTGCCCGCGTTGCGCCATCACCGCGAGGACATCCCCGCCCTCCTCGGTCACTTCCTGGAGCTTGCGCGCGAGCACCATCCCCGCTCGCCGATGCGAGGGTTTAGCGTCGGAGCGCTGAAGCTCCTGCTCGCGTACTATTGGCCCGGCAACGTTCGCGAGCTCGCCCATACTGTCGAGCGCGCGGTTCTACTGGCGAAGGGAGCTGAAGCCGGACCAGAGGATCTCCCCACGGAGATGGAACGCGGTGGCCATCCCGCCGACTTGGAGTTCCGGGGCGGCGTGATTCCCTTTCGTGAGGTCCAGCGTCGATATGCCACGTGGGCTCTCGCTCAGTTCGGTGGCCAGCGTGGCCGCACCGCCGATCAGCTCGGCGTTGATGGCAAAACCCTGGCGAAATGGCTCAGCAACGAGCCGTCCGAACGGCGCACGACGACCGACGTCGATCCTCCGAATTCGGACTGATCCCTCATCTGTCGAACTTTGACGGATCTCGAATACGGGGGACGAAGGACCAAAGTTGGCTGTCCATCGCGCGGAGAGTTTCGAAGGGACGTGGCCGGCTCATGATCGTCAGATATCGAAGGTTCGCGGCAACCGACGCGCTCGAAAGGCACTCCGGAAGGCGTTGGCCAAGGTCGGCCGCGAGCTCGCAATCGGCCCAGGCTCCTCGACAGACGACCGTTCCCAGCACGGCATACTCGTCGGCCCTCCCCTTGGCATGAAAACGAACCTCCAAGCGTCCATCCTCCTGCTGGCCATTGTCGTTGTTCACGCTATTCATACTTAGAGACTCAGCATGCGACGTACCAGGTCACGTCTGCGAGCGCTCGGGTCCGGACGGGGCGGAGACTGCGGCCCAGCCGGACAGATTGGCCACCCTTCGTCTCGTCCGCATCCGAGGTCGGCCGGAACAATTCCGCTTCGTGGGAACAAATTCCGGGGGCTGGCAAGGGAACCAGCGGAGGGGAAGGGTCAGCCCTCGGCACCCGCGATGCATCTCCCGATCATGCGCGAAAGGACATGAGCCATGAACCTCGATCGGATCGGATTCCTTCTGACATCGATACTGGCTGCGGCAGGCTGCGCGGCGCAACCGTTCCTCCGTGCAGATTCGCCCGTCGAGGCTGCTGGTGTCCGCGTTGAGTTGGTCGACCAGAGATGCGACCGGGAAATCGATCCCAATTGGTCGTCTGCCGACATTCTCGGACTGGAGGTGCGAGTGAAAGTGACGAACGCGACAGCGAACGCCATCGGCTTCGATCCGGCGAAGGTACGCCTCCTTGTCGACGGTGAGTCTCGCAACCCGAACAGATCGGATCGGAGCGGGACCGTTCCGACCGGAGGTTCGAAGGTCTTCGAGGTCGGCTTTCTCGAGCGCGACGGCAACCTCGCCTGCAACGTTCCGATGGCTCTCGGTGTCGCGGGAGCTGCGACGGTCGGAGGGTCGGCTCTTCCACTCCGACCGATCTCATTTCTGGTCAGTCGCGACGATATCTGACTCCCGCAGCACAGCGACCCAGTGCGGCGATACGGAGAAATTCCGGATGGCGGAGGAAAAGTTCCCGCCCCCGGCACCCTTCACAGGCCGGAACTCCAGTCTTCGCAGGCTGCTGGACGTTGGCGCACTCTATGCTTCTCGCGAGAACGATGCGGTTCTTCATGACGACTCCAAGAATGAGCCTTCTCTTCCTCACGGCCTCCTTCGGGGCCACCGCACTAGTTTCAGGGTGCGGTCTCCGTCCGCCGGTCCAGAACAGCGGCACCGTGTCGACGGCCGACGGCATTCAAGTGGCCGTTCTTAGCCAAAGGTGTAGCGAGACCGTCGAAACCGATTGGCCCGGGAACGACCTCGTCGAAATGACCGTCCAGATTGAGGTGCGCAACGGGACACCAACAGCGATTGGTGTTCACCGCGACGGCTTCCGGCTCAAAGGCGCTGACGGGAGAGCGATCCCGACTTCCACCGGGTCCGCGAAGGACCCGATCTCGCTCGCTCCACGCCAGACCCAGACATTTCAACTCCGGTTCATGAGCCGCGGTGGTCTGAGCTGTTCGAAGGAGATGACTCTGGAGTCTTCGTCGGCAATCATGCACGGGACCGAGACCGCCACGATCGGGACGATCAAGTTCGTCGCTGCGAATGGCGTCTCGGGAGATGAAAAGGCCGGCAAGTAGCCCCATCACCGCCGGCCAGACGCTCTCGATCCCAATCCACGGCTGGGCGTCGCTTCCTCTCAGCTCCTCCTGGCCGGTCACAGCCTCCGAGGCGAGCGCGACCGCTGGCTTCTCGGCGATGGTTGCCGGGGACGGGACGCTTGGCGTCGATCAGATGAGTAGTGTGCTGGTGACCGCGCCCGCGGACGCGCCTTCCGGAACTTTCGCGGTACTGACCGTCGCGAGCAAACGGCCCACGACGACGCCGCCGCTCACCGACGGTGCGCACCTGAACTACGTCGGCGTCTACGTCCCCTAGCAGACGGTCACCGCCCAGAGGGGCCATCACGTTGGATGAAAACGCGGGCCAGGCTGGTGCAGGCTCTCGGACGTCGTGACCGGTGAGTGCGGGTGAGACCGAACGCTTCCGGAGAATGGGCCAGCCCCTCACGAAGACGGGAGCAAGCGCTAGCTTCGGAGCGGTGTCGCCGGCATCGATGACTCCCCCGTAGGAAGCGGTCCCGCCGAAAGACTCGCGAGGTGTTCGTTTGTTCCAATCATTACCGCCGGTACTGACGAGAACTGCTGACGTTTCTCCGTCTGCGGTAACGTTTGCTGGTCTTAAGTTATTGATTTGTTTCGTAGATGGTCAGAATCGCACTCAGGAGGCCGACGATTCGATCCCGTTCATCTTCATAACTTGTAACCTCGCGTAGAGCCTCTGGTTTCTGGCTCCGCGAGCGGCGGCGGCGGAATCGGAAGAAAGCGGCCAGCTGGTCCTCATCTGGTCCTCTTCGGCCGTCGACGTGTGGTCAGTTTGTCGAATCATCAGGGTCGAATCGAGGGACGGAGAACATGATCGGTCGCCCCGTGTCTGGTGCAGCCGGACGCCGGCCAGGCGGAGTTTGTTGATGGTGGCTTCTTAACCGCGACTGCGGAGTTCGCCGGTCTACGCTGCCAGGGTGCGTGCTTGGCCTGGTACAGCGATAATCAGAATTGCGGCGGTTGCGGGGTGACCTGCTGCCCGGCGAACAACTGCAGCATCTACGGCCCCGCCGGCTTCCGCGGGTTTGTCGACATCGGCGGCTGGTGCATCTAGCCCCCCCCTCGAGGGCTCCCGCCCACCGCTGAAAGGCAGATGCGCGGCGCCGCCCGAGCCAGTGCTCGTCGCATAGAAGGCTTTCCCCTGTCCGAGGACGCGACGTGATGGCAGAATTTATTGAGCGTCTCGACCCGAACTCGGGCAGAGGCGCCATTTGTCCCCTTTAGAACCAACTTAACTTCGGAGGTCGACATGCTTGGACCGAGCCCTCTCCGTAGCGTCGCCTGGGTCGCGGCAGTCTGCGGATTCGCGTGCTCTTCTTCGGCCCTCCCCGGCTCCGGCGCGACCGGCGGCACGGGTGGATCGCTAGCTTGCGCGAAGACCACCCCCTCTCCGCCGGCCGTCACGGGCGACATGGTGCGCGACACCGCGCAGGCAAACGAGTTCGCGTTCGTCGACGCCGCCGTTGGCGGCTACCTGCGCGGCGACAGTCCGGCCTACGTCGGGAGCGCCTCTGCGAGCGACGACTCTGGAACCCTCGGAGGTCCGCTCTCCTTTTCAACCGGAAGCGCTATCGCCGCGGTGGTCATCAGCGCCGATTGGGCCCTGTTCACAGTCGCCAGCGCTGCTGACCACGAGCGGTTGATCCTCGGTCAGCAGACCACCTCCCCGGACGTCACCATCGCGATGGGGATCTTGCCGGACGGCACTTACCCGGGCGGCTACAGCGACAGCGCCACCTGCACCTCGTGTACGCCGGACTTCTTCACGCACCCGTCGAGCCTCATGTGGAGCGGCGTCGACGCGAACTTCCCAGGCTCTTATCCCGACGGCGGGGGCGTATTTCCGGCGTACGACGTCACGAGCTCGGTCGACCTCCAGGCCCTGTCGCCCTGCGCCCTGACGTGGAACCAGATCGCGGCCCTCGACGGCGGCCCACGAGGCTTCGTCCAGGAGGGAAACGAGATGGTCGTGCACGCGGCCGGCTCCGTACAGACGGTCGCCCCGTCGTTCCGCACCTGCGACGGGCAAGCGGTCCCGTATACGATCGATCGCTACATTAACCTGACCAATCTCTTCGATTACGGGGTGCGCAACTACGTCGCCGGGAGCCCCACGTCCGTCTGCGGCGGAGCCTGAGGGGCCAGCTGTCCACGTTGCCTTCGAGATTCGCTGTTGGAACGGCGAGCGCGTCCAGGTGGCCGCTGTCTCGATTCCCCGGCTGACGGTCGTCACTTCACACCGCGCGTATCGCTGGCGGCAGACTGCGCCATCGAATGTCTTGCCCACCAGTTGCCCAAACAGATCCAACCGTCCCAAACTCGAACCGACCAGACCTCACGAAAGCCGCGGCAAGCGCGCGGGAGTCTGTGCAAGCCCCCGAAGTGTCGGGGTTAACGGACGTTTTCAATTCCCGGCGCCGTCGAACGGACCTTATGGTTACGCCGCCGGATGCCCGAGCGGCGTCGCCTCTTTTTGAACGGGCGCGCGATCACGGCGGGACGGCAGC
>Ga0209890_10000272_pt1 | contig 23789 bp, 20 predicted proteins | sample OrgsoiDNA2013049_FD_185799 | JGI IMG/M metagenome (GOLD analysis project Ga0209890, IMG submission 185799) | Permafrost soil microbial communities from the Arctic, to analyse light accelerated degradation of dissolved organic matter (DOM) -... | ecosystem: Environmental > Terrestrial > Soil >...
GCAAGTTAAGACAGAAGCTAGCCACCTCGTCGCTTGGCTGCGCGCCGCCGGAGAGCCGACGCGCTTGCGCTTGCTGGCGCTGTGCGCGCAACGCGAGTTCAGCGTATCGGATCTGACGCTCGCCGTCGGGCAGAGCGGCCCGCGAGTGTCCCGGCACCTGAAGATCCTCTGCGCCGCGGGCCTGCTCGCGCGCCTGCGCTCGGGTCAATGGGTGCACTACCGGCTCGCACAGGATCCCGGCGCTGCACGTTTTCTCGCAGGACTCCTCGCGGACCTTGATCCGGCGGATCCGCTACTCGCGCCTGATCGCGGTCGCGTGAAGGCGGCGGGGATCACGTCCACGGAGGATTCCGTGGGACGCTCGCGCTTGGATCAGGCTTTATCCACTTTCATCAAGGCGAGCGCGGGCAGCGAACGCTTTCGGCGCGTCCTCGTGGTGGGCACGGAGCATCATGCAATGCTCGCGAGCGCCACCGAGCTCGCAGCCGATTGCACGGCGGTCGCGCACGGGCGCCGGGCGGCGCAAGCCGCGAGCGCGTTCCTGAAACGCGAGCATCTCACCTGCCGCGTGCTCCTGACGCCGCAGACGGGCGAGGCGATCGGAAAGAGCCTCCTTGAGGCGGGGCCGCAGTTTGATGCGGTGGTCATCGACCGCTCGAGCGCGCACGCCGTTGCGCTTCCCACCTGGCTCGCAGCCGGCCGACGCGTGCTCGCAAGTGCGGGGCGCTTGTGGCTCTTCGAGCACTATGAGTCGTTTGACACGGCAAATGCCGGAGCCAGCGCTAAGCCACTCGCGCTCTTGCGAGATCAACTCGATGAGGCCGGCTTTGCTTGCGAGCGCTTAAGCCCCATTCGAGCCGAACGGCAACAAGTGCTGGCCGCGGTCGTCGTACCGGCGCGCGCGCTCCACACCGCAAGCGAGGCCTGATCCATGCTCAATATTGATGTCTCATTCGAGTTCTTCCCGCCGAATGATGCGCAGATGGAGGCGACGTTATGGCGCTCCGTGGAGCGCCTGGCGCCGCTTGCGCCACGCTTCGTATCCGTGACCTACGGCGCCGACGGTTCAACCCGCGAGCGCACCCACAAGCTCATCACTCGCATCCAGCGCGAAACCAAGTTGACCGGAGCGCCGCATCTGACCTGCATCGGCGCGCCGCGCGGGGAGATCCTCGCGATTGCGCGCCAGTATTGGGATGAGGGCATCCGCCACATCGTTGCGCTGCGCGGCGATCCGCCGCGTGATGCCGCGGGCTATGTACCGCACGCGGAAGGTTTTGCGTACGCGGCGGACCTCGTTTCCGGCCTTAAAAGCGTTGCGGACTTCGACATTTCCGTCGCCGCTTACCCGGAGATGCATCCGGAAGCCGCGTCCGCCAAATTTGACCTTGATAATCTTAAGCGCAAGATTGATGCGGGCGCGTCGCGCGCCATAACCCAGTTTTTCTTTAACACTGACGCATTCTTGAGATTTCGCGACCAGTGCGCTGCCGCCGGCATCCGCGCTGCGATCGTCCCAGGCATCCTGCCGATCACCCGCTTTCCGCAGGTGTGCAGCTTCGCCGCGCGCTGCGGCGCGAGCATTCCTGCGTGGATGCCACAGCGCTTCGCGGGACTCGACGAGGATGCGGAGACTCGCCGCCTGATTGCAGCAGCGGTTGCCATCGAGCAAGTACAGACGCTCGTGCGTCACGGCGTGCGCGAGTTTCATTTCTATACGCTCAATCGCGCCGAGCTCAGCTATGCGATTTGCCACGCGCTCGGCGTACGGCCTGCGGTAGAAGCGCACGATAGCGCCGCGCCGCGCGCCATCGCGATATGAGTCGCGAGCACACTCATGCACCGCGCGCACTCGAGACAGTTCCTGCCTCGCCCGCGCGCGCTCTGGCGGTGCCCTTTGGGATAGCCCCCATTGATGAGACTGCGCGCGCGCGGCGCATCGAGCGCCTAAAATCCCTACTCGAGGAGCGCATCGTGCTCCTTGATGGCGCGATGGGGACCATGATCCAGGGCCATAAGCTCGATGAGGCGGGCTTTCGTGGCGAGCGCTTCCGCGACTTCGGCCGCGATCTGCAAGGCAATAACGACCTTTTGACGCTGTCGCGCCCGGACATCATCGCTGACATCCATCGCGCTTATTTCGCGGCGGGCGCTGACATCGTCGAGACCAATACCTTCAATTCGACGGCGATCTCGCAGGCGGACTACGCGACCGAGGCGCTTGTGCCCGAGCTCAACTATCGCGCCGCGCAGCTTGCGCGCTCGGTCGCGGATGAGTTCACGCAGAAGGATGGGCGCGCCGCATTCGTGGCCGGTGCACTCGGACCGACGAGCCGCATGGCATCGCTCTCCCCGGACGTGAACGACCCCGGTTTTCGCAACGTGAAGTTCGACGAACTGGTGGCAACTTACACGGAAGCCACACGCGCACTCGTCTTGGGTGGTGTCGATCTCATCATCGTCGAGACCGTGTTTGACACGCTGAATGCAAAGGCGGCCCTGTATGCCGTGCGCGGCGTGTTTGACGAGCTCGGCCGCGAATTGCCGCTTATTATTTCCGGCACCATCACCGATGCTTCGGGACGTACGCTCTCCGGGCAGACGACCGAAGCGTTCTGGAATTCGGTCCGGCACGCGCAGCCGCTCGCCATCGGTCTTAACTGTGCGCTCGGCGCAACTCAGCTGCGCCCCTACGTGCACGAGCTTTCGCGTGTGGCCGACACCTATGTGTGCGCCTATCCGAACGCAGGACTGCCAAATGCCTTCGGTGAGTACGACGAAACGCCGGAGGAAACGGCGACCATCTTGAATGAGTTCGCCGCCGCCGGCCTTATCAACATCGTCGGCGGCTGCTGCGGCACGACGCCGGAGCATATTCGCCTGCTACGGGCCGGGGTCCTTGCACATCCGCGCCGCGCCCGGCCGGTGTTGCCGGTGAAGTGCCGCCTCTCGGGGCTTGAGGCACTCAATATTGGGGACGAGTCTCTGTTCGTGAACGTCGGTGAGCGCACCAATGTTACGGGCTCCGCCAAGTTTCGAAAACTTATCGAGGCGGGCGACTATGCGGCCGCGCTCGACGTCGCGCGCCAGCAGGTCGCCGGCGGCGCGCAGATGGTCGACGTCAACATGGACGAGGGCATGCTTGATTCGGAAGCGGCCATGACGCGCTTTTTGAATCTGATCGCCGCCGAGCCCGACATCGCACGCGTGCCGATCATGATCGATTCATCCAAATGGACGGTCATTGAGGCAGGCTTGAAGTGCGTGCAGGGCAAGCCCATCGTCAATTCCATTAGTTTAAAGGAAGGCGAGGAGTCGTTCTTCGCGCAAGCCCGCAAGGTGCGCCGCTACGGCGCGGCCGTCGTCGTCATGGCGTTCGATGAAAACGGCCAGGCCGAGACCGCCGAGCGCAAGCTTTCGATCTGCGCGCGCACCTACAAGCTCCTGACCGAGACCGTAGGTTTTCCGGCCGAGGATATTGTCTTCGATCCCAATATTTTCGCGATCGCCACGGGTATCGAGGAGCACAACGGCTACGCGCTCGGCTACATCGAGGCGACGCGCGAGATCAAGCGCACCTTGCCGCATGCGCTCGTGAGCGGCGGCGTTAGCAACGTGTCTTTTTCGTTTCGCGGCAACGATTCGGTTCGCGAGGCGATGCATTCGGCGTTTCTCTATCACGCGATCCGCGCCGGCATGGACATGGGCATCGTCAACGCCGGGCAGCTTGCGATCTACGAGGATATCGGCGCTGATCTGCGCACCGCTGTCGAGGATGTCATTCTCAACCGGCGGCCGGACGCGACCGAGCGGCTGCTTGAGATTGCCGAGCGCTTCAAGGGCGAGGGCGGTACGAAGCGTCAGACGGATCTTGCGTGGCGCAGTCTGCCGGTTGCCGCGCGACTCGAGCACGCACTCGTCAAAGGTATCGATGATTATGTTGTCGAGGATACGGAAGAGGCGCGTTTGTCTTTCGCCGAGCCGCTGCACGTCATCGAAGGGCCGCTGATGGACGGCATGAATGTCGTCGGCGATCTATTTGGTTCCGGCAAGATGTTTCTGCCGCAGGTGGTCAAGAGCGCACGCGTCATGAAGCGCGCGGTCGCGCATCTTCTGCCCTTCATCGAAAAAGGCAAAGTCGGCACTGCGCGCACCAATGGCCGCATGGTGATCGCAACTGTGAAGGGCGACGTACACGATATCGGCAAGAACATCGTCGGCGTGGTTCTGCAATGCAATAATTTTGAAGTGATTGATTTGGGCGTGATGGTTCCGTACGACAAGATCCTCGAGACCGCACGCCGCGAAGAGGTCGACTTCATCGGGCTTTCGGGCCTCATCACCCCGTCGCTTGATGAAATGGTGAGCATTTCACGAGAAATGCAGCGCCAGGGCTTCACGATTCCGCTCCTCATCGGCGGTGCGACGACTTCGCCGACCCACACGTCAGTCAAGATCGCCCCGCACTACAAGTCGCCCGTCGTGTACGTCAAAGATGCCTCGCGCGCCGTGGGCGTCTGCCAGGCACTCATTACGCAGTCGCAGCGCGAGGCTTTCGTCACGCACAATGACGCCGAGCACGAGCGCCGCCGCGAGCAGCATGCCGGCAAGAAGCTGAAGTCGCCCGAACTGCGTATCGAGCAGGCGCGCGCCAACCGCCGCCGCATCGATTGGGCGGCGCCGGCGCCGTTCGCGCCGCTTGCTCCCGGCGTGCACTGTTTCGATCATTATCCTCTGAGCGATCTCGCCGCGAGCATCGATTGGATGCCGTTCTTCAACGCCTGGGAATTCACCGGGCAGTTTCCGGCGGTGCTGACGGATCCCTTGGTGGGGGAGGCGGCGAGCAGCCTGTACGCTGATGCGCGCGAGATGTTGAAGCGTCTCATTGCCGAGCGCTGGCTGCGCGTGCGCGCAGTCGTGGGCCTGTTCCCCGCGAATGCGGTCGGTGATGACGTCGAGGTGTACACCGATGAGCGGCGTAGCGAACTTGCCACGACATTGTGCTTCCTGCGCCAGCAGAAGAACAAGGCGCCCGGCTTGCCGCACGAGTGTCTCGCGGACTATATCGCGCCCAAGGAAAGCGGTGTACCCGACTACATCGGCGCGTTCGCGGTCACGGCGGGTATCGGGATCGAAGAGCACCTGGCGCGCTTCGAGCGCACGCACGATGACTACTCGAGCATCATATTGAAGGCGCTCGCGGATCGGCTCGCCGAAGCCTGCGCCGAGCGTTTCCATGCGCGCGTGCGCTGCGAGTTATGGGGTTATGCGGCCGATGAGAAACTGACGAACGAGCAGGTGATCCGCGAGGAGTATCGTGGCATCCGCCCGGCGCCCGGCTATCCCGCCTGCCCGGACCATACCGAGAAAGCGAAGCTCTGGAGCCTTCTCGACGTTGACAACAATGCCGGTATTCGCCTCACCGAATCTTTTGCGATGTATCCGACGGCCGCGGTCAGCGGTTGGTATTTTGCGCATCCGCAGGCGCACTACTTTGGCGTCGGCAAGATCGATCGTGATCAGGTCACTGACTATGCGCGCCGCACCGGCATGACGCTCGCGCAAGCGGAACGCTGGCTGTCGCCAAATCTGGGATATGAGCCCGCGCCGTGAGGCGCTGCGTTGCCTCGTTCCTCGCTCTGGCGCTGGGCGCCTGCGCGCTTGCCGCGCAGGCAGCCGACGTGCTCGCGCATGGGCGTTTCAGTAAGGTCGCCGTCTACCGTCCCGCGGGTGAGATTAAACAGTTCGTCCTTTTCTTATCCGGTGAGAAGGGCGTCAGTGCCAACATCATCGATGCGTCATTTGCGCTCACGCGTGCGGGTGCGATGGTCGCGGTCATCAATACGCCCGAGCTTTTGGCCAGTCTCGAGGCTGACGCGGCGCGCTGCACATCTCCCGATGGGGATCTTGAGAACTTAAGCCGCTATGTGCAGGCCTATTACCGCCTGCCAACCTATATGACGCCGATCCTCGTCGGCTACTCCGCAGGGGCAACCTTTGCATACGCCATGATCGCGCAGGCTCCTGCTGACCTGTTCGCGGGCGCAGTCTCGCTGCAATTCTGCCGCAGTCTTGCGCTCAAGCGTCCGCTCTGCCCAAATGGGGCGCTGCAGTCCAAGCCCGACGCGCAGGGTATCGAGCTTGCGCCGGCAACGCGCCTGCAGGTTCCATGGATTGCGGTGCAGATCGAGGCGGATGGCGCCTGTGCGGCGCCTCTCACACCGGAATTTGTCGCCTCCATCCCGCACGCCGAGCTTATATCCCTGCCGGCGCTCGGACATGCGTGGGCGACGACGGCGAGCTGGTTGCCGCAGTTTATGGCCGGCTACCAAAAAATCGCCGCGCAACGTGTACCGGATGCGCCGCCGCCCGCGAGCCTTGCCGATTTGCCGATTGTTGAAATGCACGTGGAAGGCCCGAGCGATCTCTTCGCCGTATTTCTATCGGGCGACGGCGGCTGGGCCGGCATTGACAAGAACGTTGGCGCTGCGCTCGTGGCGCGCGGCATTTCGGTCGCAGGTGTCGACTCGCTGCGCTACTTCTGGACGGCGCGCACCCCGCAAGGGCTTGCCGGGGATCTCGATCGCATCCTGCGCTACTACGCCTTTCAGTGGAAGAAAAAACGAGCATTGCTCATCGGTTATTCGCAGGGCGCTGACGTTCTGCCGTTCGCCATCAATCGCCTGCCCAGCGCCAGCCGCCGGCAAGTTGTGTTAGCCGCGATGCTGGGGCTCGATGAGAGCGCGGATTTCGAATTTCACTTGAGCAACTGGGTAATGAGCGGCGATTCAGGTTTGCCGGTACGACCGGAACTTGACAAGCTTGCTATGCCTGCTGCGCTTTGCATCTACGGCGATGACGACGCGGACAGCCTATGTCCGCATCTGCAAAATTCCCGCGTCAAGCTCGTGAAGCTTGCCGGCGGCCATCACTTCAATGGCGACTATGACGCGGTGGCTCAAGTCGTTGTTGAGGCCGCGAACCGCGCTCGACCACACTGAGGTAGTTGCCTTCCGCGAGGGTGCGCATTTGCTCCAAGATCCAATCACGCCGCTCGCTGACATAGCGCGACGGTCGATCGACGTGCAGGCGCTCGGGGTTCGGCAACACCGCAGCTAGCAGCGCCGCCTCGCTCGCCGTGAGTCTCGCAGCGGAGGAGTGAAAGTACTCGCGTGCAGCAGCCTCGACGCCAAAGATCCCGGGTCCGAATTGCACAATATTGAGATAGGTTTCGAGAATACGCTCCTTCGGCAACAGAGCCTCGAGCAATGCTGTGAACCACGCTTCGAGTCCTTTCCTAACGTAGCTCCTACCGGGCCAGAGAAAGAGATTCTTCGCGAGCTGTTGAGAGATCGTACTCGCGCCGCGCAGCCGGCCACCCTCTTCGTTATTTCTTTCGGCCTCGCGGATTGATTTCATGTCGAAGCCGTGATGAAACGGAAACTGCTGATCCTCTGAGGCCATGACAGCGAGCGCAGCCTGCGGGGAAATAAGTGCGTAGTCGACCCATTCGTAGCGTATGCGCTGAGGTGCTGCGTGCGCGCCGGGGGATTCCAAGAGCGCGCGCAGCATGAAGGCGCTCGTAACGGGATGCCAGGCGCGCAGCAGCAGCACCGCCGCTGCCGAGAGCACGATCGCGCTCAGGATCGTGACAGCGATCCATTTGAAGAGGCGCTTCGTTCTATGTGCCATCTACACGTCGCACGGAGACGATGAGCGCATCTTCGAGCGGCGCGTCCTGGTATTGTTTGCGCGTGCCGGTGCGTACTCGTGCAATCGCGTCGACTACATCGAGGCCCTCGGTGACGCGACCGAACACCGCGTAGCCGTACTGGCCCTTGGTATGATCGAGGAAGGCATTGTCGGACAAGTTTACGAAGAACTGCGAAGTTGCACTGTTGACGTCATTGGTGCGCGCCATCGACAGCGTACCGCGCTTGTTCTGCAAGCCGTTAGTGGCTTCGTTGGCGATCGGAGCGCGGGTTTTCTTGGCGCTAAAGTCAGGCGTCAAGCCGCCGCCCTGAATCACGAATCCGGGAACGATGCGATGAAAGATCGTGCCGTCGAAATGCCCGTCATCGACGTAACGTAGAAAATTCTCGACCGATATGGGCGCGTCTTTGTCGAAAAGCTCAACGGTGAAGTCGCCGTGTGTTGTCTGAAAGCGGATCATTTTGTTTCTCAAGCCTCATTTGGAAGTTGTGTGCCCCATTGGGCCTCGGTCATGCGCTCGTGCCCGGCAAGATCGCGTTGCGAGCGTACGTGACGAAAGCCGCGCACGACAAGTTCGCGCGCGACCTCGTCGGCCTGCGTCGTGCCGTGTTCAAGCAGGAGCCAGCCGCCGCGCCGCAGGTACCCGGGCGCTCTTCGAATGATGATCCGTAGATCGGCGAGCGCATCATCGCCCGGCGTCAGCGCCAGGCGCGGCTCGTGGCTGAGCGTTGCGTGAAGGAGCGCGGGATCATTCGCGGCGACATAGGGCGGATTGCTCACGATGAGTTCAAAGCGCCGCTCGGCCAAGGGCTCGAACCATGAGCCACACAGAAACTCGACCTGCGGAAGTCTCAGGGCGACGGCGTTTTTTGTCGCGAGCGCGAGCGCGGGCGCGCTGAGGTCCGTAGCCACGATCTGCCAGTGTGGCCGCTCGTGAGCAAGTGCGAGCGCGATGGCGCCCGTACCAGTCCCGAGATCAAGCGCGCGCAGCGCCGTTGGCGGCGCGAGCGCGAGCGCGCGTTCGACCAGGAGCTCAGTTTCAGGGCGCGGCACCAGCACCGCGTAAGTTACGGCCAAGTGCAGTGACCAGAATTCCTTATAGCCGACGATATAGGCAACGGGCTCACCGGATGCGCGCCGTTCGATGAGGCGCGCAAAGTGCGCGCGCTCCGCCGCGCTGCTCGCCGCGTCCGCATGTGAGTGCAACCGTACCCGATGACGGCCGAGCACATGGGCGAGGAGGACCTCGGCATCAAGCTCGGGCGTGTCCGAGGTCGCCGCGAGGGCGCGCGCCGCTGTGTCGAGAAGCTCCCGGGTCGTGAGATTCGTCCTCATAGCCCGTATTATTGGCCTATGTCAATGCAGTTGTATCCGTCCGTGCGACCGCAGACGATCGGTGAAGTGCTCGACACCGCGTTTAAGATCTTCTCGACTTCGCTCCTCAAGGCGCTTCCTTACGGCATGCTGATGACTCTCATAGGCCAGCTGGGAAATATATTTGACCTTGCGAGCGGCCGGCCGCCGAGCCGTTTCCCGCCGCGCGACTGGATTTCATGGCTCTTGTTCGCGCTAAGTATGATCGTATCGCTGTCGCTCTGGGCTGCGCTTTTCATGCGGCAACGCGCCATCGCGCAAGGCGCGCCTGTCTCCATGCGCGCCGAGCTTGCAAGCGTGCTGCACAGGCTGCCGGCGCTGCTGTTGCTCACGATTTTAAATGTGCTTGCCGTTGGCGTCGGCTTCGTCTTGTTGGTCGTTCCGGGAGTGTATCTGTTGATCGCGCTGTGGATGACAGTGCCGGCGCTGCTGTTGGAGAACCAAGCGCCGCTCGATGCGATGAAACTCAGCTTGCGTCTGATACGCGGCAACTGGTGGCGAACGCTTGCCGTCTTGCTGGTTACGATTGTCATCGTGTTCGTGTTTTATGCTCTGTCGGGTGTTTTTGCCCTTATCGTCGTTCAGTTCGCGCGCGGAGCGGACATAGCGGTTGTCACGGCGACCTTCGCCGTGTTCGTCATTTCGCTGGGCGCCGTTAGCACACCGTTCTTAGTAGCGATAACGCTCGCGATATTTAGCGATCTGCAGTCGCGTCGCGCGCTAGTTGCGCGCCGACCCATAAGGGAATTATGAACATGCTACGGATAAGGGTAGTCGCCCTCCTGTTCGTGCTTATGGTTGGTGCGGCGCTGCCAGCGGCGGCCGCCGCAGATGCGCTCGGCGAGATTGATGCGTGCCTCACGCGACTCGAGGCGGACATTGACGTCGGCTTCGGGCGCATTGCCACCCGTTGTCCCGAGCTTGCCCGCCAGCTGCGCTCGAGCGACTGGACTGTATGGTTGCCCGCGGGTTGGGACGCTGCCGACAACAACCTCTCGGCGAAGAGTCTTGCTGCACTACACACGCTCGTGGTGCGTGAGCGTGCGCTTCCCCCGCCCGCGCGCACGCCTGATGTCGCCCGTTTTCGGCTGATTCTTGGCGCGCTTGCGGCACGCAATCAGGAAGTCCATGGATGGTGGGCACGCTTTCAGAACTGGCTGCGCACAGTGCTCGCAAGTGCCGAACCCGAAGCGGACGCGAGCGGATTTGACCGACTCCTGGGCCGCGTGCAACTTTCCCAGGCGCTGCTGCAGTTCGTGACCTACAGTACATTTGCGCTCGTGTTGCTGCTCGCCGGCTTCATCGTCGTTAATGAGTGGCGCGTTGCCGGTAGGCGCAAACGCCGGGCGCGCAATAAATCAGGCGATACCGGGCCTGGCGGTGAGCCCGCGCAGACTTTGAGCTGGCAGGATATTGAACGCGCAGCGCTTTGCGAGCGGCCGCGAATGCTGCTCGAACTCATCGCCGCGCGGCTCACCGCGGCACGGCGCTTGCCTGCCGCCGCAGCTCTCACGGTGCGCGAGCTTGCGCGGGCCGCGCAGCTGCAGGACGCAGGGGACCAGGAGCGGCTAGTAGAGGTCGCGCTTGCCGCCGAGCGCCTGCGTTTCTCAGATGAAGAGGCCGCGCCTGCAAGTCTTGCGGCGGTGACGGAGCGCGGCCGCGAATTGCTCGAGCGGCTGAACGCAGCCTCCCAGGCTATCGCATGACTGACCGCCTCAAGACCCTCGCGGCTGCGCTCGGAGCTCTGGCGCTATTTCTCGTTCTTTTCGTGCACGGCGAGGGTGGGCTTGATCGGCGCAGGAATGTTCCCCGCCCCACCAGTGAAGAGCAGCGCGGCACGGGCTATCGTGCCGTGTCATTGTGGCTGCAAGCGTCCGGGCTGCGCGTGGTATCACTGCGCGAGCGTTTCGATACGCTCCTTACGCGGCGCGATTTTGCGCGCAAGGGCAACGTGCTCGTGGTAACGCTTCCCGCAACAGAGACTTTTAGGAGCGCCGAGGCGCGGCGGCTGCAAGAATGGCTACGCGAGGGCAATACGCTCCTGGTGCTTGCGGCCTTATCGGACAATCCGGATTGGGCAAGCGCGGTGGGGGGTACCAACTTTGGGGATCTGAAAGTCCTGTCGGGTCTTGATTTCAACAATGTCTCCGGGCACGAACGGCGTGTGCGCCAAGTGGCCATCATCCTGCCGGCACATGCACACGCCTACTTTACGGGCGTAGTCAGCGCGCGCGCAGCCGCGTTTCCTCCGCAAGATGACTGGACCGCGCGCATCCCTGCGGACAGTTTCATGCTGGCACTGGCGCGCGAGCGCGACACCGGCAAGGCGATGCTGTGGACACGCTTGCGCGGCGACGGCCGGATTGTAGTGAGCGGGCTTGCTTCGCTCTTTACCGACAAGGCGCTGCCGCTTGCGGATAATGCGCAGTTGTTCGCCAATATCATCGGGGCTAGCTTAGCCATAGGCGGCGCCGTGATCTTTGATGATTTTCATCAGGGGCTCACGGCCGCGTATGACCCTCAAAAATTTTACCGCGACCCGCGCCTGTATCTCACGGGCGCGATCTTGCTGGCGCTGTGGTTCATTTGGGTACTCGGCGCGACGCGCTTGCGCGTTCCGGTCACGCGCATTGCTGCGCCGCGCGAGGTTGACCTCGTGCGTGCGAACGCTGGATTTCTGGCGCGGGTACTGCCGCGTGACCTTGCTGCGCGCCGTCTGTTTGAATACTTTTTGCGGCAGGTCGTACGGCGCATGCCCGCAACGCAGGCGGACGGGCCATGGGGCTATCTGCAGGCCTCGCCACGTATCGCAGGGCCCGATCTTGCGCAGTTGCGGCGCTGGCATCGTCAGGCCTGGGCGGGGCAGCGCGTACCGCTTACGCGGCTCTTCAATCTCATTGTGCGTATCGAGCGGCAAATCGCATGAGTTTGCACATCCAACAACTCGACGTTGAACTCACTCGGGAGCTTGGACACGTCGTCGTTGGCGCCGAGTCTTCAATACGGGCACTTCTCATTGCACTGCTCGCGCGCGGCCACGTTCTCGTGCAAGGCGTGCCGGGCCTCGGCAAGACGCTGCTCGCAAAATCCCTCGCGCACGCGCTTGGCGGCGAGTTCAAACGCATTCAGGGCACCCCTGACCTCATGCCGAGCGACATTATCGGAGTACACGTGTTCGATGAGCGCGAGCGCAGCTTTGTGTTTCGTCCTGGGCCGCTGTTTGCCGATGTTGTGCTGTTCGATGAGATTAATCGCGCCGGGCCCAAGACCCAATCCGCGCTCCTTGAGGCGATGGAGGAGCGGCAAGTGAGCGTCGAGCGCTCGGTATTTACGCTGCCCGCCGAGTTTATGGTGCTCGCGACGCAAAATCCGCGCGAGTTCGAGGGCACCTATCCGCTGCCTGAATCTCAGCTCGACCGTTTCATGCTGCGCATTGACGTTGAGTATCCCGAGCATCTGGCCGAGATCCAAGTGCTGCAGCGTTACGGCGGCGGTGCGCTTGCCGCACCGAGCTTGAACGCGGTCGCGCGGCTTGATCGAGCCGTGCTGGATGGCGCGCGCACAGAGCTTGCAGAGATCCACGTCGCTGCCGCGCTGCATGAATATGTGCTCGACCTTGCCCGCGCATCGCGCGCGCACGGACGACTGCTGCTAGGCCTCTCGACCCGTGGAGCGCTCGCATTGTTGCGCGCCGCACGCATTGCGGCGGGCCTGCGCGGCGGAGAATTCGTCACTCCGGACGACGTCAAGGAGGTCGCCGTGCAGGTCATCGCGCACCGTCTCGTGCTGAACCCGGAGGCGCTGCTTGAGGGGACGCGCGACGTGGACGTGGTGCGCAGCCTGCTCGCTGACACGCCCGTGCCGCGCTGATTGACGATGCATTTCGCGGAACGGGCGTATTTTCTGGTCGTGGCCACGGCACTATTGGCCATCGCAGGCCTTTGGTCGAATGACCCTGAACTCGCCGGCCTCTGGCGCTGGCCGGCTGCCTTGTTACTCCTTGGCCTTGCCTGCGAGGCACTGTTCATCCGGCGGGTTGTGATTCATGTTGATGTCGAGACGGACGCGCGGGCGGCGCTCGGCCGCGAGCAGCCCGCGGCATTCACGTTTCACAACGAGTGTGCACGCACGCTCAGCATTGAATTCGCCCCCGTCACGCCCGTCGGCTTCGACCCGCTGCCGGCGACGCGGCGCCTCAGCGTGCCCGGCGCAGGCAGCGCCCGAGATGCATTCTCTCTTCTGCCGTTGCGCTTAGGGCCGCAGGCGTGGCCGGCGTTGCCGCTGCGCTGCCTGGGTCCCGGCGGGCTTGCCTGGTGGTCGCGCGAGCTCGCCGTGATGAAGAACATTGCCGTAGCGCCTGATTCGATGCGCCTCAATCGAGCTCGACCGCGGGGCCCGCTCACCGGGCTGCGCGCCCGGCGCTCGCTCGGCGCGGGCTCCGAGCTCTATCAGCTGCGCGCGTACTCGCCGGGCGATCCGCTCGCGCGCGTCGACTGGAAGGCGACCGCTCGCAGCGGGCAGCTCGTGACGCGCGAGTTCAGCGAGGACCAGCACCTCGACATTCTCATCGCGCTCGATGCGGGGCGCTTTTCCCGCGTGCGCGCCGGGCGTCTCGATCGCTTCGGCCTGTACGCCAATATCGCGGCACGCTTCGCGCAGGTTGCCACGCCCAATGATGACCGCGTCGGTCTCGTCGTGTTTGCCGAGCGGCCGCTCGCTGTGTGCGCCCCGGAGCGCGGCCTGCGCGCCATCGCGCGCCTGCACAGCTCGCTTGCGCTCTTGAGCGCGCAAGCGAGCGAGTCCGATCCGGTGAGCGCGGCGCTGCGGATCCGCACGCTCCTGAAACATCGTACTCTCGTCATTTGGTTGACCGACCTCGACGATGCCGCGGCTGCCGAGCCGCTTGCCCGCGCCGTACGGTTGCTCGCACCGCCGCATCTGGTCGTCGTCGCGGGCGTTAAGAGCCCCGAGATCCATGAGCTTACGCGCCGTGCAGCGCGCGGCTGGCGCGATCCCTGGATGGCGCTCGCCGCGCTCGAACAGGAAAGCCGTGGCGTCGCACAGCGTCTGCAGCTGCAGCGCCTCGGCACACCGGTGATTGCGACCGCTGAGGATCAGCTGCAGGAGGAAATATTTGGCGAATACGAAAAACTGCGCAGAAGGCGGCGCGTCTGACCTTAAGCGGACAGAGCGTAGCGAGCGCGGCTCCTGCCGAAGAACCAGCCGCGCAGGAGCGCCACCATCACGAGCCAGTAGCCGACGCCAATCACGACGCGCGTCCAGAGAGGACAGCGCGCATCCGGGGAGACGTAGCCTTCGATCAATCCGGTGCCGACAAGGAGCACCGCACAGGCGAATAGGAGTTTTCCCGAGCGTAGCGCCGCCGTGCGAAACGCATCCGCACGCCGCGGCGTGGCCGGGCGTATCAAGGCCTCACCTACCGCGGCACCGGCGGCGCCTGAGAGGCACATGACCGAGATCTCAACGCAGCCATGAGCCACAATGAAAGCGAACAGTTCCCCCTCGAGCCCGTGCTGGGCGGTGAATGCGAACACGGCTCCGAGCATGAGACCATTCAGTCCCACGATGTAGAAGGTCCCGAGGCCAAAGAGAAAACCGGCGCAGTAGGCGAAGATGCTGACGACAATATTGTTCGTCAGGATCTGCAGCGACAGCACCGATGAGGGCACGACATTGAGCAGGCTATGTGTCCAAAGCTCGCCGCGCTCCACCGTTGCGATCAACTCCGGAGAAGCAAATAGCCGAATGAGCGCGGGGTAGGTGTGCACCATCCAGCCGCCTGCGAAAACCGACAGCACGAACAGCAGGGTCACCCAAAGTATGTGGGGCCGCAGCCACCGCACGACCTCAGGCAGCTGATCGCGAAACAAACTCAATAGCGCGTCCCCGGCGTGCCACGCGCCGTGGTGCAGCGTTGCATGCGCGCGCGCATAGGCGCCTTCCAGGTACTCTTGCGCCGGGCTCTGTGCGCCGGCACGCCGCGCTCGTGCCAGATCGTGGGCGAGCAGACGGTAGTCCTCAACCATTTGGTTCGCGTCTGCCGCATCACGGGCATGACCGCGTGCGAGGCGCCGGGCACGCTCGGCCGCCGCCCGCCAGCTCATCGCCCGCTCGTCTGTCTGCGCGAGAATTCGCGCGCCACTGTGATCGTAAACAAGCAGGGTACCTGCGGCGAGATCGCCGATGCGCACGTGATCGCCTCTTAGCATCGACGTGAGGAGGCCCACGCCGTATATGACTGGCAGACTGTCAATTACGCGAAATATATTGCGCACGAGCAACGCGCCCACGCTGGGCGTCGCGCCGTCCTGCGCGATGATCCGCACGCAAGCCAGACGTTTGCCCGGTGTTTGGCCGGCCATCAGGACTTCGAGAACGATGTGATAGAGGAGAAAGATCGCAAGCGGCGGAGCGATAACGAACGCGTACCAGGCCGCGTCAGGTTCAAGAGGGCGCGCAAAGCTTAAGTCGCGGTTGTAGAGCGGTGCAGCGACAAGGTACCAGGCGATCGCGAGGATCAAACGAAAGCTCCAGTCGAGAAGGAAGGCGAACGCGCGCGCGCCCGGCCCCGCAACGGCAAGTGCAACATCTACTCCGGTCGCGCTGTCGACGAACAGATTCATTCCTCGGCCGCAAGCTCCTCGGCCTGATGCTCGCGCTGCAAAGCGTCCAGCAGCTCATCCAAGTCGCCGTTCATGATGTCAGCGAGCTTATAGAGCGTCAGATTGATCCGATGATCTGTGACGCGTCCCTGCGGGAAATTATAGGTCCTGATGCGCTCGGAGCGATCACCGCTGCCGACCTGCAGGCGTCGGGATTGTGCGCGTGCATGGTCCTGCTTTGCCTGCTCGGCGGCCAGCAGGCGCGCCTTCAAAAGCGCCATGGCGCGCGAACGGTTCTTGTGCTGCGAGCGCTCGTCCTGGCATTCCACCACGATGCCGCTCGGCACATGGGTGATGCGCACCGCGGAGTCCGTCTTGTTGACATGCTGGCCGCCCGCTCCCGATGCACGGTAGGTGTCAATACGCAGGTCCGCCGGGTTAATGTCGATGTCTTCGACCTCTTCGAGCTCGGGCAAGATCGCAACCGTGCAGGCAGAGGTGTGGATCCGGCCTTGCGCTTCAGTTGCGGGGACTCGCTGTACGCGGTGCGTGCCGGACTCGAACTTGAAGCGCGCAAACACACCGCCTCCGGCGATGCGGCTGACGATCTCCTTGAAGCCGCCGTGATCTCCCGGGCTTTCGCTGATGAGCTCGACGCTAAGTCCCTTGGATTCGGCATAGCGCGCGTACATGCGCAGAAGGTCGCCGGCGAAAATTGCCGCCTCATCCCCGCCGGTCCCCGCACGGACTTCGAGAAAGATATTGTGATCGTCGCGCGGATCCGCGGGGATCAGCATCGCAAGAAGCGGCGGCTCGGCAGCCTCGAGCCCCTTCTTGGCCGCGACCGCTTCGTCGGCCGCGAGTGCGCGCATCGAGGCGTCGGAATCCATGAGCAGCGCCTCGGCGGCGGTCAATTCGCTTTCAAGATCGCGGAAGCGTCCGTAGCGCTCCACGAGCGGCTGTAGGCGTGCGTATTCCATCGACAGTTCGCGGAATTGCTGTGAACCGCCGGCAATTTCCGCCGTGGCGAGGAGGCGCCCGACCTCTTCGAAGCGATCGGTCATTCGTTCGATGCGTTGGCGGATGGAGTCCTTCATAGTTATCGAGCTTCGATTCGCGCGGTGCGCGGCATGGCCAGACACTTTATAGTGAGTTCCATGAATCGGCTCGAGATCAGTGTCATGGGCATTCTTGCGGCCGTCGCCGTCATGGCGATGGCAGGCTGCTCGGCGGCGCGCACGACGCCGTCAGCGGATGAGCACCCAAAAGACCCGAGCACGCTCACGCTCTTCGCGGAACTCGCGCTCGAGCGCGGTGATTGTAGGCTTGCCGCGGAGGATTATGCGGCGGCAGCGCAGCATAGCGGCGTGCCTATTGCGAAGCGCGCAAGCGAAGTTGGCCTTGCTTGCGAGAATCTGCCGGCCGCTTGGCAGTCGGTGCAGCGCTGGCGGGCACTCGCGCCAGCGGATCCGGACGCGGCGACCACGTGCGCGGCCATTGCCCTCAAGCTCTATAAGATTCCGGCAGCGCGCGCCGCTGTTGCGACCGCGATAGCGGCGGCCGGCGCGAACGCCGATGCCCGCATCGCTGAGCTCACGTCCGCCCTGCTCGAAGAGGCGGAGGCGCCGGCGCTGCTCGCGGTCATGAGTACAGCGGTCGGGCCGAAGCCATCCCCTGAGACCCTCACTGTCCTCGCGGCCCTTTCGCTTGACGCCTATGATAGCGAGAAAGCGGCGCGTTATGCCCGCCAGGCTCTCGAGCGCAATCCCGACCTCAATGCCGCGAAGCGGGTTCTCGCACGCGTCTACGTCATGCAGGCTGACGCTCCACAGGCCATCGCCGCAGCACGTGAGGTGATGGCGGGCGACCCGAAAACCAGCCCCTTCGAGCTTGCGGAGATTCTCGCGGCGCTCGGCCGTCGAGAAGAAGCGCGCCAGGAGCTTGAGCGGCTGCGGACGGTCAGCAGCACGGCGACCGAAGTTGACCAGCGCCTGGCGATACTGGCCTTCGAAGAGGGTGACCTTGCCGAGGCGCAGCGTCGCTTCACGGATCTTGCGGCGCGCGGCGAGGTTGGCGAAGGCGTGATCCTGTATCTCGCTGACATCGCCGCGCGCGACGGCGATCCGGCGGCGGCGCTTGCGGGGTACCGGCGGCTCGAAAATTCCTCGCTCGGGCTCACAGCGCGTACGCACGCGGCGGCCCTCCTCATCGCGAACGACCGCAGCGCGGCGTTTACGCTCCTCGATGACTACGCGGTCGCGCATCCGGAGCAGAGCTTTGAGCTCACGATCACGAAGGCCCACCTACTCGCCGAGCACGACGAAAGCGATGCCGCGGTCGGGTTGATCGAAGCGGCGCTCGAACGGCATCCGCGACATCCGACGCTTGAGTACGAACTGTCGATTCTTTTCGAGCGCGCTGGCAACGTACATGACTCGATCGCAACACTCGAGCGCATGATCGCCGAGCGGCCGGAGGATTCAAATCTCTTGAACGCGCTCGGCTACACGCTTACGGATCATGAACTTGAGCTGCCACGCGCGGAGCGCCTCATTCGGCGCGCTCTGGTGGTCACGCCGGACAATCCCGCGGTGCTCGATAGCTTGGGCTGGGTGCGCTTCAAACGCGGCGATCTGCGCGCTGCGGCGCCCATACTTGAGCACGCCTACGATGTCGGCCAGGACGCGGACATTGCCGCGCACTTGGGTGAAGTACTGTGGAAGAGCGGCGATGAGGCCCGCGCGCGCAAAGTCTGGGCCGCGGCGCTCGCGCGCAACCCGGCAGCGGCGCTTCTCAAGAGCACATTGACGCGACTGTTGCCGGCGGCGTCATCGTAATGCGCCGCGCAGCATCCGCAACGCTCGTTCTGGCGCTCCTGATGACGGGCTGCAGAACTTTGCCAGGGCCCGCTGCCCCGAGCGCGTCCTGGGAAGTGCGGCGCGCAGCGCTGCAAGCGCGTGACCATTTCCAGATCAAGGGGCGGATTGCGATCGTCGCCGGCGAGGACGGCGTTACTGCGAGCATCCGCTGGGTGCAAAACGGCAAGCAGTCGGAAGTTGCGCTCGACGGGCCGCTCGGCGTCGGCGGCGTGCGCGTGACGACTGATGGGACGACTTTCAGTGTCGTGAACTCGCGCGGCGAGCGGCTCGACAGCGAGGCTGCGCGTGCGGAGCTGAAGTCTCGGCTTGGCTTTGATGCGCCGCTTGCGAGCCTGCGTTTTTGGATCTTGGGTGTTCCCGACCCATCCGGTCTCGCGGACGAAGTTGTCGATGTTGGGCAGCGCCTCACAGGACTGCAGCAGAACGGCTGGCAGATCGATTACGCCGATTACGTCGTAATGAAGGGCGAATGGCTGCCCGGTCGGATGACGCTACGCTCCGCTGCCGTTCGGGTGCGTCTCATTGTTGATCATTGGGACTCGTGAGCGCCCCGGTATCGTTCCCTGATCTCGCGGCGGTCGAGACCTTCTGGCCCGCGCCCGCTAAGCTCAATCTCTTCCTGCACGTGACCGGCCGCCGGCCGGACGGCTACCACGACCTGCAAACGCTTTTTCAGCTTATCGACCTTAACGACATTATCGGTGTGAACGTGCGTGCCGACGGGCGGATCGAGCGCCTCGGAGGGTCGCCTGAGGTGGCACCGGAATCTGATCTCACCGTGCGGGCCGCCCGCGCACTTAAGCTTGCGACCGGGACCTGTCTTGGCGCATCGCTCTCGGTCGTCAAGCACATTCCGATGGGTGGCGGGCTGGGCGGCGGCAGTTCGGACGCCGCGACCACGCTGTTAGTGTTAAATAAGCTCTGGGGCTCTGAGCTTACGTTGCCGGAGCTCACCGATATCGGCGCGCGATTGGGCGCGGATGTGCCGGTTTTCCTTCACGGTTCATCGGCTTGGGCGGAAGGGCGGGGCGATCGGCTGACGCCTGTGGAGCTGCCACCGAGGTGGTATGTCGTCATCCGTCCGGGCGTCTCGGTCGGAACGGCCGAGGTATTCCAGGCCCCTGAATTGACACGAAATTCCCAGCTCATCACAATACGCGGCTTTTTGGAATCGGGCGGCCACAACGATTGCGAGCCGGTGGTGCGCGCGCGCTATCCGCAGATTCGCGAGGCGCTTGAGTGGCTCGCGCAATCGGCGCGGGCGCGCCTCACGGGAACCGGATCTTGCATCTTTGCCGCGTTCACGAGCGAGGCGGACGCTCGGGATGTTGCGGCTCGCGTGCCGGATCGCTGGACGGGATTCGTTGCGCGGGGGTTGAATAGCTCCCCCGTGCATGAGCGGCTTTGCTGGGGTGTCGCCAAGTGGTAAGGCAGCGGGTTTTGATCCCGCCATACGGAGGTTCGAATCCTTCCACCCCAGCCATTTGGACAAGGGCGCGTACGCGCCGGCGGAGCAATTAGGCAGTGACTACGAGCGACACACTCGCGATCTTTGCGGGCAACGCCAACCCAGCTTTGGCGCACGACATCGCTCGTTACTTGACGACGCCGTTGGGCCGCGCCTATGTGGGTCGTTTCAGTGACGGTGAGGTCAATATCGAGCTCATGGAGAATGTGCGCGAGCGCGACGTCTTCATTGTGCAGCCGACCTGCCCGCCGGCCAATGACAGTCTGATGGAGCTGCTGGTGATGGTGGACGCCTGCAGACGGGCTTCCGCCGCGCGCATCACCGCGGTGGTCCCGTATTTTGGCTACGGACGCCAGGATCGCCGGCCGCGCGCGACGCGTTCGGCCATCACCGCGAAGCTCGTTGCGAACATGATATCGAGCGCCGGAGTCAACCGCCTGCTGACCGTTGATCTGCATGCGGATCAGATTCAGGGGTTCTTCGATATCCCGGTCGACAACGTTTACGCATCCCCGGTGCTGTTGGGAGATGCGTGGAAGCAGGGCTACAGGAATGTTGTCATCGTGTCCCCGGACGTGGGCGGTGTGGTGCGCGCGCGCGCCTTCGCCAAGCGCCTCGATGATGCGGAGCTTGCCATCATCGACAAGCGCCGTACGCGGCCCAATGAGTCGAAGGTCATGAACATCATCGGCGAGGTGACCGGCAAGACCTGCGTATTGGTCGATGACATGGTGGATACTGCCGGCACGCTGTGCCGCGCGGCCCAGGCATTGAAGGATGAGGGCGCAACCAAGGTCATCGCCTATATCACCCACCCGATCCTCTCGGGCGAGGCTGTTTCGCGGATCACCGAATCGGCCCTCGATGAGCTGGTGGTCACCGACACGATTCCGCTGGCGGAGGCTGCCAAGCGCTGCGGCCGCATCCGTCAACTTTCGGTCGCGGCGCTGCTCGCCGAAACCATACGGCGCATCCGTGATGAGGAATCGGTGAGTTCGCTGTACGTGGATTGATTTTAAGGTGGCGTTGCCTTGGTCGCGTGGCGGCGCCGTGTTTGTAACTGTTCGTTGGAGAAAATCATGCGTGTTTCATTCACTTTCGGCGCGGACCGCCGTGAGATGCAAGGCAAAGGTGCGAGCCGCCGCTTGCGTCACTCGGGTAAAGTTCCGGCCATTCTGTACGGCGGTTCATTGGGGCCGCAGGCGCTCGTGCTTGATCAACAGAATCTGTTGACCATGATCGGCAGCGAGAAATTCTATTCTTCGATCGTACGCGTCAACGTCGATGGTAAGCCCCAGGAAGCCATCATCAAGGACGTGCAGATGCACCCCGCGCGCCATTCGGTCGTACATGTGGATCTGCAGCGCGTGGTCGAGAACGAGGCGATTCGTTTGCACCTGCCGATTCATTTCAAGGGCGAGGCCGCGGCTCCCGGCGTCAAGTCGCAGGGCGGTCTGGTGTCGCACATGCGCTCCGACGTCGAGGTGACTTGCCTGCCGAAGGATCTGCCAGAGTTTCTGGAAATTGATCTTTCCGGCATGAACTTGAACGAGACGCTGTTCCTCTCCGACATTCCTCTGCCCGAGGGCGTCCTCATACCTGAGCTCGGACATGGAAGAAACGCGCCCGTAGTCTCCATCCACAGCCCGCGCGCTGCAGAGCCTGAGCCCGTTGCCGTCGAAGCAGTCGCTGTGGCTGCCGTTCCCGCCGAAGGCGCGCCCGCGGCTGTTGCCGGTGCGGCACCACCCGCTGCCGCCGAAGGCAAGAAGGACGAGAAGAAGGACGCGGCTCCCGCCAAGAAGGAGGGCGGCAAGAAATAGTGCGGAAGCTCTGCCATGCCGGGCCTGTCGCTCAAGCTCATTGTTGGCCTCGGCAATCCCGGCGAGGAGTACGCGCGCACGCGTCACAACGCAGGCTTCGGGTTTGTCGAGGAGCTGGCGCGCCGCCACGGCGGCGCGTTTCGCCTTGAGACGCGCCATCATGGAGAGCTTGCACGGATCAAGCTTGGCGCTGCCGATCTGTGGCTTCTGAAGCCCATGAGTTTCATGAACAACAGCGGCAGCGCGGTGCAGAGCGTCGCCGCTTTCTACAAAGCGGCGGCGTCCGAGGTGCTCGTCGCCTATGACGATCTTGATCTGCCACCCGGGGTTGCGCGCTTGCGGGAAGGTGGCGGCGCCGGCGGCCATAACGGCATGCGCGATGTGATTGCGCAGCTGGGTCAGGATTTCTGGCGTCTGCGCTTGGGCATCGGACATCCGGGCAATCGCGACAAAGTCTTGGACTATGTGTTGAGCCGCCCGTCAACCGAGGATGACATTTTGATTCGTCAGAGCATCGCAGAAGCAGCCGACATCATGCCGCTCCTTCTTGGAGAGGGCACACAACAGGCGATGCATCGTTTGCACACGAACCGCGAGCCCATCTGATGCCGATCAAATGCGGCATCGTCGGTTTGCCCAACGTCGGCAAGTCGACACTCTTCAATGCTCTGACGCGCGCGCAGATCGCAGCCGAGAATTATCCTTTCTGCACGATCGATCCGAACGTCGGCGTCGTACCGGTTCCCGATCCGCGGCTGTCCGCGCTTGCGGCCATTGCCAAGCCCGAGAAGATTCTTCCTACGACTGTTGAGTTCGTCGATATCGCAGGTCTCGTCGCCGGCGCATCGCAGGGCGAGGGTCTGGGCAATCAGTTTCTGTCGCATATCCGTGAAGTAGATGCGATCGCGCACGTGGTGCGCGCATTTGACTCAAGCGACATCATCCACGTCACCGGACGCATCGATCCGCTGTCGGATATCGATACGATCGACACCGAGCTGGGACTTGCTGATCTGGCGACCCTTGAGAAGGGCATCGACCGCGCCGCGAAGGCCGCAAGAAGCGGCGAGAAGGATGTGCTGCGGAAGAAGACCCTCTTTGATCGCGTCAAACAGGAGCTGAATTCAGGCCGTCCGGTCCGCGCAATGACGCTCGCGGAAGAGGAGCGTCGCGATCTGCGTGAGCTGCATTTACTGACGGCGAAGCCCGTCATGTATGTGGCAAACGTTTCTGAGAACGGCTTCAGCAACAATCCCTATCTCACCGCTATTGAAGAGCGCGCGCGCGCCGAAAGCACGGTTGCCGTGCCCGTCTGTGCGGCCATTGAAGCGGAGATCGCGCAGCTCGAGGAAGCTGACCGGACTGAGTTTCTGGTGGAGCTTGGGCTTGCCGAGCCGGGTCTTAATCGAGTGATTCGCGCCGCCTATAGCTTGCTCGGGCTACAGACTTATTTCACCGCGGGTCCCAAGGAGGTGCGCGCTTGGACCGTACGCGCGGGCGCCACCGCCCCACAGGCGGCCGGTGTCATCCATACGGATTTTGAACACGGCTTTATCCGCGCTGAGGTCATCGGCTTTGCGGATTACATTGCCGGCAAGGGCGAGGCGGGCGCCCGTGATGCCGGCAAACTGCGTCTGGAAGGCAAGGAATACGTCGTGCGCGAAGGCGATGTCATGCACTTCCGGTTCAACGTGTGATGGTCGGGATGTCTGTGTCGCTCTTCTTGACACCTTTAACGATGCGCCCGGACAATCCCGCCCCGCTGTGGAAAGGTAGCTCAGCTGGTTAGAGCACGGCACTCATAATGCCGGGGTCGAGGGTTCGAGTCCCTCCCTTTCCACCATATGATCAATAACTTAGAGTATAGAGTGGCTGAGCATCTTTCGATATAAGTGCTGTATAAGTGCAACTG
>Ga0209890_10000273_pt1 | contig 23718 bp, 17 predicted proteins | sample OrgsoiDNA2013049_FD_185799 | JGI IMG/M metagenome (GOLD analysis project Ga0209890, IMG submission 185799) | Permafrost soil microbial communities from the Arctic, to analyse light accelerated degradation of dissolved organic matter (DOM) -... | ecosystem: Environmental > Terrestrial > Soil >...
CTGGTGGCACCCGAAGCAATCGCCGGTGCCGTTTTGGAAGTGATCGAATCCGATCAGCGTGGCCGCGGCGGCCGCCGTCGTACCGGGCTGTAGATCCGGCCGCTGGGTGGAGTGGCAAGCGATGCACGTCGTCCCTGCGACCGTCGAGGCACCGTGGGCGAAGCGGCCAGCGCTCCAGTTTTCCGTGCCTCCCCAAGCGCCGGTCCCGGGGCCCGCGTGGCAGGTGGCGCAATCCTGACCGTCGCCGTGCGTGATGCCCGCGGCGCTGGTGACGTAGTCGAACGGCGAGTTCTTGTACGTCGCGCTGGTCCAGCCGGCGGTCGACGTCGGCCGCTCACCCGCGTGACAGGGGAGGCAGGTCGACGGGTTCGCGGCCCCCGACGCGTGGAACTGCCCCATCGACCATGATGTCCACCCGGTCAGGCTACTTGCGGCGTGGCAGGAGGCGCAGTCGGCCTGCGCCGACGGCGAGGCGTGGTCGAACTGCAGCCCGGCAGGGACGGTAGAGTTCATGCTGTCGAGGAGCCCCGCGGGGCGAGAATTGGCGTGGCAATCGATGCACGAGGTCGGTTGCGCCAATCCGGCGGCGCTCAGCGCCGGATGGAACTGCGCGGGCGAGGTGCCGGCTAGGTTGGTCGCCCAGGTCGCCTGCACCGTCGCTGATGGGCTGGCGTGGCAGGTCCCGCAATTCGTGGGAACGATGCTGACCTTGGTGGGCGCAGCGTTTGCCCAGACCACCGCGTCGTGCTTCATTTCGCCCGATGCCGGGGTCCGCGCCGGATTGGCGGCGATCGGCCCGACGAATCCGACCGGCATCGAATTCAGATGGCATGACGCACAGGCCGTGGGCTGGACGATTGTCGGGTCGATGACGGCGAGGTTGGCGAGCGACGAGTGGAGATTGCCCGGGTAATAGACGCCCGTCGCCGCGTCCTGGTGGCAGTTCGTGCAAGCGCTGAACGCGGCCGCTGGCACCTCCGTCGAGGTGTGGTTCATCGGCATGGGCAGCGTCTCCGAGAGGGGGCTCATGCTCGACATCGCCATCCCCGAGTAGGTGGGAATGAGGGCGGTGAGAACCAGGTCGGTATTTGGATCATTCACTCCGTCGGGTGGCGCTCCCGTCGCCCCGGTCCAGCCGGTGGTGGTGTGGCAGCCACCGCAGTCAGCCCCACCCGTCGGCGGGTGCGTGACTCCGGCAACAGGGAGCGCTGCGAACTGAGCACCCACGTCATGGCATCGAGCGCAGTTGTTCGTGACGCTGGCGTGGTCGTAGGCGACCTTTTGACCCGAAGGGTGGCAGGAAAGGCATTGCGGGCTGGCGTACACGTATTGCGGCACGCTGACGTGAAGGAGGTCGGTCACAGTCTGCTCGTGGTCGTGACAGCCGGTGCACGTGAAGTCCTTCAACGAGGACGTAGTGGAAGCGTGGCAAGAGGCGCAAGCGATGGCGCCCTCCGTAATCGGACGTCCGATAGCATGCGAGGCGCCGCTCGCGATGGGGAACCAGCTATGGGTCTCCGGGGTGACGCCGGCTGCGTTCCCTGCGCTGTTCGACCCGCCACACCCTCCCAGCGTCATCGCCAGCCACAGCGCACCGAGACGCAGTGTGACGATCCCCTGTCCCGATGCCATGCGGGGTCTCATCTGGCAGTTTGGTACCGAGCCAACGCGCCCATCAGGCATTTTTTTTTGCCCAGGCCAGCCCTGCCTGATTTCAGGCCTCTCGTGGCACTAAGCAGGAAGTCTTTGAAGTGAGCCCGTAGGTCCCTTTTTCTGCGACGCGAGTCGCAATGGCAGCCTCTCTTTGCCTCTCAAGCAAGAACGAGCGATGGCAAGCCAGAGCAACCTCGCAAACGTCGACCAGAAAGGACCGGCTGCGTGATGGCCACCTTCCGCATCGTCTCGCGGAACGGCCCCGGCAGTGGGTCAGACCCAAGAGATAGCAGCTCCTCCGCCGTGTCTCGAACGATGGACGACGCCTCCCTGATCGGGGAGGTTCGCACGGGAAATCGCGCAGTTGCGAATCTATTCTGCATGCGGGTACTGCCGACGGTCGATCGGACGGTGAGGCGCCTGCTCGGTCGAGACGACAGCGAGCGTGAGGACCTGACCCAAATCGCGATCATCGAGCTGGTCCGATCGATCGGCAGGTTTCGACAGGAGAGCTCCCTCGATACCTGGGTCTCGGCGGTGACCGCGCACGTCGTCTACAAACACATTCGACGTCGGCCCCTGGAACCCCACCTTTCCCTCGACGCGGTCCCCGAGACGATCCTCCGAAGCGTCGGCTCCGGCAGCGAGAGCACGCTGGCGGTGCGCGAGATCCTGGCGCGCATTCTCCGCCACCTGGAGGCGATCGGCGAGAAGATCGCCTGGAGCTTCGTCCTTCACGACGTTCTTGGCCACAGACTGGACGAGGTCGCAGGGATCATGGGCATCTCCGAGGCTGCCGCCCAGAGCCGCCTCGTGCGCGGGCGGCGGCGACTGCATCAGCGCATAGCCGAAGACGCCGAGCTCGCTGACCTCTTCATGGACCTCGAACGGACCCGCGCCGAATGAGGAGGCCCTACCCCGACGAGCAACTGCCCGTGGCCGGATCGCAAAATGGAGCGGAGGCGGGGCAGTCGTCAGCCGTCGTGCACTCGACGCAGGTGTAGCGGACCGGATCACACCGCGGCGTCGTCCCCGCACAGTCTCCATCGACGCGACAACCGACGCAGATCCATGGAGGGGAGAGGCAGAATGGCGTCGAGGGCAGGCTGGAACAGGAGACACCATCCTCGCCACAGGAGTAGCAGGTTCCGGAGTTGCACACCGTTCCCGTGGGACACGCAGACGGTGTCGTGTCCTCCACGCATGTCGTCACGCAGTGCGCGGCGAGGCAGGTCTGGGTGGTGGGGCAATCCGAGGCACCAAGACAAGCGACGCAACGGTGGAGCGCAGGGTCGCAACGTGGGAACCCGGCAGTGGTGCAGTGCGCGTCCGTCACGCAGGCGACGCAGCTTCCCGGACCGGCGGTGTAGCAATGCAACGACGCCAAGTGACAGTCGCCGTCCACGGCGCACGCGCCGGCTGCGCTGCCCCCTGCACTACCGCCCAGATTGCCTCCGGCTCCACCGGAGCCGGAACCACCGGCTCCTCCGACCTTGGGGCTCGATCCGGCGCCTCCCCCCGTCGCACCGGGCCCCGCCCCGGCGTCGAAGTCGAGGTGGGCGTTGCATGCCGCTACGCTGGCAGCGAGGAGCGTGACCAGGGTGATGCCCCGCCCGCGACCCCTCCGTTTCATGGCCGCGCCTGGGCGCCCGCCAACGTTCGCGCTTCGGTCCGCGCAAACCCGTCCGGAAAACGCGCGAGGTAGCGGGTCGCCGCGGCCCCGGCTGCGGCACGGTCAGTCGAGACGAGCAACCTCATCTGTTGCACGAGCGCGCTCTCGAGGAGTGAAGACTCTGGATAGGTCACTACGAAGCGATCGAACAGCCGCATCGCCAAGGTGACTTGGCCTGAGCGCTTGGCCCGAACCGCTGCCGAGAAGAGATCATTCTGCGCCTCCAGGCTCGATGCATCGCTCGCCGTGCGGTCGGAATGATGCGAGCGTCGAGGTGCCTCCGGACGCTTCGGATTGACGGCGGCCGGCGCACAGTCGGGCGGCCATTCGTCACCCGGTCGGAGGTACTCCTCGCGTCCCGATTTGTTGACCGTCACCACGCCCTCCGAGACGGAAACGCGAGTCGGTGACGAGTTGCCGCAGGGTGACGATCCCGTCGACAGGGCCACCCGAAATGTCGTTCCGTGAACCTCAATCTCGGTATCCGCCGTGTCGACGATGAATCGCTCTCCCGCTGCCAGCTTCTTGACGTGCACGCTGAGCGCGCCCCGCAGCAGCGCGAACCGTTTCGTAGTCCCCGCCTCGACCACGGTCAGACTTCCGCCTGGCTCGATAGTCAGCGCGGTTCCATCGGCGCTCCCGAGGCGAAGCGGCCTGGATTCGGGGGCGAGGAGGCGAGCGCCTGCCGCGACCGTGGCGCCTTGCGCAGCCGCGCCGGAGCTTTCGCTGTTTTCTGGGATTAGGACCAGGGCGCCCGGATCGCGCAAACTCAGGCGGGGCCCCAGCACTTGCGGCTGGTGCCAGATGAGCAGCAGTCCCGCCACCGCGCCCATTGCGGCCGTCAGGACCAATGATCGCGTGGCCCAGCGCACGGCCAGCCTGCGTCCCGCGCGAGAGTGCAACTCACTCTCTACCGCTCCGATCAGATCCGGCGACGCGGCCTTCAGGCGCGGCGGCGCCTCCCGCCACGCCGAGCTCACCCAACGCGCCGCTACGTGCGAGTACCGATCGCTCTCGTCATCACCTGACGCGGAAGGTTTGTCGTCTTGTCCCACAGCTGTTTGTGTCAGCGGCTACGAACTGCATCAGAAGGTTTGTCGTCTTGTCTCATATTGGTTTGTGCCAAAATCTATTGCCGAGCAGGCGTTCGCGCGTAGAAATCGCCGTGGGAGTGCATTCGGCGCCTGCGCCCGGCGCGTCAGAACCCCAGACGGAGGCCTGCCTCGGCGATCTCGCGCCAGGCCGGAATGGTCGCCACGGTCTGAGGAGGGCTGCCCGTTCGAATTTCGGTAGTGCCGAACGCCATCTCGGCGCCCAGACCAGCAACGAATTCAACGCGCGACGTCAGGCGCAACGCCACTGCACCGAGAAGGTCACCCCCTGGCAGGAAACGCCCCTGGGTCTCTGGCTGCAGGGAGGTCGTCGCGCTCACCTGGTGGTGCAGTGCGAGCAGGTCAACCCGAAGGCCAAAACCCAAAGGACGATCCGATGAGGTCGGAAGCGGCCACCATTCCAGCCCGGCTGCCAGCGAGCTGACCAGGTCCTTGCCAGGAAGCTCCGAGATCGACCCGGTGCGAACGCTCGCCCCGATCCGAACCCCCAAGCCCCTCGTCAAGAACAGCTCGGCTTCTGCACCTGCGCCGAGACCGTTGGCTGGTCCGCCAAGGCCCAGCGCGCCCACGGCCGAGATCCCCACGCGAACAGGCCGAAACGGAGGTATCTCGTGTGGCTTGACCTCCGACAGTCGCCGTACAGCCGACGGCGCGTCTTCGGCCGGCCGCTCCGATGCAACCGGCGCCGTCGCTTCAGGAGGCGGCCTCACCACAGGTGGCGGCCTCGTTACGGGTGGCGACTTCACCACGGGCGGCGACCCCACCGCGAGTGACGACCTCGCGCTCGGCGTTGTCTCCGGCCAAATAGAGCCGATGGTGAAGCCGAGAGTCCGACCACGCTCCTCCAATGTGTCTTGGGACGAAAATCCAATCTCCCTGGTGATCCATCGGTCGCTGTCCGCTACGTGAAGCCTCAGGACCGCGTGAAGGTGGGCGGCCTCCCTCCAGACGACAAGGACGACTGCGCCCGCCCCCAGCTCGCGCTCCGCGCGCAGTGCCCTGGTGTCTGTCGGCTCTACCGCTTCGACGAGTAGAATAGACGTCCCTGGGCCGAGCGACTCTTGGGCGGTCGCCCTCAGTGTCGCGGTCGCCGGATTTGAAGCCTCGCCGACCGCGATCACAATTGCTAGGACCGATGCCGACAACTATCTCCCCCCCTCATCCTCATAGGTGACCCGCTGGCAGCAGTCCCCCCATCGCGGCAGCTGGCTGCCCGAGCGTTTGATCTTCCGTTTGCACCTTATCGAGCGAGATGACGACTTTCTGCGAACCGACCTCGACGTTGTTTGCCTGGCCGTAGAGGTCGCCCTTGCGCCGGGTCATGGCATCGCCATCCTTATCGAGCCGAACGGTGATCGACATTTTACCCTCGAACGGGATACCCGGAATCATCGCGTCTCGATTGCTGATCGAGAAGCGCATGGGAAAATCTTCGGCGGTCAGCTTCTGAACTGCCATCATTGAGCCCGGGCCCGGTGGTCCCCCAGCCCGCCTCGCCGCCAGGAACATGACGTCCCCGCGTGCGACCTTGGTCCGATTGGCGGACGGAATCACGATCGTGCCGCTGATCGTCTGCTTCGGGTCGAGGAGACCGGGGCTGGCCTCCGCCTCAGCCCCGCCGGGTTGCTGACCTCCGAATGCCGCAGCCAGCGCTTGGGCTGCAGCCGCGGAAGGAGCGGGAAGCGTCGACGACCCCTGCGTTACGGCGCGCGCGGGGGGGGCCGACGCTGGAGGCGGCCCCGGGTTGGCGGCGAGAGGTGGAACTGGCGCGGGTTTGTCCGCGGAGCTCTCCTTCGAGCAGCTCGGTCCGAGCAGCGCCGCCGCGATCCCGACGGCAAGAACAGCGACGTTTGGTCTGGTTCGCATGGCATGACTCCTCATGGTTGTGGCATTGACGGTTCGAGCTCAGAAACTTCCGACCAGGCTCAGCCCCACGACGAGCCCAAACGTTTGATCCCACGGCGTGGCGCCCTGAATCAGGAACGGAACTCGAATCAGCGACGAGGCGCGCACCCGGAGCCAGCTGCAAAGCGCGCCATCGAGTTGCAAGTAGCCCCCGAGCTCGTCCACGTTCGGCGACGGCGTCGGAATCTCGTACTCGGTGGCGCTCGCTGACACGCGCGCCAAGATCTGGACGCGTTCCCAGATTCGCGCGCCGACCTGTCCATAAAGCAAGCCCCCGCGAAGCCACCCCCCTTCGACCTCGCCGCCGACCGAGACGCCACCGGCGCCACCGAGCAACCTCGGTAGCCGCAGCTCGGCAGCCGCGTACCCGAGGTTTCGTCCCGTATCGCGATCCTGGTTGAAGCCCCCGAAGCCGCTCACGCCAAGCCGGCGAGAGAGCTCCCAGTGCGCGTCGGCCAGCGCATTGAAGCTTCCCGTCGGTGACGGCGTCACCCCCTGCAAGATGGCCAAGGCCGGCAACGCGGCGCCGAAGTAGCGAAGGTGCAACCCGATCCCGAACGTCGTCGTCGCGCGCGCGCCGAGATCCAGGTAGGCGCGGTCAATCACCGGGTTGGCATTCACCGCAGTCGCCAGCAAGGCGCGCCCTCCCCCGCCCACGTTCCAGGCGCCGAGCCACGCTTGCGCGAGCACCTCGGCGTCCGCCACCAGCCCGGTTCCGGGGGCGCCCCAGACGCCGACGCGCGCCTCCTCCCGCGCCAACTGGAAGGCGGACTTCTTGCTCCCGTTCTCGACCAGAGCACCGTAGACGCCGCTCGCCCAAGCGGTGAACGTGGGAGCCACCGTGGAGGCCAGCGGTACGAGTCCGGCGTACACGCCCCCTTCCACCGTCTCGCCCTCGTTGTGTCGACCGACCTGAACGCCGTCGAGCAGCGTCAGGCCGGGCGCGTGCCAGGGCCAGATACGTCCGACCGCGAATACCGTCTTGGCGTCCGCGCCCCGCTTCGAGAACTCTGCTTCCCACAGGTAGAACTGGCTCTGTTGCGTCGGCTGGAACCGGCCAATCGCGGCGCGCGCGCCCCAGCGCATCGCGGTGAAGGCCGCGTTGAAATCGATGCCGGTGGCACCGAGGTCGTAGACCTGGACGGTGCCATCGAGCTCCTCGACCGAATAGTCACCGTTCGGGTCCGGACTGGTATGCCACACCATGAACCCCGCTCTGACCTCCCCGTGGGTGTGCGCTGCCAGCGCGTGCACGCCGTTGAAGTCGACCTTCTCGTAAGGTGCTTCGGAGACGACGACGGCTCGGCTGCGGAGGGTCTCCTCGTCGATGACCGGCGGGAGCGCCGCCGTCCGCTCTCGCTTCTTCGCTCCAGGTCGCTGCGGCAGCCGAAAGCTGTCACCCGCGCGTGGGCGGCCACCGACGCACGTCGCCTGATGGTCCGCGAGGGTCTCGATCGCGCACGCTCCAACGGCGCGGCCGCCCCGGAGGAGCTGCAGCGACTGCTTCGGCGCCAGGCCCTCTTTGGCGCCGCGATCGAGGTAGGCACGCTTCTCTGTGACAAACTGAACGCTTCCTGCCGACGACGATGCGGCGACCTTGGCCGGCTTGGCCGGAGCGGCAGATGTCGCACCGTGCACGCCGGCTCGCGGGCGCCGGCGTCCTGCCGCCCGCGCGTGGGGGATCACCCCGAGCCCGCACCAAATGGCCGTTGCGCCGATGAGCAGACGCCACCAGCGACCCGAGACGTCGGCTATCGCAGGTCGTTCACGTGGCATTCGTAACACCTGTCGTTGACGCACTGGTAGAGCGCGAGCGCGGGGTTCGCGGGGTTGTTGTGCTCGGCGTTGCTCCGCGCGCACTCGTGGGCGTGACAGCCGGTGCAACTGAGAGTGTCCACCGTACAGGCGCCGGTGAACGTCGGGGGCGGAAGGCTGGTGTGGCAGCCGAGGCAGCGAATCCCGTTGTGTGCCCCCGACGTCAGCCGGAAACAGGCGTCGTGTTGAGGGAGACGTGCGGGCCAGAACCGCCAGGTGTTGTGGCACGTCTGGCACTCGAGGCTGAAGCCGGCGGCGCCGTGATCGATCGACGAGACCTTGGTTCGGTTGTAATCGGCCTGATGGCAGGAGACACAACCGAGGGGCGCGCTGACGAAGGTGCGATCGCGCATGTTGCCGTGACATTGCTGGCAGGGAATGAGGCCGTGCTTGCCGATGAGGGGAAACCCGGTCCGTCGGTGGGCGTCAGCTTGAAATAGAGCCTGCCAGCTCTTGTCGTCGTGACACCCTTCGCACAGGAGGCCGAACTCGCCGCCGTGACGATCGCGGTGGCAGCCGGAACAGGTGTCCGCGACCGGGACGTCGAAGCCACGCGGGTGGCAGCTCCCGCAGGCGACGGTCGCATGCGCGCCCCGCAGCGGGAACCCGGTCGGATCGTGGTTGAAGCGGACCTTCTCCCACGCTTCGGTCAGATGACAGGCCGAGCAGCGCGTGACGTCGCCGCCACCACGAAGCATCGGCTTACCCTTCGGCAGCCCCTGAGCGCCAGCCTTTTGGCTCTTCCGCATGCGGGGCGCCAGAGGAATGTCGTCGCCCTCGGCGGCGACCGAAGGCACGACGCTGACGAGCGCGACCGCGAACGCGACCACGATCAACCACGACCGCTTCACGGCTCGAACCCCCGAAACGCACCATGATGAAAATCGACGTGGCAGTCCTCGCAGGCGCGCGGGACCGGGCGGTAACGGACCGTCTTGACGTTATCCGCCACGCGGACGCTGGGATGGCAGCCCGAGCACTGGACCTTCTCGTGTTTCCCGTCGATCGCGAAGGTGGTGAAACGCCGATCATTGTGATCGAAGATCGTCTGCTTGAAGTCCCCCGTCTGGTGGCAGAAGTCGCAATCACGCGCCTTCGGCGGGGCGCCGTTGCCGTGCGTCCGGCCGCGCGCCTCGACCGCGAGGAACTGCCCCTGGTGCACGTCGGCGTGACAGCTGCCGCACGCGATCTCGATCGGCTTGTAGCGAACGAAAGTCCCTGTGCCCGAAGCGCTGGGCTCCGTCTTGTGGCAGTCGGCGCAGGCCGTCTTCGCGTGCTTGCCCGTCAGTGGAAAACGACTGTTCTTGTCGTGATTGAACTTCAGCTCGGAGAAAGAGGTCGTCTTATGACAGGCGGCGCAGTCGTTCTTCCCGTCGTCGTCGAGGAACTGCCCCCGATGAACATCCTCGTGACACTCCGCGCAGCTCTGGGGCGACCTCTTAGGATGGAGGACGACCATGCTGAAGCGCTCGGGGCGCCGGCGCACCTGCAGGAACTTGTGCACCGCCGCCGTGATTTTGAGGGCCAGGCGATCGTCGATCGGGTGGCACCCACGGCAGGCCGAGGCGGCGTGCGCCCCTTCGAGCGGAAACTTGGTGGTCGCGTGCTGCTCGAGCTCGTAGCGCGCTGGAGCGAAGGCATTGACCGAATGGCATGAATCGCAGGCCGCGATCTTGGCCGGTGGCTTGGGACGAATCTGGCCGAGATGCGCGTCCTCGTGGCAGTCGCTACAGGCCGCGAAGGCGAGACCTTTGAACTTCGCCGGCTGTCCCGGGAAGGGGCCATGGCAGCTCTTGCAGGCGACACCGACGTGCCCCCCCCGCAGCGGGAACTTGGTCTTGTCGTGGAAGCTGGTGTCCTGGTCCTTGTTGGTCTTGATGGTCTTCCACCCGGTCTCCGAGTGACAGCTGGCGCAGGCAGGACCGAGGCTCCCCTTGTGAGGATCGTCGTGGCAGCTCTCGCAGGTCTTGTGGTCGATCGGCTTCATCTCCATGAACGACGCCGCGCGGGGTTTCGGAAACGCGTTCGGGTCGAAGTGCTCGTCGTTGATGCTCGGGTGGCACTTCGCGCAGGGGACATCCTTGTGCTTCGCCAGCAACGGATACGCCGTCGTCTGGTGATTGAAGGAGGGCGTCGGCTTCCAGGCCGTCTCGGTGTGACACTTCTGGCACTCGAGGGAGAGCTCCCCGCGGTGCTCGTCGAAGTGGCAGCTGTCGCACCGCTTCGAAACTCCGAGGTACGTCGTTCGCTTGGGCTCTTTCGCCAGCATTTGCAGGATCGCGCGATCGACGATCAGCGAGCGCTTGTGGCAATCGTCGCAGCGCGTCTTGGCGTGCGCCCCCTTGAGCGGCCAGCCGGTGCTCTGGTGGTCGAAGCGATCGCGCCCCCCCTCCCATTCGATCATCGAGAAGTCGAGGCCGCGATGGTCGGGGTGGCAGTTCTGGCAGGCTTCGCGCTTCGGCGCCGGCAACCGCCCGTGGTAACCGACGCCTTTCGCCACCTGCCCCGCGAGCTCCGTGTGGCAGTCGAGGCACAGCTTCGCGGACAAGCCCTTCATTTCCTGATGACACTTGGAGCACTTCTCCAATCCCTCCAGCGACGTGTGCGGTCTCGCGAGAGGCCCCGGCGAGAAGAACTGCGCGCGGAGGGGCGCCCCACGCACCAGAAGGACGAACAGGGCGAAGACGGTGAAGGCAGCTGTTCGACGCAGGCTCCACGTCATGACCAGAGCCACCGGAAACCGACACGCAGGCTGACCCAGACATGCATTGTGATCAGCGCGAGCAGCACGATGGCGAGGACGACGTGAAGCGACCGCCAGACAGACATGAAGCGTTTGAAGTGGCGGTGAAACTGGAACTTGGTGCGTAGCCGGCGAAACTCCTGCACCTGCGTGCAGAAGCCGCGGTAGCCACCCCTGTCGAGGAAGAGGCGCCGGGAATGGCGCAGGCCGCGGTGCACAGAGAGGGCCTCGAAGGGCATCCGCAAGAAGAGCCCCGGAAGCGATCGCGCAAACGTCGGTCCGTTGGTCGCGAGCGCGAAGATGTGCAGCAGCGGCCGGTCACGAGTCTCCGCGTATTGCCGCCACTCGGGCGGGATCTTCTGGGCCAGCTCCGAAAGCCCCTGCCCCAACCGCTCGGCCTCCGCGGCATCCGCGGGATCGACGCGCACCCAGCCATAGAAGTAGCGACCGACCAAACCGGTCGCCACGACGATGACCACGGAGACATACGTGCTCGTCGCGAGCTGGTTGCCCCACTGGAACGCAGTGTGGAACAGGATGATGAGGGGGCTCATGATTCCAACGAAGACGTGGAACCTCAGCCACGGCGCGATGGACCCCTTGCCCTTGAAGACCGAGAGGCGCTTGCGAAGGGGATAGATGAAGTTCAGGAGCATGAACATCGTCGCCAGCACGCCGACTCCGTGACCCCACAGCCCGGACGGCTTCAGGAGGGCGTGCTGCGGCGACTTGTAGCGGAGCCCACGCGGCAGGAGGTAGTACTTGTATCCAACGGCGACGAGCCCAGCGAGGACGGCGAAGCCGACGAGAAAGAAGGCCACGCTCGCGGCCCGTCCGCTCCGCCCGACCTGGGCCTTCCGTCCGAGGCTCGGGTTGGCCATCTTCTTGTCCCCGTGGTGCTTGCGAATGGAGACACCGATGGACTTGAGGAACTCGTTCGGCAGCTCTCCCCCCAAGCAGGCGATGACGAAGTCGTTCGGGATCCGCTGGGTGATCCCGTTCTTCAGCGAGACGGTCTCCCGCTCCACCGAGACGACCTCCGTCGACATCAGCGCCTTGATGCGGCCACTTCGCACGTGCGCGTCGAGGCGCTGCTTGTTGAGAGGCCGGCAGCGGCCAAACTCGGGCCGCCGGTAGGAGATCGCGACGTTTGCGTCGGACTCGTCCGCGAGCTGGATCGCCGCCTCGAGCGCCGAGTCTCCTCCTCCGACCACGAGGACCCTCTTGCCCGCGTACTGCCTCGGGTCGACGAGGCGGTACGCCACCTTCTCGGAGTCCTCGCCCGGTACGCCCATCGTGCGCGGTGTCCCCCGACGCCCGATCGCCAGAACCACCCGCTTTGCTCCGACCATCCCGCGATCGGTGGTGATGAGAAAGTTGCCCCTTGCCCCGTCGATCCCGGTGAGCTTCGTCTTCTCGTGGACCTGAACGCCCGCCTTGGCCATGACCTCCCGAAACGACCCGACCAGGTCCTCCTTCCGAATGAGCTTCCGCCCGAACTTTCCGTAGAACGGTAGGTCGACGGTCTCCGTCATGACCAGCTTCTGGCGCGGGTAGTGGGCCACCGTTCCACCGACCGTGTCCTGCTCGAGAAGCGCGTAAGAGAGACCGGCGGCTCGGCATCCGACCGCGGTCGCGATCCCCGCCGGTCCCGCTCCGACAATCACCACGTCCACGGCGCCCGAGGTGGGAGCCCGATCGATGGTCTCCTTGAGACGCGCCGCGACCTGGAGCCCCTGGATCAGCGCGTTCTTGATGAGGCCCATCCCCGCCAGCTCACCGACGATATGGATCCCCTCGCGGCTCGTCTCGAAGAACTCATCGACCTCGGGGAGCTCGACACCCCGCTCGGCCGAGCCGAAGACCAGCCTTATTGCGTCGACGGGACATTCGGCCGCGCACTTGCCATGCCCGATGCACTTGGACGCGTTGACGAGGGTGGCGATGCCATCGACGAGGCCCAGAATCTTCCCTTCGGGACAGGCACTGAGGCATGACCCGCTGCCGATACAGACATCCGGATCGATCACCGGATGGAGCGACATCGGGACGTTCAGCTCCAGCTTCACGGCCTCCGCCAGCTTCTTCTTGGCGCGCCGATCCTCCCACCTGCGCCGGAGCAGGTAGACGGACAGCGAGAGAACAGTCAGCGCCAGCGCCGCTTTGAACAGATGCTCGTACGACGTGGTGAGGAAATCCATCATTCGGGGAGGCGCTCACCTCCCATCCGATAGGCTGTGCGCCCCATCTCACGAGCTAGTACCAAACCGACGAAGTAATCAGGCATGTCACCCGATTTTCGTGTGATGACGCCGCTTTCGCGATCTCCAGAGGCCCCCCGGCGGCGTGCCGCTACCAAGCTCTATCGGCAGAGCAGGTCGCTACTGTTCGAAGCACAGGAGGGAGAGGTACTTGGAGCAGCTCAATGGACTCGAATCGACCCATCCTGCGCCGGCCATGTCGGTTCGCCCGACGGTGGCCGTGACTCCGCCGACGTATGCCGACCAATCAGAACAGTTGGTCGCGCTCGCGGTGCCGTCGATGAGCGTCCCGGTCCAGAAGAGACTGCGCAGTCCACTGCCGGCATCGGTCGGATCTTCGATGGCGACCAGCGGACCCCTGGCGAGGGCAGCGCGGTTCTCGAATAGCTCGGTCTGCTGGTCCAGCCGGTACCAGGGACCGACGTCCACCAGACGATCGATCGCGTTCACCGTCGAGCTGGACAACCAGGCCCGCCATTGCCCGCCGCCGTAGGACTGCCCGGCGCTCGTGCATTGCGCATCTGCCACTTCTAGCCCGGTCCTCGGGCCATTCGCATCGCGGATGACGCCAAGGTCTCCGTTCAAAAGGTGAAAGACCCTCTTGCGCGAGGTCGGCGGGCTGCCGTCCAGTCCGCCGTCAGCTCCCGCATCGACGGCCGCGCGGCTGCCGTCACCGGGGATCGGTCCGTCGTTCTTGCCGGCCGCATCTCGAGCGTCCGTCCCGCCCGCATCTGAAACCGGACGGCACGTGCAAGCGTTCGGAACTGGCTCGTAGCCAGGCGCGCAGTCGACAGCGCATCGACTCGAAGAGCAGCCGGAGGTTATGAGAGACAAGACGAGGCCAACACCGATTCGGGACACCCACACACCCGGCTGCGAGCTGCAAGGCCCGTTCCTCATGGTACTCGCGAGTTTATGCCTATGGCGCGGCAGCCCCGTCAGTTTTCTGAAGCACGGCAGGCCGCGGCTACCGCGATCTTGAACAATCCCCCCGCCTGCCCAGTCCCTGGGCCAACCCGGTCACGAGGGCGACCAGGCACAGCGGCCCGCTGACCGCCTCGCCGATCAGGTTCATCGCGAGATAGGCAGCCTCACGCTCCGAGCTGCTGAGCGCCGCGCGCGGCGAAGCCTCGCGACCTTGACCGCCTCGAACCACGCGACGCCCGCCAGTCCGGCGCCGGCGGTCAGCGCCAGATCGTCGAGGTGAAGGATCGAGATGCGAAACAGCGTCCGCAGGAAGGGTACGTAGACGACGAGCAGCAGGAACGCGAGCCCGCTGGCGATCACCCACCCGAGCGCGCGGTTGCGCACGCGCAGCGACTCGACGAAGGAACGCCGCCACGATCTGTTGACGACGATGAGCGCCAGGTTTGCCACCACCAGCGTCGTGAAGGTGAGGCCGCGCGCATCGAGCTCGCCCTTCCCGCGGCGAAGCGCCAGGACGAACAGCGCTATCAGGATGGCCAGCACGCTGGCCCCCTGCAGCAGGCTCAGGCCGACGAGCCCGCGGCCGAACAGCGCCGCCTTGGGATCGCGCGGCGGGCGCTGCATCACCTTCGGCTCCTCGGGCTCGGCCTCGAAAACGACGGAGCAGGCGGGCTCGATGATGAGGTGGAGGAAGGCGACGTGCACCGGCAAGAGCACCAGCGGAAGCCCGAGCAGCACCGGCACCACCGCCAGGCCCGCGATGGGGACGTGCACGGCGAGGATGTAGGCCATCGCGCTCTTCAAATTGTCGAAGATCCGCCGACCGAGGCGGATTGCCTCCACGATGGTGGCGAAGTCGTCGTCGAGGATGACGAGACCGGCGGCCTCGCGCGCGACGTCGGTTCCGCGCCCACCCATCGCGATGCCGATGTCGGCGGCCTTGAGCGCGGGGGCGTCATTCACGCCGTCGCCCGTCATCGCGACGACCTCGCCGCGCGCTTGCAGCGCCCGGACGATCTGCAGCTTCTGCTCCGGCACCACGCGCGCGAACACGTTGACGTCGCGGATGCTGCCGTCGAGCCCGGCTTCGCTCAGGCGCTCGAGCTCGGCCCCGGTCGTCACCCGGTCGGGGTCGCGAAGGCCGATCTGGCGGGCAATGCTGGACGCGGTTCGCGGGTGGTCCCCGGTGATCATGACGACCCGCACGCCGGCCGCGTAGCACTCCGCGACCGCCGCCGGGACGGCCGGTCGAATCGGATCGGCCAGACCGACCAGCCCGAGCAGCTCGAAGTCGAAGTCGTGCTGCTGCGGGGGGAGCTCGCCGAGCCGGAACCTCGCCTTGGCGACCCCGAGCACCCGCAGCCCCTCGACCGCCATCGCCTCCGCCTCGACGTCGAGCTGCGCGATCGCCGCAGGACCGAGGTGGCACAGATCCGCGATCGCCTCGTAGGCCCCCTTCGCGGCGATGACATGCTCGGCACCGTCCGGCGATCTCCAGACGTGTGACAGCGCGAGCAGCCGGTCCGACAGGGGATACTCCCGCACCAGCGTCCAGTTGGGGTGGAGGTGCTCGGTCCCCGCCAGCCGACGCTCGCCGAGCGCCTTGAACGCCTTCTCCATCGGATCGAAGGGATCGCGCTGGCTCGCCAGCACCGCGTACTCGACCAGCTCGTGAACGAACTCGGGCAACGACGACCCGTCGTCGAGCGGCACGTCGAAGCGCTCCCCGCGTGGGGCCAGCTTGCGAACGGTCATCTGGTTGATCGTGAGCGTGCCGGTCTTGTCGACGCACAAAACAGTCGCCGAGCCGAGCGTCTCCAGCACCGGCATCCGCCGCACGAGCGCGCGCTTGCCAGACAGGCGCCAGGCACCCGCCGCCAGGAAGATGGTGAGCACGGCGGGCAGCTCGTTGGGGAGGATCGCCATCGCCAGCGTCAGGCCCGCGAGCAGGCCGCCCAGCCAGTCGCCGCGGCCAAGGCCATATCCGACCACGACGACGACACAGAGCGCGACCGCGACCACCGCCAACCGGCGCACGAGTCGCCGCATCTCCCGTTGCAGCGCGCTCTTCTCCGGCGCGACGGCGAGCAGCGCCTTGCCGATCCTCCCCATCTCCGTCGCCGATCCGATCGACACGACCTCGGCCGTCGCCCCTCCCCGCGTGACCAGAGTTCCCGCGTAAACAAAGGGGAGATCGTCGCCCCCGGGCCGCTCCATCTTCCCGGTCCGCGCCCCCTCGCCCACCCGCTTCCGGACCGGCACCGACTCACCCGTCAGCAGGGATTCGTCGGTGCTGAGGTGCTCGCAGGAGAGCAAGATCGCGTCGGCCGCGATCCGAGCCCCCTCGGACAGCACCAGCGCGTCGCCCCTCACCACCTCCCGCCCGGCGATCATCACGCGCCGCCCGTCCCGGACCACCAGCGCGCGCGGGCTCGACAGGTCACGCAGCGCCTCGAGCGCCCGCTCCGTCTTGTTCTCCTGATAGAGCGTGATGGCGACGACGATCAGGACGAAGCCGAGCAGGATAATCGCCTCCTGCCTGTCGCCGAGCAGGAAATAGATGCCGCCGCTCGCGAGCAACAGGAACACCATCGGCTCGCTCAAGACGCCGTAGGCGATCGCTCCGACCCCGCGCCGCCCGCCCGAGGGGAGCTCGTTCGGCCCCTCCAAGCGCAGCCTCTCCGCGGCCTCGGCGGCGGTGAGCCCGATCCCCGGATTGGTCCTGTTCTCCTCCACGGTCGAGGAGAACCTAACTCATCCAGCGGGGATCGTTATCACGGAAGAATGATGCGACCTGCTGCCGACATTGTGCCGTTCTGGGTATGGCAGCTGTTGCAGTCGCCGGATGTTTGCGTGGCCGCCATGTCGCGCTCACGTCCCATATAGATGACCTTGGCGCGGAACGGCTTGGCCACGGTGCCCGTATAATAGAAATTGCCAGCTCCGTTGGGCGTCAAGGTGGTCGTGGCGCCGTTCGCTCCTGTGATCACTACCTGGGCGCCGTCCGTGCCGTTCGCGCCGTTGCAGAGGTCGGGCTCGTGCGCGGTCGGATAGATCGTCCCCGCGATCGTGAACGTCGGAGCCTCGCCGCCCGATGAGGCATGGCAGTTGATGCAAGCCATTCCAGGCTCCATCGATCCCGAGCCGGAGGTTCCCCGGGTCCAGGTCGTATTGCTCGTACAGGTCGGCGGGACGCTGAAGGGATCAGGCGTGGTGCCGGCATCGACGCCGGTGGCGCAGCCCGTGGTCGGGTATCCAGCGGAGATCCAGCTCTGGAGCGCCGCGATCTCCGTCGTCGTCGCGGCGGGCAGCCCAGCGGGCGGCATCGGACTCGTCGTGTTCATCATTCGTGCGACGGAGACGACCGCGTTCGTCTTGGTCGGGTCGGACTTCGCGGGGGCGGTGAGATTCGCGTAAGTGACCAGCGACATCGGAGCGCCGCCGACAGGAGTGGAACCGTGGCATGAGATGCACTTACTCGACAGCAGAGCCGCCACGGCGCAGGGGAGATCGCCCGCAACGGCGCCGACCCCCGAGCCTCCAGTGCCGGAGCCTCCAGTGCCGGAGCCTCCAGTGCCAGATCCGCCGGTGCCGGAGCCTCCAGTGCCGGATCCGCCGGTGCCGGGTCCGCCGGTGGGGGAGCCGCCAGTACCGAATCCGCCGGTCCCCGTCGCGCCCGCCCCCGTCCCGCCGGTCCCGGTCTCGCCGGTCCCAGAAGCCGCAACGATCTGGCCAACGCAACCCGTCAGTGCGACGAGCAAAGGAATCGACAGGACGTTTCTCATGAGACTTGCTACTCCCGGTTGAGGATCCTGAGAGGATCCTGATGGGTAGTGCCTCGCCCGCTGCGAAAGCAGGCATCGTCGACGCGTCGTCGCGACGACGCGTCATCGCGTCATCGCGTCATCGCGTCGTGCTCACCGTCACGCCCAGCTACTTGCGGCTCAACCTGGCAGGACGTGGTCCGCGAGCGTCGAGCGAGCCGGCTACGGCGTTTCCCTCTGAGCGGCGGGGGCTCTCGTGCCCGCCGCATCAGGAGCGGTCAGGCGGCTGAGCTACCCCGCTTGACCAGCTCCCAGAATTCGACGCGGTTGTTGGTCTTCGGAAAAACCTCCGACGGAACGGGCTTGCCCAGAAACGCGCAGAGCGGTTCCCATCCCTGTTTGACTTCGTAGACCAACAGGTTATCGCCGGGAATTGCCGCCTTTACCGCTTCATTGTGCGCGGTGAAGGCTGTCGCGAGGGCGGCAGGGCTCATGCCGGCGGGGAAGCCTGTCTTGTCGATGACGGCACTGGCCATGGCGAGCCAGGGCTGCATATGGGGGGGAGCCTGGTCCTTGCCGGCGAGCAACGCGTAGATCGTCTCCGAGAAACTGGCAGCCCAGCTTTCGGGGCTGCGAACGGTGAGGATGAACTTGGCGTCCGGATAGGCTTTGCTCAACTCGCCAAAGAAGCCGGCTGTGGGCCAATCGACCGCGCTCTGGTAGCCGTCAAAGATGGCTGCCCAGTCCGGACTTCCCTTCACGGCCGTCTGCCAGAGCGGAAGCTGGACGGGCATGTGGTGCAGCACCTCCTCCATGTGATGGCAGGGCCCCAGGTCCAATCGGGTAATCGCGCTCTTCAGGGAATATGTCCCCGTTCGCCCCACACCAGCTCCGATGATCTTCAACGTCATGACTCTTCGCTCTCCCTTTTGACTTCCTCTTGGATTCCGTCTTGGACTCCGGCGTCGTTCGGCGCTCCGCTGGCGGCGGAGACGAACGCTCCAGGGGAACATCGAGCCGCTGAAGCTTGTAACCCACGCCGATCACCGTTTGCAAATGGTCGCCGAGATCGCCGAGCTTCTTGCGGAGGTTGAGAATGTGCGTGTCCACGCTGCGTCCGCTCCCCGCGTGGCGATAGCCCCAGACGCGCGTGAGCAGCTCTTGCCGCGTGAACACGCGACCGACCCGCTCGACGAGAAAACGCAACAGCTGAAATTCGAACGACGTCAACGTCAGCGATTCGTCATCCCGATAGGCTTGCCGCATTTCGCAGTCGAGGACGACTTCGCCGTAACGCAGCTGAAGCGCCGATCGGGGCCGACTGTCTCGCGCCTTCAGCTGCCACAATCGTGCAGCGAGCTCCTCGGTGGTGGCAGGAATCAGGATGAAATCGTCCGCACCCGTCTCTGCGGAGAGCGCAACGACGCGCGCCACTTCCAGGCCGATGAGGATCCGCGCCGCGATCAGCTCTGGCCGCTGCCGCAGTCGTTGGATCGCCTGTCGTCCGATCACCAGATGTTCCCCCGCCTCGACGATGACCACGTCGACCGGCGCCAGGCCCGGCTCCAAGTCCGCCAGGTCGTAACCGGAGACGATCACCTCGTGACCGAGGGCGCGAAGCATCGGCGCCAGAGCTCCGGGTCGCGATTCGTCGCACCCTCTATCGAGCGTCACCACGATGGTGCGCAGACCCAGACCGATCAGGGGAACGCGAGCTGCCGACGAGAGCGACACTGACAGGCACTCTAGCGGGGCAACTGCGGCCGAATCCATAAGTAAGTAACTATTTACATCGAATGTGACCCTGCGAAACATTCGCGTTACATACGGATTCCGAAGGGGACCGCCGCCCGCGGCTTGCGCCGGCTGGTGGGTTGCGACGTATCCTTGCCCCGATGACCGGCGGAAAGCGGAACGCAGACCGAACCCGAGAAAAGATCCTCCGCGCCGCCATCGGCGAGTTCGCCACCCACGGTTACAGCGGCGCGCGGGTCGAGCGAATCCGCCAGCGCGCGCGCGCGAACACCCGCATGATCTATCACTACTTCGGTGACAAGAGCCGCCTCTACGTCGCCGTGCTCGAGCACGTGATCGGGCAGCTGCGCCTCGAGGAGCTGCGCCTCGAAATCGACCAAGTTGACCAGATTGATCCGGTCGAGGGACTCCTACAGCTGTTCGATTTCATCGACCAGCATTTCACCGCTCATCCAGAGTTGATGACGCTCCTCAGCGGCGAAAACCTCTTGCGGGGGCGGTTCCTGCGCAGCTCGGCCAAGACTCCAATCATCACCTCGCCCCTCATGCCGCTCATGGAGGGGCTCCTCCGACGGGGCGAGCGCAAGGGGCTGATCCGTCCGGGCGTCGATCCCCTTCACCTCTACGTGGTCATGGTGGCGCTCTGCTACTTTCATCGCTCGAACGCCCACACGCTCTCCTTCCTGTTTCGCACCGACCTCCTGGCGTCCGGCTGGCAGAGCGAGCACAAGAAGGTGGCCACCGATCTGCTGACGGGGTACCTGCGCGCCGGACGCGCAGCGCCCTAAATCAGGTGGGCCGCCTGGCCCGCTCGTAACGAACCAAGCAATCCTGCACGCATATTCAGGTGCGTGATCGACAACCGGCACTTACGATTCAATCCCCATGCACCTCGGAATCCTCCCGCTCCTGCCCCGCACACCCAGCGCGAGAGGCACCCAGAAGAAGCACCCGACGGCAAAGGTCATGGAGCTCGCATGAAATACCGCCTCACCCAGAAGATCGGCAGCGGGGGGATGGCGGAGGTCTTCAGGGCCACGGGTGAAGGGCCGGAGGGATTCGAGCGGACCTTCGTGGTCAAGCGGATCCTGCCGCGGCTGTCGGACGCGCCAGAGTTCGTCGGCATGTTCGTCGACGAGGCGAAGATCTCGGCGCGCCTCCTCCACCCGAACATCGTCCAAATATTCGAGTTCGCCTACCAGGACGGCGGCTACTACATCGTGATGGAGCCGGTCGACGGCGTCGACATGGGGTTCATCTTGCGGAAGCTCGAGCGGCGGGGCGCCGTCGCGCCGGCTGCGTTTGCCGCGGAGGTGGGACGGCAGGCCTGCCGCGGACTCGGCTTCGCGCACGCCCTGGCCAGCCCCGATGGAAAACCCTACGGGATCGTTCACCGCGACGTGACGCCGCCCAACATCATGGTTGCCTGGAACGGGGCGGTGAAGCTCCTCGACTTCGGCATCGCGCGCGCCGTGCAGGAGCTGCGCACCAGCCAGACCGACGCCGGCACGGTAAAGGGAAAGATGTCGTATATCGCGCCCGAGCTGCTGCAGGGTCAGCCGGCCGACGCGCGCTCGGACCTGTTCTCGCTCGGCGTCGTGCTGCACGAGCTGCTCTCCGGGCGGCGGCTGTTCACGGGCGAGAACGATCTCGAGACGTTGAAGCTGGTGAGCGAGATGCCGGTGCCGCGGCCGTCGTCGCGCAATCCGGAGGTCAAGCCCGCGCTCGACGAGGTGATCCTGCGCGCCCTGGAGCGGGATCCGGCCAAGCGGTACCAGAGCGCTGACGAGATGAGCCAGGATCTGGAACGTCTGGTGCTGCGCAAGCGCTATGCGGCCAGCTCGTTCGTCAAGCAGGTGCGCGCGCTCGTGCCGCAGGACGAGGCGGCCGTGGAGGCGGAGGTTCCCGTCGAGATCGTCTTCGGACAGCGCGACTCTTCGCCGGTCGCAGCCGAAGGGATGTCGCGCGTTGCGCCGCTGCCACCACCGCACGCCACGGTGGCCGGCGCCGCTCCGGCCGCGCCGCGAACGCTGCCGGGTGCCCTGCGCGGCGCGCGGGCGAGCTGGGTGGCGTCGCTGCTGCCGACCACCGCGACGCTGGCGTTGATGGCGATTGTGCTCCGGCACGGCGGGCTCGCGCCGGGGATGTCGGTTACGCCGCCACCGCCGACGCCAGCGACAGCGCCCGGCGCCGCTCGCGTCGCCTGCCCTGCTCCATCGTCGACCGTAGAGGTGTCGATCGACTCGCGGCCGCAGGGTGCGCTGGTCACCAACGCCACCACCACCCTGACCGCCAGCGAGCGCACGCGACCGCTGGGCGAAACGCCGTTCGTGCTCCGGCTGCCGCGGGGCGAGACGCCGGTGACGCTGGTCATGCGCAAGCCGGGGTTCGCGCCGGCAGTCTTCAAAGTGATGCCCAACCACGACAAGGACGTGGACATGCGGCTCGAACGCGGCAGCGGCCGCATCGCGCTGGCGGCGTCCGCCCGACGGCGCGAGCTCAGCGCGAACATGCCGCTGCATTCAGCGGGCGCACCGCTGCCCGGGATTGAGCGGCACGGCTTCCGCCTCGCCAAGGGGTGGCCCGCGGCTCAGTGACGACGGACCGCTCGCAGGCCACGCCGCGGGCACGGAAACCCTGTGCCTGATAGTATGTTCAGTGCATGTTGCGAAGCACGTTCCAGCTGGTTCCCGGTTTCGGGCCGGCCCGCGAGCGACGACTCTGGTGCGCCGGCATAGCCGATTGGTCCGATCTGGCGGGCTCAGCGGCTCCGGTCGTGGCTGGCCGCGCCGGTCCGCTGTTGCGGATCGCCGTCAGCGACGCGATGGCTGCGCTCGGGCGGGGCGACGCGAATCGGCTCGCCCGGGCTCTGCCGGCCTCGGAACATTGGCGGCTCTTCGAAACCTTCGGGGCGGATGCCGCCTATCTGGACATCGAGACCGGCGACGATGCCTGGGGCCAGCAGGGAATTTCGGCCATTGGATTTCTGGACCGGGACGGACCGCGTCTGCTGCTGGCCGGGCGCGATCTTCATCTGTTTCCGGAGTTGGCGCGCAAATGGCGTCTGCTGGTGACGTTCAACGGGCGGTCGTTCGACGTCCCGATCCTGCGTCGAGCCTTTCCCGACTGGACGCCGCCGGCTTGTCACATCGATCTCCGTCACCTGCTGGCCCGACTCGGCCACCACGGCGGGCTCAAACAGATCGAGAACGAGATCGGCGTGTTGAATCTCGCCCGCCCGCCACATCTACGTCGAATCAGCGGTTGGGACGCCTGTGATCTGTTCCGCCGCGGTCGGGACGGCGACCGGACAGCCCTGCGTCTGTTCGCCGAATACAATCTTTACGACGTCATCAACCTGCGCACCTTGATGGCCTACGCGTACAACGCCCAGGCGTCGGCGGAGATCGCGCGGGCGCCTGGCTTGCGGGTCCATGTGCCGGACGTGCCCGTTCCCCGGCGGGGCGATGTTCTCTATGACGTCTCGAAGATCCTGCTGGGCCTGTGACCGGGCGTGATCCGCAAATCGCCTCGCATTCAAGAGAGCAGCCCAGGCTATCCATCGATGGCCATCGGATCTGATAGATTGGCGCGAAATGAAGTCGCGTGTCGCCGCCCTGTGTCTGGTCCTGGCCTCGTCATCGATTTGGGTGGGCTGCGGGAGCGGGGCGTTGAAACCTGCGCCCGGCATGGGCTGCGCGCTCAACAGCGACTGTGCCACCGGATTGACCTGCACGTTCGGTGCTTGCCACACCCCCTGCAAGTTGAACGGCGACTGCCCCGCCCCGGAGCTGTGCATAAAATCCAATCCCTCCGTCGACGCAGGAACAGTCGCTGCAGGGACAGTCAATGTCTGCCAGCTCGCCAAGGAGCTGACCTGTGTCTACAACAGCAACTGCATGGCGCCGCTCGTCTGTGCGCGTGACGAGCAGTGTCGCAACCAATGCCAGACAGACGTCGACTGCGTGTCGCCGCAGGTCTGCACCGCCTCCAAGGTCTGCGCGCTCACCTCGCAGCTGGTCGCGGGCACGAACGACGTTCCGCTCGTGACCGCGGGTCAGGGTGGAGCAGCCGGCTCCCAGGCGACCGGGACTGGCGGCGCCGGGGGTGC